>Ga0315282_10008541_pt1 | contig 16546 bp, 20 predicted proteins | sample YL17G07_20_MG_FD_203693 | JGI IMG/M metagenome (GOLD analysis project Ga0315282, IMG submission 203693) | Sediment microbial communities from Yellowstone Lake, YNP, Wyoming, USA - YL17G07_20 | ecosystem: Environmental > Aquatic > Freshwater > Lake > Sediment | place: USA: Wyoming | collected...
CCGCGCGTCGTCCAGGCCCAGACCAGAAACGGCGATTTGCGCGTGGCATCGCTCCACAGGCTGAACTCGTTCCGCCAGACCCGGTTGCGGCTGAGGGTGGAGAGGAGGAGTAGGACGATGACGGTGAAATAACAGGCAAGAATGATGGCCTCGTAAAAAGTCAAAATTCCATAGAATGCCGAGCTGCAACCCGTTGAAATCCTTGATATGCAAATTTGCATAAAACCTCTTTTGCGACTTTTTACGAGGCCATCAAAAATGCCTGTCCCACCATGAATGTTATCAATGAGTCTTGGGGTCTTGGTAGTTAGAATTCTTCTCCTCTTGCCGGGGCGTCTTTGCGCCTAGGCGTGAACACCTTCAGAAGCGAAGCGGATTTTCAAACGCGCCGCGGAAGAGCTCAAGCTCGACCCCGGCCGATGATTCGACCACCGCCACCACGTCAAAACGCACCGGCACCGCGGAGAGCTTTTTCTTGGCCAGATAGACCTGGGCGCTCTGCGCCAGCCGCCTGATTTTCGCGGGAGTGACGGCTTCGATGGGAGAGCCGAAGTCGGGTTGCGTCCGCGTCTTGACCTCGACAAAACACAGGACCGGGCCCTCTCGCGCGATAATGTCCAGTTCGCCGTAGCGGGTCCGGAAACCCCGGCTGAGAATGGAAAAGCCTTGATCCTTTAAAAACTTGGCCGCCAGCGCTTCCCCGCGCCGGCCCGTTTGTTTGGGCGTCGGGGAAGCTGGCATTTAGGAAGTATACATGTGCCGGGCCCGGGAACGAACAAAGCGGTTAATGCGGCGCTGGTCCACGGTCTTGATCTTTCCAAACACGACCGCCATCCCGGAAATCCCGCTCTTCTCGCGGGCCTTATCCGGAGAAATCCGTTCTACGACCTTGCCCTCGATCCAGATGGTTTTTTCTTCGCCGGGCAAAGTCAGGGTCATTTCCACCACCGTGTCTTCAGGCAAAGGCTCGGGGCTCTTGATAAACATCCCGCCTTGGCTCAGGGTATAGCTCAAGCCGCTAAAATCCTTGCCCGCCACCCGGTAATTCACCGGCAAGGTCACCGGCACCCGCACATTCTTCCGGGTGCTGCCTTCCGGGGGTTCGTACAACAACTCGTTGATCTTGAACAGAATTTCTTCCGGCGAGTCGGACCTCACCAACAGCCGCTGAATCCGCAAACCCGGATCGCGCTTGCGTCGGTAAGTTGGGTTGTTCTGCTCAGCCATGGCTGATCCCCGGCCCCCTCAATTCCCGCGGGGTTCCACCGGCGAAGTCCGCGGCTCGGGCTCGGCCGGAAGGCCCAGGTCCCTGGTAAAATCAGGGCAATTGGACCCCGCCTGCTTGGAGATCGAGTACTTCTTCTGGCAGTTCTCCCTCCAAGCGCACACCACGCACAACTTCGCTTCGGCCATCAGACGGCTTCCTCTCTTTTTACCATACCATGTCCCTATGGCTTTCGCAAATCCGGGGCCGCTTTTGCTCTCCCGCTTCCGGGCCCGGGGTTCAGGTTGGACTCTTCGATCAATTCCATGTCCACGTGTCCGATCCAGGCCTCGCTGCGGACCCGGAGCAAGGGGCGAGGCGGGTCCAGGGCAATCCAAAATTCCACGGTCTTGATTAGTTGCGGTCGCCCCGCTTCGCGCAGCCGCAACCGTTCAAAAAAACGGGGGGTCTCGCCCTGGAGCCGGCGCGGCAGGCGGATGAGGGCTGGGCTGAACTTCATCGCCTGAAAGGTCCCCACCCGCCCCGTCACCTGCTCTTCGGCCAAGGCCCGGAGCACGAGCAAATAGCGCTCCTCTCCGTCCACGACCTCGAAGCGCCGCTCGTCCCCGGCTTTCCAGTCCAGGTTCCGCACCACAAACAGCAGGCTCAGCGGGTCATAGGCGTTGCGAATTTCCAGCACGCGCTCGCGCTCTTCCCCGCTCGAGCTCTTCCGGCTGGTCGCCGTTCCAAGTTGGTGATCAAACACGACCTTGCGGTCAAATTTAAAGGTCGGCTCGCGGACATGGAGCAAGCAGATCGAGGGCTTCAAGTCCTCCCGGGAACTCCAGGTCTCGGCCCCGTCTCGCATCTTCCACAGCATGCCGGCCAATCCGACCGTGCGCGATTGCGCTTGAAAATGAATCTGGTCCGGAGCGGCCGGGTCCGAGACCACGGCGATCTCGGCCTCTGCGGACCGCAACCCGTTCCAGCTAAATTCATAATGCAGGCTTTCGCCCGGGGAAAAGGCCGGCCGCACCAGGCGGTAAAAGGGAACCTCGACCGCACCCTGCGGATAAGGAACCTGGGCCTGCCCGGGCAAAACGATCCCCCAGGCAACGATCATCCACCAGGCCTTGAATTTGCCGTCCATGGGTGGCTCAGTTCAAGCTCGCCGGAAAGGCACTTTAGCCGCCTTTCAGCGCCAGGAGCAACGCCTCGTGCGAGAGGAAGTCCGAAATATCTTTGCCATAATGAACAAAGCTAAGCGTTCCGTCCGGCCCGATTACAAAATCCGCCGGAATTTGCAGCTCATGGCCCTCGAAGCGGCCGTGCATGTGGCCCTTGAGCGTCGCCTGGATCGTGGCCTTCAATACCGGCGGCGCAATGAATTCTTTGATCCCTCCCACCGGCACCTGATACAACTGATACAGTTTCCGCTCTCCGTCCGAGAGCAGCGAGAAGGGAACTTTCTTGCGCTCGGCAAACCTGTTCACGTGCCCCGGCACACTCTGCACCACCGCTACCAGGCTGGCTCCGGCCGCGGCGTAGGTCGGGTAATTCTGGATCAAGTCATCGAGCTTCATCAGGCAAAGGGGGCAGCCCAAATAGCGCAGGAACGACAGAATCACTTTTTTCCCTTGAAAGCCCCCCGGGACCACCACCCTCTGATCCTTTTGATCCGTGGCTTCAAATTCAGGGGCCGCTTGACCAATGCTTAACGCCATCTATTACTCCTTCCTCATTGAGCAGGGGCGATATAACCCTGCTTCAAGTCCGCAATGTCCTCCAGCCGGCCCTGATGCGCCTCCCACGAGGTGGCAATCGCATAAGACTCGCCCGGCTTCAGCGTCACCTTGGGCGAAAGGATCTCCATCTCGATCAGCCGGCCCTTGGGATCATCCGCGGCCACCAGGAGTTTGTGCTTGTGAATATATTCTCCCTTGCCCGCCACCCACACCTCGAAGCTGGCGTCATCCGGATAGGCCTGCTCCGGGAAATAAGGGAAGCGCTGGACAAAGGTCAGGTTTGCCGCCCGGTCCTCCAACGCCGCCCAGCCGGCGCTCGCGTCCAGCCCGATCTTCCCCACGTAGTTCTCATAGGTCGCCGCCATCCAGCCCTTTTTGTAATCCGGCTTCCAATTGAAGCTGTTAGCCTGGCCGAACATGACATGGTATCTTTCCGGCCAGCGGCTCTTGGGGTTCAGGGGGATGATGACCCGGGCCTGGTCGTTCCAGGTCTTCTGGTTCTGGGCCCGGAAATCCATCTGGGTGACCGACCAGATGCCCCAGGACACGGTCCGCTTCGAGACGTTCTTCATGCCGGTGTTGAGATAGAGGCGCGACGAGCCGTCCCGCAAGATGAACTCCCGGCTGAACTGCACCCCGGCCCAGCCGCCACCGCCCGAACCCGTGATCCGCACCTTCACCTCCGGGCCTTGCGCCTGCAAGACCTCGTAGGTATACGGCGCTTCGATCACCTCGTCGCCGGGCCCGGGCCATTGCTCCTGGGTGTCCCAGCCCTGGGGCGCCGGCCAGATCTTGTCGCCGCCGTAGTTCTTCCAGATCTCCATGGCCGAGTTTTCCTTGGGCGGGAAGACCTTGCCCAACAGGTCCGGGTTGTTCCATAAAAATTTGCGGCCCTGGAAGGCATACTGGATGATCCGGCCGCCGATCTCCGGCGCGATCCACACCTCGGTGGTCTCGTTCGAGAGCTTCACGCACTTCCAGCCCTCAAAAACCGCGCCTTCTTCCACTTTCGCCGACCAGGCCGTGGGCGCCAACACAACTGCCGCCAACAGAACGACGCCGAAGATCCTTTTTTTCATGATCGTTTCTCCCTGTGCCTGGAGTTTTTCAGGCTCGCTGAATCCGCATTGTAGAACACCGCCCCAGCCCGGTCAACGTCTTTTTTTAGGGATTTTCTCCTGCAACCCTTCTTGGTCCTCGGGCCAGATCAGCTTGTGAAGCTGGAGATTGAGCCGCGCCGGCAAACGGTCGCGCAGCATCCAGGCCGCCAGCCGGGCCGGGTCCAGGCGCCCGAAAACCGGCGAGAGGACGATGAGCGCGAGCCGATCGAGCTTGCGCTTTCGGATCTGCTCCCGCGCCCAGCGATAATCCCTCTCATCGGCAATCACGAACTTGATCTCATCCCCGCAGTTCAGACGCTTCAGGTTCGACCACCGGTTCCGGCGCATCTCGCCCGAGCTCGGGCCTTTCAGGTCCGCCACCTTCACCACTCCGGCCGGCACCGCGCCGAGATCTATCGAGCCGTTGGTCTCGAGAACTACCCGGCTCCCGCGGTCGAGGAGGCCCTGGAGCAAAGCCGGGGTTTCTCTCTGATTCAAGGGCTCTCCGCCCGTGACCAGGACCAGGTCCGCTCCCAACCGGGAAATTTTCTCCAGCAACCTCGCAAGCCGATAGGCCCTGCCGCCGGTGTAAGCATAAGCGGTATCGCACCAGGTGCAGCGCAGGTTGCAGCCGCTGAGCCGGACCAGCGTGCACGGATATCCGGCGAAGCGGCCCTCGCCTTGAAGGGTGCGGAAGAGTTCCTTGACGAGCAGGCTCATGGTCCTAGCGCCCGAGGCCGCGCTGGAAGCGGTCCACCGCCCGGGTGTGATCGCGGAAGCTGACCGAAAACTCGTGCGAGCCGTCGCCCCGCGCCACAAAGAACAGGTAGTTCGTTTTCGGCGCATGCAAAACCGCATGGATCGAGGCCGCGCCGGGGTTGGCAATGGGGCCCGGCGGCAGGCCGGCGATGCGATAGGTGTTGTAGGGGGTCCAGGTTTCCAGGTCTGGTTTGCGCAGGTTGCCATCGTAGTTCGGCAGCCCGTAGATCACGGTGGGATCGCTTTGCAGCCGCATGCCCCGGTGCAGCCGGTTCAAAAACACCGAGGCGACCAGGGGCCGCTCGTAAGCCAGGCCGGTTTCCTTTTCCACGATCGAGGCCAGGGTCAGCGCCTCGTGGCGGGAAAAGCCCAGCGCGGTCATGGCGGCCTCGGCCTCCGGGGTAAATTCCTTTTCCATCCGGTGGACCATGGCGCGGACGATCTCGGCCTCGCCGGTCGAGCGGGGGAAGCTGTAGGTATCCGGGAACAGGTAACCCTCCAGGCTCGGGTGGGGGATGCCCAGCGAAGCGGCGAACCCGGGATCGCGGGCCGCGATCAGGAATTTTTCCCCGGACCAGATTCCCTTTTGATCCAGCAGCCCGGCGATCTGGACCAGGGGGTAGCCCTCCGGGACGGTGATCCGATAGAGCACCGGCTGGCCGGCCACCAGCCGCTCCAGCACTGCTTCCGGCCTCAGGCCCGGCTGGAAATCAAACTCCCCCGCCTGGAGCCGGCCCGAGACGCCGCGCCAGCGCACCAGGTAGCGAAATTTGTCCGGATCGCTGACGATCCCTTCCTTGGCCAGGATCCCCGCCACCTGCCTGACTCCGGCCCCCGGCGGGATGTGCACGATGATCGGCTCCGGCCCCGGCGCAAAACCGGTGGACTCAAGGAAGTGATGGGCATCCCAAACCCCGGCCCCGAACGCGGCCGCGATCAGAAAGAGCGATCCCGCCAAAAACCACAGCCCCACCCGGCACCGAGAGGGAGCGCTCATCGGGCTTCCTCTTTCCGGCCGCGGGCTTCGAGAAAGCCTTGCAGGAAAAAAGCCGCGGCCACCTGGTCAATCGCCCGCTTGCGCTTCCGCCGGCTGAGGTCCGCTTCGAGCATGGCCCGTTCCGCGGCCACCGTGCTCAGGCGCTCGTCCCAGAGCTGCACCGGAACCTGGAACCGCTCCCGCAGGAGCTTGGCAAAGGCCTCGGCTTTCTGTGCCTGCGGGCCGCGGCTGCCGTTCATGTTCAAGGGCAGGCCCACCACGATCTCTCCCACCTCGTGCTCCGCGATCACTTGCTCCAGAGCCGCCAGGTCTTTGGCCCCGCTGGTGCGCCGGATCGTTTGCAGCGGGCTGGCGAGGATGCCGGCAGGATCAGAGAGCGCCAGGCCCAGGGTCCTCTCGCCCACGTCAATGCCCAGGATGCGCATGGAACCGGCCCGGCTACTCCTTTTTCAAAGGCAGGGGAACGGTCTCCACCCCGAGCGCCGCATTCCCCACGCGCCGCAGGGTCCTGGGCTGGAGCTCCCGGCAGAGCGAGGTCCAGTCCGCAAACCGGCTCAGGAAATCCAGGCTGGCCAGGGTGGGCGGAATGATCTTGATCTCGCCCCGCTTCCATTGCTCGATCGCCGCCCGGGGCTGCTCCCAGCCCGAGGCCGAGACCTCTTCCGGGAAGGGCGAGACTTCCTGCCCTTCCGGCATGGGCGCCGCGAAAAAATGGGTATCGAAGCGCCGGGGCGAAGTGGCCGGAGTCACCCAATGCGCGAACCAGAAAAGCCGGTCCACCGGCAGGTAAAGGTCTTCCGCCTCGAGCAGGGAGAGAAACGAACGCTGCTCCGCGTGCAGCTCGCGCCGAAAGGCTGCCAGACGTTCCGCCGGAATCGCCGACGCCCCTTCGGCCAGTAATACCCCGGTCTCTTCAAAAACCTCCCGGATGGCCGCCACCCGAAAGCCCATGGCTCGACCTGGCTCAGCCGCGAGGCCCAGGGGCGCCGCGGCTTCCACCGGATCGTGATGGCGGCAGCGGCCCAGCATGGCCGGCGAAAAATCTTCCTGCTCCACCTTGCCGCCCGGGAAGACGTGGAACCCGCCGAGAAAAACCAGGTTCGCATGCCGGCGCGTCAGATAGACCTCCAGACCGGCTGCGTTCTCGCGGACCAGGCACACGGTCGCCGCCGGCTCAGGAATGACTGGGTTCAACGCGATCCTCGTTGTCGGCCGAACAAAAATCCACCCCCACCGCCCGGGCGGTCTGCACCATCTCCCCTTGCGGGTTGACATATTTCTTATGGTCCACGGCTTCTCGGAGCGGCACCGTGATCACCGCCTGCCCCCGGAGCGCCACCATGGTCCCGAACTCGCCCCGGGCCGCCGCATGGACCGCGGCCGTGCCCAGGCGCGTCGCCAGGTTGCGGTCAAAGGCGGTCGGGCTGCCGCCGCGCTGGACGTGGCCCAGCACCGTGACCCGGGTCTCTTTGCCGGTCAGTTGCTCGATCTCGTCCGCCACCCGCTGCGCCGCCCCGCCCAGCCGGACCAGATCGAACGGCGGATTGGCCCGCCGGAGGTAACTCACCTCGCCGCCCTTGGGCCGCGCCCCCTCGGAGACCACCACGATCGAGGACTTGCGGCCCAGGCTCTCGCGCTCCCGGATCTTTTTCACCAGCTTGGTGATCTCGTAGGGGATTTCCGGGATCAGGATCGCGTGGGCCGAGCCGGCCAGGCCGGCGTAGAGCGCGATCCAGCCCGCGTCGCGGCCCATGACTTCCACGAACATGACCCGGTGGTGGCTCTCCGCGGTGGTATGCAGTTTGTCAATCGCCTCGGTCGCGGTGGCCACCGCGGTATCAAAACCGAAGGTCACGTCCGTGGCGTTGAGGTCATTGTCAATCGTCTTGGGCACGCACACGCACTGGAGGCCGCACTTGGTCCCCAGCTCCTTGGCGATGCTGAGCGTGCCGTCGCCCCCGATCACCACCAGGGCGTCCAGCTTGAGCCGGTCGTAAGTCTCCCGCACCTCGTGCGAGCAATCCAGGGCCACGGTTTTGCCCTGGCGCTCGACCGGGAACTTGAAGGGATTGCCCCGGTTGGTCGAGCCCAGGATGGTGCCGCCGCGCGGCAGGATCCCCCGCACCGTCTCATGATCCAGATCCAGGTTTTTGCCCGGCAGGATCATTCCCTCGAACCCGTCCTCGAACCCGAGCACCCGCCACTGATACACGGCGATCGCCGTCTTCACCACCGCCCGGATCACCCCGTTCAGCCCCGGGCAATCGCCGCCCCCGGTCAGCACGCCGATGGTCTTGATCCTGGCCGCCTGCGCCGGAATCACCCCGAAGCGCGTGATCTTGGATTTTGCATTGACCTTTGCTTTGGACCGTACCTTAACCATAACCACTAATCTCCTTTGTATTTCGGGGCGCGACTGACTTCAGTCGCGCAACGGCTGAAACTCCCGCCCCAGCACATACATCTCGCGGCTCTGGGCGCGGGAGCTTTTCGGTTTCTTGAGCTTGACCGCGCGGAAATGCCGGCGCACGGCGCGCACAAAGGCGTCGAAGTCCGAGCCCATGAAGACTTTAACCAGGAAATGGCCGCCCGGCCGCAGCACCTCGTGGCAGAGCCGGAGCGCGCGCTCGGCCAGGGCGATGCTGCGGAAATGGTCGGTGCTTTTATCGCCCATGGTGCTGGGAGCCAGGTCGCTCAGCACCAGGTCGAACCTGCCGAACCGGGCCAGCAGGTCGGCGGCGGAAAGCTCGAACACGTCGGCCTGGAGGAAGCACTCGTTCGGCCTCAGCGCCCGCTCGAGCTCCTGGAGATCCACGCCCGCCACTAGCCCCCTGGGGCCTACCCGGCCGGAGGTGTACTGCATCCAGGAGCCGGGCGCCGCGCCCAGGTCCAGCACCCGATCCCCCGGGCGGATCAGTTTCTCCTTCCGGTCCAGCTCCTCGAGTTTGAAGACCGACCGGGCGGCAAAGCCTTTGTCCTTGGCTTGACGAGCGTAAAAGTCCGGCCGCGTATAATCCGCGCGAGCCAAATGCCCTCCCCCGTTCACTTGTCATCATAATCCGATCAGATCGGCTAATCAAGCGATCCCAACGAAGCAAGGGCTTGTCAACCGGGCGCGGAGATGATATACAACGGAAAGGAAACCGAAAATGAAACGCGGATGCATCCTGCTGGGCGGTTTCATGCTCCTGGCCGCCGGCGCCTGGGCCCGGGCGCCGAAGGGCGACCTCCTCGACCAGGTCGCACCCGGCCCGGACGGCAAAATCCACGTGGTGACCGTCTTTGCTCATCCGGACGACGAGACTTTTTACCTGGCCGGCACTTTGTTGAAGATGAAGCAGGACCCGCGCGTGTCGCTCCACATCGTCTGCCTGACCATCGGAGACCAGGACGTGGCCAAGGACCGCCTCCGGATCACTCCCGAGCGCCTGGGCCGGATCCGGGTCAAGGAGCTGGAAGCGGCCGGGGCCGTGCTGGGCGCGGAGGAAGTGATCTCGCTCGGCTACCACGACCAGGGGCTGGCCGCGGCGGATGCGGCCGTGATGGTCAAGCAGGTGCGGGAGATCCTGGACCGGGTGGGCGCGGAAATCGTGCTCACCCATGACCCCTACGGCATCTCCGGCCATCCGGACCATGTCACCTGCTCGCGGGTCGCCAAACAAGCTTTTGAGCAGAGCGGAGCCGGCCGGCTTTTCTACGTGACCATGCCCCAGGCCCGCTATTTCGTCAACAGTTTGTTCAGCATGTTCCACGGCCCCGCGGAGCGCGTTTACCCCAGCCTGCGGGTGGACATCCGCGGTCAGAAGCGGCTGAAACGGGCCGCGCTCTACGCCCATTCCACCCAGGAGCATTTTTCCTTTTGGAACGGCCTGGGCATGAAAGAGGACCTGCTTTACAATTTTGAATATTTCGCCCTGGCGGAATCAAAGTAGCTCTTCAGCTCCCGGCTTTCCCCTCGGCCAGGATCGGCTCCCCGATCCGGTAGACCCGCCCGTCCGAGCGGCAGATCAGTTTGCCGTCCTCGTCGCGGACCGTCATCTCGTAAAGCCCAAGCTTGCGCGACTTATCCACCTCCCGCGCCTCGGCGTAAAGCAAACCCTCGGGCTTGGGCGCGGTGATGAACTGCACGCTCACGCTGATGGCCACGCTCGAATAATTATAGGAGTTGCTGGCCGCGGCAAAGGCATAGTCGAGGAGCCCGAAGATGGCGCCGCCGTGGATGTGGCCGAGGAAGTTCAAGTGGGAGGGGGCCACCCGCATCCGGGTGCGGGCATAGCCGGGGCGGAATTCGAGCAGCTCGATTCCCAGGCGTTCGGCAAAATTGTCTTTGCAAAAGAGTTGTCTCAGCTTTTCATTTTGGCCGGCTTCATCCATAGTTGACTCCTTGGGAAAGAAGAACAACTTTCCGGGGTCTGGTTTTTGGAAATCATAGCGAATTCCAGAAGGTTTGCAAACTGGAGCAAGGTTTTGGGGCGCAATTCAACCCGGAACAGCGATCGGCCTGTTGACAGCATCGCCGGATCGGCTTTAGATGAAAGGCTCTTCTTGAAAATTGGCGGGTCGCTTCAACCCTGCTCCGGCCCGCTGGATCTTCAAAGCGGCTTATTGAGGATCGCAAAATTGGTTGACAATGGGTGTGCGACAAATTTGGTGATCATGGTCCGCATTGAAGGTAGGGGCGATCCTTGTGATCGCCCGGCGAGGGCGAATACAAGATTCGCCCCTACGCTGGTGTCGCCGGGTAACCACCAAATTTGTCGCACACCCGTTGACAATCTTTTGTGGTGCAAGCTTCCAGCTTGCGACAAGATTTCGCAGGCTAGAAGCCTGCACCACAACTGGGCCACCCATTCTCATTCCACTTCTAAATGTCAACCTATTTTGCGATCCTCAATAATTTAAAAGGCTCGTCTCGAAAATCCCGGAGGGGCTGGGGGACTGATCCCCCCGATTAAGGATCCCCGCCTGGGGCTGGCACGGACACCGGCCTCAGGTTGGGGAACGCTCTGAAAAGATGGATAATCTTTGTCGTCCAGCGCCCAAACTCACCCACAAATTATCGAGGGGAGTCCTTCTTCTTCCCTTTCCTCGGCTTCTCCAGTTCCTGCTTCAGGCGCGGGATGTGGCCCCGGCCCATGCCGCGCACCGCGCAGCCGAGCTGGAGGTATTGGCGGATCTGGTCGTCGTCCAGGATGGCGAAGGCGTCCACCACCGCCAGGGGCCGGCCGGCCGGCTTCACCACCTGTTCCGGCGAAAGCTTGAGATATTGCCGGTGCCGGACCGCGAAGATCACCGCGTCCATGCCCTTCAAGGCCGGCCGCAGGTTCTTCAGCACCTTCAGCTTTTTAAGCCGGCTCTGGCGCTTGAAGAAGCGCGCCAGGGAATGGGTCTGGTGCGGATAATCGCCCTGGCGCTCTAACTCCCACCAGCGCTCCACGTAGGGATCGTGCACCGAGACCGATGCCCCCTGTTCCGTGAGCTTCCTTACAATCAGCTCGGTGCCGGCGTAGCGGGTGTCGCCCAGGTCTTCCCGGTAGGAGCAGCCGAGCAAGAGCACCTTGGCGCCCTTGACCTTTTTCTTCATCTCGCCGAGCGCCTGCTCGGTCAGCTCCGCGGCGTGCAGCGCCCGGGTGTCATTGATGTTGATCGCCTGGGGCGTGAACTTGAAGAGTTTCTCCCGGCCGCCGAGCAGGTGGCGGTAGGCCCAGACCCCCAGCGCCCCGTCCTTGGGCAGGCAGTAGCCGCCCACGCCCGGACCGGGAAACATGAGGTTGGAATGAGTCGGCCGCACCTTGATCGCCTGGACCACCTTGGCCAGGTCCACCCCGGCCTCCTCGGCAAAGCGGCTCCACTCGTCCATGAACGCGAGGATGGCGGCCCGGAAGCTGTTCTCCACGATCTTGGCGGTCTCGCTCTCGATCGGCCGGTCGAGGATGGTCAGGGGGAACCGGTCGGTGTGAATGACCTCGCGCAAAAACTTTTCCACCCGGCGCCGGCTCTCGGCGTCCACGCCCGCGGCCACCCTCCAGAAGTCGCGGATGCTCGCCACGTAGTTCCGGCCCGGCATCACCCGCTCGTAGGAGTGGGCCACCCGGGGCGGAGTCTGGATCCCCCGGAGCTGGAACGCCCGTTTCAAAATTGGATAAGCCACCCGCTCGGTGGTGCCGGGGGCGACGGTGGTCTCGATCAGGCAGAGGGCCTGGGGCTGCATGTAGCGCCCGATGATGCGGAAGGATTCTTCCAGGTCCTTCATCTCCACGCCGCCGGTGGACAGGTCGCCCAGCGACTCCTTGACATAGTCGCACTGGATGTCCACGATGATCACGTCGGCGTGGCGGATCGCGTCGTCGGTGAAGGTGGCGATGAGCGTCTTCTTTTCCTTCACGCAGCGGCGGATCATGGCCGCCACTTCCGGGTCTTCGGCCTTGACCGGGCTTCGACCCTGGTTGAGGTAAGGGATCTTCCAACCCGAGCGGTTGCTCGGCCGCTGCTTGCCGATCACGAACTTCCGGGGCCGGCCGGTCTTTTTGTCCACGCTGTCCGCCACCACCGCGGCCATCACCGCGCCGACAAAGCCCAGGCCCATCACCACCACGATCTCAAAGCCCTGGCCTCGCTTCTCGGCCACCAGCTTCGCGATCCGCTCCTCTTCTTTGGCGTAGTCCGCCGGCCGGGGCAAGGGAAAACGCTTCCCCTCCAAGCTGATCGAATAATTCACAACCGGTCCTCCATAAAAACCAAATGGGGCTGTCTTAAATCATCCTATCTTATCATACCCGGCGGGCAGGCCCAAGCCTGAAAGAGGCTTTAGGCATTAGGTGTATTGACAATTGAGGATGGCATACAGCCCGCGCGATGTAGGGGCGGTTCGCGAACCGCCCCTACCGGGACTGCGGATAGCAGATATTCGCATTTTGTATGCTAACCTCGTTTGTCAATACAATTAGGCTTTAGACATTAGACAAAAGGAACAAACTGATGATCTTATTAAAAACTGAATATTCTTTTGCTAAAGCCTAATGTCCATCCTCTGTGCCCTCTGTGCGCTCTGTGTTTTATTCTTCTCTGAATATAGCCTCGTTCATGCTGCCGGTTCGATAGCCCAGCAGATCCAGCGCCACGTAGGTGAAGCCGGCGGCCTTGACCTGGCGGTGCACTTCGGCGCGCAGCTCCGGCTCCAGCATCCGGTCAAGCTCCTCCGGCGCCAGCTCGATCCGGGCCACCTCCCCGTGATAACGCACCCGAAACTGGCGAAAGCCGAGCGCCAAGAGCGCCTCCTCCGCCGCGGCCACCCGGCTGATCCGATCCTCCGTGATCGCGGTCCCGTACGGAAAGCGCGAACTCAAGCAGGCAAAAGCCGGCTTGTCCCAGGTCGAGAGACCCCGGCCGCGGCTCAGCTCCCGGATCTCCGCCTTAGAAAGCCCCGCCTCCAGCAAGGGGCTGCGCACCCCCAACTCCTCCGCGGCTTTGCGGCCGGGCCGGTAGTCGGTCACGTCGTCGGCATTCGTGCCATCGGCCACGTAGCTAAGCCCGCGCTCGTCGGCCACGCGCCGGCAGAGACGAAACAGCTCGAGCTTGCAGAAGTAGCAGCGGTGGCGGGGGTTCTCGGCAAAGCCCGGGACCTTAAGCTCATTCGACTCCACCTCGACCAGTTCGGCCCCGAGCGAGGCTGCCAGCCTCCGCGCTTCCTCGTGCTCCCTGGCCGGGTAGGTGGGCGAGAGCGCGTTCACCGCCACTGCCCGGGTGCCTAGCGCCTCCCGCGCCACGGCCAAAAGGTAAGTCGAGTCCACCCCGCCGGAGAACGCGAGGGCCGCGGACTCCAGCTCGCGCAGGATCGCGATGAGCTTTGTTTCCTTTTCCTTCATGACGCTTGCCCGGTTGCTCTTAGTAGAGTGCCTCAAAAGTTGTGGTGCAGGCTTCCAGCCTGCTAACCTCTTGATTTGCAGGCAAGATGCCTGCACCACAATAGCGCCCAGATGAGCCGTGATTTCTGAGACACTGCATTAGAGGCGACCGGAACTCCCGGAGGAGCAGCGGTCTGCAGCCTCTCGCCTCATGCCTCATGCCTTCTTCCCGGCCGCCGCTTTGAGTTCGCTGGCCGTGAAAAGCGCGAAAAGCGGATACCCCTTGGCCTCAAGCGCCTCCCGGCCGCCTTCCTCGCGGTCCACCACCGCCATCACCTCGACCACCTTGGCACCCTCGGCCTCGGCCGCGGCGATGGCCTGCAGCGCCGAGCCGCCGGTGGTGACCACGTCTTCCAGGATGACGACCTTATCGCCTTTGCGCAAGTTGCCCTCAACCAGCCGGCCCCGGCCGTGGCCCTTGGCTTCCTTGCGCACGATAAAGCCGCGAATGGGCGAGCCTTCGAGCCAGCTCCGCACGATCAAAGCCGCGGTCATGGGGTCCGCGCCCAGCGTCAGGCCGCCGACCGCGTCCACTTTAGCTTTGAGACTCCGAATGCGCTCGAAGAGCAGCCGCGCCGTCAGGTCCGCTCCTTCCGGGTCGAGCGTGGTGGTGCGGCAGTCCACGTAATAGTCGGAGGTCTTGCCGGAGGAGAGCGTGAAGGAGCCGACCTTGAAGGACAGGGTCAGCAGAATTTCCTGCACGCGTTTGCGCCAGGCTTCAGCATTTTTACTTTCCATGCTTCACTCCATGAAGAGGATGATCCGCAGATGACCCAGCGCGGTGGAACCGCAACTGCAGTAGTAGCGCAATTTATCGCGACCTGCCGGCTCTTTCAACTTTGCGTCCCATTGATTACAGGAATCGCTTTTAGGATTTCCTCTCTGGCTTTCTCCGCCAGCACCACCGCTTTTTGCGCATCCACCAGGGTTATTTCCGGATGATCGCCTGGATATCGAATCTCCACCGCATAATTGGTTAACACGGTAATATCCTGGAGAGATTCAGCCAAAGGCGCGTCAACCCTGGCGATCAACTTCAACAGCTTGTCGAGGTCATGAATTTTCGTGAACTCAATCTGATGATAGACCAACAAAGCCTTCAGGTATTTTTCTGCGGCCTGTTGAGCATGGAAGCCGATAATTTCGAACAAAGGTTCATCCTCGGCTAAAAAATGCTTTGCCGCTCGGAGGTCTTGCTCTGCTTTGGAGAGCCACTGCTGAACCAGCTCGCGCTTCACTTCCTCAGGCGGCCTCATAAATCACCTGCCCGTATTTGTTGGCCGGAAAAGCAATTCCGCCGATCACATTCTTGCTTTCCTCGAAGCGCTCGGTGGACATGATGAGAATGTCAAAAGGGTGTTCTAGTCCGCGGAGGGCTTGCCGCACTCGGAGGAGTTCTTCGCGCACATTGGAAGGAGCGACTTCCAGGATCAGCAGATCAATATCGCTGTCCCGGGTCATCTGGCCGGTGGCCGCGGAGCCGAAGAGGATGATCCGCGCCGGCTGGACTGCGCTCCTAACTCGCTGGACGATTTGCTCCCTTAACTTTTCATCAATACCCATCTCTCGGGAATGTTCACGGTCGCTCATAGAGAACCTTCCCCTCGCGGAGGGTCGAGGCAATGATATGGTTAATGGAATCCCTCCACTCCTCTACTTCCTGGACGCTATAAACCAGGATGTCCTTCGGGACCTCGAACGCGGACAAAGCTTCTCGGATCCGGACCAGTTCGTCCAGCCGGTTGCGGCTTTTTCCAAATTCATCTCGCTCCACAATCATCAGGTCCAAGTCCGAGTCCGGCTCGACCTCGCCCCGTACGCGAGAGCCGAACAGGATAATCTTCTCGGGGTCCACTTCCCGCACAATCGCCTGGACCATCTCCGCCAGGACTTGATCGGTAACCTTGAGGAACATGGCTCGGTCTTTCCGATTGGTATTGTAACCCACTTCCCGAAGCTTTGCCAAGCTCTGCCCGCAACAAAAAGGGCCTGCCGGGGGGCAGGCCCTTGGGGGGCGGAGTTAATTCAATCAGAACGCGTTCTCCGGGATCAGGAGCGGCTCGCGGCAGTTACTCTTGAGGTAAGCGCCGATGGCGTCCACCTCGGGCAGGACCGAGTCAATGAAAAACTTGGCGGAATGGACCTTGCCCGCGTAGAAGGCGGCCTCGTTCAGGTTGGCGATCACCTTTTTCTTGGCCGCGTCGTCCTTGGCGCCTTCCTTCTTGAAGATCTCGTTCAGCTTCTGGGTGGCGAGCACCATTTGCTGGCCGAGCAGCCAGCCCAGGGTGAGGTGGCCGAAGGCGGTGAGGTAAGGCGTGGCGGCAAGCACCGGGCCCATCTGGTCGCCCTTCAGCCCCAGGCCCATCAGGAACTTGGTGATGCTGTCGAGCGAATCAGCGCAGGCGATGATCTTGTCCAGCCAGGGGTCGAGCCCGTCCTTGCCCTTGGCCTTGGCCGCGGTGTCCTTGACTTCGACGATGAAGGCGTTATAAGGCCGCATCTGCTTTTTGATATCGAGCACCTTGCGGCCGATCAGGTCCAGCGCCTGGATGCCGTTGGTGCCTTCGTAGATCGAGGCGATCTTGGAGTCGCGCATATACTGCTCGACCTTGTACTCGGTGCAGTAGCCGTAGCCGCCGAGGACCTGCATGGCGTCGCGGGTGACCAAAAAGCCCTGGTCCGAGCAATAGGCCTTGATCACCGGCGTGAGGAGCGCCAGCCGGTCCTCGTAAGTCTCTTTCTTCTTGGGGTCGGTCTCCCCCTCGGCCAGGGTGGCGGCCCAGACGCCGTGATAGATGAGGGCGCGCATGCCCTCGGTCATGGCCTTCATCGAGAGC
>Ga0315282_10008542_pt1 | contig 16545 bp, 13 predicted proteins | sample YL17G07_20_MG_FD_203693 | JGI IMG/M metagenome (GOLD analysis project Ga0315282, IMG submission 203693) | Sediment microbial communities from Yellowstone Lake, YNP, Wyoming, USA - YL17G07_20 | ecosystem: Environmental > Aquatic > Freshwater > Lake > Sediment | place: USA: Wyoming | collected...
CGACCGAACCGATCCGAAGCCCCTTTCGCCAGTCATCGGATGGATTAGAACAAATGTTCTAATCCGGGTCAAGAAGAATTTTGCGCTTTTCGCAACGTTTGCAGTTCCCCCTTTCAGGGGGCTTTTTACCGCTGAAAGGCGGGACTATGAACCGGAAGGCAGGGCCGCTACATAGCGGCGCACGACGTCGAGAACGCGGTCGCGGTTGGACACATAGTCGCCCTGGAAGCGATAGCCGGCCGCCGAACTGTGGCCCCCGCCGCCGAGCTCGCCGGCCATCGCATTGACGTCCACGCGGCCGCGCGAGCGAAAACTCGCCCGTCCCTGGCCGCTCTCCATTTCGTGAAACAGCACCGCGACTTCGACGCCCTGAAGGGAGCGCAACTGGCTGGCCAATTGCTCGGGCTGGCGCTCGAGGCCGCCGAGGCGCTGATACATGTCGAGCGTGATTTCGCCCCAGACCAGTCGCCCGCCGAGTTCGAAGCGGAGGCGGCTGAAGACTTCGCCCGTCATGCGAACGCTGTCGGGATGGATGTTATCGTAGTAGGCGCTGGCCACGGCGTAGGGACGGGCGCCCGCGTGAACGAGCGCCGCGGCGGCATCGAAGGTGCGCGCCGAGGTTTTGGCATAGCGGAACGATCCTGTATCCGTCAGAATCGCGAGGTAAAGACAGGTGGCGACTTCGGGCGACAGCGGGCGGTGGTAGCGTTCAAGCAGCAAGTAGATCATTTCGCCGACCGCCGCGGCCTCGGGCTCGACCCAGTTGATGTCGCCATAGCGCGTGTTGCCGCCATGGTGGTCAATGTTGATGATCAGCCCTTGGGGCTTCACGCCGGGAAGAACCCGAGCGAGCGACCCGGTGTCCAGGCAGACCGACACCTCGGCCGTGAATCCTTCGGGCACGCGCGGCTGGGCCTGTTCGTATCCCGGCAGAAAGGCATAGTTGGCCAGCGTCGGACCGCCCGAGGTCACCACGCCCTCTTTGCCCTGACCCGCCAGCCAATGATACAGTCCCAGCTGCGAGCCGATGCAGTCGCCGTCGAGATCCTCATGGCCACAGATCAGGATCCGTGAAGCGCGTTCCAGGGCTTCCTGGATTTCCTTCAAAGGGGGCAATCGAATCCTCCTGCGAACAACGCAATGCGGCGCTTTTTCCAGTGCAAGGCCCGTGCGAAACGAGAGGCAAAAAAACAAAAGAATCGGGCACGTACCTTGGCACGGGCACGGTTCTTTTGCCGTCCGGAATCGGCAATTCGCAACCCGAAAGTCAAAAAAGCATCGCGGCCGTGGCGAGCTGCGAAAGTGGCGCAGGCTGTCAGCCACGCGCGTTTAATGGTTTTCGCGCTGTTCTCCGAAGTGGCAAATCGCACCGGCCGCGACTCAAAACCTCGCCCAAGGCTGGATTTTCTTAGCCCGTCTTCAGCGGGCTAAATGTCCCCGGCTTCGGTTCGGTGAAGCCAGCACGGCTCGGCTTCGCAAGTCTTGAGGAATCAACACCCCCTCTGCGCAAAAGCATTAAACGCTTGTGGCTCACAACCTGCGAAAGAAGCCTGGGGCATGGAGCCCGGGAAAGCAGCATGGATGGGCTAAACTGGCGCCGGGTCGTCCCGGAGAAGCGGGTCCTCACTTCTTCTGCTTGCGCTTGGCGGGAAGCGGCTCGCCGGTCATCAGGGGCTTGAGTTTGCCAAAGAGCTCCAGCCAGTCGGACATGAGCGCCTGAGGAATCGTCAACTGCTTTGCCCGCCGCAACGCTTCGAACTGCTCGGGCGTCTGGCCGAAATAGTGCCCCAGCCAGCCGCAAGCGATTCCGCGCGACTGGAGGAGAAACTCTTCGAGATCGGAGGCGGGGCAGGACAGCGGGAAGCTCTCCTCGACGACCAGCGGTGGGCCCACGGCGAACCCCTTGAGCGTTTTCACGGCCTCGGGGACCTTGCCCTTCTCCGGGTAGATGTGCACACTGATGAAGTCCAGTTCCGGGGCGACCGCCTTGGGCACGAACCCCGAGAAATGGCCCCACTGCGCAGTGGAGGGCAGCAGCCCCACGGTGATCAGGTGACGGCGGTCGTACTTGCGAATGGCCGCGGTCAGCTCGCGAATCCACCGGCAGGCGAGCTCTTCGCGCGGCCGACCGGCCTGATCCAGCGAAATCCATTGAAGGAAGTCATAGCCGCCGAACAATTTGCCCGAATACCATTGTCCGGGCTCGCGCCGACCCGCCGGAACCAGCGGCTCGTTCATCAGGTCGTAGCAAAAGATGGCGTGACTTGGCGCGCATTGCGCCGCGACGGCCTCCCAGAACCGCGCCTGCGCCGCCCAACGCCCCGGTTGGTCGAGTGCATCGTACCACGCGGGAACATCCGATGGGCGGTAGCACCCCAACCCCGTCACGTCGAGGTAAAGGCCGGTTCGCTCGGCCAGTTTGACCAGCCGCCTCAGATGCTTCAGCGCTTTCCAGTTCGGCTGGTCGGGCCCAACCATGAATTTGCCGAGCTGGAGGTGCAGCCTCACGACATTCGCACCGAGCGCTTTCATCTCGTGGAAATCGGCCACCATCGCCGGCCAGCTGGTGTCCCAGTCGTCTTCCAGAAGCCTGTTTGACGGCCCGTAGTTGAAGCCCCAGGGATGGAACGGCCGTTCCGAGCGGTCGAGAACAAAGCCGCTGCCGTCTTTGGCGACCCGGATTTGCTCCATGGTCGGCGAGAGGAGCATAAACCCGATGACGAAAACGACGAGGTTGATCATCGCGGTGCTCCGCGTGTTCTGCGGGGAGGTCCGGCGCGGACGACGGATCGCGCATCTAATCCTCGGAAGTTGACTTGTGGGAGGGGGCCGGGCTTTGCAGCGCCTGGCGGAGTCGGCGCAGGTTGTCGGCCACCTCGCCGCCCTGGAAGATCGCCGTCCCGCAGACCATTACTTCGGCCCCGGCCGCCGCCACCAACCGAATGTTGGACTCGTGGATGCCCCCGTCGGCCTGGATGAGAAAACCCAGCTTCTCCTGATCGCGCAGATGTTTCACCTCGCGGATCTTGTTGATCGTGCGCGGGAGCAGCTCCTGGCCGCCGAACCCCGGCTCGACGGTCATGATCAGAACCAGGTCCGCCAGCCGCAGGACCGGTTTGAGCACGGCGACCGGCGTCCGGGGCCGGATCGAGACCCCCACCCGCACGCGCTGGCGCTTGAGGTAGCGGCACAGGGCCACCGGGTCCTCGCAAGCTTCCATGTGGACGGTCACGTTGGAGGTTCCCGCCCGGATGAATTCGCGCGCCAGGCGGAGCGGATTGAGCACCATGAGGTGCGTGTCATAAAACAGCTCGGGCACGGCCTGCCTGAAGCAGCGAAAGACCGGCGGCCCGATCGTCAGGTTGGGGACAAACTGGTTATCCATGATGTCCACGTGGACCCAGCGACAGCCCGCCCGCTCGACCTTTCGCAACTCGCGTTCGAGGTTGGCGAAATCGCTGGCCAGGATCGAGGGTGCAAACGTCACCTGGTTGGGTTTGCCCGGCAGTGGAGGCGCCTGGTCACGGCTTTTCCCGTCGCTTTTCCCGGGTTCCTTGCTCATGCCGAACTTCCGGTTGTGGTCGGTGATGATTCGAGCAACAGGTGAACGGAGCAATACAAATTGCCCGGACGGCATGCAAGCGCGAAGTGAGTGCCCTCCATCGCCATCCCGACCGGCAAACGTAGTTTTGGTTTGACAGCTTGCTGACGGGCGCCTAGAAACGCGAATGTTTGGGCTGTGAAAAGTTGCGCAAATTGTCTCTGGCTGTTGAAAGTCAGGCGGCCTCAACACGAAAACACATCGGGTGGCGGGTACAGGGCGGAGGGCCCTTCCCTCTGCCCACGCGGGGAGGTCAGCAAAGCCGAATGATTCGCGACGTGGGAATTGTGGGCGCCGGGATGACGGGCCGCGGGATCGTCCAGACCGCCGCCCAGGCCGGCATGAACGTGGTGTTCTGCGAAGTCTCCGACGAAAAGGTTGCCGAAGCCATTGCGGGCATTACCGCGGCGCTGGACCACGAGATCGAGCGCTGGGGGCTGACCCAGACCGAAAAGACGGTCATCCTCTCGCGAATCCGCGGAACGGCCGGCTACGAGCAGATAAAGAGCGCCGAGCTGGTCATCGAGGCGGTGCGCGAAAACCTCGCGCTGAAAAGCACGGTTCTGCAAAGCCTCGACGGCATTCTTCCCCCCGAAACGATCCTGATCACCAACACCTCTTCGCTTTCGATCACCCAGCTGGCGGCGACGACCAACCGCGCGGACCGGGTCGTGGGGATGCACTTTCTGTCGCCGGTTCCGAAACGCCCGCTGGTCGAGGTGGTTCGCGGCCTGCATACCTCCGACGCCACCGTCGAGCGCGCCAGGCAATTCGCCTCGGAAATCGGCAAGACCGCCATCGAGGTGTTCGAATATCCGGGGTTCGTCACGACGCGGCTGATCCTGCCGCTGCTCAACGAAGCCATGCACGTGGTCATGGAGGGCGTGGCCAGCGCCAACGACGTGGACACGGCGATGACGTTGGGCTACAATTTCCCCAACGGGCCGCTGGAGATCGCCGACCGCATTGGTCTGGACGAAGTGCTGCTCTGGATGGAGCACCTGTTCCATGAGCTGGGCGATCTGAAGTACCGGCCCTGCCCGTTGTTGCGCAAGATGGTGCGGGCGGGGCAGCTGGGGGTCAAGACGGGCCGAGGCTTTTTCCCGTATGACGAACGCGGCCGCAGAGTAAAAGATAAGTGATGAACGATGAATTATGAATGATGAATTCGAGAAGGTGCGTGGAGAGAGAGCTATTCCCAAAATGAGGTACTGGAATTGGAGGCCCTTGTCCGATTCTGTTTTTCCATTCATCATCCATCATTCATAATTCATCATGAGGGGTTTAAGAGATGCTTGTCCTGGTGCTCAACGTCGGCAGTTCTTCGGTGAAGTTTCAGCTCATCCGCACCAGCCCGGAAGAGATCGAAGCGGGAACCGAGAAGAAGCTGGCGCGCGGGAATATTGAAAAGATCGGCATGACCACGGCCAAGGTCACGTTCCAGGCCGAAGGGCGCCCTCCGGTCAAAGAGTCGCCTCTTATCCTCGAACACCGCGTGGCCATCGAGCGCGTGCTCACGCTGCTGACCGACCCTACGATGGGGGTCATCAAGGACCGGAGCGAAATCGAGGCGGTCGGCCATCGCGTCGTCCACGGCGGCGAGAAGTTCTCGAAGTCCCAGCTGATTTCCGAGGAAGTCTATCGCGAGATCGTGGAGTGCTGCGAACTGGCCCCCTTGCACAACCCTCACAACGTGCGCGGCTATGAGATCGCCCGCGAACTGTTGCCCGACGTTCCCCACGTGGCGGTGTTCGATACGGCGTTCCACCAGACCATGCCCGAGTACGCCTATATCTATGGTCTGCCGATGGTGGTCTATCGCCGCTACGGTATCCGCCGCTACGGTTTTCACGGCACGTCACACCGCTACCTGACGTGGCGCATGCAGAAACTGCTGGCCCGACCCGCCTCGGAGTTCAACCTGATCACCTGCCACCTGGGCAACGGGTGCAGCGTCGCCGCGGTCCAGCGCGGCGCCTCGATTGACACCTCGATGGGCTTCACCCCGCTCGAGGGGTTGGTCATGGGCACCCGCTCGGGCGACCTCGATCCGGCGGTCATCCTGCACATCATGGCCAAAGAGGAGCTGACGCTGCACGAAGCCAACACGCTGCTGAACAAGCACAGCGGGCTGATTGGTGTGTCGGGCGTTTCGAACGACATGCGCGAGTTGGTCAAGGAGTCGCGGCGCGGCAACAAACCCGCGCAGCTGGCCATTGACCTTTTCTGCTATCGCCTCAAGAAGTATATCTCCGCCTACTTCGGGGCGCTGGGTGGGGCCGACGCGGTCGCGTTCACCGGCGGCATCGGCGAAAACTCGCCGCTCGTCCGCGCGCTTTCGTGCAAGGGACTGGAGTGCCTGGGCATCACGGTTGATCCCGAACGCAACGAGAAACTCAACGGGACCGAAGCGAAAATCTCGCGCGACGAAGAGCGCGTCGGCGTGTATATCGTTCCCACCGACGAGGAAATGATCATCGCTCGCGACACGGTCTATGCCACGGCCGGAACGCTCTGAAAAGCAACGCTGAACGCTGAACGCTGAACGAAAAAGCAGTTTCTAACTTTAGCTGAGGCGAGGAGACGTTTTGGCCGACGGATCGTTTCTTTTTACTGGTTTTGAGTTCAGCGTTCAGAGTTCAGCCTTATGTTTCTAGTTCTCGCCACACGGAACCCCGGCAAGATCGCCGAAATTGCCGCTCTTCTTTCTTCTTTCCACCTCCCGCCTCCCGCTTCCCACCTCTTGATTGCCAGCCTGGATTTGCAGCTGCGCTCTCTGGCCGATTATCCCGACATCGGCGAGATCGTCGAAGACGGCCGAACGTTCGCCGAAAACGCCGTCAAGAAAGCCACCACCGTTGCGCTCGCGACCGGCGAGTTGGCGCTGGGCGACGATTCGGGCCTCGAGGTGGACACGCTCGGCGGGCGGCCCGGTGTTTCCTCGAGCCGCTATGCCCCGACTTCGCGCGAGCGTAACGAGAAGCTGCTCGCCGAGCTTCAGGGCGTCGAGGCCGAACGCCGCACCGCGCGGTTTGTGTGCGTGGCCGCGCTGGCCGACCGACAGGGTCACGCCGTCGCGCGCACCGGCGTTTGCGAGGGCCGAATCGCCTTTGCGCCGTCGGGCGAAGGCGGATTCGGCTACGATCCCGTCTTTCTCCTTCCCGACCGCGGCGTGACGATGGCTCAGCTCACGCGCGAAGAGAAAAACCGGATCAGCCACCGCGGCCAGGCCTTTCGCGCGATTCGCGACGCTCTCGAGCGCGTCCTCACTCAATATGGTGGCGTGATTCCTATTCCCGAGGAATAACCCCAAAGACCTTCCTTCCGGCCGCTTCTCTTCAATCCAAAATCCAAAATCGGGACAGGTTGCCAACCTGTCCTACTCGCGATAGGCGAAGCTGATGAAGATCAGAACCACGCCGAGGAAGCTCAGGGCGACCACAAAGAAGGTTTCCACTCCGCGCAAGAGAAAACCGATCACGAAGCACAAAATCGCGCCCACGGCGAAGAGTTTTGACTGCGCGGACATACAGCCTCCCCCCCTTGCTGGTTGGCAAACCTATTGTGGCAAGATTCTCGCGCGATGCGCAAGCGGAATACCATTATGGAACGCCGGCGGCCCCGCCGGTGCTCCAAAGCGTTGGATGGGAGATGGTTTTTCTCGCCATCGCCTGCAATCGCCAATCCCCCTCAGTTCCAGAGCACCGGCGAGGCCGCCGGCGTTCCTTGTTAGGGGAGAAAGCGCTACTCTTCGAAGTAGTGCACGCGCTGTTTCTTGAACTCGCGGCGGGAGAAAAGGACGGCGTGGTCGGTGGGTTGTAGGTCGAGGCGGAGGCGTTCGACGACGGCCAGCACCTCGTTTTCGCTCCGGCCGTGGATCATCGTCATGAGGTTGTACGGCCAGCGGGGCGGAAAGGTCGGGCGTTCGTAGCAATGCGAAACGGCGCGCTCGGCTGCCGCTCGTTGCCCCGCCGCTTCGAGCCGGTCGGGCGGAATCACCCAGCCCACCATTCCGTTGGCCGAATAGCCGACGTGCTGGTGGTGAAGAATGGCGCCGAAGCGGCGCAGGACGCCGGTGGCTTTGAGTCGTTCGGCAACCGCGAGGAGTTCGCTTTCGCTCATCGCAATGCCGGCGGCCACGCGCTCGAAGGGCCGCTCGTTGAGGGGCAGATCGCATTGCAAGACGCGGATGGCGTCTTTCTCGCGGGCGGTGAGGGGGACGGGCGGGGGGGGTTCAATCTCTTTCGCGGGCTGACAGCCCACGCCACCCTTCGCAGGCTGACAGCCTGCGCCACTTTCCGCAGCCTCACTGTTTGCACTGCTTTTCGCGGGCTGACGGCCCACGCCACTTTGTTCCTCGCGCGTCCCTAGATCGAAATCCACGCCGATCTTGAAACGCCGCAACGCCGGCAACACCAGAAAATCGCTGACCTTCGCCTCGCGCGCCAAACGCGCAACCTCATCCGCCACGGAACGGTCGCCGCCCACGCTCAGCGTGAACCACAAATTGAACTCGTGTGCGCGCGCGTAGTTGTGGCTGACGCCCGGGTGGGCGCTCACGACCGCCGCGACCTCTTCGAGCCGTGCCGGCTCGATCGCCATGGCCGCCAGCGTCGAACGATAGCCCAGGCGCTCGGAGTCGAACACGGCGCAAATCTCGCGCACCATGCCCGCCTGCTTGAGCCGTGCAAGACGCTCGATCACGTCCTGTTCGGTGGTTGAAGTCTGTTGCGCCACCCATTCAAACGGCCGCGCCACCAATGGAAAGTTGTGCTGGATGAGGTCGAGAATCTTGCGATTTGCAGAGTCAAGGTTGTTGTACATCATTAGGTTTTCTCGAGCTGGCGGAGAATAAAAGAAACGGACAACGGAGAACCGACAACTGACAATGCAAAACGGACAACAGATAATGCAGAAGAAACGCCGGACAACCGACAATGAAAAGCCAACCGCAAGCAAAACTCCCATGACGGGGGAGCTCTTGCCCTATCCAGCGTGACATCCTCCCCCATCCGTTTTGCATTGTCGGTTGTCGGTCGTCCGTTTTTCATTGTCCATTGTCCGTTGTCCGTTGTCGGTTGATCTTTTCTTACTGTCGCTTTGGCCGCTGGAAGTAGTTGTTCGCCGCCTTCATCCGGGCGACGTCTTCCGGCGTCAGGCCGATCTCCTCGTCCGTGAGGTAGCAGGCCGGATCCCATGCCCACGGATCGCCGTAAATGGCATCGGCCCTCACCCGCAGCGCCCCGCCGCAAGCATCGAAATACCGGCAGGCCCGGCACTGGCCGCGAATGTGCGACCGGCGATCCTTCAGCCCCTTCATCAGCGGATCGCTCGTGTCCATCCAGATCTCGCTGAACGGCCGCCGGCGCACGTTGCCGAACGAATAGTGAATCCAGAACTGGTCGGGATGGACATTGCCGGCCCAATCCACGGCCCCAATCCCCACGCCCGAGCTATAGAGGCCGCCGCCGTTCCAGCGAATGCGCGCCCGAACTTCCTCGGCCCGCTCGGGGTCCTTCTCACGCAGCTTCAAATAGAGATACACGCCGTCCACGTGATTATCCACGGTCAGGATTTCCTTGCGCAGTCCGCGAAGGTGGAAGTCCTCGGTTCGCGCCAGAATCCGATCGAGGGCATGACGCGTCTCTGCGGGCGCGAGATCGTCAGGCTTCAGCTTGCTTCCGCGTCCCGAATAAGCGAGGTGATAGAAGCAGGCGCGGTCAATTTTCTCGGCTTCGATGAAGTCGAAAATCCGGTCGAGGTCGTTGAAATTGTGCCGCGTCAGAGTCATGCGAAGCCCCACGCGCTGGCCGACCGCGACGCCATTGCGAAAGCCGCGCATGGCCCGCTCGAAGGCTCCCTTGATCCCCCGGAAATGGTCGTTCACCTCGTTGATGCCGTCGAGGCTGATCCCCACATAGGTGAAACCCGTTTCGCGGATGCGCCGCGCCAGCTCCTCGGTGATGAGCGTGCCATTGGTCGAAAGCGTGCAGTGCAGGCCGATGCCGCGTGCAAAATCAGCCAACTCGAAAAGATCGTGCCTGAGCAACGGCTCGCCGCCCGACATCAGAAGCGCCGGCACCCCGAACTCAGCCAGGTCGCGAAGCATCACCCGCGCCTCGTCCGTGGTCAGCTCGTCGCGGTGAGTCCGCTGATCGGAGTCCGTATAGCAATGGAGGCAACGAAGATTGCAGGCGTGCGTGGAATTCCAGACGACCACGGGGTGCCGCTCGGCCGCCGACCTGGGAACGGCCTCTTTGCCGCCGCGCCCGTGGGGTGTGGGGCCTTCGCCATAGCGTAACCAATCCGAGGTGCTCGCGTCGCCACAGTACAGTTTCGAAATGTTGATCAAATCGGCTTATCCCCCCGCTTCGATTCTCCCAGTGCTATCAAAGCGAGGTGCCGCCTGTCAATCCCGCCGTGGTCTTGGGCTCGCCCACCGTCTGAAAAGCGTTGATGGGACGATTCATGTTTTCCGGAGGGAGTTGCGATTTTCTCATAGCGGAATGGCGATTTTTCTTTTCCCGGGTCGCGCGATTTTGTCAGAATGAAATTTGGAAAAGACCGCGACTGTGACATGCCATTTGCCGAGCAAAAGGCGTCGGAAGTGTGTCTTTTTGTGTTGACAGCTCTAAGCGACACATCCGAGAATGACGTGAATCGGCGTGAATAGGATGGTTCCACCACTGGGCTCCAGAATTCGCCAGTGAACCATAGATCGCTGAGAATAAAAGATTAACATTGCTTGCGTGGAAAGCGTAGGAGTTCGATTCGGAGATGATTCATAACCCCGAGAATCCCGTGGTCGTTCAGTCGGACCGTAGCGTCTTCCTCGAAACGGAGCGCGCAAACTATGAAGCGGCCCGCGACGCACTCGCTCAATTTGCGGAACTGATCAAAAGCCCCGAGCACATTCACACCTACCGGATCACGCCGCTGTCGCTCTGGAACGCGGCCTCCGCCGGATTGACCGCGGACGAGATTATTCATTCGCTCGAAACGTACACCAAGTACGACATCCCGCAGAACATCATTCAGGATGTCAAAGAGTACGTCGCGCGGTATGGCCAGCTCAAGCTGCTCCAGGAGGGCGATTCGCTGATCCTGATCGCCAAGGATGTTGCCCTGGCCAAAGAGCTGGCGGCCAATCGCAGCCTCGAGCGCTACTTCGAGCGGGTCCTGGACAAGGAGCGGATCGAGGTCAAGCGCGGCATGCGCGGCCGCGTCAAGCAAGCCCTGATCAAGATCGGCTGGCCGGTCGAGGACCTGGCCGGCTACGTCGAGGGCGCGCCGATTGATATCCTGATGCGCGATCAAACCTTGTCGGGCCGGCCGTTCCGGCTGCGGCAGTATCAGCGCGATGCGTCCGACGTGTTCTGGGCCGGCGGCGGCGTACGCGGGGGGTCGGGCGTGCTGGTCCTCCCCTGCGGAGCGGGCAAGACCATCATCGGCATCGGCGTCATGTCGCGCATTTCGCAGCACACCTTGATCCTCTCGACCAATATCACCGCCCTGAGGCAATGGCGCGATGAGCTGCTCGACAAGACCAATCTGACGCTCGATGAAATCGGCGAATACAGCGGCGAGGTCAAGGAGCGCGAGCGGCCCATCGTCCTGACCACCTATCAGATCCTGACCTATCGCAAGAGCCGCGACGACGACTTTGAGCACCTTGACCTGTTCAACAATGGCCGCTGGGGGCTGATCATCTATGACGAGGTCCACCTGCTGCCCGCGCCGGTGTTCCGCGCCGTGGCCGAGATCCAGGGCAAGCGCCGACTGGGCCTGACGGCGACGCTGGTCCGCGAAGACGGCAAAGAGGACGACGTGTTCAGTCTGATCGGCCCCAAGAAATTCGACGTGCCCTGGAAGGTGCTCGAGAAACAAGGCTGGATCGCCAAGGCCGAGTGCGTCGAGATCCGCATCCCCTTGCCCGAAGACAAGCGCATGGAATATGCCGTGGCCGACACCAAGTCGAAGTTCCGGATCGCCTCGGAAAACCCGCTCAAGATGGAGGTCATCAAGGAACTGGTCGAGCACCACAGCGGCGACAACATCCTGATCATCGGCCAGTATCTCGACCAGTTGCACGTGATCGCCGACCTTCTCCAGAAGGAGCGTCGCGCCGACATCCCCATCATCACGGGCAAGACACCGACCAAGGAACGCGAGCGCATCTACGGCGACTTCAAGGAAGGGCGGCTGAAGTGCATGATCGTCTCCAAGGTGGCCAATTTCGCCATTGATCTGCCCGACGCCAACGTGGCCATCCAGGTGTCGGGGACGTTTGGCTCGCGCCAGGAGGAAGCGCAGCGGCTGGGACGGATTCTGCGCCCCAAGGCCGAGGGCAAGATGGCCCACTTCTACTCGCTGGTCACCAAGGACACCAAGGACCAGGAGTTCGCGGCCAACCGCCAGCTGTTTCTCACCGAGCAAGGCTATCGCTACGTCATTGACGTGCGCAACGATCAGGCGCGCAGGCAGAGCGAGATGACCCACGCGGCAACCGGATCGAACGGGAGGTGACGGTGCCATGAAACTCAAGAGCATCTTGCGATCGTTGTCCCTGGATCATCTCCAGGCGATCCTGGAGTTCTGGGGAATCGGCCGTCCCGACCTCGATCCCGGCCAGGCGGAATCGGAACAGCGCGAGCGCGTGGCGGAGCATCTCTATCCGCGGCTTCAGATGCAGCAGTGTTTCATGGCGGCCTTCGAGAAGCTCAACGACGGGGAAAAGGACCTGGTCTATTTTCTGACCATTCATGGCGGGGAGATGTCGCGGACCGAAGTGCTCGAGCGGCAGTTTGGCGGCGACGAAGCCCGCATGAACGCCCTCGTCGAGCGACTCTCGCGCATCGCCTTCGTCTTCCTCGACGATCTCTCCGAGGAGGGACTCGAAGAGGCGCTGGTGGGCCTGCCCGAATCCTACCTGCGCTATATTCCGCTGCCGGCCCACTGGCAGGGCTACCTGGGCTACTTTCTCCAGGGGCTGCCGGCCGCGCAACTCAAGCAGATCGCCCAGACGGGCCTGGGGCTGAAAATTGATTCGGCCCGCAAGAACTATCTGATTTATCGCATTCGCAACGAACTGCTCGACCCCGTCAAACTGCGCCATCGCGTGGGGCACCTTTCGACCCCCGAGCGCGAGACGCTGCGCAATCTGCTCGACCGCCGCGGCGTGTGCGTCTATCGCGACCTGCTGGACACCGGCTTTCAGAAGCGGTATGATCACGGCAAGGCCGAGTACGTCAATTCGCTCCTCTCGCACAGCGGGCTGCTGTTTACGGCCGCCATCGGCGACAACAAGTACAACAACCTCCTGATGATCCCGCGGGACCTCTTCTATATCGTTGACCACGCCTACACGCCCGATCACCGCTCGCTTCGCGAGCTGGATACCATCAGCTACATCGGCCGCGCCCAGCAGCCCACCCATATCCTGGACAACAGCAACAACCTGCTGCGCGACGTGGTCATCTTCGCCGCGTACATCAACCGCAACACCGTCCGGAAACTCAGCACCGGCGGCATCGGCAAGAACGACCTCAAGAAGATCGTGCCGATCCTGAGCGCCCACAAGACGCCCAAGTACGCCGCGTTTCTGGCCCTGTTTCTGATCCACAAGAAATTCCTCGTCCCGGTCGGCAACGTGTGGCGCGTCAATCAGACCTTTTTGCGCTGGCTCGGCGACTCGCGCCAGTGCTACCAGGACCTGTTGCAGTTCTGGTTGGAGACCAATCTCTGGAACGAGGAGTACCTCGACGGCGACACCAAGCACAGCGACACCCCGCCGACCGGCCTGGTCAATGCGCCGGAGCTCCGCAAGCTGGTCCTCGACAACATGGCCACCATCCCCATCAGCGGGTGGATTCAGTTCGAGGCCTTTGCCGAAAACATCAGCCCCCAGGTGGAAATGTCCATCCCCCGACGCGAGGGAGCGAGCGGCTATGACCGCTTCAATCGCACCAATCGCGCCATTCTCGAGTCGGCCGTCGGCGAAACGCTCTACTGGATGGGCATCGTCTCGCTGGGCGTCTATGATCTGAAAGACATCAACGTGGTTGGCCATCAACCGCCCGTCCTGGGCGACGGGCGATGGCGGCGCGGGCGGCGGCAGCCGCGACCCTGGCGGCCGTTCCTGTTTCAACTCACCCCGCTGGGGCGGTTCATCCTCGACGGCCCGTACACCGATCCCGCGAAGATCTTCCAGGGCCGCGACGACAGCATGCTTCCGCTCCAGTGCGAGGCGCGCCATTTCATCGTTCAGCCTAACCTGGAGATCATCACGCCGCCCGACCTTGACCTTCACACCTTCTATCGCCTGAACGAATTCTGCAACATCAAAGCCGTGGACGTGATGTCCACCATGGAGATCACCCGCGATTCGCTCCGCGAGGGCATGGACAAGGGCGTGCGGGGCGAAGACATTCTCCAATTCATCGGCGAGCATTCGCTCCAACAGGTGCCCGAAACCGTGCGCCATCTGATCCAGGAGTGCAGCGACAAGCACGGCGAACTGGACATGGGCGCGGCCAGCGGCTTCATCCGCGTCAGCGACCGGATTTTGCTCGAGGAGTTGCGCTCGAACCGCCGGGTGCAGCCCGCGATCAAGGACGTCATCGGCGAGACGTTGATCCTCCTGCGCGAGAATATTGACATCCGCAAGCTCGCGCGCGAGCTGCAGAAACTGGGCTTCATGCCCCGCCTCGAAACCGCGCGCAGCCGTGTCGCCGAAAAGGACACCAGCTTTCAGTTCACCCTCGGACAGGAGGAGCTGTACACGCTGCTGGCCATCCTGAACCACTGCCTGGCGGTCGAAGAAGAGGTCGGCGTCTCGCTGACGGGCGACAAGATCCCGGCCCTCATCGAGCGGTTACGGCCCGAAGGGTCCGGGGCGTTCAACGTCACGCAGTTCGCCGAGTCCATCGGGCGCGAGTATACGAAGAAATTCCAGACGGCTCTGCGCAAGAAGCTCGAGGAAATCCAGTCGAAGTACAAACGCCAGGTCTCGCGCCTGGTCTCCTCGCTGCCCAGCGAACCGGTTCGAGGCGCCTTCCAGGGTCCCAATCCCGCCCGCGAACGCGAGGACATGCTCGAGATGGCCGAGTTTGCCGCCGAACAGGAAGTGCCCGTCGAAATCACCTACACGCGCCTGGATCACGATGCTCTGGTCGAGAAGGTCCTGCCCAAGAAGATCGTCGGCGACCGCATCTACGCGTTCAGCGAGAAACGCCAACGGGTGCGGTCCTATCGCCTCGAGCGGGTGCAGCAGATTCGCCTCCTGGGCCAGGAGGACTGAGCGCTCCCCCACACCATCGGGGTGGCCGTCAACGGGATATCCGATGAAGCCCCTTTCAGCGACAGGCCGACCGACCGTTCTGCCTCGCTTGTCTCGATCCCACCGGCGTCAGGTCGTTCTCTGGTCGAACAGCCCGGGCGAAACCCGCGCGCTGGGGGCGCAGTTGGCCCGACTTGCCGCCGGCGACGAGGTCATCGCACTCTCGGGCCCGCTCGGTTCGGGAAAGACGTGCCTGGTTCAGGGGCTGGGGCGCGCCCTGGGCATCCGCCAACCCATCAGCAGCCCCTCCTATGTTCTGATGAAGCGCTACCGCGACCGGTTCACCCTGACCCATTGGGATTGGTACCGTCTGGCCGACCAGGCCGATCTCGAATCGTGCGGGTTTGGCGATCCGCAGATCGAACCCGGCATCGTGGTGATCGAGTGGGCCGAGCGCTTCCTTGATCAGATCGCGCGCCCGTTTCTACAGATCGAGCTCACGCCGACGGGCCGGCACTCGCGCCGGCTGGCCCTGAGCCTTCGCGGCCGCTCGGCCCGACTGACGCGCCTGATTCGCGAGCTCCAAAAGTGGTCGGCATTGAAACACAGGAACAACGAGCGATGAGACCCCGCAAGAAAACGGCAGGAACAGATCCCGCAATCCGTATTCCGCGATCGGAAGAACCGGGCACGGGTCTTCCAAACTCAACATTCAACATTCAACATTCAAAATTGGAATTCCGCAATCCGCAATCCGCAATCCGCAATCCGCAATTGGTATTGGGGATCGAGACGGCGACCTTCTGCGGCGGCGTCGCCCTCCTGGCCGACGACCGCCTGATCGCCTCGCGCACGTTGAACGCCTTGACCACCTATTCGGCCCGCCTGCTCCCGGCCATCAAGGAGCTCTTTCGCGAAGCCGGAAAAACCCTCAACGAGCTCACGGGTCTCGCCGTTTCGATCGGACCGGGCAGCTTCACCGGCGTCCGGATCGGACTGAGCGAGGCCAAGGGCCTGGCCGTTGCGCTGGGCATTCCGATCGTCGGGGTTTCGACGCTCGAAGCCCTGGCGGTGCGCGCCGGACGCAACCCGCGGCTGGTCTGTCCGGTCGTTGACGCTCGTCGCGGCGAAACGTTTGTTGCCGCCTATCGCTGGCGGCGCGGCGCCGAGCTGCCCAAACAAGCGATCACGCCCGCCGTGATGCCGATCCAGGACTTTGTCGCCCGTCTTCGCGGCCCCTGCCTCTTCCTCGGCGACGGCGCTCTTCGCTATCGTGCGCAGATCGAATCGGCCATGCCCGACGCCGCCTTCGCCCCGGCCCACCGGATTCTTCCTTCGGCCGAAGAAGTCGCCTGGCTGGGCTGTCGGCGCCTGGCGCGCGGCGAAGCCGACGATCCCGCCCAAATCGAACCGGTCTACATCCGCGCCTCCGACGCCCGTTTGCCGCAGCCTAAGTGCAGCCCAACACAATAGAGGGATCAAATTCCTCCCTTTCAGAAGTGGGTCGTGATTCTCCCGGCCCCGAAGGGGCGAAGGCCAGCAGCCGGGGGTGATGCGGAGTGCAACCGAGCGAACCCCCGGACCCGATCTCGCCCGATCAAGCCCCGAACGGGGCGTAGGAAACCGCGCCGCCCGGATTGTCTCTGCCGCCCCGTTCGGGGCTTGA
>Ga0315282_10008543_pt1 | contig 16543 bp, 17 predicted proteins | sample YL17G07_20_MG_FD_203693 | JGI IMG/M metagenome (GOLD analysis project Ga0315282, IMG submission 203693) | Sediment microbial communities from Yellowstone Lake, YNP, Wyoming, USA - YL17G07_20 | ecosystem: Environmental > Aquatic > Freshwater > Lake > Sediment | place: USA: Wyoming | collected...
TCGAGGATGCCCTCGTGGAGAGCGGCATTTCGGTCATCTCCTGGGTGTCTGGCAGCGTGGATGACCTGCTGAAACGATTCCTCGCCGGCGATCTCGTCGCGCGTGCCGTACGGCGATGCCGTCCCGTCCGCACGACGCCGGCAACCAGGAGGCGCCAGGAATCATGACGGACACGAAAACGAAGTACAGCTTCTACGTGGAGCAGCGCGCCCTGGATGTGACCGACCGGCCGCGCAAGTTCCTCGAAGCGTTCGCAGCCGTCCTCGAGCATTCGAGTTACCACCTGCCGGTCGACGCTTACAGTCGTGCCAGCGCGCGGTGCGGACAGTGCGCGGTCGACTGTCAGCTCTATCAGTCAACTGGAGAAGATCGCGACATCCCGTGCCACCGATCGGAACTGCTGCTGCGCGTCTACCGGCGGTACTTCACGGCATCGGGAACGCTGACGGCCCGCTTGAGCGGCGGCTTCAACCTGAGCGACGAGTATCTCGACCAGATGGCAGAAGCGTTCTACCGCTGCACGGCGTGCCGACGCTGCAAGCTGACCTGTCCGCTCGGCATCGACCACGGGCTCATCACGCACCTGGGGCGCTGGCTGCTGGCGGAGACGGGGCTTGCGCCGAAAGCGCTGGTGGTCGCCACGCGCGAGCAGCTCGAAGGCGTGGGGAACACGTCGGCCATTCCGGTGGCCGCGCTGCGGGACACGTGCGAGTTCCTGGAGGACGAGTTCAAGGAGAACTACGAGGCGGAGGTGCGCTTCCCGATCGACATCGAAGGGGCCGAGTACGTCTTTTTTCCCGCCGTCTCCGATTACCTGCTCGAACCCGACACGCTGATGGGCAATGCGGCCGTGATGCACGTGACGGGCGGCTCCTGGACGATCGGCACGGGCAACTACGACGGCATCAACTACGGCCTCTTCTACAGCGACCGCATGATGGAGCGCATCGTCCGCAAGGAGGTCGCGGAAGTGCGGCGGCTGAAGGGCGGGAAGGTGCTGATAGGCGAATGCGGGCACGCCACGCGCAGCGCCTGGTTCGTGCCCACCTTCTGCGGCCTGGACGCGCCGCCCGTCGTGAACATCATGCAGTACACGGCGGCACAGTTGCGCGCCGGCCGCATCCCGCTCAAGGCGGAGCGCATCGAGGAGCGGGTGACGTACCACGATCCGTGCAACATCGCGCGCGCGGGACGCATCACCGAAGAGCCCCGCGAGATCCTGCAGACGATCTGCCGCGACTTCGTGGAGATGACGCCGAACCGCACGAAGAACTACTGCTGCGGAGGTGGGGGCGGCACCGTCTCGCTCGACGAGATTCGCAAGTTCCGGACCGGACCGATGGGCAGGCGCAAGGCAGACCAGATCCGGGCCACGGGCGCCAGGCTGCTCGTCGCGCCCTGCGCGAACTGCAAGAAGCAACTCAGGGAGATCTGTGAAGACAACGGCCTCGACGTCCAGGTCGTCGGCCTGCACGATCTGCTCCTGAAGGTGATCGACCTGAAGGCCGGGAGCGTGTCCGAGAAACAGGCGACAGGCTCGTGAACGTCGGGCGGCTGGGATTGCGGCCCCTTCTTCGTCGTGGCCGCGCGCACGCGCGGCGCTGAGGAGCGCGTCATTCGATACTCGGACGGCTCCTGGAGGACCAATGGACGCATGGCTCGAGTGGGCCCGAGGGCCTGCTTTCATCTTCTGTTTCGGTTTCATGGTGCTCGGTCTCGTTCGGCACGCGGTCCTGACCGTCTGGGAGACCGCGCGCGTGATGCGCCGTGCGGGCGATCGCGTGTTGCCGTGGAGGGCGGTCGCCAGGAACACCGTCGCGTGGCTCCTGCCCATCAACACGATCAGGAACGCGCGTCTCTTCTCACTGACCTCGGTGGCCTTCCACGTGGCGATCCTCGTCGTGCCCGTCTTCCTGGCGGGGCACATCGCGCTCTGGGTGCGGACACTCGGCGTCGGCTGGCCGGCCATTTCCAACGAGATGGCGGACGTGCTCACCATCGTCGCCGTTGTGACCGCCGCCGGCCTGGCTCTGCTGCGCGTGACGGCTCGGGCGACGCGGGCGCTCACCCATCCCATCGACTTTCTCCTGCTCCTCGCTCTCGCGTTGCCGTTCGTGACCGGCTTCCTGGTGATGCATCCGCAGATGAACCCGTTCGCCTATGAGAGCGTGCTGTTTCTCCACGTCATGAGCGCGAACTTCGTCTTCCTGCTCGTGCCGACGACCAAGCTCGCGCACGTCGTGCTGCTGCCCGGCATGCAGCTGGTGTCGGAAGCCGGCTGGCACTGGCCGGCCGACGCCGGCAGCCGGGTGGGCGCGGCCCTCGGAAAGGAAGCGGAGGGCGTATGAGCGTCAAGGCAATCCTGACCGACACGACCCTGTGCACCGGGTGCGAGCAATGCGTCGCGGCGTGTAAACGTGTCAACGGGTTGGGCCCCGATCGTCCGTACCGCTGGCAGCTGCGGATCAACGACCTGTCGGCAACACGCTTCACCACGATCCTGCACCGGGACGGACAGTCCGTTCGGCAGCAGTGCCGGCATTGCGTCGAGCCGGCGTGCGTGTCGGCGTGCCTGGTGGGCGCCATGCAGAAGACGCCCGAGGGACCGGTCATCTACGACGCCAATCGCTGCATGGGCTGCCGGTACTGCATGATGGCCTGCCCGTTCGAGATCCCGCGCTACGAGTGGTCGGCGCCTGTCCCGTACGTGCGCAAGTGCACCATGTGCGCCCCGCGGCTGGCCGAAGGCAAGATGCCGGCGTGCGTCGAGGCCTGTCCCCAACACGCGACCATCTTCGGAGATCGCGACGCGCTGCTCGCCGAGGCCCACCGGCGCCTGCGCGCCGGGCCCGGCCGGTACGTCGACCATGTCTACGGCGAGGAGGAAGTCGGCGGCACCTCGGTCCTGATGATCTCGAGCATCCCGCTGGACTTCCTCGCCGCACGCGCCGGCGTCACCGATCAGCCGCTGCCCGAACTCACCTGGACGGTGCTCAGCAAGGTGCCGCCGCTGGCGCTGGGCATGGGCGGCCTGATGGCCGGCGTCTTCTGGATCACGCAACGGCGCATGAAATTGCAGCGCGAGCCGGAAGACCGCGACCGGGAGCCGCGGTCGCAGGCGGCACCCGGCAAGGCGGACAGCGCGCGCCCCATCGAGGATGGACGGCACAAATGAGCAGCCGGCAAACTGCAGTCAAGACTGTCCTGTGGACGATCATGGGCGTATTCGCGGTCGTCACGATCGCGCGATTCGCGAACGGCCTCGGCGCCGTCACCCACCTCTCCGACGCCGCGCCGTGGGGGCTCTGGATCGCCCTCGACGTGATGGCAGGCGTCGCGCTCGCGGCCGGCGGATTCACGCTGGCCGCCACCGTCTACATCTTCGGATTGGAGCGCTACCGCCCGTTCGTGCGTCCGGCCATCCTCACCGCATTCCTCGGCTACGCAGCCGTTGCCGTGGGCCTGATGTACGACCTCGGTCTGCCGTGGCACATCTGGCACCCGATTGTCTACCCGCAGCTGCATTCGGTGCTGTTCGAAGTGGCCATGTGCGTGATGCTCTACCTCACGGTGCTGGCGCTCGAATTCAGCCCCGTGGTCCTCGAACACCGCTGGTTCGATCGACCGGTATTCCGCACCGTTCACCGCCTGCTGAAGAGAGCGACGATCCCGCTCGTGATTGCCGGCATCATGCTGTCGACCCTGCACCAGTCGTCGCTGGGGTCGTTGTTCCTGATCACGCCGTACCGCCTGCACCCGCTCTGGTACAGCCCGATCATCTGGATCCTGTTCTTCATCTCGGCGGTCGGCGTCGGCCTGATGATGGTGACGCTCGAGTCCTGCGTGTCGGCATGGCTGTTCCACCACGAACGTCGCGCCGATCAGCTGGCCGGGCTGGGCCTGGCGGCGTCCGTGGTGCTGTTGCTCTATGCGGGGCTCCGCCTTGGCGACCTTGCCTGGCGCAGCCAGCTGCGACTTGCGCTGCAGCCAACGTCGATGGCAGCGCTCTTCTGGTTCGAGCTCGCGGTGAGCGCGCTCGTGCCGGGTGTGCTGCTCGCCATTGCTGCCGTCCGCCGTAGCGCGCGCGGCCTCGGCATGCTGGCCCTCATGGCCGTGCTGGGCATCATCGGCTACCGGTTCGATGTCGCCGTCGTGGCGTTCAGCCGGCCTGCCGGCGCGTCCTACTTTCCCAGCTGGATCGAAGTGGCCGTCAGCGCGGGCATTGTGGCGGGCGCAGCTCTGATCTTTCTCTTCTTCGTCGAGCGCCTCCGCGTCTACCCCGAGGAGCCTCGAGCTGAACAGCTGCCGGTCGCGGTTCGACACATCGATCCGTACGGGACGCGCCCGCTGCTGCCCTCGGTGCTGGCCGTGCCGCGGCGATATTCGATGGGGTTCGTGATCGGCGCGGCGCTGGCGCTCGCGTTCCTGCCGCGGGCGGGGTGGCTCGGGGCGACGGCGATGCGAGAGCCGGTGTCGCCCGCGCGGGTCGTGCCAGGCGTCGTCAGAGCCTTGGGCGCCACGCCGGGCTATCATCTGGCTGTCATGTCGGCCGGCGCGCAAGACGCGCGCGTGGCCGCCAGCGTCGGCCTGCTCGAGATCGACGGCAATCGCGACGGGAGAGTCGTTCTCTTTCCGCACGATCTGCACGAAGCCGACCTGGGTGGGGCACAGTCCTGCGTCATGTGCCACCATGCGAACCTGCCGTTCCGCCGCAACACGGCCTGTGCCGGATGCCATCGGGACATGTACTCGCCGACCGACGTGTTCGACCATGGCTCGCACGCGGCGAAGCTGGGGGGCAACGGCGGCTGCGTGCGCTGTCACCCGAATTCGGAGCTGGCGAAGACGCGCGCCACCGCCACGCCGTGCGATCGCTGCCACGCAGACATGCAGCTCGCCGGCAGCCGCGTGCGCCCGGCGCGCACCTTCGACGGACGCACCATCAGCTACGTCGACGCGATGCACCGCCTGTGCATCGGCTGTCACACCGAGCTGCATCAGAAGGAGCCTGCGAAGCACCCGGCGGACTTTGCCCTGTGCGGCAACTGTCACCGGGACGCCATTGGCAGCAGTTTCCAGCAACTCGCTCCCTATGCCGTGGTCGAGCACGATGTGCCGTCCTCAACGCGCGTGGGAGGGTAGGTTGCCAACCGAGACGATCCGAATGACATCAGAACCAATCAGGCAGTGGGTTCGCACGCAACTCTGGGATCAGGTACCGGTCGCCATCAGCGTGATCGATGGGCAGTTCCAGATCATCGAGGCGAACCGCTGCTTCGCGGAAGCGTACGGCTCGTGGGAGCAGGAGCCCTGCTACGCGGTTTACAAGGGGCGGACCGAGCGCTGCGAACAATGCGCCGCCGCCAGCACGTTCGCCGACGGCCGTGTGCGAGTGCGTGAGGAGCAGGGTGTGCTGCGCGACGGCACGGAGATCTGGTACCTGGTCCACATGCTCCCGCTCGTCGTCGATGGCAGCATCCCGTACGTCATCGAGATGTCCACCGACATCACGGCGGTCAAGCAGCTCGAACAGGAGAAGCTCGAAGCCGAACGCCTCGCGGCAGTCGGCCAGACGGTCGCCGGCCTCGCCCATGGGATCAAGAACGTGCTGATGGGACTCGAAGGCGGTGTCTACATCGTGCAGTCCGGCATGCAGCGCGGTGATTCCGAGCGCCTGCTCAAGGGCTGGCAGATGGTCGAGGAGAACATCGCGCGAATCTCGACATTCGTGAAGGAGTTCCTGGACTTCGCGAAGGGACGCCCGCCCGTCGTCGCCCTCGTCGACCCGAACCGGGTTGCCGCCAAGGTCGTCGAGTTGTTCCACGACACGGCCAGGCTCGCGAACATCGGCCTCGAGGCCCGTCTGGCTCCCGGCCTCGCGCCAGCCTGTCTCGACGAGGACGGGATCCACACGTGCCTGGTCAACCTGGTCTCGAACGCCCTTGATGCCTGTCAGGTGAGCGAACGCCGCGCCGGACATGTCACCCTCGCCACGCGCGAGGAGCGGGACACGCTGATTTTCGAGGTGAGCGACGATGGCATCGGGATGGACTCGGAGATCCGCAAGAAGGTCTTCACCAACTTCTTCAGCACCAAGGGTTCGGAGAAGGGCACCGGGCTGGGCCTGTTGACCACCCGCAAGATCGTGCAGCAGCATGGGGGCCGCGTTTCGTTCGAAACCGAGGAAGGCGTGGGTTCCGTCTTTCGCCTGGAATTCCCGCGCCAGAGGCTCCCTCGTCCGGACACCTGCGAGGCGCACAGCTGAGGAGACTCCGATGGACCGAGTCGCAGGCAAGACCGTGCTGGTCGTCGACGATGAACCGGACGTGCAGCGCTACCTGGCCACGCTGCTCGAGGACGCCGGCTTCACCGTGTTGACCGCGAGCGACGGCGAGGAAGCGCTCGAGATCGTGCGGGCGCGCCGGCCGGACCTCATCTCCCTCGACCTGATCATGCCGAGGAAATCCGGCCACAGGCTGCTCTACGAACTCCGGAAGGACCGCGCGCTCGCGCGAATTCCGGTGCTCATCGTCACGGCGCATGCACGCGACGAACTGGGCAAGGGCAGCCTCCAGGACCTGCTCGACGGCGGTGTGATATCCGGACCGGGCACGTACCTCGAAAAACCGGTCAACCCCCTCACCTACATCCGCAGCATTCAACGCGCGCTGGGGCTGGAGGAGGGCGATCTGATCGAGGAGCGGCTGCATCTGAAGAACGAGCTGCAGACGAACCTGCAAGGGGCGTCGGCCGAGGCCTTGCGCCGCGCCCTGGACGCCATCAAGAGGAAGAGCGACTGAGGCGGAGGTGAGACCATGAGTACCGGCAGGAAACGGGTGCTCGTCATCGACGACGAGCCGGATGTGGTGGCGTACCTGGAGACGCTGCTTCGGGACAACGGCTACGAGACGACGAGCGCGGAGAACGGGCGCACCGGATTCGAAATGGTGAAGCAGGAGAAACCCGACCTCGTGTGCCTCGACATCACGATGCCGGAGGAGTCGGGGATTCGCTTCTACCGCGACCTTCGCGATGACCCGCAGCTGGCACGGACGCCGGTGATCGTCGTCACGGCCGTCACCGGATTCGGCGGCGATCCCGAACCGTTCCGGCACTTCATCAGCACGCGCAAGCAGGTGCCGCCACCCGAGGGATTCCTGGCCAAGCCGATCGACCAGCAGGAGTTTCTCGGCATGGTCGCGCGGGTGCTCGGCGCCTGATCGGGCCCAGCGGAGTGTTCCTCTACCACGCTCCTCGCGCGCGTCCCGACCAGAGCGGGAATCCGTGTGCGTCGCGGAGCGTCAGTACCTGATCGCCTTTCCTGACTTCGCGCGCGATTACAACGTCCTGTCCGGCGATCTTCGCCTTCGAGCCAGTCACGGTGATCGCGTCACCCTTCGCGAATTCGAAGTGCTTCGCCTTCACGAAGGTTGCGGGGCCGAGATGCACGTCCAGCACGCCGGCATCACCGCGCACCGTCAGGTGCAAGCCGCCGAGGCCGTTTGCCCGTGCAGTAACGTTCCTGACGTCGTCGATCGTCCCGGCCATGGTGACCTCGGTCGCGGGATCGTAGTTACTTCCGCCCTGGGGCGCGCCTCTTCCGGCGCGCTGAGGCACGCGGGCCTGCGCGAACGCCAGCGTTGACATGCCAAGCAGCATCGTCGCGCCGAACACGAACAACGCCGAACTTCTCATATTCCCTCCTGAATCGCGGCGCGTCATCCGCCGCTGTGAAATCTCCCGTCGGCACTCGTCCGATCGACCCGATTGCAGTCGAACCACCCGGCCTTCGAGTCGGGGTATGCGTCGATCTGCGGCACGTATGGCTTGATGTCGAGCAACGGTGTGCCGTCGAGCACGTCGATGTCCGCCACGCGCAGCGCCGCACCCTCTCGCGCGAGCATTCGCACCACGGAGAGACCGATCGGATTTGGCCTCGCAGGCGCTCGCGTGGCGAACAGCCCGTGGGACCGGTCGTCGCGATAGGGCACGACGAGCGGGGCGTACGGCCCCGCCCGATCGAGCCAGTACACGAGCCACAGGCGTTCGAACCCCTCGATGTCTGCCAGCGCCGCGCTGTACTCCTCCCGCACGATCACTGTCGCTTCGATCCCTTCGCCAAACCTCGCCTGGATCGGCGTCCCCTCCCGCGTGCGATACGGTGTGTGGATCATGCCGATGACGGTGAGCGCCAGAGAACGTGGGCCGACGGGGCGTGCATTTCCGATCATCGGAACACTTAATAAGCCGCACGGCCACCGGCGTGCCCGTGCTGGTGTCCATGCTGTCCGCACGCGCTCTGTGCGTCGACCGGGCGCAAGGTTCCGGCCCTGAACGCGTCCAGCGTCGCGCCGACGGTCTCGCGATCCGCATGGAAGACGGCGATGCCCGCTGCCTCGAGCTTCATCAACGCGCCCATGCCGATCCCGCCCACGACGATGCTGTCCACGCGTTCGCCGTCGAGGGCGGCGAGCGGCTGGCACATGCCGTGCTGGTGATGACGATCTGCGTTGATGATGGCCCGGCACTCCCCGGAATCGGTGTCGACAATCATGAACGCGGGAGCGGAACCGAAGTGCGCGCTCACGCGGCTTTCGAGACCGTTGTCTTCGAGTACGGGAATACAGATATGCATGTGAGTCCCCTTGTTGAGAATCGCCCCCGAGGCGCGGATGTCAGGAGGCCGCGTGGGGCGCTCCCACGCGTTCCTGAGGCTTGCTGAACACGGCGATCGAATGAAAACTGCCCTCGCGTCGCAATTCCAGGTTCAGGCCGCTTGCCACGAACCAGGCGACCGCGTCGGCGAACGTGACCGGGCCGACGGGATGGTCACGCCCTTCGGATCGATGGACGCGTGCGACGATCTCCAGGCCGCGCCGATCGAACTCGGCGAGGAGAATTCTGCCCGACGGCCTCACGACCCGGACCATCTCGGCGAAGACCAGCGGACCCTCCGCCAGGTGATGCAGCGCATCCATCGCGGCGGCCGCTGCGAATGCACCGTCGCGAAAGGGAACGCGCCGCGCGTCGGTGGCCATGAAGGTGATCCGGCCGGGCAGCCCTTCCAGTTGCGCGTTCAGGATCGCCGTCAGCTGCTCTTCCGGGTTCACATCGACGCTGACCACCTCGAACCCGCGCCGCGCGAACTCCATCGCCAGCATGCCCTGGCCGGAGCCGACGTCGAGAATCGGGCCTGAGAATCCCTCGGCCTGATCGACAACGAAGCGCACCGCTGCAGGCCGGTCGTAGCCGGCCAGCCTGTAGACGGCCAGCCGCTTCACATAGCGGTCGCGCGCCTCGCGCAGCTGCCTGGCGACGACGTCCAGGCCGTCACCGATCGACGAGGTCTTCATGTCGGCCATATGTCGGCGCCTTCTCGAATCACGATCATTTCTCCGCATCCGGCCCGGTGCCACAGAAGCCGCCGCCCGGCCCGTCGCCGTGGCGCTGTTGCTTGCCTGTGCATCGGCATCCCCGCCCGCGACGCCGCGGATCGCCGTGAACCGGGCAGGACAGCGGCGGGGCGGGACCGTCGACGGCCGCGCCGGTTTCGATGACGAGCGCCTTGCTTTCGATCAGGCCCTCTGCCACGACGCGGCGCGCGTGCGTCAGGATGCGCGCGAATGTCTGGCGCGACACGCCCATCCGCTCGGCCGCCGCCTCCTGGTAGAGGCCTTCGACATCGGCGAGACGAATCGCCTCGAGTTCGTCGCGCCCGATCGTGACGAGCTCGGTCGCGCAGGCGGGCTTGCCGATCGGGCGGAACCCACGGACGCCGATCGGGCAACACACGCGCCGGGGAAGGGGAGGACGAGACATCCGGATAATGAGCATATGCTCAATATGGCGCGGTGGTCAACTCCCGACCTGGCTGACGGCTGGGTGACGGTTTGACACGGCCGCCGGCGGCGCATATCACATGTAGGTGATTACTAACTTACATACCCGACGACCCGCTTCGCGTATACCCCGATCTCGCCCCGCCCGGCCCGCGGTCCGGCGCATGCGGACCGCCGATCGCCAGGAGCAGATCCTCGACCGGACGCTCGACGTCGCCACCGCGTCGGGGCTCACCGGCCTGACGATGAAGAAGATCGCCGCGCTGGTCGGCTTCTCCGAGGCCGCCATCTACCGGCACTTCCCGACCAAGCAGGCGCTGCTGCTTGCCCTCATGGGCCGGCTCGAGGCGCGCCTCCTGTGCCCCGCCGTGGCGATCGCCGCGTCGTCCGACCTGATGCCCACGGCACGCCTGCAGCGGATCCTCGCGCACCACGTGGCCCTGGTGACCGAGGCGCACAGCCTCCCGATCCTCCTGCTCGGCGAAGCGTCGGCATCGGGCGACCCGGTGTTGCTGGCCCGCATGCAGGGGATCTTTCAAGGCTACGTCGGCGTCCTCCATCGCCTCATGAAACAGGCGGCTGCAGCCGGCGAAGTTCCGAGCCGAGTCGATCCCGGCTCCCTCGTGATGCTCGCGCTCGGCGTCCCCGCAGCGCTGGCAATCCAGCATCGCCTCGTGGGCAATCGGCGGGTCGAACGCGCCGTCGAGAAGGATCTGCCGCCGTTCCTCTTCGACCTGCTTCGGACGGCGGAGCGGAGGGATATATGAGAGTCCTTTTTCTGCTGTGCGCGCTCGGCTGCGCTGCAGCCCTGCCGCTCGCTGCTGGTACGCCGGCGCCGCAGGAGGGCGCCCCGCTGTACCTGACGCTCGATCAGGCCATCCACGACGCCACCACAGCGGCGCCGGCGCTGCAAGCCGTCACCGCGCAGGAGCAGGCCGCACGCTGGGGCGCCGCCGCTGCGTCCCGCAGCCGGTTCGGACGGGCCGACGCCGTGGCCAGCTACTCACGCTTCCAGAACGATCAGATCGTGCGTCCGATGGGGCTGCAACTGTTCGGGCCGCAGGGCTTTTCCGCGCTCCCCTGGGATCGCGACCAGGCGCACTACGGTGTGACGTATCAACTGCCGATGTACCAAGGCGGCCGGCTGGCTGCGAGCATCGCGTTGTCAGCGCTGCAAGCCAACCAGGCGGCGCTCGTTGGTCTCCGGCACCCGCTGGGACTTGCAGGCGAACGTCACCACGCTCCACACCACGCGCCAGTCACTCGATCATCTGGCCGTTGCGACACGCGAAAACCTGAAGGCGCTGGAGTCCACCGAACAGCGGGTGACGCTGACGGTGCAGCAGGGCAGGCGGCCGAACCTCGACCTGCTGAAGATCCCCACGGCCCGTGATCGAAGAGACGCAGCTTCAACTGACCCTGCCAGAATCTCCATCGAGATGGAGCGGGGCTCCGACTCCGAGCACAAACGGACACACAAACAGCGTATCCACGCGGTGAGCACCGGAAGGGCGAGCGCCGCGATGCGGTTGTGACAGCATGGCACATTTAGACGTAAACTACACATAGAGTGTTATAGCACCATTGATGTGCGCGATCCGCCCGTGGGCGTGGCGCGCCGCGCGCGATGTTGCGGAATGGGGGGTGCGGCGTGCGACGCAAGTTGTGTGACCGGCACGGACGCGAGCATCCGTGCACCTGCGCGATGGGCAACATCTACCGGTTCGTCGAGCCTGTCGTGCTGTTGCTCCTGAAGGAGAAACACCGCTCCTACGGGTACGAACTTGCCCGCGCCCTGCAGGAGCACGCCCTGACCGACGCCGAGGTCGAGCGGGCGGCGCTGTACCGGACGCTCCGTCGGCTGGAGGCGAACGGGAATGTGGTGTCCGAGTGGGAGACCGACCGGGGCGGACCGGCCCGGCGCCTGTACAGCCTCACGAAGGAGGGCGACCGCCACCTCGCCGAATGGGCAATCGTCCTCGACCACCTGTCGAAGTCTATGGCCGGCTTCGTGCAGGCCGCACGCACGTCGGGGCCGGCACGCCGGAAACGCTCCGGCGCTCATTCCGTTGACCCTGTCCGGCCGATGAGAGAGGCATGAGCATCCCGGTACCACGATCCGCGTCTGACGATCCGAACCTGTACATCGACCCGGCCCTGTTGCATCCCGAATGCGTTATCTGCGCTTCGAGCAACCCTCGCGGCCTGGCCTTGAAGGTCGTCGCTTCTGCTGACGGACGTGGCGTCGAGACCACCTTCGCGTGCCACGACGTCTTCCAGGGGTACATCGGCCTCGTCCACGGGGAATCGTCAGCGCGGTCCTGGACGGAACAATGGCCCACGAACCGGCCTGCCCGAACGAAGGGCGGAGGTGACCGATGCTCGCTATGCCCACGCAAGCAGATGGTGCTCGGACATCCAACCGATCGGCGCTAGCGATGACAGCGATTCTCCCGCTCGGCCACCCGCTTCAGATGGCAGATACCTTCTACGTGACGCGCCCCTCGGGCAACCGGGAAGTGGGCGTCGAGGAGGTGCTCACGGCGCCTCGATCTCCGCGGCAGAAGGGTGAACGCGTCATCGGATCGCTCCGCCGCGAGTGCCCCGATCACATGATCATCATCAGCGAGGCTCATCTCCGGCGCGTCCTCACGACCTACCTTCAGTACTACCTCCAGCTGGAACCTGTCGCTGCCTGTCTCTACCACCTCCGACGGCCGCGCCAACAGCCCGCTCGGGTCGCTGACCGCGAAGCCAATCCGACGCCGACCGCGGTAGGTGGCGAGCGCTCGCACTCAGGATTGCCACCCGGCGGCTGGCACGGGCGGCAAGGACAACCTCGACGTGTGCCAGGCTTTTCGATGTCGAGCCTCTTTGGTCCGAGATTCACATGAACAGACGACGCTTTGTGGCCACGCTGCCGGCCTTGGTGCTGGCGACCGCCTGCGATTCGACGCCTCCCCCGACCAAATTCAAACAGAAGATGGTGATCCTGGGGTTCGACGGCATGGATCCACGTCTCGTCGAGAAGTGGATGAGTGAAGGCAAGCTGCCCAACTTCCAGAAGCTGGTCAGCAAAGGTGGTTTCTACCGCCTGCAGACCACGACCTCACCGGAATCCCCCGTGTCGTGGGCCTCGTTCGCCATCGGCGGCAACGCTGGGAAGCACAACATCTACGACTTCCTCGTGCGCGACGTGAAGACGTATGTGCCCGATCTCGGGATGGTGCGCCGCGAGATGCCGGACTTCTTCCTGAACTACGTCCCACTCGGGCGCCCGAAGATCACGACGCTGCGTGGCGGCACGTCGTTCTGGGTCACCGCCGGACGGGCTGGCGTACGGTCGGCCATCCTGACCGTGCCCGTCACGTTTCCACCCGAGGACGTGCCCGCCGGCGAACTGCTCTCCGGGTTGCCGCTGCCGGATATCCGTGGCACGGTCGGCACGTTCTACTACTTCGCGACAGACCTGAGCCGCTACGAAGAGGGCAACACCGAGATGGGTGGCATCCTGAAGCGGCTCTCGTTCGAGGGCAACATCGCGCAAAGCGAAATCGTCGGGCCGCAGAACCCGATCATCCAGGCGCAGATGGTGGAACTGCGAAGAAAGGGGGCCGCACTGGCAGAGGCGGACCGGGCGCGCATGGCGCAACTCGAGGCAGAGCGCGACGTGCGTCTGCCCTTCAGCGTCCGGTGGAGCCGCAACGCGAAGAGCGCGACGATTGAGGTGCAGGGCACCACGGTGCACCTCCACGAAGGCCAGTGGAGCAAGTGGGTGCCGCTCGAGTTCCGGGTCAACTTCCTGGTCCGGTTCTACGGCATGTCGCAGTTCTACCTCGTGCGTGCGAACGACGAGCTGCAGCTCTACATGTCTCCGGTCAACTGGCGGGCGGAATCTCCGGTCATCCCGATCTCGTCCCCGGACTCTCTATCGAAGGATCTCTACGAACGGATCGGCACGTTCCGCACGCTCGGCTGGGCCGAGGCGACGTGGCCGCTCAACGAGGACCGGATCGACGAGAAGACGTTCATGGACGATCTGTTCCACGCCTTCGACGACCGCGCGCGAATCATCCTGCACGAAATCGACTCGAAGAAGTTCGATCTCGTCATCGGCGTGCTCGAATCGACCGATCGCGTGCAGCACATGTTCTGGCGCTTCATCGACCCGACTCATCCGATGAACGACCCGGTGCTGGCCGCGAAGTACGGCGATTCGATCGAGCGCGTGTACCGGCGGTGCGATCAACTGGTGGGCGAGGTGCTCCGGCGCATCGACCCCGACACGCTGGTCTTCGTCCTGTCCGACCACGGCTTCCACTCGTTCAAGTACGGCGTCAACCTGAATACGTGGCTCGTGGACAACGGCTACATCGCGCGGCCCGGCAAAGAGCTGGGCGCGAAGAACCTGAACGACATGTTCGGTGGCGGCGGCCAGTTCTGGGAGAACGTGGACTGGACCCGTTCGCGTGCCTACTCGCTCGGCCTCGGCCAGATCTACTTCAACCTGAAGGGGCGCGAGGGCCAGGGGATCGTGAACCCGGGCGGGGACTACAAGAAACTCGCCGACGAACTCTCCGCCAAGCTGCTCACGATGACTGACCCCAATACTGGCCAGCGCATCGTCAGCAACGTCTACAAACGGGATGATGTGTACTTCGGTCCGTACATCGCGAACGCACCCGATCTGCAGGTGGGCTTCGCGGACGGGTACCGGGTGTCGTGGCAGACGTCGCTCGGCGGTACGCCGCCAGGACTGCTCTACCCGAACATGAGGAAGTGGAGCGGCGACCACTGCTCGTTCGACTACCAGTTGATCCCCGGGTCGCTGCTGTCGAACCGCAAGCTGACCGCCGACCAGGCGCGCATCATCGACATCGCGCCGACGGTCCTGAAGTACTTCGGAGTGGATATCCCGAAGGAAATCGACGGCAAGCCGTTGTTCTAACCACCGCGTCGCGGGCGGCCGGGCGCATTCGCGCCTTGCCGCGTGCAGCCGACGGGCTCGCCGGACAGGAACGCACCATACTGCTCAGGGGGGCTCCTTCAATGAGCCCCTCGGCCTCGCCCGTCGCGTAGGTCGGCCGTCGCCGCAGTCAACGGCTTCCCCGCTGCACGATCAGTGGCAGATAGTCTACGTGACCTACCCTCTCGCCGCAGAGCTACTTCATCGCAGCGTGTTCCAGGCGCACCCACCCTGCCGTTCCTGGACGGGTATTGGTGGTGTCAACGACAATCAGCACGGCATCAACCTGCGAAAGGTGGGGGTGCCTGGGCATCGCCCGTGCGACCGGCCGCATGTCGCCGAAACACACGCTGACCTCTCGCGGCTCTGGATCGAGATAAATCGAGCGCTGCCAGCGCTCGCCATCGCGATCCGCGCCAGGCTGCCGAACCTGTATCGAGCAGCGCATCGGTCGATCGCTGGAGGCGCGGAACGAGATGCCATCGCTCCCGCTGACCACGTGGCCGGTCGTCTCGAAGACGAGCGCCGTGAACTGCCCGGATGGAGGGCCGCCCCCAAGGGCATACGCAAAGACCAGACCCGCCCCTGCCGGTCTGCTCGTCGGCGAGACCGTCGCCTCGGATCGCGCGTCGTGTTCGATGTGGTATGCCGTGTTGCTTCCTGGCTGTACGAGCGCAAGCGAGGTGTTCCCCGGCGGGGGGCCGAAGGCCGTTCGTCGTTCCTCCGGGCCGCCCACGTAGACCGGATTGCTGACAATCCAGGGCACGCGTGGCCCGCCTGGCCGAAGGGGCACTCTCACTTCGACCCGGAAAACGGCCGGTGTCGAGTGCGCAGTGTACCGAAGGTGTGGGCCCGCCACCTCTCGGGCGATTCTGCCGTTTTCCATCAGCACCAGCGTGGAGCCCGGCGGGGCGTTCGTGCTGGCTTCCAGGTCGACAGGCCCGGCCACAGTCAGGACATCGCCCTCTCGGGCCGTGTGCGATCCGCTGTGCGCAGTGAACTCGAATGACGGCGGCCCAGCGATCGCGTCGATCGCGGTGTAGACATGGCCCGCCTTGATCTCGGCCAGCAGGTTGGCCGCGTCATGTGCCGCATCACCCCGCCACGGCTCCTCCAACTCCACCCGGAGGGTCAGCGTGCGGAACAGCGACTCGTACGACGGCAATCTCAGGAATACTCCACCTGCGTGCGGGTCGGCTGCCTTCTGCAAGCCGAGACGTGCATGGGCATCGAGGCCCGCAAGTCCCACCACGCGCCGGTGCATCGTCAGTGCATCCCAGCGAACGAGCGCTGCTTCCGGCCGGCCCAGCAAGGACGCAAGGCTTTCGGGCGGGCGGAACAGGTAGTCGATCAACCCGCGCGCAAGTCGCAGCCATGTCTCGTCGCGCCACTCGCTGTCCGCGTTGAGCCATTCGATCCCGTCGAGAGGCACCGCCCACTCCCGCCACTGCAACTCGGCTTTGGGCGAAGTCGGATGTGCGGCGATCCCAAAGCCGCCCAGCCTGGCGACGTCCTCGACGACGTCCCGCGCCTCGCCGCCAAGCGGGTACGGGGCCTGCCCCATGCCGATGACGGCGTAGTGGCCGTCCGTTGTGCTGATCTCCACGCCGTCGATACAGAGCACGCCGGCCCGGTACGTCGGCGGGTCAGGACGCCGCACTCCATCACCGTGATCAGTGAAGATGACGAATCTCAATCCCGCCCGCGCCGCAGCCGCCGCAACCTCGTCGACCGTTCC
>Ga0315282_10008544_pt1 | contig 16542 bp, 9 predicted proteins | sample YL17G07_20_MG_FD_203693 | JGI IMG/M metagenome (GOLD analysis project Ga0315282, IMG submission 203693) | Sediment microbial communities from Yellowstone Lake, YNP, Wyoming, USA - YL17G07_20 | ecosystem: Environmental > Aquatic > Freshwater > Lake > Sediment | place: USA: Wyoming | collected...
CGAGCGAGGGTTGATTTTCAGCGCCTGCTGGAAGGCTTCCACTGCTCCTGTGAAATCCTTCTGTTCTCCCAGCGCGATGCCGAGGAGGTTGAGACCCTCCAGGCTCTGGGGCGCCAGCTTGAGGCCGGCACGGATCTCCGCCTCCGCCAATTTAGGGGTGTGTTGTGCCAGCAGTTTTCGCCCGGCGGCGAAATGCGCACCGGCGGCCGCCGGCAGTTTTGCTTGGGTGGGCGGGCGGGATGCTGTCTGCGCGTGCACCAGGGGGAGCGGAAGCTGCAGCCCCGCCACGAGCAGAGCGAGATGCAGAGCCAGCTTAGCTCGTGGCAAGCGGGCAACGCTCTCGCGGGGCTTATCCAACCTTCCTTGCGGCATCATGCGCCTCCTGCAAAGTGTAACTCCATCTTTGCCAGGGAATCTACTGGCCCAACTGTTCAAGCATGGTCCTTGCCATGGTGTGCTCAGGATGCCGGGCGAGCCACTCGCGCAGAATCTCACGGGCCTGAGTTTTCTCTCCCTGCGTCACGTAAAGCCGCGCCAGGTTCAGGTAAGGCTGATCAAAGTCGGCCGCCGCACGAATGGCTTTCTGGAACTCCTCTTGGGCTTCGGCCGTCCGTCCCTGGCGCAAAAAGAGCACGCCGAGATTATTGAGCACCTCCGGGTAGTCCGGGCGAAGCTGCAGGGCCTGCTGCCAATACTTGAGCGCCCGATCCGGATCGTTCAGTTGGGCGTAAAGCATCCCGACTCCGTAATTCATCTCCGGGTCATCCGGGGCCAAGGCGACGGCGCGCTCTAAAGCCTGCTTCGCCTCGCTGAAGCGCTGCTCGCGACGATAGACGTTTCCCAGGTTGAACAGAGCGAGCGCGTAATCGGGGCGCTGGCTGATCGCCTCCTGAAAATAACGGATGGCCTCACGCGTCTCGCCAGCCTGCGTTGCGAGCAATCCGAGGTTGTTGAGCGCGTCGGGATACTCGTGGCGCAACTCCAGCGCGCGTAGAAGGTGGCGGCGGGCTTCGTCAGGCTTCCCTTGCTTCAAATAGAGCGTCCCCAGGTTGTAATGCGCCTCGGCGTAGTCGGGATTGGTCTCGAGTGCCAGAGAGAATTCCCGAATCGCCTGATCGAAGTAGCCTCTCTGCGAAAAGGCTGCACCGTAGGTGAACATATTGCGCTGAAACTCCCCCAGGTAGAGCGTCCCGGGAAACGGCAGCGCCAATCTCCCCCTGTCTTCGGGGGTTTGCGGAATGCGCTGACAGTCCGCGTTCAAGCGCTCCGCATCGACGGGTCCCTGATAAACCTTCACGATGAATCCCTTGGGGTCGATCAGAAATGTGGTGGGCAAACCGAGATCGCGCCGCCGGTCAAACATGAAGTGGTAAACAAGATTGTAAATCCCGGTCACGTCGTTGCTGGCCAGCAACACGGGCACCCGCAGGGAATTCCTGCCGACGAAGGCGCGAACCTTGGCCGCCTCTTCCGGCTTGTCGAGATTGACGGCCAGCACCTCGAGAATTCCCGGCCTCCTCAGCGTCGACGAACGGTCAAGAGCTCTCAGAGTTTCGACGCTGGGCGGGCTCCACGTCGCCCAGAAATTCAGAACCACCGCTCTGCCTCGCAGCGTCGACAGAAGGTGACTCTGCCCGGTGACGTCCGGCAGTTCAAAATCCGGAGCCAGGATGGGATCGATCAACCAGGTTTCACAGTGGGTGGGCGGTGGCACGGCCGCCGGGGGATCTGGAATCACAGATAGAGGTTGATGGGGATGAAACGCCGTCGCGTGGAATCCCTCCGCGCCTTCTTCAATCTCGATGCGGTGATTCGCAGGCAGCCCTTCCAAATGCTGCACGTCGCCACTGGGCCAGCGGATTTCGGCACTTGCGGAAACGGCCTTGTCTATCCCGAAGAAGATCTCCTTGGTGTGTTGCGAGGGGAAGCCTGTGCCGGCTTGCAGGATTTTCATCTGTCGCCCCTCCGCGGTCTGGAGGATGACCACCGCGCCGACCGCGTCGCGGTTGCTCTTGGTGCCGCGCAGCCGGAGGGCCAGGACGTTGCCAAGACCCGTCGCTTCGCACCGCAGGATACGCAATTGGGGTCCTGTCCGATTCTTCAGGGCGATCTCAAGCCGCCCGTCGTGATCGAAGTCGGCGAGAGCGTAGGCTCGGCTGTCATCCGGGAAATCCAGCCCGACCACGCCGGAGATGTCGGAAAAGGTCCCATCTCCGTTGTTGAAGAAGAAAACGTTGCGTCGATAGCCTGCCCAGGTGCCGTCAGAGCGGATCAACTCGTTGATGGCGTTCCAGCCGAGTTCGTAGGGGAGCGTGGGGCGAGCGTCCGTGGGAGAGCGCGAAACCACCTGTTGCCAAAAGAAGCTTTCCAGATCATCGCGGTGGGGGCCGGAAATCATGCCGTTGGCAATGTAAAGGTGCGAGCATCCATCATGGCCGAAATCCCAGGCGTAGCAGGACCATGACCAGCCCGCCTTTTCGATTCCCGCCGCGGCACTGCGATCTTCGAAGCGGCCATTGCCGAGGTTGCGGAAAAGGGAATTCCCCTTGGCGTGGCGACGGAACAGCGCACGCACATCTGCCGGCATGTGTTCCAGAAAATCCATCTGCGACGTCAAGCGCATGCCGGAGGCTTCCCACATGTCCGAAACGTAGAGGTCGAAGTTCTGGTCGTTGTCGTAATCGAACCAGCAGGAACTCATTCCAGGTCCCAGATCCACAACCCCTGCTTCCTCGGCGATATCCGTAAACGTCCCGTCACGGTTGTTGTGATAAAGATTCTTCCGCCCGAAGTCATTCACCACATACAGGTCCGGCCATCCATCGTGGTCGAAGTCGCACCAGTTGCAGTCGAAGCTGAAGCGGTTGTTGTTCTGGTTGAGGCCTGAGGCCGCGGTGACATCCTGGAAAGTGGCGTCGCCCTCGTTGTGGAAAAGGAAGTTGGGCGGGCCGTTCCGCGCGTCGTAGTACGGGACCGGAAAGTGGTATTGCTCGAGTCCCTTATAGTAACTGTACAAGCAGAAGTAGATATCCAGGCGCCCATCGCGATCGTAATCGCCAAAGGCCGCGCCGGTGAAGGTTCCCTGCGGGGGTTGCGCAAATCGAAACGCCCCAGGCTTCAGCGCAAACTTGCCGTTTCCCTGATTGAGGAAGAGCAGAGGACCATTCGCAGTAACGACCACCAGGTCCTGATGGCCGTTGTTGTTGACGTCCGCGAAGAGGGCGCAAGGCGTGTTGTCCAGGACGCCCACGCCGGCCGTTTCCGTCACGTCCTCGAAGGTTCCATCGCCTCGGTTGTGGTAAAGCCGGTTAGGGAGGCCCGAAGGCTGGCAGATGTAGAGATCATCGAACCCGTCATTATCGTAATCACCGGACGCGATGCCGTTGTTTCCGTAGATGTCGATTCCGGTCGCCGCGTCCAGCACCGTCCGCCAATAATCCATGCCGCGCAGCATTTGCGTGCGGTAGGAGGAGACGTCCTTGAGCGCAATCGAGGTGATGTCCACGAAAATCGGTTGATAGGAGAGGCTCTGGATTTCCGAAAGGGGTTGCCACTTCTTTGCCACCAATTCCCCCGCGGGGCTCTGCTCCCAATCAATCTGCCACACGCCGATTCTCTGCAGGCGGTGCAGCCGCGGCCCTGTGCCCACGAGCGTGTACCGAATCTCGGTCGTGATGCGGAGCGGAGAAGCCGAGGCGACCTCCAAATCCGCCACTTTGAACTCGACGATGAGAACCTCTGAGATCAAACCAAGTGAAGATCGGAACTCCTCGAGAAAGGCGTCCCGGCCGAGTGACAGCTCCGAGGAAAAACTCGCGCGCCGGACGGCGAGAGTCGGATCCTCGCGGATGCGGTCAAACCCCTGGGGAGCGGGCGAGGCCGCCGCGAGTTGCGGCGAAAGGAATGCCGCGAGGGCGCGCACATCATTTTTGTTCTTACGAAGCTCAACCGCCCATATCGAGAAATGGCTTTCGATCTCGCGGCCATACCTCTCGCTGGGATAATCATCCACCTTCTGCCGGGCTTTTCGGATCAGTTCCTCGAGGGGGGAGTGCGCCCGATAGTGAGGAAGAATTCGGTAATCAGAGAACAGAGGGGAGACCACAGGGAGCCCTGTGGCAACTTCCTGAGCGACCGGAGAGGCAATTGCCCCGAACAGCGGCGCGGGGAGGAGCAGCGTGGATGCATAGCCACAAGCGCCCAGGAAATCCCGCCGTGAAAGCGTGCTTTCGATTCGCCGTGGACGATTTCCCATGAATGCTCCCGACCCATGTGAGGTGTCGGACGCTCTAACCTAACAACAAGGTCGTCAGCGGTCAAGAAAGCCTCCTCGGTGACGTAAGTTTTCGTGTGTAAAAGGGAGGAGGGTGTAAGTTGGTTTTGGGCTAACAACCTAAAACCAGATCCTTAGAAAGGAGACTTACACCCCATGCGCAGAGTAATCCCGATCACGGAGCAGTTTCAACATTTTGTGGCGGAGTTGAAGGAGAGCTTTTGGGGGGACGTGTACGGGCGGACGCGGCAGTTCTGGCAAGATCCACTTTTCCCGAGAACCTAACGGATGTGGCCCCTCGGTGTATACTCACGCGTGCACGGCAACCACAATGAATCCCGGAAGCGAGGGTAACTCCATGTCACACGATTTGATTAGTTCTCGAAGCCCCCTATCTCTGAATGTGCTCTTCAGTGTGCTGATCACCATGGTAATGTCCATGCCAGCTTTGCTTGGCGGGGAGGCTGCCATGAACAATGTGTCGGTGCGTTACCTGGCCGACCTCAGGCTGTGGGCCCTGGACACCCAACGAACTTCTTACGTGATGGGACTCAACGAGCGCAACGAACTTCAGAGCCTCTATTGGGGCGAAAAGTTGCCGAGTGGCCACGACCTTTCAGCCGCGCATTCCCGTCCCGAGCACGCTTCGTTCGATTCCAGCGAGACGATGACCAACCTTGAGTACCCGGGCTGGGGTGGCCGGTATTACAACGAGCCTTCTCTGAAGGTCACGCTGGCGGGCGGGGTGCGCGACGCCGTGTTGAAATACGCCTCTCATGAGATTCACGGCGATAGCCTGGAAATCCGCCTGAAGGACATTCAATATGACCTTTTTGTGAAACTCACCTATAAGGTATTTCCCAAAGAAGACATGATCCGCAAGCAGGCGGAGATCGAGAACCGCACGCCGCAGTTGGTAAGCGTGGAGAGCGCGCAGTCGGGCGTGTGGTATGTGCCGCAGGGCGAGGGCTATTGGCTCACTTACCTGACGGGCCGCTGGGCGGGCGAAACGCAGCTTATCCGCGAACCCATCAATCCCGGCAAGAAGCTGCTGGAGAGCCGACGCGGCAACACCAGCCACCAGTTGAACCCGTGGTTCGCCATCGACGAACGGGGCGAAGCGGACGAAGAGCACGGGCGCGTCTGGTGGGGCGCGCTGGGCTGGAGCGGCAACTGGAAGCTGGCGGTGGAAGACACGCCCGCAGCGCACCAGGTGCGCGTAACGGGCGGGTACAACGACTTTGACTTTTCCTGGCCACTCCAGCCCGGCGAAAGCCTGAGTACCCCGCCTTACTACGGAGGATTCAGCAACCAGGGATTCGGGGAGGCTTCGCGACTCCTGCATCGCTTCGAGCGTGACGAGATCCTGCCGGACCATGGCCATCCGCGCGTGCGGCCCGTGCTCTACAACTCCTGGGAAGCCACGGAGTTCAACGTGGACGAGGCGGGACAGAAAGCCCTGGCCGAGAAGGCGGCCAAGATCGGCGTCGAGCTGTTCGTGATGGACGACGGATGGTTCGGCCAACGCCACAACGACCACGCCGGCCTGGGCGACTGGTACGTCAACCGCCAGAAGTTCCCCAACGGCTTGCAGCCGCTCATCAGCTATGTCAACGGCCTGGGCATGGATTTCGGCTTGTGGTTCGAGCCGGAGATGGTGAATCCCGATAGCGACCTTTACCGCAAGCATCCGGACTGGGTGATGAACTTCCCCGGGCGACCGCGCAGCGAGGCTCGCAACCAACTCGTCCTCAACCTGGCGCGCGACGACGTGAAGGAGTACATCTTCAGCGCGCTGAATAAGATGCTTTCCGAAAACAACATCCAGTACATCAAGTGGGACATGAACCGTCACTTCGGGGAACCCGGCTGGCCGGAGGCACCTCTCGCAGAACAGAAGGAGATCTGGGTGAAGTATGTCCGCAACGTGTACGAGATCATCGACCGGCTGCGCGCGAAGCATCCGAATCTGGAGATTGAGTCCTGTTCGGGCGGAGGCGGGCGTGTCGACCTGGGCATTCTGGAGCGCGTGAATGAGGTCTGGACCTCGGACAACACCGAAGCGTTCGACCGGCTGCGGATCCAGGAAGGCTTCAGTTTTGCTTACACTTCCAAGATCATGTCGGCCTGGGTGACCGACGTACCGAATATGAACGGGCGGTCCACGCCGCTGAAGTTCCGTTTCCTGGTGGCCATGCAGGGCGCGCTGGGCGTTGGCGCGAACCTGAACAAGTGGTCCCCAGAGGATTTTGCGCTGGCCACCCAGATGGTCAGCTATTACAAGAGCATCCGCGCGACGGTGCAGGAAGGTGACCTCTATCGCCTGTCCTCTCCGCGCCAGGGCGAGCTGACCGCCAACGAGTATGTTTCCGCGGAGGGCCAGCAGGCGGTGATGTTTGCTTTCCTACACTCCCAGCAGTTCCTGCGCCCAGCGGCCACGATTCATCTGCGCGGGCTCGATGAAAACGCTCGATATCGCATCAAGACCATCGACGACAAGCTGATCGCGGCGCCGGGCTTCGGCCCGACGCAGGGGGTCAGCGGATCTTTCCTAATGCACCACGGGCTCAATTTGAGTCTGAGGGGAGACTACGACAGCACATTGGTGATCTTAGAAAGGACGAAATAGGCAGAGGCAACTGAGGAACATTTCCCTCCGGCGCTGGGCTGATCCGGCGTGCGCAGGGACGCCGAGCAGGCGGCCGGTTTGTCGAGCGCCCTGCACTCTTCGATGATCCACGCAGGAATCGCGCCGGGGCGGCTGGCGACGAGGGCCCCGAGCCTATTCGCAAAGTCTCCGATTTCCGCCGGGGGCCAGCCGTTGCTCAAGCCATGCACGAAGGCTGCCGCGAAAGCGTCGCCGCTGCCCACGGTAGCCACGACCTTCACGGGGTATCCCGCGATGTCCATGTATTCCCCGCCGATCCAGAGCGCGCACCCCCGGGCTCCACGGGTCACGCACACGGCTTCCCAGCCGTAGGCTTTCCCATTGTTAGTACAGAACTCCTCGACGGAGCGGGCCGGTTTCCCCAACAAGTCCTCGACCGCGTGCCCCTCCGTGTCGTTAAGTTTCACAACCTGAGGAGCGCTCCAGCAAAGCCTGGACAGGCGGCGCATCGTACGAATTGACGCGCAAATTCACAGCGTAGAATCGCTGGGCGCGCGGATTGCGCTGAATGAGCGCGGTCAACAGATCCCGAGCTTGGGGGCTCATCTGGTGCAACGTGCCAAAGCAAATCCCGTCAGCCGGGGGCGAGGAACGCTCCGTGAGATCGCTCGCGCTGTGGGACATTCGATCATACGCCGCGGGGCGATGGATGACGAAGTGCGGCTGGCCGGCAGAGTCCAGATTTACCGAAACAATACTGGTGGATTCACCTGCCAAGCGTTGGACGAATCGCGTGGGCAGCCCAAGTTGCTCCATCTTCGCCAGCGCGATGCGCCCACGTTTGTTTTCTCCCACCGCGCTTACGAAGAAGACTTCGTGCCCCAGGCGATGAGCGTGAGCAGCGAAATTGCACGGTGGGCCGCCCAGATACTCGCCGTGATCGAAGACATCCCGCAAGATTTCGCCCACGCTGATGATCTTCACATCCGTACGCTCCTCCCTTCGCTCGACGAGGCTTGGTTTATACGATCCGAAGGTTGTTCGGCATTTCCCCCCAGAGACGGTTCTGGTTTCCGGGTACATTCGGCGTCCCACGCGCAAGAGAGATCAACTCGACGGTGAGGGAATCAGCACGCCAACCTCGTGTGGAGGAAGAGTGATGCTGTTGGCCGGCGCTCCGCCGCGCAGAAGTTCGCGCATGGGACGCGGCAAAGATACAGTTTTTGGCTCAGTCGTGTGATTGATGAGGATAATCACCTCTTTGCCTGAACCGACTCTCCGACATACCTCAACGCCCTGCGGAACGACCCCGATTGGCGGCTTCACGCCACTGCTCTCGACCATCCACGCCGCAAGCGAATTCATCAGCTTGTCATCCAACCACGCGCCGACGTAAGTCACTCTTCCGGCTCCCACGCGCCTGGTGATGACCGCAGGCTGGCCATCCAGCCAGCCATTGCTTTTGCCGTAGCGCAACAACGCTTCCGTATCGGGCGAGGTGGTTTCCAGCATCTCGGCCCAAATCCTGGCCTCGCCCTCGCCCTGCGACCCCGCGACAGGAACCGGCTTTTCCAGTGCGTAGAACTGCGCTACATCGCCGCCCATTGGCTGGCTCAGGATGACTCCCGGCTGCCGCGAAGGGAGCAGAGCGTTGTATTGGTCCTTCATGCCAGTTCTTGGTCCAAGCACGAGGTGCCCACCTGCCTTCACGTACTCGAGCAGGTGATTTGCGACCCCTTCAGGCAGCACATTTAGGTGTGGGGCGACAACCAGCCGGTACTGGCTCAACGGAGCCGATGGGTTCACGATGTCGATTTCGTGAGCCAGCGCCTGCAACGGGCGATAGTAGCTGCGGAAATGGCCAAAGGTATCGAAGTCCTGATTGTGCTTTTGGAACTGAATGGCCCAGCGGCTATCGTAATCCTGTAGAAGAGCCGTCTGTGCTGCGGAGGTTGTTCCACTGAGGACATCGCCGACCTCGGCAAACTCTTTTCCGATTTGCGACACCTCTTGATAAAGCGGTACGGGATTACCATCGGGGCCCACCAGCGTGCCGTGGTACTGCTCTTGGCCTCCCAGGGCGCTGCGCCACTGCCAATAGCTGACGGCGTCCGCACCGTGCCCGATAGCTTCCCACGCCATCTCGCGGACCTCGCCGCGGTCGAGAGCGTTGTTCACCGGCGCCCAGTTGACCGAGCCCGGTTGGGTCTCCATCACCCAGAAATTCTTGCGTTTGAAGCCGCGAGTGAGGTCGTGCAGCATCCCATTCGAGGCGGGATCGTGATGCCCCGTCCCAACGTAGTCGTCCCACGAAGCAAAACTGAGTTCGTTCGCCAAAACATAATGGTTGAAGCCATCATACCAACCCATGAAGTTATGGGTGATGAACTGGCGCGGGTCCACGGTACCGCGGATAACGGCGGCTTGGTTGTGCTGGTAGTCCCGGAACGTGTCGCTGATGAAGCGCTTCCACTCCAGCATCAGCCCGGGATTGTGGTAGCCGATGGGAATCGGGATCTCCTGCCAGTTGTCGTAGGTCTGGCTCCAGTAGCTCGTCGACCAATGGCGGTTCAGCGAGTCAAGGGTTTGATAGCGGGCTTTCAGCCACTGCTGGAACTGGCGGCGGGTGTCGTCGTCATAGGACACCGGACCAAGCTCGTTGTCGATTTGCCAGCCGATCACGTTCGAATTGTGTCCGAAGCGCTTCGCCATCTCCTCGGCGATGCGCCGCGCAAACTCCCGGTAACGCTGGCTGGTCAACCTGTAGTGCTCTCGATTGCCATGGGTCGCCTGGCGGCCGAACTCGTCGACAAGCAATGTGTCAGGATATTTCTGAGTCAACCAAGCGGGCGGCGCCGCCGTGGGGGTTCCCAACACCACGAGGACGCCATGCTTCCCGGCAAGCGCGACTGCGCGCTCCAACCAATCGAAATCAAAATGGCCCTCTTCGGGTTCCATGCGACTCCAGGCGAACTCGGCCACGCGCACCATCCGGATGCCCGCCGCTTGCATCAGGCCAAGGTCCGTCTCCCAGCGCGACTCTTCCCAGTGTTCGGGATACCACGCTGTACCGAGAATAAGGCCAGGCAGGTTGGAGGCTTCGTCTTGTACCTGCAAGGAAGCTGCCTGCGGTGGCTTTCCAGTGGCCCGTTTCTGCTCTGCGGCCGATGAGTTTGTGCCCGCGAATGAGACCAGCGAACAACAGATGACTGCCGATAATGATGAAAGTAAGCGTTGCTTCATTGTCCCTCCTGTGCGTCTTCACGACCTGTGCAGATGACGAGTGCCGTCGGGCAGAGGACTGACTTGCTCCCCAGTTCACGCCACGGCTGGTCGTTGCGCGGGCTGCCATTGTACTGGAACCGATGGCCGAGTGTCCTACCTTTTCGGCCCGGCCTCTGGTGGCGATGGTCCGTGGAATGCCCTCAACTGCCACTAGTTCTCATTGCAACTTGGTCCCACGCGGCCTTTCGAGTGTCGGTGGGAAGGACCGGCAAAGTGGCTTCGACCATCCTGGCGGCAGAATCGCGGGGAAGGAGACGGACATGTCCCCAAGCCCTTCCTGGGGCCGTTTTGAGGGACATGAGTAAATGCATTGCTAAGGAATCATGCGTGGCCAGAAATCGTCGCCGGGCCAAGCAGGACTCGAAGTTGTGACCCCGAAGGCGTAATGGACGAAGGCCCAATGCAGCGGGGGGTGCCCAGGAGTTGCTTTGAGCCATCCAGGCTGATAGAGTGAATCGAGAGGAGCTCTTCAGAGCGATTAGTTCCGCTGCCGAGGGAGCCATGCCTTGGCTTCGCTCAAAGTGTTTGCTCAGCACTTGCCTAGGGATTTTGGTTCTTCTGGGTGTGGGGCTTGTCGGTGTAGATTCAGCCGCGGCCCAGGGTCTAGTTCCCGTAGTAGGCGAGGTGCGCACGGAAAGAGACCAAGTAATTTCCTCTGGTGTGACCGTCTTGGTGGAGGGCTACGACGGCAGGCACATCACGGAGAAGACCGCCAATTCGCAGGGTAAGTTTGAGCTTGAGAACCTCCACAAAATGCCCTATCGGCTGACGGTGAGCGCAGAAGGGTTCTACCCCCTCTATCAGGATTTGAACCTCAGCGGCGCGATGGGCCCCGTCACAGTCCATTTCACTCTAACCGCAATATCGAGGACCAAGTCTGCCGCCCTAGTCTTACCACCCCTGACGGACATGAACCTGCCGAGAAAGGCCCGTAAGGCTTTCGAAAAAGGCTTGCGAGCCCTAGAAGCTAACAACCTTTCCGAAGCACGAAACGCTTTCGAAAAGGCCATCGCTGAGTACCCCTGTTACGCTCGGGCTCAAACCGGTTTGGCCGCGGTTTTCAGTGCCATTCACGACTTTGGTTCCGCTCAAACGGCGCTGCGGAAGGCCATCCAATGTGACCCCGGCTTCCCCGACGCGTACGCTTCGCTCGGTCAGATCCTGAATAGCGAAAGGAGATTTTCAGAATCCGAGGCACCCCTTCAGCAGGGGTTGCACCTGTGTCCCCGTGCCTGGCAGTTATACGAGAAGCTCGCAACGGCCCATTACAGCATGGGGCAGTACGCCAAGGCAGAACGAGAATGGCTACAGGTCGGATCCCTCAACCCAGCGCCTCCTGCGGATCTCCATGCGAAGCTGGCGGCGGTTTGCCTGCAGGAAGGCATGAACGACAAGGCCTATGCCGAGATGCAAGCCTACTTGCAGGCGGACCTTAACGGCCGGTTTGCGGCTCAGATCAAGACCCTTATGCGCCGGATAGAATCGGCCGGGACGCAAGGCTCCGCCCAGACGGACTCCACCCCGCCGCCACCGTTGGAGCACTAGGGCCGGAAAAGCCCTCAGTCTTCGCCCATCCTTGTCCGGACCCAGCATGCTATGGGCGTAAACTCCTCAGACAATTATAGAGGGTGAATTAGTAACATCATGCACGGGCTATCCAGGCAGCTTCCGTCACGGTTTTCGTGGGCTGGTTAAGAGGCTTATGACGCAAGGGAGAAAAATGGTCGACGTGAAGTGGCTTGACAGGAAGGCACTGGGTTGTTACCATCCGCAGCACAATGAAGATAGAACCATTGGCAATGTTTCCGGAAGGCTCCTCTCCGGGCTAACTAGGGGACTTACCACCGAGATCTGCGTTAAGGGGGTTAAATCATTATGGATCGCCGCGGCTTTCTAAAAAACAGTGGCACGATTCTCGCGAGTGCCACCCTGAGCGCGAACACCCTCGCAGAAACACTTTCGGCCGACGCCGCGCCCGCAAGCACCAGCGGCCGGCTTATGCTGCCTATCAACCGGAACTGGCGATACAACAGCCACGTCGTCGAGGGTTTCCAGGCGCGCGAGTTTGACGATTCGGGATTTGAGCAAGTTACGGTTCCGCACACGAACCTTCGCCTGCCCTGGCACAGCTTTGACGACAAGTCTTACCAGTTCGTTTCGGCCTATCGGCGCCGGTTCAAGCTTCCGCCCGAAGCCAAAGGAGGTCACGTCTTCGTCGATTTCGAAGGGGTAATGACGGCCACAAGAGTATGGATCAACGGGCAGCGGCTGGGTGAGTACAAGGGTGGATACACTCCATTTTCTTTCGATCTCACACCCCACCTCGATTGGGATGGGGAAAATGTCCTGGCCGTCGCTGTGGACTCCACCGAACGGGCGGATATCCCGCCGTTCGGCGGCCAAATCGACTACCTGACATTCGGGGGTATCTATCGCGAGGTTACATTGCGTGTCGTGCCCGGATCGTTTATTGAGAACATCTTCGCCAAGCCGAAGGACGTTCTCAGCGATCATCCCAGCGTTGACGTCGAGTGCTTTGTCGGCACCCTCGAGAAAGGCCGGGAGCCGCTGACCCTTGAAGCAGAGCTTCGCGATGGCGATCAGGTTGTTGCCCGTGCGGAAAAGGAAATTCCCGCCGCAGAGGCGTCCTCCGAAGCAGTCTCGCACTCGCTGCAACTGACCGGCCTGGGCAAGGTCAAGCTATGGGATTTGAAAGAACCGCATCTCTACACGGTCGTCGGACGCCTCCGCAAAGGAACGCAGCTCATCGATGAAGATACGCGCCGAATCGGCTTTCGTGAGGCTTGGTTCACCGAGGAGGGCTTCAAGCTGAACGGTCAGGTCGTCAAATTGCGCGGCTTAAACCGGCACCAGACTTTTCCTTTTGTCGGGCAAGCGATGCCAAAACGAGTCCAGCGGCGCGACGCGCTCATCCTCAAGCAGGAGCTGAAATGCAACCTCGTCCGAACCTCGCACTATCCGCAGTCGCGTCACTTCCTCGACTGTTGCGATGAGATCGGCCTCCTGGTGCTCGAAGAGATTCCCGGCTGGCAACACATTGGCGACGAAGGCTGGAAGCTGCTGGCCATCGACAACGTCCGGCGCATGATCCGGCGCGATTGGAATCACCCCTCCATTATTCTTTGGGGCGTTCGCATCAACGAGTCCCTGGACGATCATGACTTCTACACGCGCACGAACGCCCTGGCCCACTCTCTTGACCCAACGCGTCAGACCGGCGGCATTCGTTACTTCCAGGGGTCCGAGTTCTTGGAAGATGTCTTCACCATGAATGACTTTGGCTTTCCGCTGAAAGCGCCCAATCACCCGCGCTATCTGAACACGGAGTTTTGCGGCCACACTTTCCCCGCCAAGTCATTCGATAACGTCACACGCTTGATGGAGCACACGCTACGGCACGCGCGCGTCCACAACCAGCTCGCCTCCAGCCCGTCATACTCGGGAGGGATTGGCTGGTGCGCCTTCGATTACGACACCCATGGTGATTTCGGTTCGGGAGACCGCATCTGCTACCACGGAGTATCTGATATCTTTCGTGTGCCGAAGCCCGCCGCGTACTTTTATAAGTCCCAGTGCGATCCAGAGGAAGAAATCGTCCTGGAGCCGGCGTTCTACTGGTCACGAGGCGACGATTTGGACTGGCTAAACCGAGTGGTCGTCTACTCGAACTGTGACCACTTGGAGTTCCATGTCGATGACAGACTCATCGCCGAGGCTGATCCTGACCACACGCAATATGGAAACCTCCCACACCCTCCGTTCCTGGCGAGTCTCCACAAGGCGGACCCTCAGGGAGGCGATCTCCACGCGCGCCGTCAGTGGGGCGATCTCCGCATCGAGGGTTATATTGCGAGCAAGAAGGTCATCACGAAGTCATACTCGGGCAAGGGGGTCGACCAGAAGTTTGAGCTGCGTGCAGATGACAGCGCCCTGGTTGCAGATGGAGCTGACACAACTCGCGTCGTGTTCCGCGTGACGGATGAGTTTGGCACTGTTCGCCCGTTCGCCAGTGGCGCGATTACGTTGGAGATCGAGGGGCCGGCAGAAATCGTGGGGGAAAATCCTTTTGCTCTCTGTGGAGGAGTCGGAGCAGTCTGGATTCGAGTCAAGGAGACACCCGGCACGGTGCTGCTCCGCGCGAAACACCCGACTCTCGGCGTGCAGGAGCTCAGGTTGCACATTGAGCCGACGACAACGGAGCTTGTGTAAGACACATCATCGAGGATTCCGCACAGGTTTCTTCGACAAATTAGCTGTACTCGCGCAGGATCTAAAGCGACGGTCGTGCATCGAGGTAGAGCCTCGATCCCGGCAACGTCCCTTGTCGTGGTGTGGGCATAAAGCACCGCATGTCACGCCGCTTGCCCTCCGCGAGAATCCGGCCGCTGCGAAATCAGCAACAGATTCTCCTGCTGCGGCCTTCTCGAATCGGTATTGGTTGATGAAGGCCGCCCAGAACGGGCCGGCCTGGAACGCTATGAACGATTGCCCGCCAACATTTGCCCCCACACAAAGTTGTCACGCGGCTGACGCGAAACAAGCGGAAGAGTGGAGCAAGAGGGATTCGCCTCATATTAGCAGGTGTCCAACAAGTGAACTGCATCGCAAATTTCGACCCTAGAGCCGCATCCCGCTAAGATAGTCGCCGGCTCCGCGAGTTGGAGCAGCGTGACGATGGGAATGCTTTTCAAACCCGGCTGGAGCCTGATCCTCTCGCGTCGAGACTTCCTGGAGACGTTCGGCAAGTTGTCCGCCGCCATCATTCCAACAGGTCTGCACGCTGCGCCTCTTGGCGGAGCCCAAGGCAATCAGCCTTTCCCCGAGGGCCCGGATGTTTCATCTGTGGATTTCCGATTAACTCCTCGCTACCGCATCAAATCGCCGCTGGACGAAGTCATCCGCAAGGTTCAGCCGGGCCTAGACGCTTTTCTGACCGAAAAATACGCGGCGGAAATTGAGGCTGTCCTGAAGGAATGGAGTGCCGTGCTCCGCCAATCTCCAGCCAATCTTGCCGCGATCGAAAAATCTCTGTCGCTGATGTTGGAGGCCTCACCCCTCACGCCGAGCGCAGAAAAATCCTTGCGCTCGGACACCTGCCTTGAAGTCTCTAGAAAGGTCTTCTCTCGGCAACTGACGCTTGGGCGCGAGGCGTTCGTCCGCGAACTTACATCTTCCTTCAGTTCGCTCTCGCGCCTCACGACCGCTGAATTCAAGGTTTTCAGCATCCTTCTGAGCCCCGCGTCACCGCTGGTGATTTCGACCCGGGTTCGCTATGACCTGGTTGGGTCGAGCCGAGGCTCCATTCGAGAGGAGCGCGTCGGCTATTGGGATCTTGAATGGGAGGGGGATTCGAGTGGCCAACTCCGGGTCCGGAAATGGCAGGTGCTGGAGGAAACTCTGAGCCGCGCTTCGGGGCCTATGTTCGTGGACATCACGGCGCGCGCTCTGGTCGGCAACGCCTCCTACCGCGAGCAGATCCTGCGAGGGTCGGACTACTGGCGGACCGTTCTGGACGCCGCCTGTGGGATCGACATCTATGGCAACAACGGGGTGGCGGCCGGCGACATCGATAACGACGGCTTTGATGACTTCTACGTGTGTCAGCCCGCCGGCCTTCCCAACCGCCTGTTCCGGAACCGCGGAGACGGAACCTTCGAGGATTTGACTGAAGCCGCTGGGGTCGGCGTCCTCGACAGCACCGCCTGTGCGCTATTCGCCGACGTGGATAGCGATGGTCGCCAGGACCTGCTGGTGGTGCGAGCGAAAGGCCCACTGCTCTTTCTCAATCGAGGAAACGGAAGATTTCAGCTTCAACGGGATGCCTTTCGTTTTGCCCAGCCGCCTCAGGGAACTTTTACCAGTGCGGCTTTTGCCGATTACGACTGTGCGTCTTCAGCACCTCTGAGACTTATCTAACCTTTTTCCAAGCTACACTTCAGTCCCCAGCTCACTCCGAGTTGGATTTGGCGCCTGGCCCAGATTGTGCCTGGGAAACAAGCTTCCCTGACACTGAGCATCTCGTGCCTTGTCCGACTTCAGCGGAAATGAGACTGTGGAGTGAGGTCCGCTAAGCTATAGTTTTTGCCCTGGTTCACGCCCCAACCCGCGTTAAACTGTGCGGTCTTCAAAAGGAGTGAACCATGAGTGAAGAACCTGCCAGAACAGAGGCAACCTCCCCCGCCCGGGCGTGGGAGGCGGCGTCCGAACCCGTTCTTGGGGCCTCAGAATCTGAGATCTTCCGGGGCCCGAATTTGATCAGAAATTGTGCAAATTCGCGCTAACTTATAGCAAATACTACGCATAGCTCGCTGTCGCCTCTTAGTTATGTAACCAGTTGACTTTTCAACAACTTACC
>Ga0315282_10008545_pt1 | contig 16542 bp, 12 predicted proteins | sample YL17G07_20_MG_FD_203693 | JGI IMG/M metagenome (GOLD analysis project Ga0315282, IMG submission 203693) | Sediment microbial communities from Yellowstone Lake, YNP, Wyoming, USA - YL17G07_20 | ecosystem: Environmental > Aquatic > Freshwater > Lake > Sediment | place: USA: Wyoming | collected...
GGAATGGATAACTCGGTAGCAATTACTTCGTGGCAGTTAAAAACCTGCCTGACTTTCTCCATTATCCACTGAGCCATTTGGGGATCAGCAGCATGTACCACTGCTATGTTCACTGATTGTAGACCGACCTGGCTACGCGCATAATCTACAATCTGTTCGACTGCTCGCTGGCGAGTGCGCACTTTGTCCACCATTTGCAGCAATCCATCCCGTAAAATGACGATTGGTTTTATGTGTAAAGCTGATGAAATTACACTTTGCATAGCATTTACTCGACCATTCATCCGGGCAAACTCAAGCGTATCTAATGTAAAAACCACTCGCAACCGTTCTCGAATAATTTCCAACTTTTTGAGAATATCGTTAATTGAACCACCTGCCTGGTCAAACAAGCGCGCCTCACGACACATCATTGCCAGGGCGGCAGAACCAGCGCCCGAATCAAAAGGATAAACCTGGATCTCTCCAATCAGTTCTTTGGCAGCTAACTGCACGGTTGAGAAGGTACCTGATAATTTGCTGCCCAGATGGACGGAAAGAACTTCATCTCCCCTCTTTGCAATACTACGGTAAAAATCCATGATCTGTCCAGGAGATGGCAGGCTTGTCTTTGGTATTATTTTGTAATCTCTCACCAATTGGTAGAAATTATCAGTACCTATATCCAAACCTTGAACATAAGTCCGTTCGCCAAATTGAACCCTTAAGGGGATCATATAAATGCTGTAAAGCTCCTGCCATTGGTCAGGAAAATCTGCTCCACCATCTGTTACGATTTGTAACATTATGGTTTCTCCTCAAATCTCTCCAGGTTTCCGATCTCGTCCCGCAGTGCCAGCACCGTGCGGTGGTAAAGGCTTTTAATCGCCCCTTCACTACGCCCTATGATTACTGCAATTTCCGCATTGGAGAGATGCTCTACAAATTTCAAAATAAGAAGCTGCTGCCTTTCTGGCGAAAGTTTCCGAATAGCATTCAAAAGCCTTTCGCTTTCCTGAGATTGCACCAACACTTGTTCGGGATGTTCAAGTGGGTGAGATAACTCCGTATGATCTTCAAGCGAAACCTCTCGACGTCGGCTGTTGTCTCTGTGCCAGTTTGCGACCAGGTTATGAGCAATCCGGTATAACCAGGCAGAAAATGGCACACCCATACTGCGATAAGTATTGATATGTCCAAGCGCCCGATGGAAGACGCGCTCTGTGAGATCCTCAGCGTCCAACGCATTTCCTGTCCGGTAAAAGATATAGTTGTAAATACGCACTACATAACGTTCATAAAGAACGCTAAATGCTTCGGAATCTCCCTGAACTGCGCGTTCAAGCGCTACATCATCTGGGATATCAGCCATGCGCGGGTCCTACCGATCGCTTTAATAAAATACCACCTAACCTAAGAAGTTTCGTACGGATAAAATGACCATCCAATACTTTCACCTGGCTTCCAGCGCCATTTTAACGGCCGCATAAGCGTCCACTACACCATAACCGATAGCATTATTAGGCAGCTGGCTTCCCTGAACGCATTGGGGCAAATTACCAGTATAACGCTGTGCACTGCGGTCAAGGATTTCGGTAGTCTTATCAATATCACCAATTAATCTCGGGTTGGCTGACCACATCAATGCCACCACACCGACTACATGTGGTCCTGCCATTGAAGTACCACTGGCAGTTTTATAGGTGTTCCCCGGAAATGATGAAAGCACCCCTTCTCCGGGCGCAACAATATCCGGTTTTATCCGGTTGCTGCCGTCAACGGTCACCGGTCCCAGGCTGCTGAAGATCGATAACTGCCCCAGCCTATTAATTGAGCCTACCGAATATACCTCTTCGTAAATCGAAGGCGGATCGCTGACTGAACCACAGCCCGAATAACCCGAATTTCCAGTAGATACTACCATAAAAATCCCGGCATGCCTGAGTGCCCGTACTGCCGGTAAAAATACACTGGGGTCGCAACCTTCCACCCATGGGCAGCCCCAGGAATTATTCAATACTTGAGCACCTCGGCTGGGGTCACCATCACGTAATGGATTACCGTTTTGCGGGAAAGGTGCCAGCATGAACTGCATACAATCCAGGTAAACCGCCGGATTTCCAAGATTACGCGCCAGGTTGACACAGGCAATCCAGCTTGCACCGGGTGCTACACCCACATTTTTCCCAAGAATTGAGCCGAGTGTATGCGTTCCATGGCCCACAATATCAACTGGCTGGGGAGAGCCATTCCATGGATCTAACCAGTTGTAATCGTTCTGCCCATCCTTCCCACGATAACTATCTGCCAGTTCGGGATGGTCACCCTGAGCCCCGGTATCCGACTGACCAACTACGATTCCTTTACCGTTCACCCCAAGTTCTTTCCAAACCTGGTCTGCATGGATCAAGGTTAAATCCCATTGTGGGTCAAGGGGTGCAAGGCTGTTCCCACTGGCAGGTGGCACCGGCTTTGGCAAAGGTCGCAGGATCGGATTATCCAGGATACGATCTACTTCCGGTTGAGATGCCAGCCACCATCGAACCAGTGGTCCGCCCTGAACTTCGATTCCATTCACCAGGTAATACGATTGAAAACGTATTCCCAGCTTGTTTAAATCTGAAGTTATTCGGGCTTGAGTCCTTTGCGCATGCGCGGCCATAGTCTGGTAAACATAACTACGCCGCTGGTTATAATCGGTTATCTTTTCTGCTTGTGAAACATCTACCTGATCTTTCAGGATAACGAACAACCTTTCACCATAAAAACCCGGTCTCCCCCAGATAAAATAGCTGGATCCAACCCCAATCCATAAAATTCCTGCCAGGATCAATAGAACCGGTGAAAACCGGTCTTTATGTTCAAATAGACGGTAAACCAGTAGAAAAACAATGCCGGCTACCAGCCCAATAAGAAGCATCAACAGGGATTCCTGCAATGCCCATCTCATTAGTTCGCCAGTCCCTTCGGTGATATTCAGAGACAATTCATCGGCGTCTAACCATAATAGAGGCCAGGCAATACTCAAACCAAAGAAAACAGCCAGCGGAATCGTGCTATTTTGGGATATTGTCCGTTTGCCTACCCGGCTCAAACCAATCCCAGCCCAGCCTAAAACAGGGACAGCCAGTGATAACACCAATTGGTTCATGCTTTGACTAATGGCTGTCACAAAGATGATCAACATAGTGGTAGTAATAAGGCCATCTCGCAGCAAGTCAATTGGCCGGTAAGGTCTCATGCCGGATTGATCTTTTGAGAGCAGGCTGACCCGCAGCGTCAGGCTGATGGCTAATCCGGCCAGTAATCCCACTGTAAGCTCTAAAAAAATGTCCGCAATGGAACCTAACGCCCCCCATAAAATCCAGGGAACCAGCAGCATCCCTGCCATTAGCAAGGCCAGTGAGAATCCATACCAACTCATATTTTTATTAAGGGCTTTGCCACCTGGTTTCAGCCAGACCCATAAAACCAACCCGCTGCAATAAATTAGCAATCCGGCAATTTGAAGGACGGCGATCAGTTGGGCTGAAGTAATGATAGGAAGGCGTGCTGGTACTAACAGGATCGCCAATCCACCCGGCAGCAGCCAGGCGCTTATGACAGCTTTACTCGAAGGTGTCTTTACCAACAACCACGCAATTGTAAAAGGAATGACTAGGAACAGACCGTAACCAAGCTCTACCAGCCAGCGAAAATCAACGATCTTAAAAGATCCTTCAAAGATGACCTGTTCGACCAACCAGCTGATGCACTGCGACAGGAAACTTCCACCAAGGATCCATAATCCAGCAATCGTAGCCATGAGATAATAACCACAGCCATTGGGATTTGAACTGGTTTTCGCTGGCGGAAGAGTTACTGCCTGGATGGTAGTATTCACCGATTACCCTTTTTTTAATTGTTTTATTGATTTCTTTTTTCTATATTACCATTTTATTCTTTTTGTGCAATAACTTCCCAATGGCTGCTTTTTGCACGCCCTTCGTTTACATCTTCAGAAAGATTCACATTCCAAACACAGAACTGATCCAGTTCTTTGCCAATCTCAGCCAGATCCATGAAATGATGCGGCACTCCGGCATCCCCGCCGATGTCCGGAATGAAAGTCCGAGGTTCGAGCTGCGTTCCCTGTCCGAAACGATAGCTACGCGTGGATTGGAAAGTTAAGAGCGCCATCCCGCCAGGACGCAAAACTCGATAGATTTCGCTCAACGACTGGCGCAGCTGGGTTAGTGGGTTGTGGAAAATCACATGGACACTGATCAAAGCATCAAAACAATTGTTTGCATAAGGGAGTGCAGTCATATCTGCCCGAGTCAGGCTTGCATCAACGCCCTCTCTCGACAGCCATTCATTTGCATACAACAAACCCCTTTCGGAGAAATCCATCCCATCCACCCTGAAACCTTGCTTTGCCAGGTAAACCAGGTGGCGTCCGGCTCCACAGCCCAGGTCCAAAATGCGGGTCCCCTTTCGGTCTTCCAACAGATTCACAATTTCGATAACTTTTTCGTGAGGGTTGCGCCAGCGATATTCCTCAATGTCAAAAAGCTCATTCCACGTTGGCATAAATTACTCCTGTTGTCTGACAAAGTTATAATGATAACCTGATGAAACAATCAATAAGCTATAATCATGACTGGATTAGAACAATCCGATTATAGCTGAGATTCACTGTAACACCTTCATAAGTCATGAGTCGATTAGGAGCATCGCATGGTTCATACCGAATTTTCAATTCAAGCTCTGGATGGGATCAAATTATTCGCTCAGGAATGGAAATCAGAAGGCGAAATAAAGGCCGCGATTGTTCTGGTCCATGGCCTGGGGGAACACAGCAACCGATACAAAGTGGCCCATGGATCATCGAACATGCTAAGGAATTTCCACCAATCCCCTTGCTGGTTTTACAGGGCTGCTCCAACCGGTTTGCTAATCCTGCCGCGACTCAACAATTTGCCGAAAATGTACCTGGGGATAAAACGTTTGTTATGTGGGACGGTGGTTATCACGAACTTCACAATGAGCTAGAAAAAGATGAAATTGTAAAAATTTTGATAGATTGGCTGGATAAGCATAATACTCCCATTCTCACTTGAACGGTTGTAATGAATACTTGACCCCGAGACATAGAGGGGCTAGAATAGAAATGGCTTTGAGAATAATGGCAGACAACAATTCATAAACAGTTCTGGCTTCTATTCGTAACTTAATAATATCAATTATCTAAGGAGACTGCTATATGGCTGATTTTCTCTTTCGAGGTTCACTGGCTGACCTTGACCCAGAAGTTTCCAGACTCGTCGAGTTGGAAACTGAACGGCAAGTTCGCAAATTAATCTTGATCCCAAGTGAGAGTGCGGCCCCAGCAGCAGTGCGCGAGTCGCTTGGATCGACTTTCCAGAATCTATATGCTGAGGGTTATCCCGATGAAGAAACCCGCCGCATGAGCGAAGTTGAACTCCTTGATTACACTGCGCGCCTGACATTTTACCGGCGCTATGCTGACCCGCGTTATTATAAAGGTGTCGAATACGCCGACATGATCGAATCATTAGCGCGCCGCCGCTGCGCTGAAGCCTTTTCAACCCCAACCGTATCCGCTAACCAGCTTTATGTAAACGTCCAACCATTATCCGGTGCACCTGCCAATAATGCTGTTTACCAAGCCTTAATCAACCCGGGGGATACCATCCTGGGAATGAACCTGCTGCATGGCGGTCACCTGACCCACGGTTCTTCCGTCAATCGCTCCGGCAAGCTCTATCACGTGATTCATTACAATGTAGACCCTGTGAATGAACAGATAGATTACGATGCGGTTGAGGCGCTAACCCGCGAAAACAAACCCAAAATCATCATTGCCGGCTACTCATCTTATCCATGGGCGCCAGATTGGGAGCGTTTCCGGGCTATTGCCGATACTGTTGGCGCTGTCGTTTTAGCGGACATCTCCCATATCGCCGGGATGATTGCCGCCGGGGTTATCCCTTCACCGGTTGGTTTTGCACAGGTAATTACTTTCACGACTCATAAAACTCTTTGTGGTCCGCGTGGAGCCTGCATCCTCACCAACGATGCCAGCCTGGCAAGAAAAATCGACCGGGCGGTTTTTCCAGGTGAACAGGGTGGGCCGCACGTGCATGTATTTGCAGCCCTTGCCACGACCTTTAAACTTGCACGTACAGGCCTGTTCCATCAGCTTCAAGCCCAGATTGTGAAAAACTGCCTGACCCTTACCGATCGGCTGAAGGAACGCGGTTTACGCATCCCTTATGGGGGGACGAATACTCACCTGGCAAATGTTGATTGTAAAACAGTGGTTGGCACAGACGGGACACCGTTATCAGGGGATATGGCAGCACGCATCCTGGACGTGGCGGGGATCGTGCTCAACCGTAATACCATCCCTGGCGATAAGACAGCTTTGAATGCCTCTGGCATCCGTTTTGGCACCCCCTGGATGACCCAACGCGGCCTGGGCGAAGCAGACATGACCCGGATAGCTGATATCATGGCTGACGTGCTCCTGGCCTGCAAACCCTATTTGGTCGAAACGCGCCAGGGTTTTGCCCAGCGCGCCAAAATCAGTTTTGATGTTCTCGAAGATGCCAAATTACGAACGCGCCGGTTGGCAGAAAAGGCCGGCAAAGATTCTCAAGTTTCCAGTCACGACTACCCCCATTTCTTTTTCCTCGACGATCAATCTAAATCCAAATCGGCCTGGGTCACGCTGGAGCTAAAAGGCAACATCATCCGCCAGTTCGTCAACTATACCTTTACCAGCGATGTAGAGGACCTCAAACCAGGGCAAAGCCAAAAAACCTCGCTGATAACTCCACGCGGCACCATCGAAGGTGTCATCACCTGTGTTGAGGTCGAGTTATACCATCTGAGCGTCCCTGCGTCAAGTTATGGGTTGGCAGCTACCTGGCTGCGTGACCTCTCGGATGGTTATATCGCCTTCGATACTGATGTGACCCGCCGTCTGCCAGGACCTACTTACGTGACCGAGTCAGATACACCGCCGGTTACTAATGCAATGGGGGCCGTATTTCACCCAGAGAAACCGTATGCTATCGGTGTCAACAATGGAAGTGGCGCCAGCCTGCGACCATTCACCTGGCAAGATAAAAAAAGCGCAGAGAACCGCCGTACTCCTCTTTATGAAACGCACCGCCAACTGGGCGCCAAAATGGTTCCATTTGCAGGATGGGATATGCCGGTTTGGTACACCTCGGTAGTGGAAGAACACCTGGCGACCCGCCAGGCTGCCGGATTATTTGATGTATCGCATATGGGTGTCTACCAGGCGGAAGGGCCTGATTCAGGAGTTTTCCTCGACAGTGTGTGCAGCAATGATATTGCCTCCCTGGCAGTTGGCGAATCCTGCTACACTCACTTCCTTGATCCTGACGCCAATGTAATCGATGACACCCTGGTTTATCACCGGGCAGTAGAAAAATATTTGGTGGTAGTCAATGCCTCCAATGATGACAAGGATTGGGCATGGCTGAATGCTGTCCTTACCGGGCAGGTATTGATCGATAAAAATCGGCCATGGATCAAAGCTTTCGGTCGTAACGCCGTTTTACGCAACCTGCGTGACCCGAAAGAAGCTGCCGATATGCGGGTTGATATCGCACTGCAAGGACCCCGGTCCAGAGATATCTTACTGGCTCTGGGATGCGACACCTTTACCCGCCGCCGGATCAATGCTTTAAAGCGCACCGAATTATGTGATGCCGTGGTTGGTGGATTTGACCTGATCGTTTCACGCACAGGATACACTGGAGAAAAGATGGCCTTCGAGCTGTTCATCCATCCTGAAAAGGCAGTTGAACTGTGGAAAGCCTTAATGACTGCCGGGGCATCGCTGGGTCTTAAACCTTGCGGCCTGGGAGCGCGAGATTCATTAAGGACTGAAGCAGGACTGCCGCTGTATGGCCACGAGATGGGTGGGGAGTTGAATCTGGGGGTCAGCGAAGCCGGTTTTGGAAGCTATGTCAAAGTCTATAAACCCTGGTTTATTGGCCGTGAAGCTTATATTGCTCGTGAGAAGACCCGCACCACTGAAGTCATCCGCTTCCGTTTTACCGAAAAAGGCGTGCGCATGGCCCATAATGGCGACCCGGTACTCGACGTGAAAGGAAAAGTTATTGGAGTGGTAACAAGCTGCTCCATCGACAGCGAAGGTTTCTTAACCGGGCAGGCTTTGGTCGATTTTAAAAACATGGCAGAAGGAACAACAATTAGCATTTACCAGGGAGCACCCAAAACAACCGGAAAAGTACCAGCCGAGCTAAAAACTGGAGACCGTGTAACCCTTCCCACGGCCGCAGTTGTCACCAGTCGTTACCCTAAACTCAGTTCTTAAAGTAATATGCGGGCGCACAAAGCGCCCGCTCATTTTTAATAACTATCAAGGAGGAAAAATGCGAACTCAATGGGATCATCGTTACGCACAACGTACGCAACGCATGAAAAGCTCAGCAATTCGTGAGCTGCTCAAGTTGACCGAACTACCGGATGTCATATCCTTTGCCGGAGGACTGCCGGCACCTGATGTCTTCCCAGTGGATGAAATCCAGGATGCCTGCATCCGCATCCTGCGCAATCAATCTGCACTTGCATTGCAATATGGTTCAACCGAAGGTTATTTACCGTTGCGAGAGATGATCGCTCGTTTTACTGCCAGGCTTGGATTTGAGGTTAACCCTGATAACCTGATGATTACTTCGGGATCTCAACAAGCCCTGGATTTGTTAGGCAAAATATTTATTAACCGTGGGGATCGCATCCTGGTAGAATCTCCCACATACCTGGGCGCCTTGCAGGCCTGGAATGCCTATGGAGCCGAATATGTGCCGGTCTCATCCGATGAAAACGGGATGGACACCGACGCGCTGGAAGAAGCGCTGCGCACAGGCCCCAAATTTATTTATGTATTGCCCAATTTTCAGAATCCAACCGGGGTAACCCTTTCATTGGAACGCCGTAAAAAATTGGTCGAACTGGCAGACCGTTATGGTGTTCCAATCATCGAGGACGACCCTTATGGGCAGCTCCGCTATGAAGGCGACCACCTGCCTTCTGTTGAAGTACTGGATGCGGAATACCACCCCAATTCAGGTTCATATACCGGAAACGTAATCTACCTCAGCACCTTTTCCAAAGTCCTTTCCCCGGGATTACGACTGGCCTGGGTCGTGGCACCGCCTGAAGTTATTCGCAAACTGGTGCAGGCAAAGCAAGGCGCCGATCTTCACACGGCAGTTTTTAATCAAATGATCGCTCTGGAGGTTAGCCAGCATGGTTTTCTAGATAAGCACGTTCAGAAAATTATCGAGGTATACCGCGAAAGACGTGATGTAATGCTGGATGCGCTCGAAGAACACATGCCCAAAGGTGTCTCTTGGACACGTCCCCAAGGAGGATTGTTCCTGTGGGTATCTGTCCCCGAACATATCAATACTGCTAATATGATGATCGAAGCTGTCCAAGAAAAAGTAGCTTTTGTACCGGGAGAGTCATTCTTTCCGTGCGGCGGCGGTCAGAACACCATGCGCATGAATTTCTCTTATTCAAATCCTCAACTTATTAATGAGGGCATTGGGCGCCTGGCCAGGGTATTAAGACGGCACGTATAAAGAAGTGAATAACAAAAAAATGCTGCGAGTGCAAAAGGCTCACAGCATTTTTTTACCCTTGAGATTACCACAGTTTAAAATCTTCCAATATTGATTCACCAATAAATTCGCGCAAAATTGAATTATCAGGAATTAAATCAGCTTGTACAGGCAAGAACCATTCCAGGAAAGCCAGAAGCCTCTTGGCCTCAACATATTCCGGCGTTCCGTATGGCACCTGGCGTAATAGAGGTTCAGCCTGGGGCTTTAATGCCGACAGTTCATATACCAATGCCGAATTGAACATTTCATTGGCATTTTCCTGGTAGGGGAAGATATAAAGCTTTTCCCCACGGCGCACAGACTCCCAACGTTGGATGGTTTCATAAGCCGAGTACCCTCTCTGTTTGTCGTCTCGCACAATCCGGCGGATCAAACGGGAATCCGTGGTTGATATTCGGTTCTGCAGGTCAAGGTTAAGTTGGGTCAGGCAGGAAACATATATCCGAAAGGTTTGTTCAGCTGGAAATTCAGGTAATAATTGAGGATTGAGGCCATGAATTCCCTCCAGAATGATTAATTTATCACGGCGTAGGTGGACCACCTCTCCCGGTTCACTCCGGCCTTCTTTAAAAATATAATGAGGTAATTGGACTTCTTCGCCGGCAGTCAAACGGCGCAGATGATTGGACAACAGCTTTGTATTTAAAGCGCCCAGCGCTTCGTAATCGAATTGTCCCTTTTCATCCTTTGGGGTATCCTCACGGTCGACAAAGTAGTTATCCATTTCCATTGGATAAGGATACAACCCTTGCGCCAATAACTGTACTGCCAGTCGTTTTGAAAAAGTAGTTTTCCCAGAAGAAGACGGGCCTGCAATTAGAACAATGCGCGATTCCGTCGAGCGTTCGAGGATCTGTGAAGCGATTTCAGCAATTTTTTGTTCGTGCAGCGCTTCAGAAATCAGGATGATCTCCCGAATCCGGCCAGCCTGGATTGTATCGTTCAATGCCCCAACACTTTCAATCCCCAGGCGAGATAACCACTGACCATATTGGCGGAAAGTTGCCAGCATTTTGGGCGATTCTGGGGTGGGCAGAAGCCTGGTTGGAGCCTGGCGGCGTGGAAACCGCAAGATAAACCCTTCTCCAAAGGGCATCAATGCAAACCATTTGAGATAACCGGTTGAGGGCACCATGTAACCGTGGTGGTAATCCCTAAATTTTCCCAGGCTATATAAGATAAGGTGATCCTTTGTGCGATATTTTAATAAGCGGACTTTTTCAACTTCGCCTGTCTGTTGGAAATACGCCACCGCTTCGCTCAATGGAATTTGCAGTCGTTCAAAAGGCAGGTCAGCTTTAACCAGCGACTCCATGTGAGCCTCTAACATTTTTAACTCGTCTAATGTAAACGGAGGGCGGTCACCAACCCGGCAAAAGAAACCTCCAGAAGCAATCGAATGGTCAATCGCCAGGCTGGCAGTTGGTAAAAGGTCTTTGAATGCAGCCTCTAATAAGAATGTCAAAGACCGGCGGTAAATTCGGGCGCCATCGGCATCTGCCATGGTTACCATCCGGACGCGGCTGTCTATGTCGATCGGGTAAGTCAATTCACGAAGTTCTCCATTGACTACCGCCCCAACGATCGGCGGGTTTTCCCATTCTGGCAGATGACTCAGGAATAACCCAACTTGAGAATTGCGTGGGCCACTTAAAACCCGCCCATCAGGTAAAATAACCTCGACCGTGGGTCGAGGCGAAACCAGCTGAATAGAATTTTGGGCATTCATAGATACTCTCTACTTATAAAATATTGAAACTTATCAATTATACCTCAATGGATCAAAGACCGCTTCGAGAAAAATCCAGGTATAATTTCGCCAGAAGCAATGATGGAACCATCAACCTGGCGTTTAATCTTGACGGGGCCCGCTCATGGTGACTGGAACATGGCAGTTGATGAAGCCATCCTCGAATCAGTTGGGCGACGGGTTGTTTTACCTACCTTGCGCCTTTTTTCATGGCAACCTCCTTGCCTGTCAATCGGTTATGCCCAATCTTTCACCGACGTTGATTGCACGGCGACAATAGAACACGGCTGGGAGATTGTCCGCCGTCCAACCGGCGGGCGTGCGATCCTTCACATAGATGAATTGACCTATTCGGTCATTGCCCCGCTGGATGAGCCGCTGGTAAAAGGAAGCATCATCGAAAGTTATCAACGTATCTCTCTGGCTCTACTGGGTGCTTTGCAAAAAATTGGGCTGACAGCTCGCGCCGATAAAGAATATCCATCCCAGGTTGGGGATACCAAAAATGCCCCGGTGTGTTTTGAAGTACCCTCCAATTATGAAATTACGGTTTCTGGAAAAAAACTGGTGGGATCTGCGCAGGCGCGTCGATATGAAGGGATGCTCCAACATGGCTCGCTGCCCCTTTTTGGCGATCTGACTCGCATTACCCAGGCGCTAAAATTCCCCGATGAAAACAATCGCACGATAGCTGCTCAGCGCTTGCTGCAACGCGCATCCACTGTAGAAATGATCCTCGGAAAAATAGTGCCGTGGGAAACAGCAGCCGCCGCATTCGAGAACGCCTTTCACGACTGTTTGCACCTTTCGCTGGTTGCTTGCGAACTAACTCAAACCGAACTGCAGCGTGCAGATGAATTGGTTAAAGAAAAGTATGGCAATCCAGTCTGGACCCAGCGCGTCTGAAAAGTATTTATATCAAGGTTTCGGGGTGGGGGTTGGTTCTACGAAAATGACATCCTTATACCCCAGGGAATTAAAAAGACGGGTGAGGTAAGATTCTGCATTTTGACGAGCGAGTGTCAGGATACCGTCATTCACGGCCGCTTTTAAGATTTCTGCCTCGGCTGCCTGGCGAGCCTTTTTCTCCAGGTCCGGATTCCCATGTGTTAAAAGTCCAGTTTCGCGATCATAGACATAGGATTTTTCATTATCTAAAGTTGCTACAAATACTTCAGGGTCAGGTAAATGCACATAAAGTGAATTATCTTTCAACTCCAGGTCATTCGAAGACATTTTGGACAGGTCGACACCGGCGATAACGATGCCATGTGCAACAAATAAAAGGCGGTCACCAAAAAGGAAAGCAGAGATCTCCTGACCAGCTTCAGCGGTAATCACTTTTTCGACCGTGTATTGGATGGTTTCCAACCGGGCCAGGCTTTGCACCTCATGGATGATGGTAACAGGATCGGGGATAATAGTCGGGGTTGGGTGTAACAACTCTGAAACCTGAGTCTTAATTTGTTCATTGGCTTGCTGGATAGGAGAGAAAGCCTGGTCTGCTGTTTGCTGCACGATGCGCATCATGATCAGAGGTAAGGCTACCAACCCGATCCCAAGCAAAAGAATTACTCCCACGATAACAACCAACCAATTTGTCTTAGTCATTTTCGCCTCCTTCAAGGCAGTGAACCCGGTCGATAACCATCTCAATAATTGATTATAATCATTATACAATCTTCATGGGTGCATAGTTGAGCCGATTTTATTTTACAGAAATTCTCGTATTGAACTTCCAATCCAGGGCGCGGCTTTCTATAATTGCCTGCCTGCTGTTGACTTTCAGTCTTGTTGCTTGCCAGGCATCTTCAACCTCTACCCCTACCCCTTCGCTGAAACCAACCGAATCGGGAGTAACCCAGATACCGACCGCGCCCGTTACCTCAATTCCACCAGGCGTTCAAAATACACCCACCGCAACTCCAATCCCCTTGGGGAAGACAGGAAACCCTCTTATTATCTCTTTCGTATCGGTAAAATTAGATACTCAGGCAAAAACCAATGCAGCTTCGATCGCCAAGCAATTAACCACACTTACCGGTTACGAGATTGAAAGTGAGTTGAGCCCCAGTTATGATTGGACGCTGAAAGGTATGCGGGATGGCTTAGTCCATATGGCCTGGCTGCCTCCACTTACCTACCTTTACGCCAGTCAACAAGGATTTGCATCCGTTGCACTCCTGACCGATAATTTCGGGGTTTACCTTTATAACACACAATTCCTGGCAAACACAACCTCTGGATACCGTTCATATTTTGATATCAGCCGTAACCAAAGCACAGCAGATGCAAAAATATCGCTTTCACAATTCAAAGATAAAACGCCTTGTTGGGTCGATCCTGGCTCAGTATCTGGTTATCTCGTGCCAATTGGAGTGATGAAACTTAATAATATCAGCCCAGCTAATGGCATATATCTCTATAACCAGCCCGCGATTGTGCGTGCCTTATATATCAAGGGCATCTGTGATTTTGGCGTCACTTATGCTGGCTCAGGTGACCCTCGTACCGCCAAGGCAGTCCAACAAGATTTAACAGATGCGCTCGATAAAGTGCCGGTAATCTGGATGAGCGATCCGATCATCCCCAACCTTAACTTTTCCTTTTATCCAGGAATTTCCCCGGAGATGCAGAAAAAAATCATTCAATCCTTGCTGGTCTATTCTAAATCTGACGAAGGAAAGTTAGCCTTAACTGTAGCTAACGGTTATGAAATCCAGGATTTAAAAGTTTTCAGTGATTCAATTTATGACCCCCTCCGGAAAATAATGGATGCGACTGGAGTCGACCTCCAGACTATGATTGGCAAATGATAACAAATACAGCCCGCTAATTCAAAAGAATAAAACTCATTAAGACAGGCATGGTAGAATCAAAAAGTGTTCAAAAAAATACTTAAAGTGACAGTTCAAGTGATTATTTGGCTTTTAGTTGGTGCAGTAGTGGCAATCGGAGCATCAAAATTGTATGCAGAACTTTACGCGCTTTCGCGGCTTTATACACCTGTCGATGCACCCACCAAACGGGTGGCGATTGTCTTTGGCGCCGGATTGCGTCGCAATGGGACGCCCTCCCCGATCTTACAAGATCGAGTTAAAGCTGCTGCCGATTTATATTTCACAGGAAAAGTTGAAAAAATATTAATGAGCGGTGATAACCGTTTCCTGGATTACAACGAACCAGGCGCTATGCTCAACTTTGCCCTCGATCTCGGCGTGCCACAAAAAGATATTGTTCTGGATTACGCTGGTCGCCGCACTTACGACACATGCTACCGGGCGAAAAGTATTTTTGGAGTCAGTGATGCCCTCCTGGTAACCCAACGTTATCACTTACCACGGGCTATCTTTACCTGTAATGCCCTGGGGTTGAAAAGCGTTGGCGTGATAGCAGATCAGCGAGACTACCACAACCCATCCAAAGAGTATTGGGAGGTGCGGGAATTTGGAGCTACCATTGTCGCATTTTGGGAAGTTTGGGTAACCCGACCGCTGCCCGTTTTAGGCAATCCGGAACCAATTTTTACCACCCAAGAGAATAATCTCGACGCGCAAAGCTATATCGGCACGTATATTGCACACAAATAAATTCTGTTATAGAAACATCCTGTCGGAGGTTAAATGGATCGCACCCAGGCATTGGAAATTGTCCATGAATATATAAAGAATCCCAATTTGATTAACCATATGCTGTCTGTTGAAATCGCTATGCGGTTCTATGCGCAAAAATTAAACCAGGATGTCGAGACCTGGGGAATGACAGGCTTGCTACACGATTTTGACTGGGAAATCCACCCTACCCTCGAGCAGCATCCTCAAGCTGGTGCGCCAATTTTACGGGAACTTGGTGTCCCCGAAGAAATCATCCAGGGCGTGTTGAGCCATGCGGACCACTCTGGCGTACGAAGAGATACGCCAATGAAAAAAGCCCTTTTTGCCTGCGATGAGATCACCGGTCTGGTTACTGCTGTCGCTCTGGTCAGGCCATCTCGGTCTTTATATGATCTAACTTCATCTTCTGTTAAAAAGAAATGGAAGGATAAAGCTTTCGCAGCCCGGGTGAACCGTGAAGAAATTATCAGCTCCGCCGGTGACTTTGGCATAGAACTTTGGGAACATGTCGATAATGTCATCCTGGCCATGCGGCAAATAGCCCCTGAACTCGGTCTTGAAGGCCAGATACCACAAAGTTCTTGAAACCCAATAGATGATTTTTCCATAAGGAGGTTTGCTTTATGGCGCTTAAAGGAAAAGGTTTTTTCATCTGGAAAATCCCGGGTTGCGAGGCTGGCAATGCGAGTACAATTGCTACGGTTGCCAAGGCCGCAGGATATTCTCACGTGCCTATTAAAATTGCAGATGGCGCTTATCCCAATAATGTAGACCCGAAGACCAATGCGGATTATTGCCCTGCGGTGGTTTCAGCACTACACGCTAAAGGTATTCAGGTCTGGGGATGGCACTATGTTTATGGAAACCCTAAACCAGAAGCACAGATCGCTATCCACCGCATCCAGGAGTTAGGATTGGATGGATATATTATCGATGCTGAGGTTGAATATCAAGATCCCGGGAAGGATGTGGCAGCCGGTATTTTTATGACCGAGCTGCGTAAAGTTCTGCCCAACTTGCCAATTGCCCTCTGTTCATTCAGATACCCCAGCCTGCACGGGCAGTTTCCCTGGAAAGTTTTTCTCAATAAATGCGATTACAACATGCCCCAGGTATACTGGCAAGGGGCGCATAACGCCGGGGCGCAGTTACAGCGCTGTGTCAGGGAGTTTAAAGCCATGACTCCCGTCCGACCAATCATCCCGACTGGCCCCGTTTACCGGGCGGATGGCTGGGGAGCAACTCCGGCTGAGATTCTCGAATTCCTGGATACCGCCAAATCCCTGAACCTGCCCGGGGCCAATTTCTTCTCCTGGGATTACCGCATCAAACTGAAACCTCTGTGGGATGTTATTGCGCCTTATAAATGGACCGGCTCTCCATTCCAGGACATTCCCGATAAATATATTGCCGCCTTGAACACTCACGATGCTAACAAGGTAATGGAACTTTATACCCCGGATACCGTTCATATCACATCAGTAGAAACCCTCCAGGGAACCGA
>Ga0315282_10008546_pt1 | contig 16541 bp, 19 predicted proteins | sample YL17G07_20_MG_FD_203693 | JGI IMG/M metagenome (GOLD analysis project Ga0315282, IMG submission 203693) | Sediment microbial communities from Yellowstone Lake, YNP, Wyoming, USA - YL17G07_20 | ecosystem: Environmental > Aquatic > Freshwater > Lake > Sediment | place: USA: Wyoming | collected...
CTAAATGGATTACTGCGTACTTGAAGTGTCAGCCAATTCTAGGAATTTGAGGGCATCAAGTAACCCTTCAGCGTATGCGATGGCTGCTAAGGATGTTGAAGGTCTATCGTGTTCAAGATAGTAGTGCGCGTCATTGAGGTAATGTTGCATCGTGTCCGAAATTCTCCTTATGTTCTGAGCCTTAACTATGGTGTCTTCCTTCGTCGAGGCGAGTTCTTGAAATGCTTCTTCGAAGCTGGCTATGTACTTCTTGGCGCGCTCCGCGGGATCCTCGGTGAGTTCACTCATAGGCTGTTGTTCACCAATTCCTTTCGCGCTCCACAGAACAGATTAAGTGCTTCGGCTTCAACGAAATGTAACTGTCCAGGGAAGATGAGAACGTAGGGTGGTCCGCCGAAGTCTTCTCGCATAACTTCTGACACTGTCCCGGCCTTCACAATCATGTCGGGTGATTCGAGTCTGGCGATTCCGACGACTAGAGTTCCTGATCTAATTGCGTTATCTGATTGACGTTCAGAGACGGCGAGTAGCTGCCTGAGGGCCATTGGGACGGAGATGTACGTTTTGTTCTCCACATCAATCTCTAAGAGGACCAGGGAGTGCGAGCCTAACGATAGATTGTTCCTGATGCCATTGTGGACGCTTTCCGGGAATTCGCCACGCCATGATGCAGGAACAGTCACGGTTCTGCCGAACTTGTAGGACTGTAACCCGGTGATTCCAGCCGCGGCAGATGCGACAGAAGCGGCGTGAATGATGCGTGTCTTGACTCCTGCCTTGTGTGCTCGCAGGCGGAGATCGACATGCGTGGTGGCGACCATTGGATCGCCGGGGACCAAGAAACCGACCTTCTTGGTTCGGGCTCGAGAAAGAATCATATCTTCCGCGTTTTCTTCTACATCTTTTCGCGAAAGCACGTGCACATCCTTGCCGAGATTTTTCCTCAGATTCTCCAAGTCAAGACCTGGCATTACGTTGGTGTAGAATTCTGACAGCAGAAGATCACATGACTTTGCCTCTGCCTGACCTCGGAGCGATAGACCATTCTCATCATGAAGGCCAAGGCCGATGAAGACTAGCTCTCCCAATTGTTGACACTGTCTTCCGCATTGCGCGGGCGAACCTATTTGGATTCGCGGCTGAGGGATAATGGATCAAAGAATGCTTATTTTGCAGTGGAAAGCTTCACTCGCTGTCAGCGGGTCCGTAGCTCAGCCAGGTAGAGCGGCGGACTGGGCGTGTGTATGGCCGAGGCTCTTAGCTTGGTGAGGGAAACCCGAAGGTCGAGAGCCACGCAGAGAGAAGCGTAGCCGACAGGGTTCAAATCCCTCCGGACCCGCCACCTTCCACGAATGGTGGCCCTTGTCATCTTTGACCACTCACAGCTTTAAGCTCAAACAGTAATTCACGTCGTAATCCAGTGAAGCCTAGCGAGCAAAGAGGCTGAATAAGTGATAGTCAGACGGAGCGATTGCGTTCTACTGGTAGTTGACGTGCAGGATCGCCTCATAGGCACCATTGCTGAGCATGAAGCGATTGCAGAGAACATCAAGGCATTGACTAAAGCGGCCCAAATTCTAGGGGTACCAGTCTTGGCGACGGAGCAGGAGAAGCTAGGGGAAATTGTTCCTGAACTTCAGGGTCTGTTATCTGACTCGCCCAAGTTTCGGAAGCTTAGTTTCAGCTGTTGCGGTGACGCGGCGTTCATGAGAAAGCTCCGGCAAGTCCGCAAGAAGACCGCTATTGTCTGCGGTATCGAGACGCACATTTGTGTCCTCCAAACGGTTCTCGATTTGTTGAAACGTCATTATCGTGTTCTGCTTGTGAGAGACGCCACCTCGTCCCACGCTCCAATTGACAGAGAAACAGCCATTGATAGGATGCGTAGTGCAGGAGCTATGATATCGACTACTGAAGCGGTTATCTATGAGTTGACGGAGAGAGCGGGAACAGAAGAGTTTGGGAAAACACTCGAGATCGTGAAGGAAAGAAGGAGCGCACATACGCCTTAGCAGAAGGTTGACGAAGATTGCTGGCAACTCGTCACTAAAGAACTCAGTCGAAGCAATTGACAATGTTGGTTCGTGAGATTTCCAGCGACTGTCGTTAGGTAAGATGAGGCTCTGTGTTAACGGGAAATCGAAGATCGACCAATTGGCTGCGAGCTTTTGGGCCCGCGTGGCTGGTCATGATAGCGGACGTAGACGCCGCTAGCATCATTACAGCTGCTGAAACTGGTGCACTCTATCACTACGGCCTGATCTGGTTTCTGTTTCTTCTCATTATTCCACTCTTCTTCATTCAGGAGGCCTCGGGAAGAATCGGAGTTGTCACCCACAAGGGTCTCGGCGAGATAGTGAGAGAGAACTACTCCGGGAAGACCGCTCTGTTTGCCGCGGTTCCTATGGCCATAACGGATGTGTTCACATACATTACGGAATACGTTGGAATAGCAATCGGCATGGAACTCATCGGAATTTCGCCGATTGTTTCTCTTCCTATAGCGTACTTGTTGCATGTGCTACTTGTCTACAGGAGAGGGTACGTGGTAGTCGAGAAGGTAATGTTAGGGATTTCAGCAATCCTACTCGCCTCTTACGTCGCGTCCTTGTTCATGAAAGGAATAATGAACTACTCCACATTCCAATTCTCGCTGAGTCCGTCCTTCCTGTTCCTAATTGCCGCAAATGCGGGGGCGGTGGTGATGCCTTTCATGCCATTCTATCAGGCCTCAGCGACCGCCGAGAAGAATGCTGGTACCGTCAGGTCGTCTAGAATAGAGACACTGTTAGGAGCCATCGTGAGTGAGATGTTGATGGTCACAATTGTCATTGTTAGCACTGATCTTGATAGTGGCCTGACTCTTCTTTCTCCAAAGCAATTGGCCGCCAGTCTCGCTGTTGCAGGTCAGTACGCTCCATGGCTGTTTGGGGTTGGACTGGTTGCAGCCGCGTTCCTAGCGTTGATCGTCATCTCCCTCGGGAGCGCTTGGGGTTTGGTTGAGGCGATTGGATGGCCCAGGAGCAGAGCGTTCTGGGTTTACTTTGTCGAGTCAATTCCCGCACTCATCGCGACCATGATACTCACTGCGAACCTGCTTGCGGCCATTCTGAATTTGATGTTGGTATTCGTCTTTGTGTTGATTGGACCTGCGGTAATTATGGGGCTAATAGCGTCGAATCAACGGGTCATGGGAGAACATGCTTCAAGAGGGTTCTGGAAGATAGCGTACTGGCTCAGCTTAGGGTTCGTAGTAGCGCTGGGGATCGTCTCGGTTGTAGCTTCCTCGCTATGAGGCTCATTATCACTTGATGCGTGGCTCTAGTGACTATTTCTTTAGGTCTAACAACATTGCACAGCTGCAGCTAGCACACGCTCACAACATTTCAAGGTCATTCCTCATCTAGTACTGGTGATCAGAACAAGATCGAAGAAACGCGCCAAATACTCTTCCATTTCGTTGACGAATTCAACCGCTGGGGCGTCTTCTCTTAGACCAACCATGAGGTCATTGAAACAACTAGAACCTCCAACAGCCGACAGGACTCATCCCTCCGAACCCGCTACGTTTCATTCTATTCGTAAACTCGTTTTCTTAGGTCAACATCATAGAGAACAATTGATTTGTTGTTTTCGTCAATCTTGTAGAGGATTCGATACTTACCGATCCTATCCTTCCAAAAACCTGCCAGTTCACCCACTAACTTTAGCCCGAGGTATGGATTCTCACCCAACTCGGTAACTCGACGTCTGACCCTGAGCTTCATGTCCTTGGGTAGGCGACGAAACTGTTTCATGAATTCACGTAGGAAGATTACTGTGTAGCTCAACTGGACAGGACTCTGCGGATTTCCCGGGTGCCCTTCGCGACGACATATTGCTTGCGTCGATATTGTCGTTCACCGAGCTTGATTCTGCGCATCGTGTTTTTGTCCAACAGCACTTCCAACGTCTCCAGCAGTTCGGCAAATCTCACTGAAGTTCGATACATCTCTTCAACGACACTCCTAGGCAGTTTGATGGTCTCCGTGCTTGCAACCAAGCTTGGTCTTGTTGTGATAGGTAATGCAACTATATCTACTATTACCACCCTCGCCCGACTTTTTGCCCAATCTTTGGGGGTTCCATTTTTTGGACGGGGTGTGGGGTGGGGGGTGTAAGTTTGTGGGGACACTATGTTACTTTTGCGCCGTTTTTCTGGTTCTGTACCATCACGATGCGAAACCGCTGGGGTCGCTCCTCAATTGCAGCCTCAACCCCGCCAAACATTTCCAAGTTACAAAACATACGTTAGGACTTATGGTAGTTTCCGTCCCTACACTGTCGGGAGAAGCGCCAGCTCAGATGGAACCATGGTGGAGAGACAACAACGGGCCACGGCAATGTGGTGGGACCGGTGGGGTATGAGCCCGCTGCGTACCGGGTTCAGTAATGCTCCCAACTGATGCTCTGGCGGAAGACGATTGATTTTCCGTAGACAATGACCTTGACGGGAACCGATATATAACACAGTGCATAAGACGTAGCGTATGACAGAAACACTGACGGTTAGGCTATCAGAGCGGGAGAAGCAGGAACTACAGAAACATGGCACACTCTCGGATGTGGTCAGGGAAGCGATTCGGCTTTACTTGAGAACCAAGAACTCCAAGCGAACGATCTCGCGATTAAAGGAGTTACAGAAGGAACCGATCTCCACGACAATCAGCGATGATCTGAAGCTCATTAGGGCGGATCGCGACCGATGAAGGTGGCTGATAGCAGCTACCTCATTGAGGGAATTCTTAGAGACGTCAGCCTCTTGGAAAATGAGACATTCGTCTCTCCTGACCTCGCCCTCTACGAAGTCATGAACACACTTTGGAAACACGAAACCCTGATCAAGGACATAAGAGACTCTTGGGCGCGCTTCAAGCTATTCCTGGAGCTAGTATCAGTTGAGGCAGTTCGGTTGGTGAGACCGGACAAGAAACTCCTCAAAGAGGCATATTCACTCTCACGAAAACACCGGCTACCTACGTATGATACGGTCTTTGTTGCTCTAGCCTCGGAATTAGGCCTAGAGTTGAAGACTTATGACTCTAGACAAACCGCAATCATGTCCGAGGAACGATAGACTTGCCTATCTAAGACAAAGGCTGCACTTCAGACTCGGGCATGACTCATTCTTCCGTTTTGTGAACTTGAATATGTTTGGAAAACCAAACGTGCGTTTTGAAAACCAAACAATACCTGAGCGCGCCAAACGAACTCGAAAGGCAGACGATTGGGGAGTACGATTTCAACCGAGAATACAACGCAACCTTCCTAGACGACCAGTTCAGCTACCTCCCCGGCAGCCTGGTGCTAAGCTGCACTGACGACTATGCACTGAACAGTGACCCGACGCAAGGTGAGAAGTACGATGATCAATGGCTTATTGGCGTCGATTTTGGGAAACGTGCTGATCATTCCGCGGTCGCTATCTTACAGAAACTCGAATACCGGCTGCGCCTCGTCTACCTGAAAGAGTTCCCACTTGACACGCCTTACACCGCTGTTATAGGCACGGTGAGAAGGTTGAACGAGGCATACGGTTTCACAGTCGGATGCCTGGACCAAACCGGAGTTGGTGAAGGACCATGCGAGGAGATCAGACAATTCGTGCCAGTAATCAAGGGGGTCACGTTGTCCGCACCGGTGAAGGAGAACATATTGAGCAGATTGAAACTCGCTATGGAACAACACAAACTCGCACTGCCCAGAGATGACTCACGCCTCCTAGTCCAGATCACCGCACAACAATGCGAACCTACGATATCCGGAACGCTAAGGTTCAGCCACCCACCTGGAACGCACGACGACTGCCTGTGGGCTGTAGCTCTCGCAGTATACGCTACAAAGATCATTCAGCCTCGCTCCAAGCCTGAGGCTGTATATGGAGAGTGAACTCTTTGCCTAGCCAAGTGAACCCCAAGCCTCCTAATCCAGACCACTGCCCAACCATACGAACCCACAATGTCAGGAACCCTGACGTTCACACACCCAGCTGGAACACACGACGATCAATTGTGGGCGCTCGCCCTAGCCGTGTATGCCAGCCACGAACCACCGTCTCCAAAGCTCACGCGAGCACACACAATCTGAGGCGAATAAGTCCATGACTTCGGCGATCAGATCTATCTGGTTGGTTCTAATCTCATCGAATTCTCCAGAGCCTGCCTGTCTCTTCCAGAAATTGGGGTTGAAATCCCCCGCCCCATCCATGACGATCAAACTGTCGCGATGGATTATGAGCGCTCTCTGATGCGCTGAAAAGTCCGCAAAATGAAACGATGTCTCATAGGACTTGAACCTTTTTCGGTTCAAATCCCTCCGGACCCGCCACTCCGTGAATGCTGCACTTGCATGTTCTGTACGACTTGGAAGAAGCGTGCCAAGTACTCTTTCATTTCCTGTTGGAATTCCGCTTCTGTGACTTGGTCCTTTAATCCGACCATGAAATCATTGAAGTAACTGAACTCTTTCGCTGCTTCTCGGCTGATACGACTCAGAAAGGCGTCGCTCTTCAATTTGGCTCTCCGATCGTGGTCGTTGATGTTTTGCCTTTGCATGTTGCTGAGGGCGAAGCTGTTGCTCAGCATTATCGCAGCGTTAGCCCATCGATCTCGCTTGTTGACATCAGTCTTGACCGGCTCCTTTTTGATCCATTCAATGAAGAATCCTTCAAGCTGTTTGGGATCGAACAGACCATTGTCGGTGGCGAGGATTTTCATTGTTATGTCATCTGCGTACAGGTCCTGCACGTGGTTTATGACTTGATGCAGTATTTGTCGTTGGTAATCCGCGTCGAGTTTGTAGTTGCTGATGAACGAGCTGGCGAGTTGGGCGATTATGTGTTCATCATGAGAAGGGTGTTCTGTAACGTTTCGGTACACATGCGACAACTCGTGCGCAAGTAAGCCCTTCAGCATTCCTGATCTAACAGCCATGCCCGAAACAACAATCGTGTGCTTCTGCCACTGCCGCGAAGTATACCCCATAAACGGGAGGTTTCTGTCGACAACAACGCTAACATCCTCATCGATCCCGAAGCCTGCCCGCGCCATCATGTGTAAGACATCTTTCAGTGCTTCATCGACGCCGTTAATGCTCAAACTAGACACCTCAGGCAAACCTGCTCCTTCGTTCAGCCCAATTCGAGGATGGGTTACTGCTTACTAAGAAGAGAGTTCAACTGTTCAAGAAAGGGCGATCAGTTTCGGGTATTACTTCACCCGTTTTAGCAGGTTTCTTAGAGCTCTTTGACCAAAAATCGCAGAATGCATCGACAAAATGCCAAGCAGTCTTTCCTCCATATCCTTTTGGCTATCCTTCATTCGCCTGAAAACTCTCCTTCGCGCACCCATCCCGCGTCCCGTAAGCTCATAATAGACTCTTCGCGATTTGCTGTCCCTTCTTGACCGTATGAAACCTCTTCGTTCCATCTTGCGTAAGAACGGGTAGATAGTGCCGTAGCTCACTCTCATATGCCCTCCAGTCATTTTCCGAAAGCGACCGGCCAACTCGTACCCGTAGGCGGGTCCATCCTGCATCATCATGAAGAACATTAGTTCGTATGGTCTCGTTCGAATTTCCTGTGGCACGGCTCATCTTCCGCAATTGTATCGATTCGATATATTAAAATACTTTCGGATAATTGTCGAAATGATACAATTGAGTGGAAGACAAGGAGAGGCCGGTGGAGGGATCGGAAAGACGATTTGGATAGGATGGGAATCGTAATGAGCTTGCAGGGATCTGAATTAGCTTCTTCGTTAGATGGCAGGGCGATTGAGACTCATGGGCTGACGAAGCGTTTCGGCAGTTTGACTGCGGTGGACCACATCGAGCTAAGCGTTCGCAAGGGTGAAATCTACGGCTTTCTTGGTCCTAACGGCGCCGGAAAGAGCACGGCAATACGAATGCTATCTACATTGTTGGCTCCGACGTCGGGAACAGCGAAAGTTGACGGATACGATGTTGTCCGTCAAGCAAACGAGGTACGGAAGAGAATTGGGTTGGTCTCTGAGAAAATGATCATGTATCCGCGTCTCACCGCTTTGGAGAATATGATGTTCTTCGGCAGCCTGTACGGGATGGATAGGGATAAGCTGCGAAAGAGGGCCGAGGAGCTCATAGAAATGGTCAAGTTGACTCCCTTCAAGGATAAACTGGTTGGCGGTTTCTCAAGTGGAATGAAGCAGAGAGTGAATGTGATACGGGCGATTTTGCATGATCCCGCCATCCTCTTCTTGGACGAGCCGACAACAGGGCTGGATCCGCAGAGCACACAATTCGTTCGCGATTTGGTCAAGGAGTTGAAGCAGCGTGGTCACACCATCGTCCTCACGACGCACATAATGGAAGAAGCGGACGAACTCTCCGACCGTGTCTGCATCATCGACCACGCAAAGATCAAGGCCGTCGAAACTCCTCAAGGATTGAAGGACAGATACAACACCAGCAGCCTGCTCGAAGTGTTCCTAGAACTCACTGGCCGCGAACTGCGAGACTCGGCAAACGAACGAATGCCCATGCGAACCCCAATGGGTCGAATGTAGAATGGAAGAAACACTCACGTGGAAACTAGCACTGGGCATTGCCCGTCGCGACCTCCTGGATCTTTGGCGGGCCAGAATGCTACTCTTCTTCTTCATCCTCTTCCCACTCCTACTGATGGGCATGTTCGGCTACATTTATCCACAAATACCAAAGTCCAATCCAACCACAGGCAGCATAAGCACGCCATATCCAAACATACCCGTATCGCTAATACAGATGGATGATGGCAAAGCAGCGTACGCTGTTGCCGCCCAATTCATTCAAATCTCGGGACAGCAAGGGCTCTTCGCGGTTTCTGAAAGCGCAAGTTACCAGGCCGCGCGCGATCAACTTATTCAAGGAAACGTGAAAGGTATCATATTGATACCGGAAGGCTTCAGCGACGCTTTGGCCGCGGGACAGCCCGCCACGGTCGAGGTGACTGTTGACGAAACGAATCCGACACTCGGCTCCATCCTCCAATCCGAGATATCCGCCGTCTTTAGCATCATTGGTTCAAGTATGTCCACTCAAAGCATACAGAGAATGGCCGGCGACGGCGTCAATCCCTCCTTTGTCATGCAACCTATCTCAGTCACGGGTGTCCCGCTAATCAGCGGCGTTGCATCCTCATTCCAGTTTTTGGCTCCTGGCTTCATGGCACTAACCGTAATCACTGGTTCACTCCAAGGAGTCGCAACCGCCATAGCTCGAGAAAAAGAGCAAGGAACAATGGACGGACTCCTTGTTTCACCTATTCCTCACCGATCAATAATATTCGGCAAGGTGATGGCGCAAACCGTACGCGGGTTAATCCAAGGATTCCTCATCCTTGGCCTGTCCATGTTGGTTTTCGGCGTGCAAATATACGGTAGCCCAATCATCATGGTCGTCGTTATGTTGCTTGGAACGGCAAGTTTCGTCGGCGTAGGCATAATAATGACTGCCATCGCTCCCGACCAAGAAACCGCACAAATGATGACAATGATTCTCCAATTCCCAATGATGTTCATCAGCGGCATCCTATTCCCAATCGACCAGCTACCGACATGGATGCAGTTAATCGGAAAAGCTATGCCACTCTACTATGCAGCAGATGCTCTGCGCAAAGTCATGATCCTAAACGCCACCCTAACCGCGATCATGCCTGACGTGCTCATTCTCATCATCTACACCTTCCTAACAATGACCGCAGCCATCCCGCTGTTTGAAAGAGCTATGAGACGTTAGAATAAATTCGGCGCCAGGATTCACAGTGCACCGATCGCAACATTCCAGTAGCGCGGGTCAGAGGAATACTGTTCCATTTCGCTCTGAAATCATATCTGGATCGAAGTGTCCCAGCTTGCGCTGAGTTAGCTGTCTGGGATTTGCATCGCGGAGGCTTGGCTTAATAGTTGCATTTTCTCAGGTGCAATTGCAAGCAGAAATCGTTTGAAGCCACGCGGGTGCTGAAACATGAGTTCCAGATATGCGCTTGCTATTTTTAGGATGGGGCCTGTTGACCGGCAGGATGCGGCATGTTCTGCTTCTTGCTCCGGGCAAAGCGATGGGAATATTCGGGGCGTTTCTGCTTTTCACCTCCCTCTACGTGTATCCCGTCTACCCTTCACCAGAGCAAACGGAAGCTGGACTCGTTATGGTGGTCATGATGCTCCTGATGGACTTGACCATCGTTCCATACTGGCTGTACAAGTACTTTGGAGGCCGACCAAGTGAAATTCCGGTCCAAGGTTCGAAGAAAGGTTAATCTGAGTCAGTGAAGGCCGCTACTGGCTTCAGAGGTACTTTCGCATATGACTTCTCGATCGAGAGAGAGGAATGAGAGAAGATCAGACTCGGCTCGAGGTAGGAGACTCAGCCTGGGCGAGAAAGTCGCCATTCCTGTAATTCTGATCCTCGCGGTTTGGTCGGTTTACTCCTTCTCTCAGCCATCGCATGGAACCAGCATTTCTCAATCCAGTTCGTCCTCAACGGTGACCTCCAACCAATCGGGAGCTCCGGACTTCACTCTGCCTGCTGTAGACGCGAATGGTCTGACTGGGCAACGTGTTTCTCTTTCTTCTTTTCGCGGGAAGGTTGTTCTATTGGAATTTATGGAGCCTTGGTGCTCGCACTGTCAGAATATGGCGCCGATCCTTGAGAGTCTCCACAAGCAATTTGGTTCTCAAAATGTCGTATTCATATCCGTGGCAGGTCCTTGGCAAGGCGCTACGAGCGATGATACTGCGAAGTTCATTCAGGATTATGGTTCTAGCTGGACCTACCTATATGATTCCTCAGGCTCAACCATGAGCATGTATGGGGTCACTGCCACGCCGACATTCTACATTATCGGCAAGGACGGCTCAATCATTACGACACTTCAAGGTGAACAGACCTACGATACACTAGCTGCTATCCTCGCTCAAGCATCAGGTTGAGTCGATCAATTGCCCCTGTCTAAACCATACCTAGCAATCATCATCCTCGCCCTAGCCGGAATAGGAGTCGCAGGCTACCTGACTTGGTATGAGATGACAGTTCCAGTCGGCGTTTGCCCCATAAACACGCCCTACATATCTTGTTCAGCAGCGCTAACAAGCCAATACTCGCGGATCGATGGCATCTCCGTTGCTTCACTGGGTCTTGCATGGTTTCTGGGCGCGGCACTCCTCGGCATACTCACAGCTGAGAACAAAGCCTACCTGAACGTCTTGTTAGCATGGTCATTGATCGCCGTAGCAGGCGTGGTCGTCCTCTTTATGATCGAGGTTCTCTTTCTGGGCGAAATCTGTCCCCTGTGCACTTCAGCTCATGTTCTAGGCTTGGGGATCTCGGCCATAGCGATCAAGCTCTGGATGAACAATCGCATGAGCAAAACGTGAAAAGCTCATCTTCCGAGCATGTGGATTGCTTCGAAAGGAACTCGTCTGAGTGGAGAGCCGATAATGCAAAGAATCGGTATTGAGCACGTGCCCACAGAAGTCAGACATGGGAAAACCAGTCAGCTGTTCACGCTGTGAAGGACCGATATCAAGCCTCGAACGTCCGCTGGATCCGACAGCTTTGAACAGGCCTCAAACCTCTTGGACATCAACTCAGAAACTGGCCATCACTGCCAGATCCGGTCGCTTTCGACGCCAGAGAATCTCGTAAGCCCTAGCAAGCTTAGTCGCAAGTAGTAAGGAACAGGTTCAGAGTCGCCAACTGTTCAACGCTTCTCCAGACCTGTCATTCTTTATGCCACTTCCACCTTGGTCAGCCACGGCCAGATGACCATGAGAAGGCTGGGGCTTTCCTTTGGTTGGAGAGACAAGTCGTTAGCGGGCATAGTGGATTGCGTTCGGATGGGAGAGGAGACTGGATTTGAGTCAGTGTGGATTCCTGAAGCTTGGGGCAGAGACGCCTTTCTCGCTTTGGCAACTATCGCAAACGCCACACAACGCATCAAACTCGCAACAGGAATCATCAACGCATACTCTCGCAGCCCCGCAGCCATAGCCATGGCCACCGCAACCCTCGAAGAACTATCAAACGGCCGAGCAATACTCGGAATCGGATCAAGTGGAGCAGCAGTCGTAGAACAATGGCACGGCCTCCACTTTCAACGACCTTTCACAAGACTTCATGAATCGATAACGATAGTTCGACAAATCCTCTCTGGGGGGCAAGTCAACTTTCAAGGCAAGGTCTTTCAGGTAAGCAATTTTCGGTTAGCAGTGCAAGCACCCACCCGCACGATCCCAATCTACCTAGCCGCCATGGGCCCAAACATGCTTCGACTGGCTGGGGAAATTGCTGACGGGGTACTGCTCTACCTACAGCCACTTTCGAAGATAGACGAGGCGATCGCTGAAATCCAACAGGGAGCTGAGCAAGCGAAAAGGTCATCGGGCAGTGTGGATGTGGCAGCTTTCCTACCAACGTTTGTTTCTGAGCAACCTGAGCAAGCGAAACAGATGGTGGCTCGTGTGATCGCGTACTACGTGGGAGGAATGGGAGTGTACTATCACCGCAAGATTAGCGAATCTGGATTCAAGGCCGAGGCCGACAAGATTCAAGCAGCTTGGCTGCGCGGAGATCGAGCCGGGGCAACTAATGAAGTAACTCGGGCGCTGGTCGACTCTGTGGCCATCGCGGGGACCACTGCCGAATGCCGCTCAAGACTCGAAGAATTCAGAAAAGCTGGTGTAAGTCTTCCAATACTATCATTCTCCGTGGACAATCAGCAAGTGCCCCAGGCTGTCCGCGAATCAATCAAAATCCTAGCCGCAGATTAGCTTACTGAAGCCGCATTGATAGATGCTGAATGGTAACCTTTGCAACACTCTGCTATCTCCAACATCAAAACAAAGTTCTGCTCCAACGAAAAGCACGAGGCCGCTTCGGCGAAGGCAGATGGAACGCGCCGGGAGGAAAGATGTTGCCGGGAGAACCACCAGAAAAGGGAGCCGCTAGGGAAATGTTCGAGGAAACCGGACTCAGAGTAAGTAGCTTGCGTTTTCAGGGAATTCTAAATTTCTACCTAGGAGATTCGAAGGAATTGGATCAAACGGTTTTTCTGTTCTTGTGCAAGAAATTCATGGACAAGATTAGACAAAGCGCTGAAGGCGAACTCAGTTGGTTCCCGATTGGGGCCCTCCCCTACGAAGAAATGTGGCAAGATGATCATGTTTGGCTTCCGTTACTGCTTGACGGGAAGAGCTTCGTAGGAGACTTCTATTTCACCGATAACTACAACGAGTTTCTTAGCCACGAAATCCGTCCAGCAGTCCCAGTGGCTTGAGCGCGGGTTTGTGCTCGCGTTGCCTACCTGTCATTTCTCTACACTTGGGGGATTCGACGTATCTTCGTCAGTGTTATTAGGGTACACATGTCTTCGGGGGCTGGGAAAACTCAATGGTCAGCCTAGTAGGGATCGTAGGAGAGATCATAGTCGGCGCAATCATCGTGGCCCCAATTCTCTGGCTTGTTGGTCGAGCCATGGTCGGAGGGGCTAAGGCAAAGTTCAGTGACGCTATCTGGATCGCAGTCTTGGGCATAATCATCAACGCCATTCTTGGCATGTTTCTTCAGGGCACAATTGGGCTCATTGTGACGCTGATAGTCTGGATTGCACTGATCAAACATTTCTTTGACGCAGACTGGGGCAAGGCAATACTCATTGGCATCGTGGCAATAGTCGTCCTAGTGATTGTGCTGTTCATACTTGTGGCGCTAGGCGTCGCGGCCCTAATCGGACTCGGAAGCATACTCTAGTGCGCTACGTCACGCAACTATAACTCCCCATTTTCTTCCTTCCACCGTGCTGCTTTGATCAAAGACAGAAAAAGGACTCAAACTACATATGTGGCAACATAACGTGCCACAGAAAGCAATTGTCACCTAGGACATCATTACGATCGAATTTGTTCTTCGGAAGGCCAACTGGCTTTAGAGTAGCAGTCGGATGTGTCTGATCAATCCGCCGTAGTCGCCCGATACCAGGTAGACTAGGCCGAGTAGTAGCGGCAGATGTTTCTCGAGTCTTCTTAAGGATGGGCGCATTTGCAGTTCGCCATTGTGTAGCTGTGTACTACACTAACACGCATATAAATCTGCACTCCAAACCCGACACGCATACACACCTATATGACATTCGTTCCATACCGAGGTTTCATGAAAATTGCAATGAAAGGCGAAGGGTCCTCAGGAACAAATCCCTATCAATCCTATGCCGATCTTCACATATCCGCGAATACCTCTTGGATGTTTCAGTTCTGGAAGCCATCAATACACTGCGAAGCATGCGACGTCTGAAACCCGATCCCGTGGAGCCAGAAAATATACATTTGATTCTTGAGGCAGCAGGAAAAGAGCCTTCCGGTGGAAATTCCCAACCATGGGAATTCATCATCATCACGGAACCTTCCGTCAAGAAGCGGATTCGCAAGTTGACAATGGAAGGACTCGAGATCTATGTCAGATCTAACATTCGAATTCCGAAAGAAGTCGTTTCTGAATTTCTCTCCCCGACGAACCCGGTGGCCTCAATGGCCCAGAACACGGACAGGGTTCCAGTTCTGATCCTTGCCTGCCTCAACACCAAACGCGCCAAAAGGCTCACAGACGAATGGGCTTGGATGGAAGAACAGGCGAACTGGGCCTCACTATTCCCCGCAGTTCAGAACCTGCTTTTGGCAGCGCGAGCAGTGGGGCTCGGCACTGCGATCTCCGTATTTCCCCTATTCCGAATGATTGAACTTCGAAAGCTTCTCAGACTACCAGACTTCGTGAAACCCGGAATTCTAATCTATGTCGGCTATCCCACTGCGCGATTTAGCGAACCAAAAAGACTGCCAATTGACACATTCATCCATACGAACACTTGGTGAGGCTCCAATGAGCACGCCTCTTCGGGTTCTGTTGATTTGACAGAACTCCGATAAGTACAAGGGCAGTCTCGCTGAAGCCGCTGCGAAGAGTGGGCATCAAGCCTGTGGTTGTTTAGCGCCACAGAATGGGCAAATCAAAGTGCCGAGAGATAACTGACCTCCGCATTGCACACAATATCTAACTTGACCTGGAGGAGGGGAACCCAGTGTGGGGGTGGGCCCTGCTGGAGCTCTCATCTCAAGCTGTTCTCTTGTTCGAATGGCCTTGATCAGATCTCCTCGAGTCACTATGCCGAGCAGTCGTCCTCCTTCAACCACCAATATTGCATCGGCTCTGTCGCGGGCCATCCTCCGCATCGCATCGAGGACTGTCAGAGTAGGAGGAGCACTTGCTGTGCGTTCGAAGGGGATCATGGCTCCTCTGATCGTTTCGATTTCCCACCTGTCTTTTGGCACTGCTTGGACTGACTGCAATGTGATCAGGCCCAAGATCTGATCGCCCTGAACGACCGGGTATCCGCCGTGGGGATGAACTAGGAAATAGGTATTGACTACTTGCTGCAGAGTGATGTCGGAAGGCACGGTTAGAACATTCTTGGTCATAACGTTGCCAAGCGTAACGCCAGTCATGGTTTCGCCTATCAGCGTTTGCCTGAGGCTTGTTTCAGCTCCGGATCTGATGAACCAACCTAAGATTACGATCCATATTCCATCGACAAAATCCCCAACGATTATTGCTACAAATCCTCCCAGCATCATGAGGAGTGAGAGAACCTCACTGACCCGCGTCGCGGTTCTCGTAGCTCCAACCAGACTTTTCGATCGTTTCCAAAGGCTTCCGCGGAAGACTCTGCCTCCATCAAGCGGGAAGGCGGGAAGCAGATTGAACACGCCCAAGACAGCGTTAATCAAGGCTCCATAACCAAGCGTGGCAGTCACCGCAATCGGAGCTTTAGCGAACTCGGTTAGGTACCAGAATCCTCCCAATACGCCAGCTATGAGAAAACTCATGAGCGGCCCCGCTGCCGCCATGCGAACCTCTAGTCCCGGGTCTTGAGGTTCCTCGGTCATCTCCGAGACGCCGCCAAAGAAGAAGAGCGTGATTCTAGCTATGGGCAAGCCGTTCTTCTTGGCAATATAGGAATGCGAAAGCTCGTGCACCAGCACCGAAGCGAAGAGAATTATCGCTGACGCAATGCCAATCGCCCAGTAGGTTGCTAGAGGCAGCCCGGGATATTGTTGAGGCATGTACCCGCGCGCTAGTGACCAAGCGATTAGAACAAACACGATCCAAAGCGTGTAGTGTATTCTAACCGGAATCCCCATGATTTTTCCAAGTCTAAGCGACAAGCCGATCCACTGACGCGACCAGTTCAAGACATTAACATAGTCCGCTGCAGTAAATGCCTTACTATCGATGGCCGAAGCAGTCGCTATTGAATGAGATATGTCGGCAAGAGGTTTCAGTGAAGCAGCTTACGTTGTCCTTCTCGCGCCGGAGAAGGGCCACCAGTCTTTATCTGCAGGATTGGTCTCGCTAGTGCGCGGTGCAGCAGTTTGAAGCTCTTCACCGTCGGCCCAGTTGCTTGTTACCCCGAAGTGCTTGAGGCCATGGGGCACCAG
>Ga0315282_10008547_pt1 | contig 16541 bp, 8 predicted proteins | sample YL17G07_20_MG_FD_203693 | JGI IMG/M metagenome (GOLD analysis project Ga0315282, IMG submission 203693) | Sediment microbial communities from Yellowstone Lake, YNP, Wyoming, USA - YL17G07_20 | ecosystem: Environmental > Aquatic > Freshwater > Lake > Sediment | place: USA: Wyoming | collected...
GGGCTGGAGATGGCGCGCAAACGGCTGCTGTCCGGCATCTACGATATCGTGGTGACCGACATCCGGCTGCCGGATGGCAGCGGCCTGGACGTGCTGCAGCAGGTGCGCGACACCTACCCGGAAACCCTGGTGATCATGATCACCGCCTATGCCTCGGTCGATTCGGCGGTGCAGGCGCTCAACCTCGGGGCCTTCCGCTACATCCTGAAGACCGCGAATTTTGTCGAGGAACTGCGGCTAACGGTGGATCGCGCGGTCCAGGAGCGGGCCCTGCGGCAGGAGAACCGCGCGCTGAAACGGGAATTGCGCAAGGGGCTGGAAAACCTGCTGGGCGACAGTTTGCGGATGAAGACCGTGAAGGAACTGGTGGCCACCGTCGCTCCCACCAACAGCACCATTCTGATCACGGGTGAGAGCGGCACGGGCAAGGAACTGGTGGCCCGCGCTATCCACGCCGCCAGCGGGCGCCACGACCGTCCCTTCGTTTCCATCAATTGCGGGGCTTTTCCCGAAACGCTGCTGGAGAGCGAGCTGTTCGGCTACATGAAGGGCGCTTTTACCGGGGCGGCGGCGAACCGCAAGGGCCTGTTCGAGTACGCCGACACCGGCACCCTGTTCCTGGACGAGATCGCGGAAATGAGCCTGGCCATGCAGGTGAGGCTGCTGCGGGTCTTGCAGGAGCGACTGGTGCGGCCGGTGGGCGCCACCGAAGAGGTGCCCGTCGATGTCCGGCTGATCGCCGCCACCAACAAAAACCTGCAGCAGCGGGTCCCCGAAGGCCTGTTCCGGGAAGACCTGTACTACCGCATCAGCGTGATCCCCATCGAGTTGCCGCCGCTGCGCGAACGTTGCGAAGACATTCCGGTGCTTGCCCTGCATTTCCTGTCGAAATTCGCGCGAACCATGGAGAAGCCCATCCACAAAATCGACGCTCAGGCCATGAAGTGCCTGGAGCGCTACGATTGGCCGGGGAACGTGCGCGAATTGGAAAATGCCCTCGAGCGCGCAGTGGCCCTTGAAAAGCACGAGGAGATAACCGCAGGAACGCTGCCGGACCACGTGACGCGATTCGTCCCACGGGTTTCAATTCCCGAGGGCGGCGTGAACCTTGAGCAACACGTCGGAGAAATCGAGCGTCGATACATCCAGACGGCCCTGCAGCAGGCGGGCGGCGTCCGCACCCGGGCCGCCGGATTGCTCGGCATGAGCTATCGCTCCTTCCGCCACTACGCTAAAAAATACAAACTGTAGGAGTGAAGACCAATCCACGGATTCCACTGTGGTGATTATCGGGCCAAGGATTGGGAAAGGCCTTCTTCGAGCCCCGCATAATCCAGTTGATATACCGCCCTCAATGCGGCCTCGGGGGCTGTGCCGGCGGCCAGGCGGTCCAGGAGGCGCACCACGTCAAACAGGCCCCACCGCTCGGTGAGGAACTGAACGGCGGCCAGCGACTGCCAATAGGCGACCGAGGCCAGCACCGGGCCCAATTCCCCAAACGAGCCTTCCAGTGCCTTCAGCGGCACGCGTTTCCGCTCGCGCCACAACTGCATGAGCCGCGAGTCGCCCTTGGCGCTGCGGCCTTCAAAGAACTGGGCCACTCCTTCGTCCAGCCAGCGCGGGCACCGGCCGTGCGTCTTGGCCCACACGAAGGAGTGGGTCATCTCGTGAATGAGGGTGGAGGAGAATTCGGAGGAGATCGCGGACAGTCCCTGGATGCCGATGCGCACGCGCCCGTCATTCACCGCGGCCGCCCAGGAAGGAGCCTGCGTGACCTGCTGGAAAGCGCGCTCGGTATAGAGGATGACGGGGACCGGCTCGCGCAGCGAAATCCCCAGTTCGCGCTCCAGCCGCTGGTAATGGCGCTCGAGTTCTTCCAGGAGGGCGCGGCGAAACTCGGGCGGCACCTGGCGGCCTTCGAAGCGCAGCGTGAAGTGGCTGCTGGAAAGCTGTTGGTGGCCGGCCTCGGCGGCCAGTTCCCGCTCGGCCCGCGCCAGCGCGTTCTGCACCTCGGCGTCCGGCGCCAGGCTCAGCGATTTCCGCCAGGAACGGACGGCGTCGTCGGTGCGGTCGGCGGCGTACTCGGCAAAGCCCAGGTATTTCCAGGCCTGGGGCCAGGCGGGCACGGACACGGTGGCCTTCGCGCACCACTCCCTGGCCTCCTGGTATCTCTCGGCTCGCAGGAGCAGAACGCCGTAATACAGCGCAAGCTGAGGATTGGTGGGCAGCGCGGTCAGGCCTTTGCGGATCGCCTGCATGGCCGCCTCGGTGCGCCCTTGTTTGATTTCCTGCTGGGCGGCAGCCAGGAAAGGCGCCGCGGCGCCGTTGGCCGCGGCCGCCGCTCCTGCGGGAGGCGGAGCCAGTGCCTGCGCCGCATCGCCGGGGAGTGACGGCAGAGGCAGCGGCGCCCGCTGCCCCGCCGGCACGGCCTCCGTTTGTTTTTCGATCCGCTCCACCATGGACCGCGGGAACGAGTAGGTGCCCTCCGATGTCTCGCAGATGACCTTCGAATTCTCCTCGCGGACCTCGGTGGCCTTCACCCGCCTGCCGTTTTTCAGAACCACCGTGTCCGCCCAAACCCCGGAAAATCCGGCAAACAGCAGCGCCACCGTCAGCCCACAGCCGCGAAAGAGCATGTCAGGCATTCTAACAACCGGCGCTCGGCTTACCAACTGCCTTGTAGCGCTGGCGTCCCGCCGGCCGGCCCCCGGCCAGATCATCCCGGCGTACCGGCGCGACGTGCAGGGCCGGCCGGCGGGACGCCAGCGGTATAAGAGTCGCGTTTTCAGGGCGGCGACGGAGCCGCGCGCGTAAGCGAGCGGGTGCCCCGGCAGGCCAGCGCGGCGCTGCGCAAGCACCCGCTCGCTTACGCTCGCGGCTCTGTTGCTGCTTATGGCACCACCCGGAAGTGCCGTGCCGATGGTAGAATTGGTCAAGCATGGTTAGCATCCAGATCCAGCTCGATGAAGGGACCGTGGGCCGGCTGCGATCTCTGGCCGAGGCGCGCCATTGTTCGATTGAAGACCTGTTGCGGGATCTTCTGGCAGGGTGCGAACCGGCCGGCACATCGACTGTTCCCTTGCTCGGCATGTTTGCTGACGCCCCGGGCCTCATCGATGAGATCGTGGACGCTGCGATGAAGGACCGCGCCGAGCAGCCTCTGAGGCGATCCCTTGCCTAAGGTTCTCCTCGACACCGACATCTTCAGCGAGATCCTCAAGAGTGCTGACCGCCGCTTGCTCCTCAAAAGTTAGGAGTGGTTCTCGGAACTGCGGCCGCTTGGCCCGTGTGGAGCGCGGGGGCTGTGAATTGGCTAGGGAATTCACGGAGAGGGGAGGGTAGCGGTTGTGTTTTCATGGGGTTAGCGGTAACCCCTATGAATACAAGTCTGTGTGGTGTCGCCGCGAGTCAGCCGGGGTGGCTGAGGTGCCATTTCAGGAACCGTTGAACGGTGCCATCGGCGATTCGGCTGGGACAGTCAACCGGTATGGTCAGCGTCTCGCGCACGCGCCTTGCGAATTCATGTTGGCCGAACGGGTAGAGTTGGTACCTAAAGACCATGGTGAAGCCTCCCTGCTGCCGGGTGAGTTCGATATAGCTCTTGGGGGCAGTGCGAACTATGAATAGCGGGCGCAACCCGAGATGCGCGCACATGCCAAGCTTAATCCGCAGTTCGTCGCGAGAGATGTAACTCAGCGTGTTTTTGATCTCAGCCCCGTATGCAACGCCGTCGCGCTCGAAGACCCGGTCAAGATCATGACCGGTTTCGGACCAAGACTTGCCGCCGTAGGAACGCACCTTCCGTGCAGTGGGCAAGAATCCGACGGTTGGAAGTGCGGCGTCGAACATCGTTTCGCCGTGTTCGCCCAGGGCGCGGGTGAAGGCCGGTGCGGAGAACTGTTGGACTAATCCCATCAATTCGGCAGCTTGCCGTCGCCAGTAGCGGTGTGCCTTAGGTCGGAAGAAGCGTATGGTGCCGACATCCGGCAAGATGCGTAACTCTGAAGCGAGGGTTCCTTCGTCGGTGAGTTCTTTCAATGCCCGGATGGTTATCCAGTGAAAGAATTGCTGCTCAAAGATTACCTCCAGTTGGCTCCCGTAGAAAACCCCGTCCCGACGAGCTTCGAAGAACGCGGCGATAGCGGACTTCGCCACGTCAATCATCGGGTCGCGCGGACGAGCCTCTACTTCCTCTTCATCGAATTCCCGCTCGGGTTCTTCGGAGGGATCTTCAATGTAGGGCACTAAAGTCTCTCACTGTTTCGCCCGCGTTGCCGGCCTCGTGCCCTGGCCGCCCGCACTCAGTCGGGGTTTTTCGTGTGCAAATGCTGCACCAGACCGGAGCACACACGCGGGCGACATCTCCACTTTCCAGTCGAGACCCGCCGCTTTGATGATGGTGGCCGAATCCGGCGGCGCGGAGAGCGGCACACCGAGGCCGTGCCATGGGGTCTCGCCGTAATACGCCATGGAGTCAATGTTGGCTGGCATCGCTCCTCCTCGTGCGGCTCCATCGACCAGCGTCTGCTTTGGCTTCCGGGCCTGCCGCTACGCGTCCGCGCCCGCAGACCGGGTGCCGAATTGCAGCCCCGCCCATTTGTAGCCTCCCTTGCTGTCCAGGTGGAAACGCTCGCGCGGCACGTTCAGCTTGCCTCGCACTTTACGAAGCTGAGCCGGAAGCTTTTTCTTCAGCCGCTTCTCTAATTCTTCATACGCAACGCCGAACGGGTAGCCTTCCGGGACGGACTCCTCGTTGATGATCTGCTTGAACCTGCGTTCGAGGGCGTTGAAATTGACGGTCGGCTCGGAGGGCGCCGGCGGCGGGTCGCCCTGCGCTTCCGCCTTCTCGCGCGCCTTCACGTCCTCCAGGAAGGCGTACTGCTCTGCGGCGACCGGCCACGCGGCCCGCACACGTTCATCGCTCCACACGGCTTGGGTCCAGACGCCCAGCTCGACCGGTCCTCCGGCTTTCTGGTTTTCCAGCCACCATTCGGCTTTTTCCTTCAGCCACCATTCGAAGGCGTCCAGAAACTCAGCGGCGTAAGCCATGTCGCCGCAGCGCCATTGGTTGCCCACCTTCCATTGCTCGTCCCAGCGGCGTTTGTAAACCGGTTGCTCAATGCGGCGGATGTGCTCGTTATCGCGGATGGCGGCCAGCCGCGCTTGCCAGAGTTGTCGGCGTTGTGTGCTCCAGTCAGCCGGGATCAGGCCGACCGCCTTCTCGTAGCTGCCTTGGGCCTGCTCCCATAGCCGGAAGGGGCGCTGCTCGCGCTCCAGGGGCTCGGGCGCCGATTGTACTTGGGTGGCCGGGTCGCTCTCGGACAGCACGCCGTACAGCGCGTACACGAGCCAGTCCATCTCCTCCTGCAGCGCAATCATTTCGCCGCGGAGCGTCTCCCGGGCGCGCTTGACGCCTTCCAAAGCCGTGCGCAGCGACGCTGCGGTGCGCCAATCGGGGGAGATTTGCGGTCCCGGCGCCAACCAGCCGGGTAGGTTGCAGTTCCAGGTTTGATAAGCCTCGTCCTGCTTCTCGAACAGCTTCCTGAGGTCCAGTCCCCGCAGCGCTTCACCGTGCTCTGTGCACGCTTGCGCGAGGGCAGCAAGTTTCTCGGTCACTGGGTTCCGGGTGCCCATCAGCGCCTGTTTGGCGGCATCGCAAATCGGTGTCTCCTCGACCTTGCCGCCCGCGAACTCGAATCGGTCCTTCTGCTCTTCCTCACCGGCCCCTTTGTTGAAGCAAACCTGTTTCAGCCAGAAAAGAATGGTGCTGGAATTCAAGACCCCGAGCACCAAGCGCTCGTCGCCCCGGCTAGCGACGAGGACCGGGCTGTGATCCTTGAACAGGCGCCCGTCTGAGAACTGTCGAAAATGACAATGCGTGACCACGTCAGCAAAGGCAATTACTGAAGCTGCCCGAGCCTTGTCCAGATCCAGTTGGTGATACTCGTACCATGGGCGCCCGCACTCGTCATACGTTCCACCACTGAAATCCGAGCGGCTTCCCAAAGTTCCTCTATACGCTGTGAGCCAGTGCGCGAGCCCCGGAAAAGCGCGCAACTTGACGAGATTCCACTCGCTGTCGTAGGGCCTGAGTAGAACCTGCGGCTCCTTGGAGCCCCAATTTCGCATGTCATCACCCTCAGTCACACCGACCAGTGCTTCGCGTTCGATCCCCGCCATGCGGGCAACGTGGCTCGGCAATATGAAAATGTCGTTGGCGCTGGTGGCGAGGACTCGGCCGATGCCCTTGGCCAGGAATCGCCTCAATGGATGGGCTTCGAGGCGAGCCAGAGAGTCGAACGTGGGCCACTCGACGAACTGCCACCTGCACGGATGCTTGAACATCCTGGGGCGTCGGCAGTCGGCCACGGCTATGCGGTAGTCCTCGTGGCAAAGGGCGAAGCCGTTGCGGCGAATGCTGCTCTCTGCGTCGACCGGCGATATCGCGTCATGGGACAACGAAATGGACTGCCACAGTGGGCTCTCCTCGGGCGGGGTCTTGAGGTCTCCACCGCCCGGGAGCGTCATAACGGCCCGCACGGAGCCTGTCTTGGAAGCTTCCTCATTGCTCGCGAAAACGAGGCATGTTGGGGTGCCGTGGCCGGGAAACATGAGGCCCGAGCAGTCCACTATTTTCTGGACACTGGTGCGACCAAATATTTCCTCGACCAGTGGCTTTCCGAACTCCCGCTTCGCAAAGGCGTTTGAGATGATAAAACCGAGTTGTGCTTTGCGCCCAAGCAGACCGAGGCTGCACTCAACGAACGGTGCAACTAGCTGGTACTCCCGAAAGCACACCCTGGGCCAGCGTTGCCGCCACATCTCACGCTTCTCCGGGTTTCTTGCGGTAACAAACGGAGGGTTACCAACAACGATGTCAAATCCTGTACCGTTCACGCCAAAGACGGCGGGGAAGTCGATGTGCCAGGCGAAGTTGAAGGGGCTGTCGAAATCCGCACCCTCCAGTTTGCGCAGTTTCACGTAGAACTGCGGGTCAGCCTCGCGGCGGCGCAACTTATCGAGCTGCTCTCGGTCGGTTTCAACCTGGGCCAGCGCGCGCTCCAGGTGCTCCATCTCACGCTGGTTGCGCTTGCGCTTTTCCGCATCCGATTCTTCCTCGCCGAACAGGCGGTCCAGCGCCGAGTCTCGCTGGCGGATAAGCCGGAGCGCGTCCTCGATGATTTTGCGGCTCAATTCGAGACGCTTTTCGAGAATGTCCACGCGCAGCTTCTTTTTGCGTTCGGACCTCTGCGCCTTGTGGAGGTCAGCGCCGAGCCTGGCGATGGCGGCGAAATCGGAAGCGTGGTGCGAGGCGCGCTCCGGCAGCACCACGACGGGTACGCCGCAGATGTGGTCGTGCAGGCTGTCGCCACGGCGGAAATTCATTTCCAGGTTGGGCAGTTGTGAGATGCGGGAAATCGCCTCCTGAAAGCGGCGGCGCTCTGCATGCAACGGGTCCAGACCCAGGTCGTAATCCACCACTAAGCTGAGCCACAGCCGCAGCCGGCAGATTTCGATTGCCTGTTGCTGGATATCCACACCGAACAGGCAGTTCTCGAGAATCTGGGCCTTGGTATCGTGCAGCCACTGCGGCCCCGGGCTGACCACCGGGTCGCGATACCCGTTGGCGGCCGTTTCCAGTACGCGCCGCAGGTTCACCAACTCCTGCATGAGGCCTACCGGGAAGGCGCCAGAGCCCACAGCCGGGTCGCAGCATTTCAGCAGTTCGACCTGCTTCAGCACCTCGGCCGCCTGCTCGGGTGAGACCGCCTTTCGAAGCAGGCCCTCTTCTTCTTCGTCCAAGCCGTCGCTTAGATCAATGGCCAGCAGCGTGCGCAGCCTGGGTCCCCAGTCGCCGCCAGACAGGTGGTTCAGCAGGTACTGATATAAGACCTCCCGGCAAATGAAGTGCACAACGATGCGCGGCGTGTAATAAGAGCCGGTCGCCTTGCGCTTATCCGGTGCCACCGCATCGGGGTCGGCGGCCTCAGCATGGAGGACGATCGATTCGAACACCTTGCCGAGCATCTCCGGATCGACGGCGACTTCCTGGTTCAGCGGCGTATCTTCCGTAACGGTGAAGTTAAAGGCCTCAAGCAGCTCGGTGAAAACGTAGCGCATGGTCCGGTTGCGGACGTTCAGCGGAGGCGAGGTCTTGCGCGTGATTGTCGGCTGGCGGAATTCATCGTCATCGAACAGGCCGCCGTTGAGAAAGGGGATGCCGGGGAGACGGCCGGGGCCGCCCGGCGCCGTGCTCAGTGTCCAGAACAGCTTGTCGAGGAACTCGTGGTAGTAGCTGAACGATGCGGGATCGGCGTGCTGGTCAAGAGCCGCCGGAAGATAGTGGCGTTCCTGGTTGAGCCAGCCCCGGTTCTGCAGAAAGTAAAGGAAGATCAAGCGCTCCAGGAGCAATTGCGACCGGGTGTAGGCTTCGGTCGAGGAGAGGTTCTGATACTGTTCGAGGTCGCCCTTAATCGCCTCCAAGGCCTTGTCGAAGCGGCGGAAGAAATCGCGGGTCAGCGGCTCCTTGTCGAAAGCCTTCGCCCAGCCGGCCACCCAGCCGGCAGCATTGGAGGGATCATCGGGCCAGACGAGCGCCGGCAGGTTGAATTCGCAAACGGTGCGTCTGGGGACGCCGGGCGCCCAGCCGAACGTCACCAGCCGGGCCGAGCGTGGCTCGTCCGCCCGCGAGCGGAAGTAGGCAAAGCGAAAATGCGTCCAATTGTAGGTGCAGATGAACAGCAGGTGCTCGCGCTTCCAGGCCGGCAGCTTCGGGTCTCTGCGCCGGGAACCCACTAAGCCACGCAGCACTTTGCGCAAGATCCCGGCCATGCCGCGGCCAGGCGACAGCGCGTCTTCATGGCGAAACTCGAGGACGAACACACCCCATGGCTGGTCTTTTGCGGACGGCTGGATTTGCCATACTGAACCCTCGACCAAATGCCGCTTCAGGTCGGCTGCATTGAGATCCTGCTCGGACCAGCCGTAGGCCATCTCGCCGATGTCGGTGGCGTCGCCTACGGGCCAGTCGAGGGTATCGCCCAGCAGGCCACGAAAGAATGATTGCTGATCGTGAACTTTGGCGATTGCGTGCTCGATGCTTGTCTTTGTGGCCATTGCGGGTATCCGCAAGAATCGTGTATCAGGACAGCTCCATCCAGGCCTTCAAGTTCGGCATCACGCCCAATGGCGCCTGAACCTGTTTCAGATAAGTGTTCCTGACATGCTTCTCGACCTTGGCGCGGATTTCGGAAAGCGTCGGGTTGGGGATATCGTGCTTGCGCGGGGTGTCGGGCGCGCAGCGAATCAGCGCAAGGATTTTGGTCGGATCGTCGGCGATCTGCTCCGAGGCCAGGTCGAAAAGATACCAGCGGGTCTCGCCGGCCTCTTCGGTCCAGGCCGGCTCCCCACCCGCCTCGCTGACGGCCGGGGCGGGCAGAGCGTAGCAGAAGAACACGCCCCGCGCGCCGGGGGTGGGATGGGCCTTGCCGCTGAACACACGGCCCGGCAAAGCCTCAATGTGCGCGAGCAGACCGGGATGCTTCTTCAGCAAGCGCTGGTATTCGAGGTGCATCTCCTCGATCTGCGTCGTCGTGCCTTCGTAGGCGTGCGTGAAGTCCTTCAAGGCCTCGTAGTCGTCCTCCGGCTTCAGAAGTTTTCTGCCCTCGATTCCAAATGTCTTTGAAATGCGCAACGTCTTGTGTGCGACGCGCCCGTACAGCTTTAGCAGGTCGTCCAGTTCATCGGGCGGGAGGAAGTTCCAGAACGCGACAGTACCGCGGATTTCAGCATGGTCCGGGTGATCGCCCAGGATCTGCGCCTCGGCTTCTGGGTCCAGGCGTCGGTCCACGCGCCCGATGCGCTGCATCAGCCGCACCGGGTTCCAGTGCAGGTCATAGTTGATGAGCCGGGTCGCATCCTGAAGGTTCAGGCCCTCGGAAAGAACGTCGGTGGAGACCAGGATGCGCGTTTCCTTCAGCCCCTCGGCTTCGAGTTTGCCGCTGGAGGAGTCGTTATAAAAGGGGGCGAACTGGCGGATGATCTCGCCGCGATCCCGCTTTGAGGCGCTGTCCACCTCATCTACGCTTTCCAAGCCGGCCGCTTCCAATTGCTGCTTCAGGTAGCGGGCCGTGGCCATGTACTCGCTGAAGATGAGCACCTTATGCTTCTTGAGCACGGGGTCGGATTTCAGCAGCCGCACCAGAGCACGGAGCTTGTCATCGTGAGTGGGCCGAAACCTCTTTAGCTCCTCGAGAAACTCAGCCAACTGGTCGAGGTCGTCGATGCTCTCGTGGATGATATCGTCCACCCCGTACTGAGCGCGGGGAAGCTCCTCGGCCGCCTCGATCATTTCCTGGGGGACGATGTCCTCGTCCTGTTCCTCCTCGGGCTCTTCGCTCCACAGTTCGTGCTGGCGATGGTGCACATAGTCGATCAGATCCCCGTACTTCGCCTTCCAGCGCTCAAAGCGGCGCAGCCCCTCGCCGGTGGGCTTGTTGCGGATGATCCAGGCCAGGAGCTTCTGGAGCATGGTCTCGCACGACATTTCGAAGGCGCGCGCCGAGCTTTCGAACCGCTTCAGGAACTGAATGCGGATCAGGCTGACAACCTCCTTCTGGCGGCCTTGAAGGAGAGGATCAATGGATTTATCGTCGCCGGTGTAGTACGCCAGCGGGTAATAGACGGCCAACGAGAAGAGCGGTTTCTGCTTGCTGAAGGCCTGGTCAACCATTTGCAGCAGGCGGCCGTACGTCTTCTTGATGGAGTACGGTTGGACCTTTGGGTCTTCGCGGGTAGGAAACATCGCCAGGCTTCCGCCGGCCTGCTCGCGCTGGCTCTTCTTGACGTAAGCGCGGCTCCGCTGCACGACGATGGCGCGAAACAAGGCGTCGTGGGCCAGCACCTTTTCGGCCTCCACCTGGTTGGTTTCCACCGGGTCATCCCCGCCGTCGCCCTGTTGCGGCTGAATCCGCTTCTCCAGATCCTTCTCCATCTTGCGGAAATGGCCGGCCAGCGAGTGGATGCCGAGCGGCGCGTCCTTGAAATAGTCGGCCTGCCGCTGGGTGAAAAGCTCCATCATGTGCTGAAGATCAAGCAATCGGTTGTTGATCGGGGTGGCGGTGAGCAGAAACAGGTCCTTGCCCGCTGCCAGGTCGAACAACTGCCAATAGTGAGATCGGCGCTCGCCCTCCTCTCCCTTGATGCCGGGGTTGCGGAAGTGGTGTGCTTCGTCCACCACCAGCACGTCGGCCCTCTGTTTTAGGCCTTCCAGTCGCTTGGGGAAACCGCCGCTGCGCAGCAGGTCGGTATGATTGAGGATCACCAAGTTGCTGTAATCGCCGAACAGGTGCGGCAGGTATCGCTTCAGTTCTTTTTCCCAGACAGGTTCCCGGGCGGCCTTCGGCACGAACAGCAGGACCCGTTTGCGCTGCCGCTCGACCAGGTATTCGATCACCATCAGCCCGATGAAAGTCTTGCCCAGCCCCACGCCGTCGCACAAAAACGCCCCGCGATACTTCCTGGCGATCTCCATCACCTCATGGAAACCGTCCTTCTGGTACTGATCGAGAATCGGGTACATCCGGGAGTGATTGTCGAGCCATTCCCGATCGGTCATCTGGTGGCGGCGGAAAAGTTCGTGCAGGGCGCGCGCGTAGACGTCGAAAGGCGCGTACTCGCGGGTCTGCCGCTCGATGGTGCGCAGGATTTCGGGTGTCACGTCTTCGGCGCCGTTCCAATGCTCTTCGTACCATTCCTGGAGAACCGACACGGGCTGCCCGGTGATTTGCACATTCAATTCCACGTTCTCGGTGATGCCCGGCCAGGTGAAGTTGGAGGAGCCGACCAGCGCGGACGAGCCGACCACTTCCAGCCGCGCGTGGGTGATGTAGGCTTTGGCGTGAAACTTGTCTGTGCGGTAGATCCGGCAGGCGATCTTTCCGGAGCGGATGGCGTCGGCAATGGCCGGAACGCCGGCCAGGAAATCATTCTTCTGTTTCTCGGCTTCAATGCTGGCATCCAGCCGGCAAGTAACTTGCCTGAGACCTTCCAGGAACGCGTTCTTGGTGCGACGTGAAACCTCGTCGCCCATGAGAATTCGAATACGGTCAACTTTCTGCCATTCCTCGCCCAGCGCCAGCAGCGAACCGATCTCGAAGTACCCGGTAGCGACATCGACTGCCTTCGAAAGCTGACACCAATCGTGGAGGTATCGCTGGACCTTCCAGTCCTCTTCGCTGTTATCCACGATGAAAAGTTCACTGCCGGTTACGCTGGTTCGTTTCGGCATGGTCTGTACGTTCGGCTGGACCGCGGATGAGTTTCGGTCTGTTGGGAACCGGCTGTAAAGATAGCAAAGTCCATGTGCCGCTCACAAGGAGAGTTCGGGGCGGGGACCCCCAACCGTGAGGCGGCAAATCCGGCACCCTGGCGCGTTGGTGGTAAAAGGATGCCCGCTTGTGATGAAATAGAAGGCAACATGAGGCGGCGGACTGCACGACTGCTGAGTATCTGCATTTGCGCCCTGCTGCTCTGCCCGCTGGGCCGGGCGCAACCTCCGGCGGCCCCGCAAGCCCCGCGCACCGGCGCCGAGGTGCTGGAGGCGCTGCGCAAGGCGCGCCTGGACCCCAAGGGCATTTATCGCCTCCACGAGGCCACCATCTATCGGGAAGACCTGCGGCTCTACCTGGAGGAGGGGACGCTGGCTTTTCTGGAGCCGGTCGAAGGCCGCGTAACCGGCGCCGTGTTCGTCGGCCAGGGCGAGTTGCTGCTGATGCCGCCCGACCCGGTCGAGCGGCGCAGCATGACGCGCTTCACCGGCGCGCCGGTGCTCAACGAACGGTTTTCCAGCGCGCTGTTCCGGTTCACCGATGACACCTATGAGCGGTTGCTCGAGACCGTTGCCAATCGCCAGGTGGCCGAGCCCATCGATGACCCGGACCTGGTCGGCAAGTGGAACCCGGTGGTCGGGAACCTGCACGGCCTGAGCGAAATGCGCGTCCTGATAGACCTGTTGGCCGAGAAGCCGGCGCCGTTCTTCGCCGGCCGGCTCAGCGGGAACCGGCTGGGCACCTTCGATGTGCAGATCGACTACCGGCAGCAGGAGCAGATGACTGCCGGGCAGGTGAACTGGAAGGATGGGCGGCGCTTCAGCGACATCTGGTGCGCGTACCCGGTGCGCTCGGTGCGCACCCGGGCGCGGCCCGCGCCGGTAGACCCCATCCAGCCGGTCCATTACCGCATCGAGTCCCGGGTGATGCCGCTGACCCACGCCATGCAGGTGACGGCCGAGGTGGACTTCCGTGCGGTCACCGGCGGCGAGCGCGTCTTGCAGTTCGAGCTGTCGCGCTTCCTCAAGGTGGCCTCGGTGCACCTGGCGCCGAAGGGCGGCCCTGCGGTCGAAGTCGAGTTCTCGCAGAACGAGCTGGTGGAGGAGAGCGAAATCCGGCGCCGTGGCAACGACCAAGTGACGGTCATCCTCACGGCGCCCACGGTTGCCGGGCGGCAGTTCACGCTGCGCTTCCGGTACGAGGGCGAGGTCATCTCCGATGCCGGCAACGGGGTGCTGTTCGTCGGCGCGCGCGGCATCTGGTATCCGAACCGCGGCATGCGCGCCGCCCTGTTCGACCTTACCTTTCATTGCCCGCGCCGCCTGACGCTGGTGGCCACCGGCGACCGCCTGGATGAAAAGGACGATGGCGAGTGGCGCGTGTCGCGCTGGCGCTCGCCGGTCCCTATTCGCGTCGCCGGCTTTAACCTGGGCGAATACGACAAGAGCGAAGGCAAGTCGGCCGGCCTCCAGATCGAGGTGTACGCCAACAAGACTTTGGAGCCGGCGCTGGCGCAGCGGCAGCAGGTGCCGGCCTTTTTGTGGGAGTATATTTTGGAGCACTCGGTGCTCGGCCAGGGCCGCCTGGCGCGGACTGTTCCGCCGCCGCCCATCATGGTTCCCGCTGCCATGCTGCCCCGCATGCAGGACATTGCCGCCAGCATTGCCCGCGACACCGGCCAGAACCTGGAGTTTTTCGCGCGCCAGTTCGGCCCGCTGCCCTATCACCGGCTGGCCATTTCCCCCATCCCCGGCAACTTCGGCCAGGGCTGGCCCGGGCTGATCTACCTCTCCACCCTGGCCTTCTTCCTGCCCTACGCGGAAACCACGCAGCCCCTGGTGGCGCCTACCACCGAAATCTTTTACCGCACGCTGATGCGCAGCCACGAGATCGCGCACCAATGGTGGGGCAACGTGGTGATTCCGGGCGGGTATCGCGATGAATGGCTGATCGAGGGGCTTGCCAATTACTCGGCGCTGCTGTACTTGCAGTCGCGCAAGGGCGGCGAGCAGGAAGTGCGCTTGATGCTGAACCGGTCCAAGGAGGAGCTGCTGCGGAAGGTGGGAGAAGAGCCGGCCGAGCAGGCCGGCCCGCCGGTGCTCGGCTACCGGCTGTTTTCCTCCCTCTCGCCGGCCGGCGTGGACCTGGTGATGTATAAGAAGGCCACGTGGATCCTGCACATGCTGCGGCAGTTGATGCGCGATCCGCGGAGCGGCTCGGATGCCGCGTTTTTCGCCTTTCTGCGCGCCGTGCGCGCGGCCTGCGCCGAAAAGCCGTTGACCACCGAGCTGTTTCGGGAGATCGCGGAGAAGCACGTGGTCCGCGCCGCCAACATCGACCAGGCCGCGTCGCTGGAGTGGTTCTTCGATCAGTGGGTGTACGCCACCGGCATTCCGGAAGTGCGGGTGAAGACGGCGGTGGAAACGCGCGCCGGAAAGCTCAGCCTCACCGGCGTGGTGCACATGGATGGCGTGGATGAAAACTTCTCGCTGCCCGTCCCCATTTACGGCCAGACGCTACGCGGGCAATCGTTGCTCGGCATCGCCATGGCCGTGGGCAGGGAAACCAAGTTCAGTTTTCCGCTGGCTGCCCGCCCCCTCAAGGTCCTGGTGGATCCCCAGGCCACGTTGCTGGCGGCCATGAAATAGGTTGCAGGTGGCAGGTTGCAGGTATCGGCTGCTGCGGGGAGCATTTTCACTCCGCACTCCGCATTCCGCATTCCGCACTTACACCTGCACCCAGCGGTTTTCGCGCGCGCTCTTGACGATGGCGTCGCACAGGCGCAGCTCGCGCAGCCCGTCCTCGAAGGTCGCGAAATCCACGGGCAGGCCCTTGGCGATGCCGTCGTTGGCAATGTAGGCGTACACGCGGCGCACCGTCTGCTTGATGGCCGTATCGAAGCCCTCGGCGTGGCCGCCGGGCAGGTCGCAGAAGTGCCGCACCGAGGCGTGGATCAGCGACGGGTCCTTGATCAGGATTTCATTGTTGGCTTCGCGCCGGCCGATCCACAGCTCATTGGGGTTCTCGGAGTTCCAGCCCACGGCCTTCTTGGTGCCGTAAATCTCGATGTTCAGGTAATTCTTGCGGCCCGCCGTCACGTTGCTGATGGTGACATTGCCGCGCGCCTTGCCGTCGAAGCGCAGCATGATGGCGGCGTAGTCCTCGGTCTTGACCGGCACCGGCTCGTAGTCGTCCGACGTCAGGAGCTTGCCGGCGAACGCTTCCACCTGCTTTTTCGGCTTCTGGCGGACGGGGATGAAGGTGGCGAAGTCGGCGCACAGTTCCTTCACCCGGCAGCCGGTGATGAATTCGCAGAGGTCCAGCCAGTGCGAGCCGAGGTCGCCCACCACCCGCGTCTCGCCGCTGAATTCCGGCTCTAGCCGCCAGTTGTAGTCGGTGGGGAAGAACAGCCAGTCCTGGAGGTACACGCCGTTGCAGACGATGATTTCGCCCAGCTCTCCGGTCTCGACCAGGGCGCGCATGTGGCGGGTGAGCGGGTAGCCGCGGTTGTTGAAGTGGACGGCGGCGACCTTCTTGGCGGCCCTGGCCGTCTTCACCAGGTCCTCGCCCTCGGCCGAGGTCATGGCCAGGGGCTTCTCGCACAGCACGTGCTTGCCGGCCTCCAGCGCCTTTTTGGCCACCGGGTAGTGGAGGTGGTTGGGCGTGCAGACGTGCACGATATCGATGTCCGGGTCGGTCAGGACCTCGTCGATGTTGCTGGTGTAGCGGGTCAGGCCGAGCTGCTCGGCCTTGGCCTTGGCCACCTCCGGCAGCACCTCGGCCAGCGCCACCACTTCGGCGAAGCCCAGGCGGCGCACCGCTTCCACGTGCGCCGGGCCAATAAAGCCCGCTCCGATAACCGCGGTACGAAGCTTATGCATAACGCTCCTCCTCTTCAGGCTACAGGCTGCAGGCTGCAGGCTGCAGACCGGGATGAAACTTCTATACAAACACAGCGCGGCTTTCGTTGCCACCGAGGTCCCACGCCTTACTCAACCCGCAGCAGCTTCACGTTGAAGATCAGCGTGGAGTTGGGCGGGATGGCGCCCGGAAAGCCTTTCGCCCCGTACGCAAGATCCGGGGGAATGGTCAACTTGCGCTCGCCGCCCACCTTCATGGTGCTGACGCCTTCGTCCCAGCCTTTAATGACTTCCCCGCGGCCCAGGACGAACTTGAACGGCGTATTGCGGTCCACCGAGCTGTCGAACTTCT
>Ga0315282_10008548_pt1 | contig 16540 bp, 12 predicted proteins | sample YL17G07_20_MG_FD_203693 | JGI IMG/M metagenome (GOLD analysis project Ga0315282, IMG submission 203693) | Sediment microbial communities from Yellowstone Lake, YNP, Wyoming, USA - YL17G07_20 | ecosystem: Environmental > Aquatic > Freshwater > Lake > Sediment | place: USA: Wyoming | collected...
CTCCGGCGCAACCCCGACCATCTCAAGTCACTTATCGCGTTTGCATTAGTTAATGACTTTTTCCCTTGACGAGATCGACGGAGGACGAGAAAGACGATTATTGGAGGATGACGGCGACACTCCCGACGAGCTCCGGGTTTTTCCTGTCATGGACTCTTAGGACGAGCTGGTCCCCTTTCTTGAAGCCTGGATTCTTGAAGTAGAGTTTGGTTCTGAATCCTATCTGGTTGGCCATGGAACCCTCATCAACCGGCAGAGTGCTTCTGGTTCCCAGCACAGGAAAGAAGTCCGAATCCGTCGGAAAGTTATAGAATTTCATCTTTGAAAAAATGAGCGCTTCTTTTCCCAGACGCCGATAAGTGTTCATGTCATTCATCTCGCCTTTGTACTTCTCCCGCAGCTCCTTGAGAGAAGGCATCTTGTATTCCTGTCCGTTGTAGACCATGGTGACGTCGTCCCTGTGGACCGAGAGACTCTGATTAGCCCTGGCCACCATGTACGCCATGAACATGACATAGGGGCTATCCAGCTTGCGGACAGCCAGGCCGGCATCGGCGGCGATGATGATATCACCTTCGTCGTTGTAAAAAACGCTCTGGCCCAGGTCGATCGTCTGCGGATAGGCTGTCGCCAAAACAAAAAAACACAGAAGACCCGACCTCAGTGCCTTGATCAAGCTTTCCTTTTTGTCCATCATGCTTTTTCTCCTCTTTAATTTAATTCTAACACAGGATTTGATTTTGCCAAAAAAAGGAGCCAAAAAGCATGAGCCGGGCTCGAGAACGCTCGTCTTTTCTGAGCAAGCGGCTATTGACTTCTTTTTTCCCCGGATTCTATACTTCAAGAGGGAGGGTAAATTCTAACCCGAGCCGGGAGCGAAGAAGACTCCTCCCCTTCCTAAAGAGGAATCCGGGATTTGCCTGAAAAAAAACTGAGGAAGATTGCTATCATCGGCGGGGCGATAGCCGGCCTTCTCATCCTGGTTGCGACGATCGGCTTCTTGTTTTTTTACTACGACAAGCCCCTGACCAGAAACCTCGTTCAAAAATACATCACCCGCAAGACGGGGGTTAAGGTTGAAATCGGCAGACTGGACTACAGGTTGTTCCCAGCGCGCGTTCTCGCCTCTTCGGTGCGGGTTTCTCAAAAAGATCAAGGCGGACAAATTGATGTTTTTATAAAAGAGCTCAGAGCCAGGGGACAATTGAAAAGACTGCTCAAAAACGCAAAGCCCGTTTTTGAATCGATCGAAATTGAAGGCGCGAGCTTAGAGATCAATCGAACATCGCCCGGCAAAACAGATCTGGAAGTGATCATCTCGGGATTGGCCGGAGCTCTCGCCTACACGAAAACTCTCACCCTGAAGAATGCTTCTCTGAAACTCACTCTCCCAGACACGCTGCTTGCCCTCCGTGAGGCAGAGCTCACTCTGTCCGAATCTCATCGGCCGGCCGCCTATGAGTTTTCCCTCGACTGCAAAAGCGTCGCCCTGACAAGGGGCCCCGGGGACTTCCATTTTGAGACTGGATTGACCTCTGCCGGCACATTGTCTCTTTCAGGCCTGGTTTCGGCGTCCGCGGATGTCAAGCTTGACAGTATTCGTTTTGCCACACCCTGGATCAAGGATGTTCTCAGGACGCTTGCCTTCAAGTTGGACGCGGAATTCAAAGCGAGGGAGTGGACGATCTCTGTGCCGGACTGGAAGATGGATGTCCCGAATTTGATCGACGCCGCCGGGGCCTTTAAAGTCAATCTCGGCCGAAATCTGGCTCTGTCTATCCGCTCCAGGTTCGAGCTCAAAGATCTAGAGAAGGCCCTTGTTTATCTACGTCCCTTCTGGCCCAAAAAATTCGGCCGCTTTGAGCTGGCCGGAAAGGCCACTGCCGAGGCGAGCTATGAATATTCGAATCGCCCGGACAAGAAAGCAGATCATCTCAAATCCATGGCCAGGTTCGAACGGGCGCACCTGAAGTACGCGTCGCCGGAGGGCTCCCTCGAGGCGGTGATCTCGGGAAGATTGGAGCTGAACGGTCCGCTCACCGACCCCCGGATCGCCGGAGAGATACTGGCCTCAGAAGGAACCCTGACCTCCAAGAAATTGACCATCCATGATTTTGCTTTCAGGCTCCCAATTGACGCCGGACGCAAGCTGGCGAAATCTAATGGCTTCAGGGCCACCATCGGTTCACTCGACGCTCCGCCCGAAAAGAAATCCGTTTCACTCAAAGACATTGTGTTGAGAGGATCGGCAAGCCTTGACATCCCAACTCAGGCCCTGCGCCTTGATCTTCTCGAAGCTCGGACTTCAACGCTTTCGCCTCTCCTGTGCTCCGTCAAAATCGCCCTTGGCCCCCTTGATAAAAAACTTCTGAAGCTCACCTGCACCAAGGTGAAAATTCCGGTTCTCCGAGCATTCTTCTCCGCCCAACTGCCCAAAGAACTCGAAGGCTGGGAGACCGAATCCGAGTGTGACTTTGAAGTCGAAGTCCAAGACTCCCCTCAAAAAAAATCCGCTTGGGATTTCTCGGCCGGCCTCAATCTCAGCCAAGGGAAATTCCAGAATCCCGCTTCGACCATCGCCGGAGAAGCTCTGCAGGCGGTCATCGCTCTTAAGGGCCGGTATGACCCGGGTCAAAAAAACGTCTTCCTTCGCGGGGATTTTTCTATCCCTCGGGGAGAGACCCTGTGGAAAGATTTTTATGTCGATTGGAGCAAATATCCGGTCAAGGCCGGATTTTCCGGCACCTATGGAATTCCCTCGGGCCGCCTGGACGACGTTTCGCTCGATATCTCAGTCACCAATCTCGGAGAATTCCATGCTCAGGGCGTTGCCGGGACTCAAATGCCGCTGTCCGCGGCACTTAGGACAAGTGCCCGCATCAGCCTGGGCTCTCTCTTTGCCCTCCTCAGCAAGGGTCAGACGTCCAATCAGAGCCAGATCGAAATGGGGGGAGAACTGAGGGCCGATTTGAAGGTTGAAAAAAAAGGAGAGTCGTTTTCGACCAGCGGGACTCTGAGGATCAAGGACGGAGCGATTGGAAACGGGGCATCCGGCCTTGTGATCAAAGAGATAGAGGCCGCTATACCGTTTTGTCTTGCGGAAAAGAAAGACGATGGCAGGTCGGGAGTCCCCCCATTTCTCGAGCGCGGATATTTTCGGGCCGGGGAATTCGAAACCCCGTTATTCAAAATCAATCCTCTGGAACTCATCATCCAAGGCGAAGAGAATGCATTCCGGGTTGACCCCTTCTCCTTCAAATTCCTGGGAGGTGTCGTTGAGATCGGGAAAACATCTCTGGCTTTCAAACCCCGACATCTGAGCTTCAAGGGAGACTCTTCTCTCCGGGTGAGAGAGATCGACATATCCCAACTTCCTCTGCAAAGCGAAGAACTCCATCTCCAGGGATGGGCCCGGGCGGAGCTCTCCCGGATCGAGATCGATCCTCAGAGCCTTATCGCTCAAGGGGAGGGATCAATCGATATTTTCGGAGGCCGGGTAGGCATCCGGAATATTTCGGTGACCCAGCCTTTCTCCCCGGAGAGGACTTACGCCTGCGATCTCGACCTGAAGGACATCGACCTGGAGAAACTCACCAGTTCCGTGCCGTTTGGGAAAGTCACCGGCATCCTCGATGGAGAAATCAAGAACCTGAAGATCTCCTACGGACAGCCCGAGAGCTTCGATATGAGGCTGGAGTCGGTCAAAAGGCGGGGGGTGTCCCAAAAATTCAGCCTGAAGGCCGTCAACAGCATGTCCATATTGAGCTCGGGTGAAAAAGCCGGAGTGCCATCGTCCACCTGGTGGCTGCGCTTCGTGTCGAGTTTCGGGTACAGCAAAATCGGCATCCGGAGCACCCTGAAGAATGATATGCTTGCACTCCGCGGCACGATCGTCGAGAAAGGCGTTCAATACCTGGTCAGAAGATCGCGGTTCTTCGGGATCGATGTCATCAACAGGCAGCCGGAGAAAGGAATCAGCTTCAGGGATATGATCGAGCGCCTCAAAAAAGTGGGCACGCAGGCAGTTTCGAAATGAGAATTCTTGGATAATTTGTTATAATTAAATCAAAATATGTTCAAAGGGGCACGAAGATGAAGATGAATCTGGAGCAAAGACGCTTGACTCTCACGGTCGGCCTTCTCGCGGTATTTTTTTCCTGCATCACGGTGAACATCTATTTCCCGGAAGCGACGGTCAAAAAGACGGCCGAGGAGATCGTCGATGAAGTCAGGAAAACCGCCGAAAAGGACAAAGACAAAAAAGAAAAACAAGCCGCCGTCCTGCCCTCCTCTCGGGGAGAAACATTCTCTTTTGTCCCGTCGGCTTATGCTCAGCAGGAGACAACGGTCTCTTCGCCAAAAATCAGGGCCTTGAAGGATTCTCTTCGCCAGAGGTTCCCCCAACTGAGGCCTTTTTTCGAAAAAGGCAATATCGGAGAAGCCAATAACGGGCTCGTCCAGGTCCGGGATGAAGGCTCTCTGGGACTCAAGGATAAGGCGGCGTTACGGGCATTGGTCAAGGACGAAAACGGAGACCGGGAAAGCCTCTATGCCGAAGTGGCCAGAGCGCTGAACATCGACTCCAGCCAGGTCCCGCGCATCAGAAAAATCTTCGCCGAGACATGGATCAAGAATGCGGAACCGGGATGGTGGATCCAAAAAGAGGACGGCGCCTGGACAAAAAAACAGTAGGAAGATAATTCGGAAGATTTTCCGAATCACCGGGGGCGCCGGCTTTGGACGCCCTCGAGCACGCCCTCGACCAACCTAAAAACCGAGTTCAACCCGATTTTCTCTGTGTCCCTCGCCGCGGGATAGGAAGCCACCCCAAAGGCGGCCGCCTTTGGATATCCGAACATGGTTTTGAGCGCCGCGGCGAGCTCCTTGGCGGTCGGCCCTTTGGGCACAGGCAGGTCGGCTCCCGGGATGTCGGAGGACTCGAGAACGTCCATGTCGATGTGGATGTAGATGAGGTCCGTCAACCCGGAGAGCCTCTCCATCTGTCTCGTGATCATAGGAGAAAGAGTCTTGACGTCTTCGACTGTAATGTGTTCGACCTGGCTTCTATCGATGAGCTCTTGTTCTAAAGGATCGGTATCCCTGACCGCGACCATGGTCACGTATTTTGTCGGCAGCGCTGGGTCGAGGCCGCAGGTCTTCCTTAGCCTATCCAGACAGAGACCGCAGCCGATGGCCACGGGCATGCCTCCGAGCCTCCCGCTGAGGGTCGTCTCGGGAGTGTTGAAATCGGCGTGGGCGTCGATCCAGACAAGCCCGACTCTGAGCGGTCTTGGGCCGGCGCCCGCGTGCTGGACTCCGGCCAGCATTCCCAGGAGACCGTTGCAGTTCTGAAGGAGCCCGAGCGGGAAAATCCCCCTCCTGATCTGCTCCGAGACCGCATCGGCCAGGTGTTTTGACGCGAGCCCGAAGCGATGCTGGGTTCCATATTGTTTGTCCTCTTCAGGTGTCAGCCTGGCTGTGAAAGACTCTGCGGCTTTGCAGCCGAGGCGTTCCAAAACCTTCGGAAGGCCTCCCGTCTCGATGGCGTCAGCCGCATCCTGGATCTCAGGGAGACCCCACTGGCCCATATAAGCCAGTTTATCGATCCCGACTTCGAAAGGCTTTGCCTGTGCTGTTTCGCCCAGTCCTGAAGTGACTCCGGCATTCTTTTTCATCTTAGATTTCTCTCCAGCCAAAAAACTTGCGGGACGAGAACAAGCAGAACCGAAAAGAGAGCAAGAGCCGGCTGCCTGCCATCGCCGCCGTCGATATCCGCACGTCTTGGATATAATGGCATGAACAATCTCCCCAGCGACTTATAACCCTAACCCCGAAACCGTGTCAAGAGCCTGCGCGAGTCCGTGAGAATCGGTTGTTTACTGCTGACCAGACGTGCTAAGATTCGCCTTGGAGAGGCCACAAAGACTCTAGCGAAGTGTCGAACATCCGCCAACTAGGTGTGCCTCTCGATTTCTAACAGGAGGAGCCAGTCTATGGACCTTTTCAGCAGGAGTGACGGATTATGGAGAGCCCACTGGGGAGGACGCAACCGGGGTGCGATCAGTGCACGCAAAGCCTTATTGCCGATCGTATGGTTATCGGTTTTGGGATTGCTGCTTGGAGGATCCGCCTTCGCCCAAAGTGACGATCAACCAGAACTGCTCCGAAATCAGCTTGCGTACACTCGGGCCCACTACACAAAGTATGAATACCGCATTCCGATGCGCGACGGTGTTAAGCTCTTCGCCACTGTTTACGTGCCGAAAGATTTTAGCCAGACCTATCCGATCATGCTGCACCGGACCCCCTACTCAGTCTCTCCCTACGGCATCGATAATTATCGGCCGGTGCTCGGCCCTTCCGAGGTTTTCGAAAAAGAGGGCTTCATCTTCGCCGACCAGGATGTCCGGGGACGGTATTTGTCGGAGGGAGAGTTCATCGATATGCCCGTTCACAAGACAGAGTTTTCCGGCCCGACAGACACGGACGAGAGCACAGACACCTATGACACTATCGACTGGCTCCTCAAACACGTCCCCAACAACAACGGAAAAGTGGGCATTTCGGGGATTTCGTATCCGGGCTTCTTCGCGGCCTTCGGGATGATCGATGCCCACCCCGCGCTCAAAGCGGCCTCGCCTCAGGCCCCTGTGGGCGATGTCGGCAACGGTGATGATTCCTATCACAACGGCGGCTTCTTCCTGGCGGCTAATTTCGGCTTTTACACGGCTTTTAAGCAGCGCTTGGGCGGTCCTTCCCGCCCCCAGAGATTTGTTCGCTTTGACTACGGCACGCCCGATGCCTACGACTTCTTTCTACGCATGGGGCCGCTCTCCAATGCCAATGCAAAATATCTGAAGAACGAGAACCCCTATTGGAACGACTTGGTGGGGCACCCCAACTACGATGAGTTCTGGCAGTCCCGTGCGCTCATGCCTTTCATGAAGAACATCAAGCCGGCGGTCCTGTTTGTCGGCGGCTGGTTCGATGCGGAGGATTTGGCAGGTCCGCTGAAGCTCTTCCGCTCGCTGGAGAAAAACGGACCGACCGCCGCGAATACCCTGGTCATGGGTCCGTGGCTTCACGGCGGCTGGGCGGACATGGACGGCGACAAGCTCGGAAACCTCGACTTCAATTCTAAGACCGGAGAGTTTTTCCGGAAAAACATCGAGCTCCCTTTTTTCGTCTACCACCTGAAAGGCAAGGGCGACGGCCTGAAAACTACGAAAGAAGGAACAATCCCGAAGGCCTGGCTTTTTGAGACGGGGACGAATCAGTGGCGGCGTTTCGACACCTGGCCTCCGAAGGAGGCCCGTGAAAAAACCCTCTACCTATGCCCCGCCGGAAGGCTTGCTTTTGAGCCGGCGGGGGACACGGACGGCGAGTTCAGCGAGTACACGAGCGACCCGGACAAGCCCGTGCCCGTTCTCGGACACATCGGTCAGGGGATGCCCGGCGACTATATGACCGAGGACCAGAGATTCGCTTCCGAGCGTCCCGATGTCCTGGTCTACGAGACAGATCCCCTGGATCATGACGTCACAATTGCGGGTCCGACAACCGCAGCCCTCAAGGTTTCCACCTCGGGCACGGACTCGGATTTCGACGTGAAGTTGATCGATGTCTATCCGAACGATTATCCGGATCCCGACCCGAACCCGGCGGAGATCCATCGGGCCGGCTACCAGCAGCTCGTCCGAGGGGAGCCCTTCAGGGGAAAATTCCGCAACAGCCTGGAAAAGCCGGAGCCCTTTACACCGGGGAAGCCGGAGAAGATCGAGTTTGTGATGCCCGACGTCCTCCACACCTTTCGCCCCGGCCACCGGATCATGGTCCAGATCCAGAGCTCCTGGTTTCCGCTCACGGATCGGAATCCTCAGAAATTCCTGGATATCCCCGGCGCCAAAGCTTCCGACTATCAGAAGGCTGTGGAGCGGGTTTATCGTGGAGGAAAAGACGGATCTCGAATCCGGATTTTGATCCTGGAATAGCCGGCTGTGCGATCGTGTCCCTCGCTGCCTCGGATTTCTGTTTGCCAATGACAATTCAATGATGATATATTTCTGGAAAAAAGTAGCCCGGCGATGCGCATACTGGCCGTTTCCAATCTCTTCCCACCCGCAGACAGGAATGGCGATGCGCTCGAGTGCCAGGGTATCCTTCAATCCCTGAGGGTGAGGGGGCACGAGGTCAGCGTCCTGGCCGGCGCGGCCGGATCCAAGAAATTCCGAACCGAAGGCGACCTCTCCCGCCGGCTGATCAGGGATCCGAGAGGTCCCTCCAACTGGCAGACCGTTCTGCTGAAGGAAGTCGTCAATCAGGCTTCCTTCAAAATCGCCTGTCGGGATTTTGAGCCTGATCTCGTCTTCTTTTTCGACCTCTCGCAAATCTCTGCCTCTCTTGCCTTGTTGGCCAAGGAAGCGGCGCTCCCGGCCTGTTCATATATCTCCAACGACTGGCTGGCCACTTGGGAGAGAGACCGTTGGTACCAGACCTGGCCGAAGGGAAGAAGGGGCTTCCGGATGCTTCGCTTCCTGAGCGGCCATCTCGGACTCACTCCCTTCTCGCAGCCGTTGGATCCGGGTCAGGTTATTTTCGCCTCCGGCTATCTGGAGGCCGCGGCCGGTCGGGCGGGCAAGGGCGGGTTCCGCTCCGCGGTCATCCTTCGCGGGGTCGATGTCCGCCGCTTTTCCAATCATGGGCCGAATGTCCGAAGCCCTTCTCGTTTCCTCCACCCGGGCCCGATCAGACCGCAAAAAGGAATCGATATCGCCATCAAAGCTCTTGGGGTTTTGAAACGCGAATACGATTGCGATGCCCTGTCGATGACGATTGCGGGAGATGACAAGGCTCTTCCCGATTATGTCGCCTACCTTCGCGATTTGGCGGCGGCGGAAGATGTTCTGGGGAGCCTGGCTTTTGCAGGCTACACTCCGTATGAGAATATGCCCGACCTCTACCGGGCGCATCATATTTTTGTCTTCCCATCCGTGATTGTGGAGCCTCTGACCGTCTCGTTATTAGAAGCCATGTCCTGCGGATTGGGAGTGGTCAGCACGGCCACGGGGGGCAATTCGGAAGTCCTTGAAGACGAACGGAATTCCCTGATCATCCCCAACGAGAATCCGGAGCGGTGCGCTCAACAGATCTTCCGGCTGCTCAAAGATCCCAATCTCTATGAAACGCTGCGCGCCGGGGCAAGAAAGACGATCGAGGAAAGGTTTCGGCTTGAAAAATCGGTGGATTCGATAGAGGAGATCCTGAAAAAGACTGTCGGCGAGGCGAAGAGGAATCAATCGCCCCTTATTATACGGAAACAGGAAGCGAGCCCGGAAGCCGCCCGAGCCGAGTCTTTGGATGATCTGAAGAGGCGGACGGAACAATGGCTCAAATGGGGCAGTCGTCTCGTCCTGGCTCGAAACCTGGTCAAACCGGCATCCATTCTTAAAGGAATGAAGAAGGCGCTTCAGAAATCGACTTCTTTTGCGGCGCTTTTGATTTTTCCGCTCCTCTATAAAGGATACTCTCTTTTGCGGAGAAGGCCTGAAAAAAGTTCCGGGTCTTTCGCGGCAGTACCCGGGGGAGTCTTGGTCGTCCAACTGGCGGATCTGGGCGACGTCATCTTGACCAGCGCATTCCTGCGCGAGTTACGGAAGTTCCTGCCGCGGGCAAAGCTCGCGCTCGTTGTCCAGCCGGGCATGGCCAATGTGGTCGAAAAGTGTCCCTACATTGATGAACTCCTCCTCTTCAATTGGCGGACCGTAAAAAATTGGAGGACCGCCTTTCAGGGTGACATCCGGTGGTGGCTGAAAGGCCTTTGGACGGCCAGGCGGGGTTTCCGGAGGAGCGATTTCGACACGGCCGTATCCCTCAGGTGGAATAACGATGCCTGTCAGGCGGCCGCCCTGATCATGATGTCCTCATGCGGCGCTCCCCGGCGCGTCGCTTATCTCGATTCCCTGGCCGACCCCAAGCGCTTCAGCCTGAGATGCGTCGATCGTCTGATCACAGAGGGCCCGGTCAGGGGCGCTCCAAAACACGAGATCGAGTACCAGCTCGACCTCCTGCGTTTTCTGGGCGGGCGTCCCCTGGACAGGAAGCCGGAAGTCTGGACGGGTCCGGAAGATGAACGTTTCGCCGCTCGGGCCCTTGATCAGCCAGGCGTCCCGGCTAACGCCAGATTGATCGCTTTCGCACCGGGGGCGGCCTGGGCTTACCGCCGCTGGCCGGCCGAGCGGTTCATAGAATTGGGGAGATGGTTGCAGGAAAAGTATCAGGTTTACATCTTGCTCCTGGCGGGGAAAGCGGAGTGCCCCCTGGCGCGTCAGATAGAGAGCGGACTGAATCGGGAGCGGACGATCAACCTGGCCGGCCAAACGACCTTCCGGGAGATGGCTTCGGTCTTGAAGCGCTGCGAGCTATTCTTGGGCAACGACTCCGGCCCCATGCACGTCGCCGTCGCCTCCGGAGTCACCGCGGTCGGTTTGTTCGGCCCGGGCGAATACGAACGCTTCAGGCCTTGGGGGACGAATCATGAAGTCATCCGGCTGGGGCTCAGCTGCAATCCCTGCTCCGAGGACTGCAAATTCGGTGAAGCGCTGTGCATAAAGGGAATCACCGTGGATCAGGTGCAAAGGGTCCTGGCAAAAAAGCTCGGGCCCGTATTGAAATAAACCGTGAGAGATTATAAAATCGGAAGACAGCGGATGAAGTCACGCCTGGGAGTTTGAGGGTTTTACCATGGAAGATTTAGCCAGAGAGATCCAGCGCCTCAGAGCCGAACTGGAGAAGAAAAAAGAAGAAATTCAAGACCTGAGAAAATTGGTCAACAAAGAGATAGACCGGGACTTCCCTCCCGATCTGGACGCGTTTTCGGAGAAGGAGCTGGACACCTTCATCAGAGAGCTCATCTCCTCAAGCAAAGATTTCACCGAAACCAAGCCTGATCTTAAGCCGATCAAGTCGCACCGGAAAACGATCGGCAAACCCGTTGTGCTTTTGAAGCGCATACTCCTGGAAACGACATTCGATAATCTGGAATTGTTTTTGGACAAACAGATGCAATTCAACCGGCAGTCGATCGATCTGGGCCGGGCCCTTTTTCTCCGGCTCAGGGTCGAGAAAGAGAGAATGGAAAAAGTCGAAGAGAGGATCATCGCTTGCGAAGAAAACCTGGTCATTCTCAAGAGCAAGCTCGAAGACCTGCGGGCCGGCCTGGAAGAGATAAAGGGGCGAACGGGAGGTCACTTCTGAGTCCTGACAATTCAAAAGGCCGTTCCCTCCCGAATATCCAGGAGTTGGCTGAAGAAATAGGAGACATCTCGGCCCGTCAAGGATTGCAGGCGGCCTCCAATTGCCTCTCGCGAGCCGAGGTTATTCTCAATCTCAGGAAGCCCTCCCTCGCAATCTACGATCATGCTTTTCATTTTATCGGCGGCGCCCAGAAGTACGGTCTGACGCTCATCTCCACCCTGCAGGATCAGTTCGACGTCACAATCCTCGCTAACAGAGAAGTCCGCTATAAGGATTTCCAGGATTGGTACAATCTCGACCTCTCGAAATGCGGAATCAAGGTCATCAAACTCCCCTATTATGAAAAAACGGGCGCCGCCCATCTCGACCCGGCGTTCATCACCAGGCAGGTCGAAAATCCTTTTCATCTCATCAGTCGAGAAAGCGGCGAATATGATATCTTCGTCAACAACAGCATGAACGAGATGGTCTACCCTTTATCGAATGTCTCCGTGTTGATCTGCCACTTTCCCGAACGGAGACCGAAGAGCTACTTTTATGCCGACCGGTACACAAACGTGGTCTACAACAGCCGCTATACGGCCGAATGGATCGAGAAAAAATGGAAGCTCACACCTCATCATCACATTTATCCCCCGGTCGATATGGAATCCGGCGAGGCTGAATATCCGAAGAAAAAGCAGATCCTGTCCGTCGCCAGGTTTGAGCCTGAAGGGACCAAGAGGCAGATGGAGATGATCGAGGCGTTTCTGAGACTCTTCCTGGAGTGGCCGGAAATCGTCCGCGGCTGGAGGTTCATTCTCGCCGGCGGCAGCAATCCAAACAACCGCTATCTCACCCGGCTGGAGGAGATGGTCATCAAGAACCCGGCTCAAAACATCGAGTTGAAGATCAACCTCCCCGTCTCGGAGCTAAAATCCCTCTATCGAGATTCAACACTTTTCTGGCATCTGTGCGGGGTCAAACACGAGGATCCGGGAGAGGTCGAGCATTTCGGCATGACGACCGTAGAGGCCATGCAAAACGGGCTGGTTCCGCTGGTCTATGACGGGGGCGGTCTCAGGGAGATCGTCGATCATGGGGAGAACGGGTTCAGAGTCCGGTCCAGTGCCGAATTGTTGGAGTTTACTGCGAGATTGCTCGGCGACCCGGAGATCATCCGGCAAATGGGCCGGGCGGCCAGAAAAAAATCTCAGTTGTTCACCAGGGCAAGGTTCGAGGCCAGGGTCAAAGACTTGTTTGAGAAGATTCTCAAATCATACACCCTCGTCGAACAAGCTCGGCCCTCTTCACAGAAATAACAAAGGTTGTCGACTGGCAAAGCCGGTCTCCGCCCTCGGTCGTGCCTTAAAAAAAGCTTAGCCAACGAACGGTTCAGTGTCAAGAATGGCCTTTCGGTTTTCACGAAATAGACGGAAGTCGAGGCAGACCGGATAGACGATTTCGGAAGAAATTGCTGGAGTCTACGTCGAAATAGATGTTATGATGAAACCAAGGCAATATTATAGTTCTTATAGTACGAACACTCAAAAGATTCCATTAAAGGAGACGACAATGTCCAAAACCAAAAGCATTTTCGTTGTAGGCCTTCTCCTACTGGCACCTTTGGCTATTTGCCTCGCCCAGGCCACGGTGGATGTCAGCGGCGATTGGGATTTCACCATGACGACACCGCGGGGCCCGATGAACTCGACCGCCAAGTTTGTCCAGGACGGTGAAAAACTGACCGTGACCATGACCAGCCAGCGCGGCGAATTCAAGGGTGAAGGCACCATCAAGGGAGCCGACATCGAGTGGACAATCACCCGCGACACCCCGCGTGGAAAGATGACCACCACCTACAAAGGAAAGGTCGATGGGAACACCATGACCGGCACCGCCCAGATGGGCGACCGCGGCTCCATGGAGTGGAAGGCCACCAAGAAGACTTCCTAAAGACCTGACTGCCTGCCAAAACTCTTGCGGCGGTGACGCAAAAGGAGGAAAGGGTGATGACTGCTAAAAAGAGTTTTCTTGCGGTTGTGTTCCTAGCCGGTTCAATTTTGTGCCTGGGGAAGACACCGCCGGCCCAAGAAGCGGGAAAGCCCGCATCCAGCCTTCCTGTTCAGTATGAAGAATTCACGGCGCCGGATTTCGTTAAAGCCGTGGCCAAATCCGAATCAACCTGCATCATCCCGGTGGGGATTCTGGAAAAGCACGGGGCTCATCTTCCCCTGGGCACCGACCTACTCGATTGCCGGGAGCTTTCCCTGAGGGCCGCGAAAAAAGAATACACGATCATCTATCCGTCATATTACGTCGGTCAGATTTTCGAGGCTAAGCATCAGCCTGGGACTGTCGCCTATAGCGCCCAGCTCATGCTCAACCTCCTCCAGGAAACCTGCGATGAGCTCGCCCGGAACGGGATTAAGAAAATCATCCTGGTCAACGGCCACGGCGGCAGCGAATACTTTCTCCGCTTTTTCTGCCAGATTCAGCTGGCCAGCCGAAAAGACTATGTCGTCTACATGTTCGACCCGTCGGATGACAGCTCCATGGACGAGCGGCTAAAAAAGCTGAGGAAGACAAAACTGGACGGCCACGCGGGTGAGATGGAGACATCCACCATTCTGGCCCACCGCCCGGATCTGGCCCACCTGGACAGGGCTCAGCAACAGAGCGGAGAAGACCAGAAGCGGCTGACCGGCCTTAAGCATGCCTATACGGGAATCTGGTGGTATGCGAGCTATCCCAACCATTACCAGGGAGACGGGAGCTACGGGAGCAAGGAGTTGGGCGAACTCGCCCTCGACTTGGAATCCGACCTCCTGGCCGAAATGATCCGTTCCGTCAAAAAGGATACGGCTGCCCTCGAGCTGCAGAACCGCTTCTTCGAAGAATCGGAAAAGCCTCTCGCCACTAAGCAATAGAGGCGCTCCCCTTCTCGGCGCAATCCCGGTCGATTCAATTCACGACCGGAGTTGGCATCTGCGCTTTTCGGATTTTAGACTGCTAGCGGCGACTAAAATTGTGTCAATCGGGACGGCGAACCTGGGGCCGTCCCGAAAGCGGGAGCTTCGCCCCTGCTCGATGACGCCTGGAGGTGAAACCATGAAAAAGATTCGTGGGTTATGGCTGCCGATTATTCTTTTCGCCTTGATTTTTTCGGTTCTTCCGGCAAAAGGCGCGACCTCAGCGGGCGCCCGCTTTGGAGTCTACACCAACGCGGGCAAGCTCTTTATCGGAGGAGAATTGAATATCCCCGTCGCTCCTCGGATCGAGTTTAACCCCAACCTGGAATACGTTTTTGTCAGCAACGGAAATTACTGGTCTTTTAACTTCGACTTCCACTATGATCTCGCGGTCTCAAGACCGATGTCTATGTGGGCCGGAGGCGGGCTGGGGGTTATCTCCAGAAGCCGTGACGGCAGCCATGCAAGGATAGGACTTAACGTCCTCTTCGGTGTCGGCTTCTTGACCACAGGACATCTTATCCCCTACGTCCAGGCCAAGGGCGTCATTTCCGGCGATAGTGAGTTTGTTCTGGGGTTCGGAATCAGGTTCTAGTCTCCCGCCCGAAGTCCACAAATTTTGCGCCGTTTGAGCATTATCTTACCTGTGCGCTAAGCCTGCTTCCGCGGATCCTATTGCTCCATATCAGGTTCTCGCTCAATCATACCCGGGCGAAAATCGTGGCCCGGCCCTCATTTTCCCGGCAGCCTCGCGTTCCAGTCGACTTCGACGGCGTAGTTCATGCATCGGGCGAAAACATCGTAATCAAATTCCGGACAGGAGATCCGGTATTTCTCCAGGACAGGCCGGGCATGACTCGAATCAAAGGCTTTCTTGTCCCTCATGTAGGGAGCGTAGGCCTCGAGGTGGCTTTCATAGAGGATTTCCAGGGCGTTTTTGGGTTTCGCATAAAAATCAGCCGCGGCGCAGGGCTTGATTCCCTTCAGGCGGAAGAGTCTTTTTGCGTAGTCGATAAGATCCTCAATTTTCTTTACCCGGGGGTTCACGATATGGAAAATTCCACCGTCCGGGCGTTCCGCCAGGAGAGCCATAAAAGCAGCCACAAAATAATCAATCGGAATGAGGTTGATCCCTCCTCCATTCCTCACTTCGATCCGGATGGGCATAAAGAGGCGCCCATCGCTCTCCATCCGAATTCCCAAGAGTTCGGCTTTTTCCCCACCCCTTTCGCGGAGGTCGAGCTCATAGAGATTTTTGAGAAAGACCGCGATTTTGACGGGGAAATAGACCGCGTTGAACCTGAGGCTGCGCCCCGTTCTTGAATCCCCGTAGATAATGGACGGCCGGTAAATGCTCAGGCGGATTCCCTCCCGGCGGCAGAAGTCCCAGGCCATTCTCTCGCCACGGGCCTTTGTCTCCTCATACACGTTATTGAATTCTCCGAGATCCACGAGTTCCTCACAGCAGAGGCCGTCCTTTTTGCCGGCGACAAAGGCCGTGCTGACATGATGAAAAAAAGAGCACCCGCTCTCGGCCGCGAAGCTCAAGATATTGGACAATCCCACGATATTCGCCGCTTCCACCTCCGGCCTCTTTCTCTCCGAAAAGGACGTATTGGAAGCACAGTGGATGATCTCGTCGACGTTCTTGAGGAGACTGACCCGGACTTCGGAACTCAGTCCGAGCGAAGGCAGCTCTATCGCCCCCGATACCACCCGGAGCTTTTGCCGAAGGGCGCAGTCGAGACCAAACCAATCCATGAGTCGGGCGACGCGCTCTTCGGCAGAGGAGCGCTTGTTGGGGCGGGCGAGAAGACAGACGTGATAGCCGGCCCTGAGAAGCTCTACGGCGATGTGGCTTCCAAGAAAACCTGTCCCGCCGGTGAGGAAAACTCGATCGGCTCTATCGGCTCTTCTTTTTTGCAGGACTGCGTCGACGGTGTTCAAAAACATAGCCCTCCGGGCCCCTGATCGATCAAAGGAATCAAGACGGCAAGCTTAGTATACTCACGCTGTCAAGTCCACTGGCAAATGCCTCCCCGGGAAAAGTTTCCTTGCAATTGGCCCGCCTAAGGAGTAAGATAGGGCGGAAACATTTGGCGACGATAAAAAAAGACTCGATTATTAATCCCACCGAAAAATAGCCCCGTCTGATTTTCGAACCCTCATGTTGAACAGTTTTTTCCAGAGGATAACTTTGATATGTATGGTTTGAAGAATTTAAAAATAGGTGAATTGAAAGCCAGGATTCCGCTCATCCAGGGAGGAATGGGTGTCGGAATTTCCCTTTCGGGGTTGGCCTCAGCCGTCGCCAATGAGGGCGGCGTCGGTGTCAT
>Ga0315282_10008549_pt1 | contig 16539 bp, 3 predicted proteins | sample YL17G07_20_MG_FD_203693 | JGI IMG/M metagenome (GOLD analysis project Ga0315282, IMG submission 203693) | Sediment microbial communities from Yellowstone Lake, YNP, Wyoming, USA - YL17G07_20 | ecosystem: Environmental > Aquatic > Freshwater > Lake > Sediment | place: USA: Wyoming | collected...
TTCTCGCCAAGAACAAAAGTTCCCTGTTCCAGTCTAATTTCCTGTTTCTTCATTTACGTCTCTGGAGTGGCGAAGCGAAGCTTCGCAATTATCACGCGGAGCTGACGCTCCGCTACTCCGTAACCAAACGCGGAGCTGACGCTCCGCTACTCCGAACCAAACGCGGAGCTGACGCTCCGCTACTCCGTAACCAAACGCGGAGCTGACGCTCCGCTACTCCGACAATCCCTACTGTTTTAAGCCCGTTACAGCAACCCCTTTAATCACATACCTCTGTGCCAGAATGAAGACAATAATCACAGGAGCAACCACCACCACTGCTCCCGCCATAAGTAGTCCAAATTTTGTTGCATATTGACCACTGAGGTTAGCAAGAGCAACAGGCAATGTGTACATATTTTCTTTAATCATTACAATTAATGGCCAGAGGAAAGCATTCCAGGAACCCATGAAAGTAAAGATTCCCAAAGCAGCGAGGACTGGCTTACAGAGTGGCAAGATAATGGTCCAGTAGATTCTGAACTCAGAGCAACCATCTATCCTTGCCGATTCAATTAGGTCGTTAGGTATGGTAGTAATAAATTGCCTCATCAAAAATATTCCGAATGCACTTGCCCCTGCGGGAATTATCAGTCCCCAGTAACTATTTATTAGTCCAACGCTCTTTAACATAAGAAAGACGGGTATCATCGTTATCTGGCCTGGCACCATCATCGTAGCTAAAAGTAGAGCGAATATCTTCTCTCTTCCCGGGAATCTATATTTAGCAAAAGCATACCCGCCGAGAGAGTTCAAAAAGAGACTAAATAGAGTTATTCCAATAGCCACGATTACGCTATTTTTAAAGAATTGTAAAAAGTTTACCTCACGGAATAGTTTCTGGTATTGTTCTAATGTGGGATGTTTAGGAATCCACTGAGGAGGATATGTAAATACACTCTCGGCAGACTTAAATGAAGTGGAAATCATCCAGATAAAAGGAGCTAAAGTAATAACAATTCCTACAAATAAAAGAAGGTGAATAATTATCCTTCTAATCAATGTAAGAATCTTTGACAGAGGCAGTTCTCTTTTCATCTGCTCTCACACTCCCTCGTAAGCACCCTTTTGTAACCTTACCTGCAAGATAGTAAAAGCCACGATAATACCAAAGAGTATATAGCCGATAGCAGAAGCATAACCCATACGGAAAAACTTAAAGCCCTGGTTATACATATGGAGGACGACGGAAATTGTGGAATTCAGCGGACCACCTTTCGTCATTACATAAGGCTCGGCAAAAAGTTGAAAGAATCCTATAATAGTGGTAATGGTAACGAAGAAAGTCGTGGGCTTCAAGCCAGGCAGTGTAATATAAAGAAATCTCTGCCAGTAACTGGCACCATCCACTTTGGCTGCATCGTATAGGCTATCGGGAATTACTTGCAGACCGGCAAGAAAAATAACCATATTATAGCCAAAATTCTTCCAGGCTGCCATGACAATCAGACAGGGCATAGCCAATTTTGTATCACCAAGCCAATTCTGAGGAGGGAGACCTACTGTTTGTAGAGCCCAGTTGATTAAACCATAGTCAGGATTATAGAGCCATCGCCAGACCACGGCTACAGCAACCAGAGTCGTTACTACCGGAGCAAAGTAGGAAGCACGGAAAAAAGATTTGAACTTAATAAATTCTTCATTCAGAATGATAGCCATGAGAAGAGCAAGAAAAATGGAGAAAGGAACTCCGATGATTACAAAGTAGAATGTATTAAATAGGGACTTCCAGAAAATTTTATCCTGGAAAAGTGTCTCGTAGTTTCCCAGTCCAACAAACGAGATCCTCTTCCAATTTGCAAGCCCATAGATATCCCAATCGGTTAAACTCATAATAAATGAGATAATAACCGGAAGAAAAAGAAAGATGAAAAGAATAGTTAAGGAGGGAATAATAAAAAGATAGGGAGCATGATATTTTCTGAGTGATTTGACAATTCTTTTAAAACCAGAAATTCTTTCCTCCTCCGGTACTTCTAACTCCTTAACTTTACGCCGATACCTTTTCCACAAGAAGGCAAGTCCCCATATAAAGACTAAAATTGCGCCAAGGCTCAGGAAGAACCTTCCCTTGCTCACCACCCTCTGTTTTTTTCCCAGTATCTGATTAATGTCACCAGTCAATGTTCCCAATGCCTGAGATATGTCCATTTTCCCCAGAATTAATTCTTCCATACGCATCTGCATAGCATCAGCAATCTGTTCCCATTCTGGAATATTGGGAGGAGACTTTGTATAGTTAAGTTGCTCACCGAAAACTCTCAACATCGGTTTATCGTTAAAGAATGGGTCCTGCCAGGCAGATTTGACTGCAGGAAGGTCTGTGGTTATTTTGTACCATTCCACCTGTATCTCTGGCTGGCTCATAAACTCGACAAATTTCCAGGCTATCTCTTTATGTTTTGAATCTTTGAAAATAACTAAATTACATCCTCCTACAAATGAAGTGGGAAACTTCTTTCTGGGCATCATTGCCACATCCCATCTTCCTTCATACTCTTTCCCCAATTCGTTCCGTGTAAGTTCTATCATCCAGGGGCCAGAGATAAAAATTGGATAGAACCCGGTTCTGAAAGCATGGAATAGATCCATATCCACAGCCTCAGTAGTGGGAACAATCTTCTCCTGAAAGAGCTTGAGATAAAATTCGAAAGCCTCCCGTGTCGGTTCACTCTCTACATCGGGCTTTGAATTGTCAGGAGTTAAAATGTTGCCGCCATTTTCCCAGATGAACATTGACAGGATATTCCAATCTTTAACCGGGAGCGCCATTCCATACTGGTCGATCTTGCCATCGCCATCCCTATCCTTAATCAAGGCTTTTCCCACCCTTTCCAGCTCCTCCCAGGTGCGAGGAGGGTGGTCAAATCCGGCCTCTTTCAACAGGTCCTTTCGATAGAATATGACCCTGGTATCCACATACCACGGAATTCCATATACTTTCCCATTGATGAGGTTCGTCTCCCAGGAAGCAGAGAAGAACCTATCCTGACCGATAATTTCCGACTCCGAAATTAATTCATTAAGAGGAGCAAGAGCTCCCATAGCTTGAAATTCAGCCATCCAGGTTGTTCCCAGCTGGGAAACATCGGGTGGAATCTCTCCTACCACAGAAGTCATAAGTTTCTCATGGGCTGCCTCCCAGGGAATTGCCTGGGTGATAACTCTAACTCCAGGATTAGCCTCTTCGAATCTTCTCGCCATCTCGGCAATCTTCATTCCTTCCGCACCCATAGCCCAGACAGTAATAGTCTCCCCTTCCTTTTTAGCTAAGCTCTTCCTCTCTAAGCAAATGAGGAAAAAAAGGCTCGCTAAAATTAATATAGCAAAATTCCTAAGCAAACTCCGATTTCTCATATCTTCCCCAGATCATAAGGAGTAGCAGAGCGAAGCTCTGCGTCATAATGGCGAAGCTTCGCTTCGCCACTCCAGTTCTGAAAAGGAGTAGCGGAGCGCCAGCTCCGCGTCATGAGTTCAATAGAATTCTTCTAACCCCAACAGATACTCTGCTCTCCTTCCAATTTCGTCCTTATGAAATCTTTCCCTAATTATTCCCCCATTGAGGTAATTATTAAGTGCAATCAGTATCATTGCCTGGTCAAGACACAAATATTTTTTCGATACTTCTCCTGTCCTGACATCCACTGAATCAAAAAACCCATATTCTCCATATATATCGGGATAAACTTGAAGAAACTTTCTTAAATTTTCGATTGCTTTCTCAGGTACAATTTCAAGAGCAAGAAATGTGGCATAAGGAGTAACTACCTCGGCACCGTAACCTTTCATCCCTAAATCTTTTACTCCGTATGCATCGTAACCTTCACCTGGAATCGAGCATGGAGATAATCCCCAGACCGGATAACCCTTCTTATTCGCAAATCTGATATGTGCTTCAACATACCTTGAATTGTTCAAGCCAAGATTCTTCTTTCCAAGCTCCCCCTCCTTAATCATCAGGGTCGGCATAAGCCCTTCAAACATACTCCCTCCCCAACTCGGAACTATATCGAGTCCATCATATTTGTAATAGCCCTCAAATACATCTATCCCTAAATATCTCTTGAACTTCCCATAGGGAACCTTGTTCTGCCATTTCCATTCTTTAGGAAAAGTGCGGTATATTTTGAACCAGTGCTCTTGGGGAACATCTCCTTTGCCAATAGCCATCAGGCTAATTGCTCTCGCCTCTGTATAAAATGCTCCGTAGTGGTATTCCGAATACCTCTCGCTATCCATATGGTAGCCGTGGCGCATCTGCCCGATTGCGCGGTCGTAAAAGAAGGAAAAATCATGGGAATCGATTATCCTATTACACCTCTCCCCCAGCTCTTCAGGAAAAGCCTGACGGACAATGATTAACCCCATTATAAACCATCCACTATCCACAAAGGAGAGAAAATTTGACGTCTGATTAAGCCTGGTCGTGTCATAGTAGTTATACATAAATCCATGAACTCTTTCTAATGTATCAACTGTGTCGAGAGTATCGCTTATTCTCTCCACTGCCTCTTTCTTATCAATAAACCCCAAATCGTAAGCCGAAATTACCGAAATAAAGTAGAGGCCTAAATCGGTAGTGCTCACATAATCGCCCACAGCTCTTTTTGGCGCAACCTGGATATAGTTTAGCGGAAGATTTCTTTCCCTATCCACTATATCCCGGAAGTATCCCCATGTATCCCTGGCAATGGTCTGAAGAAACTCCCTTTCTTCTTTTGGCATTTTCCTTCTCATTACCACATTTCCCGGGAATCCCTTTAAATTGTTTATTAGTATTTCGGTTCGCGAATCTCCTATAACCAGGTCGGATGGTTTAACCTGTTTTGTTTCCAGATCGCATCCCGTGGAGAAGAAAATATCATCAATATAGATAGTTCCTTTCATGTTGGTAACAGTCTGCGAGTCGAAAAGAATATCCAGCTCGCTTATTTCGCTCCAGTCACTGATTTCTTGAAATTCACTAAAAAGGATTGGCACCAGTTTCCAGGAACTCGTCACCCGCCTCACCAAATAACTTCCGCTTTCTTTCTTGCTCCTAAAAGTAACAGTAAATCTATCGGTAAATCCTGCTTTCTCGTCCCCCTTCACATAGAATACGATTCCGTCAAAAATATTAGTGATTTCTTTATCAAATATAATGCGACAACCATTGAGACCTTTGTTGGGAGGGTCGAGGTCGTACTCAATCTTCAAAGAGAAGCCCTCTTTGTCCTCCATGCGATTGGAAGCGAAAGAGAAATTAAGACCTGAACCCGACTCTTCCCAGTAAGGCTGGAGATTATCTGTCGAACGCTCATCGAAATTCGCTAAAGATACCGACCCTTTAGGCGCATCCACTGGAAGCTTACCCGTTTCTTCACTGCAGGAAGTAACTGGCATCAAGACAAGAAAGAATATAAGAAATGTCCAAACCACTCGTTTCATGGCAGGTCAGTTCCGTCTATGGAAATAGTCTTTTGGGCCACCATAGGCCCAGCACCGTATGGGGCTAATGGACAGCGGTCCCTACAACATTGTAATAATTTACCAGAAAAAAATACGATTGTCAACAATTTAAATACTCGTATAAAAATAGCGGAGTTTTACTCCGCTAAAGGTTTCTAAAGAATAGGAGTAGCAGAGCGAAGCTCTGCATTACAATTGCGAAGCTTTGCTTCGCTACTCCTTTGGATATTTACGTTTACGCTTGGACTCTGTATATCTTCTTCTCCATCTCCATTCGCTCTAAATATTTTCTGGGAACTGGTGTGGCCGGGACGGTGAATGTGTGTTCTGTTTCCATTATCTTTAGCAACTTTTCTGCTTCTTTTTTACTCCAATTCTCTTTTATGAAAGCTTTTAACCATGGCGAGAGTTGACCTTCAATAGCAACCACAAGACCAGTGGCTGTAGAGAGCATCTCTCCCTTCTTGGGCGGAGATAGGATAACCCACAAGATCTCCTTCATCCTTTCCCTCCATCTCTTCTCATTATCGGTGAGGACGGTCATCTCCACGCCAGTGACTTCTCTGGCTTCTTTTCCAGTCAGAGCTTTGATAACTATATCATATACATCCCTGGTATTTATCCATTTTCCCGTCTGCCTCAAAGTAAGTCTATCTAACACCAGCCGCTTATCTATAAGCTGACCAATAACTTCTGCAGGCAACCCAGAATCTCTCATATAGTCACGAAGCATCTGTTCCATTACTTCTCTACTCAAGCCCCTGATATTGGAAACGAAAGCAAACTTAATCTTACCAAGCTTTCCTTCTTTTTCGGCAAACCTCACGATATTCTCCATCACTTTGAAGGCTCCCGGGCTTCTCGGCTCAACAGTTATCTCTCCGAACTCAGCCCTCACTTTGAACAGGCTGGGCAAATCGAAGACAAATACTTTCGTTCCCTCAAAGTCAACAACTTTAGGAACAATCTTGTACCCAACAATCGGTTCATAAGTAGAAATCTGAGAAGCCCCAGCAACTAAAGCAGGCATTGCTTTTACGAGAAGAGGAACAATCTCTCTCGTCATTCCCTTTTCTGGAACTTCCATTATGAGTTCAAGCATTTCCGGACTTAGAATATACTGTACGCCTCTATCTAACCTCTCGAAAATTCCTCCTGCAGTAAGATAGTAATTTATTAACCCGGCAATCTCACGGTTAACCTCTGCTTCAACCGGCACTCTTCCCTGGACATTCAGAATCATCGCATAGATTAGTTCATGAAGAGCTCTGTAGAATATACCAGTGAGCGTGTTATAACCTCCGTTCAATATAACCTCAACCTGCCATTTTCCTTTTCCAGTCTCTCCTACGCGTAACATTGCCCTGCTCTTTATGAAGACCTCTTCCTTTCTCTCCTTCGCTATCTCTTCCTCTAACCTTTCGTACTCTTCTTGCGGCATATAAGTTAATTTAATATCTTTTCCTTCTATCCTTGATGGGAGAACCTGACCATGACCCACTCTGAAAACCTGTTCAAGAACCTGCCATATAGTTGAGCCATGGTTCCATATCCTTGCGCCCATAACTGCCCTCAGGGCTACCTCCTTTTCAGGAAGTGTCAACTCTTCAACTCTATTTTCTTTAATCGCTCCCACAACATTAGCGACAATTCTTCTATCAGGTGTAATTCCCTGAACCGCCTTCTCCAATTCTTCCATCTTCCCTGGCAGAGCCAACTGCCTTAATAGCACTCTCCCATACTCTTCTCTTAATGATTCAACCTTTTGAGCCCACCTTTCAGCAGCAAGATTGAATCCAACTTCAGGAGCAAGTTCGTGTAGAAGTTGCAATGTTCTCGATACCACACTCTGGGAAAGAAATTCTCTCTCAAACCTGGAGAGAATAGCTCCTTGGGGAATTAGAACTCCCAGATAGAAATAGACAACCTCACGCATATAGCCTGGTCTATTTCTGAAGAGTTCCTGCAACAGCTGTTCTAAAGTAAGACCCCTTCGCTCAAGGAGAACCTTCTCTATCTCCTCTTTTCCAGGAACTTCTCTCAACACCATCTGGCTGAAGTTTATAGCTTCTCCTCCGATGGTTCCTATCTTAACCTCAGTAACTGCTCTTATCAATGCTTCTCTCTCAATCTCATTCTCAGGAATAGTTCCTTTACTCAAGAATGTCTCAACAATTGGTCGGGCACTCTTTAGAGTGCCAATGCTCTCTGGTCGGGCACTCTTTAGAGTGCCGACTTCCGTCACCCTGAAGGGCGACCGACCTGCCATTGAAGCTTCAACGAGTGCCGCCCCTACAGCTTCCACTAACTCAGCTTTTATCGCTTCGATACCTCTAAAGCTAACCTCTCCAGCTGGAGATACCAATTGAGGTAAACGAGGAACTACTTCTATAGAAGGTATCTCCAATGGCTTGAGGAGTGCTGGGTTAAACTCGGCTTGTCTATACCCTCTTATAGCCTCTTCTGGTGAAATAACATAGGGCTTTCCGCTTGGAACTCCAATAACGCGGAAGTCTGGTTTTCCTTCAGGCCCAATCTCTTCAAATAGGAGTAGCTTCCCCGTGGGAGTAACATATATATCTCCTCTTCTAACTGCGGCAGGATTGAAGGGTTTACCCTTCTCAATACCTTCCATTACTTCTCCCAATGCCTTTTTGGTTATATCCAATTGTTCCTGTTGTTCCTGCAATATTATTCTTTCCGGTTCCTCCACGCCGCCTCCAGCTTTCCTGATAAGGAGTTTATATTCTTGGTCTAATATCTGTATCCTGATAGGAACGAGCCTCAGAACAAACTCTTTTGGTGGAATGGGAGAGCGAGCCACCCTCTGCAAAGCTTGATTATAAAGTTCCCTTGCCCTGGCAAGTTCACCCTTATCCAATGCTCTCTCTATCTCATCCGCGATAGTCAATACAGCCCTTCGGTCAACCCATGCTTTGATTGCTGGCACTCCATACTTAAATACTACAAACCCAATCCCAACGAGCGCAACCACTCGAACCACAGCACCGGCTACATCCCCCTGGCTTGCCTGGCTAGCTGCCTGGCTGAGCTCATCCTGCACAACAGGAGGTGCCGTATGCCCTAATCCTGTTAACAGCCAGAGAATTATGCCTGCGCCAAATAAGATGGTGAGATACCTGATTTTTCCTGCTACCACAACGGGTATGCGTAAGGTTTCAGCCCTTGAGGATTTAAGCTTATCTCCAAAACTTGCCCATCCGCCAGCAAAAGATACTATTCTGCCAAAAATCTCGGGAGTGATTTGATGTTGTTTGATAGCTTGCTTCAACTTCTCAAAATCCTCTCTGGAAATCTGACTGAGCCCATAGACATATCTAACCTTTGTTCCGTCAAACTTGACTATACTCCCTTGCACTCCTTTGCCAACTCTTCTCACTTTAGGAAGTCTGTCTTCCGGCACTTGTTCTGTTTCCGGCACTTTTCTCCCTATCCTTATCGTCTTTATTGTCTGATTGGCAGTATCTATAACCTGCCTCCATTCCTGTTGATTCAGCCCGCCGAGTGTTATCAAAGCATTAGCATAAGCAAAGACCCTTTCTGCTATCTGTTGGGGAGACTCTCCCATATGTGTGAAATCATACCGCAATTCAGCTAATTGCCTGATTGTCCGGGTAAAATCTTCAAATGCCTTAATCCTCACTACAGGAGAAATATTTCTGCAAATTTCGCCAAATCTTTCCTTTGCCTTATTAACTATTTCTTTTCGTGCTTTATCTAACTCTTCCTTACTCCCTGTTCTTATCGTTTTAGCTAAATTGTTCTCAACCCCTGTGGACATAAACTTCTCGCCCGGGGCTACAATTCCGACATCTACCGCCCACTTATTGATTTCACTAACTACACCCATCAGTTCTGGCACTGTTTCCACAGCTTGGAGCTTTTCGAACAACTTGTAAGAGTCTTCTCTTTCAGAAAGGATAGTGGCAACTGAACGATTTAGTTGCGCCTGCAGCGTGGCGGATTCATTCACAATGTTGCCAAAATTAGCCACCAGGCGATACAGATGGTCAAATATTTGTTGGGCTATGCCGGCATAAGTGAGAACAGGATTCACTGCTGTAAACAGTGTATATAGAGAAACATCGTTGACAGTGGCAATCTCAATTAACTGACCTACCCGCACATCATCGGATAATTCGTTCCAGTTCCCGGATTTCATGCTAACCAAGATATTGCCGACCGCACTCTTTAGCCCTAGCCCTTCGTTATCATCGCTGATGTTCGCCAAGATGAATGCCGTATATATGGGAACGCCAACGAGAGCCGACCCCTTTTCTCCCTGAGCTGCCACTATCCGCTCGGCAATTGATAGCACTTGAGCCGGATTTTTCCTGAGTTGCCTTACCGCTCTTGCATTGAATTCCCTCACCCTGTTTTCAATAGCCTTAAAGACTTGAGTTACCTCTTCAGGAGGAAGTCCTCCCTTGTATTCCTCATGGCTTATAATCTGTTTACCCAAATATTTGGCAACTTCAGCAATCTGTTCTACGGTTCTCGCTTTAGCAAAAACTTTTATTCCATCTTCTCTAACTTGGTCAAATGTCTTTCTTACACCTTTTATCTCTTTTATTCTATTATCCAGAAGTAACCTTGCCCTCCTACTCCACATCATTTCCCTTAAATTCTCAAATACTTTCAAGGCGAATTCACTATTGCGGTCAAATGCTTCACGTGCTATTTTTTCTCCTGTCATAATTCTTCTTCTTCCAGGAGTAACACTTTCATCGGGAGAGCCGTTCATAATTTCATCGAGCCTTCTCTCAATGATAGCTCTATCGCGCCTCCATATCAATGGGTCACTAATCATCTCTTTTAAGAATTCAATATATAGTCTGCCTCTCTGATTATCATTTAGAGCAAATTCTATTGCCCGAGAGGTCTCTCTCGCTTCAAGGATATGGGAATTGAGTTCAATCTTCTCTGTTAGAGTAAGTTTTTCATCCTTGAGATATCTCTCTAATAATAACTCGAGGGTCCTTTCCCCTTTCCAGTCTTTCCTCAATTCTTCAATTTCATATTTTCTTCCAGCCATTTCCTTCAGGTTGGCATCGAGTACTTTCTCATCAACGAACATAAATCTATTGGTTTCCCAGCGACCACCATTGGGTGCACCGATTCTTCCGGTTCGGTAAACTAATTGAGTAAGGAGAGTATGGGGAATATTCTCTACTCCAATAGCAAATAGATCTAATTTCCCTTGCCAGTCAACTCCTGTGAAGACCTGTTCATTACCTACGAACGCTCTTCCCTCACCTTCCTTTGCACCCGCTGCCAATTGATTGATTGCATCGGGATTCGCTTCTGAGGCAAATTCTGGGTCTATCTTAGTAACTTTATACCCATCTTGTTCCAATTGCCTTACTATATCTTTTAACAATTCTGGATCTCTTACCCCAACCAATATGTTTCCTTCCTCTAAAGACCTTCCCATTCGTCTAAACAATTCTCCCCGTTGATTCGAGGTAAATATTTTGCCTTCAAATTCACTCCATTTTATTGCCGTAGGAGTAATTTCAACCACCTCAGTACCAATACTCGCTCTGATAAGAGCTTCCCTGCCCGCAGCAGTAGCAGTCATTCCTACCATAAAGGTGTTGGGGCGATTAAATATCTCCAGGAGAGATGTCTGCATTATCGTTCTACTGGTAGTTACTCTATCAAAATCAACCTGCCCGCTTCTCCACCCTCCTTTGCTTCCTCGGACAACCTCTCCACCATTTATCTCCAGAGCCAAAACTATCTTGTAGTTGGCATCGCTTATCCTGGTATTCCAGGCTACCCCGCCCACATCATTTGTTGGCAGGAGCCGACCGTCATCAGTAACCTTGAAGAAGTTGGACCATCCTTCATAAGTTCTATCTCTCATCGCCCTAAGACAGGAGCCAATTTCTCCTTCACTTTTAGCAAATCCTCCCTTAATAAGTTTGCTCACCCCTTTATGGGTCATCTCATAATCGTGTCTTCCTTTACCCAACCATACAGCAACTTCATCATTATTATCGCAGGCTACAAGCTCTTCATAACTATGAACCTTCTTCATCTTTCCAACTTCTTCCCAAATTCTCTTCATATGGTCAATTCTGTCATTACCAACAGGAGTGCCCTCTCCAGAAGCCAATATATAAGCCTGCTGACCGGCTACTGGCACATGGGCTTCGTCTATAACCATAAAGTTAATCTTTCTCAGAGCTTCCACCAGGCGAGGATGAGTGAGAATGTTATGTTGATGTCCAAAGCTCGTGTAATCTAAAATAACTACTGTAGGTTTCCCGTCCTTCCCTTCTAAAAGAACTTTTGCCAGACCATCCAAATCATTCCTGCGGAAATAGTCACTTCCATTTACTAACTCTACTCCCATCTTTTCAAACACTTCTTTTCTACTCTTTGCAAAATTGCCTTCCCCGACTTTCTGGGATAGGTACTTATCAGCAGCTTGTGGAGTATCCACTAAACCTACAATATGACATTCTTCAGGTTTCATCGTAAGCCCTAAGATTGCCATAAATAACTCGGCAGTCTCGGTTTTACCTCCCCCTGCCTCATAAACTATGCTATTTCCTTTCAGAAATTCAGCTATAATCCGTATCTGTCCAGGTTTGACTTTCCATTTTGTTGATCCCTCAAATTTCTCTATTACATAGACCAATGCTTCCTCGGGAGTCAATAATTCTCCGCTTTGTACTCTTCTGGCAAGTTCGGACAATTCCGGCACTGTCTTGTTCTGTTCTTGCAAAAATTTTCGAGGAGAAATATCATCAAATCCCTGCCTTATTCTATATTCGCCGGCTTTAGCGTCATAAGAACTTCTCGTTTCCAGCCATTCAACATAGCTCTTTCCTAAATCAAGGCACTCTGAAACTATTTCTGGTCGTGTCGCCCCTAATCCCAAAATATCTAAAATACTCTTCCTTCCAAGAACTTCATCTCTTACCCTCTTTATCTCTCTCCGCGATGCAGAAGTATCTACTCCTTGTCTAACTCTTTCTCTAAGGACGTACGCTTCTAACATCAGAGTAGCTGCTTTTCTGGAATCACCTCGCAAAGACGCTTCTTGAGCACTTCTCATTAGCTGTTGCTGCATTATCTTAAGAGGTATTAATCTTCCTATTTTCGCTTCTATTTCCGCAACACTAAGTGTAAGTAAATCCCTTCCTGTTATACCCAAATCGGTAATATCTTTAAGGTTAATCCCTTTCCTTTGCAAAAATTCATGGATTGTCTTAGCCTTTCCCAATGGTATGTTCTTAAGCGTTCCTGCCAATTCTATGATCAAATTGTACGATTCATTGACTTCCTGTCGCAATTCAAGGTCTGGTATAATACGGCTCATCCTCTTAAATTGACGCTCAGCATTAAATAATCCATAGCGAAGTAACAATCTTCTAATCGGTGTTTTTGTTTCAAACATATCAAGCTTAGTTTGAATCAGTCGGACACTGGCTTCTGCTTTCTTGACTCTGGCTTGAGCCAATTTGAACTGTATAGTTCCCTTCTTTTGCCTAACGAGTTCTTCCTGAGCAGTTTGTAGTTCGCTATTGGCTTGTTCTAATTTGCTTTCCAGAATCAGTAGTTCGGGTTTCTGGTCGGCTCTTTCTATTAGTTTATCTATATTTTCAACTCTCGTTAATCCGAATTTCCGCAGGGCTTTTCGGAGGGTCTCTAAGGTGGTTCTTGATTCAGGGGATAATTTGTTGAGGAGTCTCATTAAGAACTCTTCAGGAGAGCCGCGAATTCCATTTTCGCGGAATGCTCCTCTCGCCTTATCCATAACCTCTGTCACGCTCTCTACGGCAGACCTTCCCTCAGGAACTAAAAGAATCGCATCCCGATAGAAGATAGTCGCCTGTTCAACTCTCCCTTCTCTTAGCATCTTGTTAGCTTCTTCAATACAATTCTCCCTTAGCTCTTTCGCCAGCTCTCCTACTGTCGCTTCCGCTTCTTTGACAGAAGCTCCACTTGCTCCTGCTTTAGCCAGTTCATTTATGCAGTTCCTCAGGGCAATAATAATTGTGACCCTATCTCCCAAAAGAAGCTCCGCCCCCTCCATTCGGAATAGCGCTTCAATCTGAACACCGAGATTTCTAACCAGCTCCGTTGGGCTATCGGTAACTGCTTTGCCCAATTCTACGCCGCTAACCAATCCTAACCTGTGAATTGCCTTACTCAATCCTGAGGCAAGTTTTCTTATCACTTCTCCAGTAACATCTTGAGTAACCCACTCGGAAGAGGCGAGCCTGCTTAAGGAATTAACCATCTGGCTTAAAGTGGACACTCCTTCTTTTAGCCTATTCCTGTCAAACATCGTCCCAATCTGGCTACCGAAAGAGTCAATGAACATTTTAGATGCGACAAGAAGTGAATAGGCAGATTCTTGAGCTTCTACTGGAGCGGCTATCTTTATTCCACTCCTTACAAGTTCTACAAATCCATCAATTACCTCACTGATGTTTGCTCCAGCTTTCAGCAACTGCTCAACAGTAAGGTCAGGATTATCCAGAAATTCGCTTATCTTTTCTCCGAATAGTCCATTGGCTCTTATAAACTCTGCGGCTGCTTTCATAACATCATCACTCTTAACATCAACCAGTCCTTCTTTTATCATCTCCGCCAGTCCCCTCTGGAGCCGTCCAATATTCATCCCGCAGGAGACCAACTGTTCAAAGGAGAGCTCTCCTTTATTCAATGCTTCTGCCATTCTAAAGGCAAGGTGCGAATCTGCTTTAACTAATTCTTTAGCTATATCCATTGCCACTGCCTTATCAATCATTCCTTCTCTATAAAGTTTGAGGAATCCTTCCTGGACATCATTAAGGGACCTGGCTATTCTGGTCAGCTGTTCACCGGTTATCCCACCGCTCTTAAGGAACTCTACCGCCCGAATAGCAAATTGTTTACTTCCTTCAGCAAACATTCGAGCAACTTCCTGATTCCTAACTCCGAACTTCGACGCAGTTCTCTCATATTCATTCATCAGGCGAGCAAAATCTTCTCCAGCTTTAACTTGATATTCCTTCATATTCTTAGCAATTTCGCTTCCCAATTTCCTATCTGCCATTACAAACAATCCCGCCAGTTTCTTCATATCAGTGGCTTCAGCGTTAATCAATCCTCTGTCTGCCAAATCATTGAATACCTTCTGGACTAATCCCAGTCCTTCACCCGTTACACCCTCTCCACGGACAACAACTTTTGTTGCCCTTAAGAGGGAATCCTTCATCTCGCCAAAAACAGCATCCTCTACCAATTCGGCATCCTTTAACCTGAGGAGCCTTTCACCGGCGCTGGCAAGAAGTTCTGCGCCATCTCCAGCTTCTATTTTCCCCTGAGAGATTAACTTCCCCACCCTTTTAACTGAACCGAGGTCCATCCTGGCTAATTCCTCTGCTCTAACCCCTTCAACCAAACCATTCCTGGAAAGTCGTGCAAAACCATCAACTGCAGAAGTAAGATTTTCAGAGATTACTTTAATCTGACTGACCAATTTCCCACTATCCACTCCTGGCTTTCCAATATCTCCTTCCAGGCGGGCGATTTGATTTAGCTCTTTTGTAATAAATTTGCTTATATTTTCTCCCCAGGGTTGAGCAATTCTCCCGGCTTCACTTGAATCCAATAATTTACTCCTCACCAACCCGCCTAAGACATCTGCCGCAAAACCAATATCCCGATGAATCTCTGGCGATGGAATGTCTTTGATTTCCATTTCTCTTCCTATAGCCCTCGCCATAATATTTGTAACAGCTTTCCCGAGTGCTGGGTCTATACTTGGTCTTCCTCGGGAAGCAAGATCAATCAGGGCACTTGATAGATGGAAGACTCCCCGAGCTTCTCCAAATTCCAGATTTCCTACCTGAATATTTTTTAGATTATTGACGATTCTTTGCATACTACTATAAAAGAGACGATTACCTCCCTCGCCTAAATCGAAAGTAAAGACTCGTGAAGTTAGTCTTGTTATACTTTCCAGGAATTTAACCTGAGTAGCCTCGCCCGGTTTTGTTACGCCAGACTCAAATTCGGTCAACTGCTTTCCAATATCCTCATTCAATCTCCGTGCCGTTCCCACATCGCCTACTAATGAAGCTCTAATATTAGATTCAGTATAAGCCGAAAATCTCGCTTCTTGAACTGCCTCGGCGAACCCTTTTCCTTCATAGAATTTATCCATAAGCGTTCTCTGTAATCCAAGCTCTAAACCAGCACTCTCCATAGCCTGATTCAGTTCTCGATAAGTTTTTGCATTACTTATTCTATCAAACGCACGGGAAATTGTAGTCCAATCTTGCAAAACCGGTCCAGCCCTATATGCCGGAACAAACATAAACATCAGAAAACCTAATGGCTGGGCAATTCCCTCGGGAATCCCCAAACTCCTGAAAGCGAAATCATTAAGAGAGGTATATGCGGAGAAGAATACCACCGAATCTACATAGGAAGCCCCTATCCTTACTAAGGAACCCCATTCTCCACCCTTAACCATTCCGAGCACTCCCTTAGAAGCAGCACGCGAAGCCAGAGCCTTCTCTATCTCCACAAAACTCTTCCCCGCCAACAATCTGTCTGCAGCCACTTTAAAGAGATTGTAAAAGCCAGGTCTGGTTGACCAGGCTCTTAAGAAACCAGAGACTCCTGTCTGCCCCAATGCTTGACCTGGCATCTGGAAAATCCCAATTGTTCGGCTAAACCAGACTCCAGTTTGAGGTCCTGTAGCAGCCAGGAACAACACTCTCGCGAGCTGACTTCTGCCCTCTGCTCCCGGTAGAGTGGCTGGAGAAATCCATTCACCAGTAAACAACCCGTGCCAGACAGAACCTAAGTATCCAAAAGCTGGGTTTATAACCGTGAAAGCTCCAAATCCACGGGCTGTAATTTCAAGATTTCCACTCAAAGCCTTGATTGTTGCTGTTTCTGAGGGCAAACCAATAGGTGAACTCTCCATAAGACCCCGGGCAGCTGTCCTTGTCCATACTTTTGGAGATAACCATCTGGCGACTATGCCCGTTTCTTGCGGAGTTGCCAATAATGTTT
>Ga0315282_10008550_pt1 | contig 16539 bp, 10 predicted proteins | sample YL17G07_20_MG_FD_203693 | JGI IMG/M metagenome (GOLD analysis project Ga0315282, IMG submission 203693) | Sediment microbial communities from Yellowstone Lake, YNP, Wyoming, USA - YL17G07_20 | ecosystem: Environmental > Aquatic > Freshwater > Lake > Sediment | place: USA: Wyoming | collected...
GTCCACTCCGACAGGTCCTTGCCGTCGAACAGCACCACGGCGTCTGAAGGCGGCGGGCCCGGGTTCACCTCTCTCGGCTGCGGCGCCTGAGCCGTTTGACCGAAGGCCCCGCCCAGCGCCAGCCACACCCCTGCAATCAACCACGAATTCATGTTGCCTCCCTCCTACGGCCGCACGATGGTCCCGTCCAGCCGCCGGTCGTTGCCGCGGCTGCCGCCCGGCGTGTTGAACGGAAACCTGGCCGCCAGCTTTTCATCAATGTCGACGCCCAGGCCCGGCCGGTCGTTCGAGTACATGTAGCCGCCTTTGATTTCAGGCGTGCCCGGGAACAACTCACGCTCGGCCTCCGAAAACAAGGTCTGCTCCTGGATGCCGAAATTGTACGTGGCCAGGTCCAGGTGCAGGTTCACGGCGTGGCCCACGGGCGAGACGTTGGCGGGCCCGTGCCAGGCCGTGCGCACGTTGAAGAACTCGCAGCAGGCCGCGATCTTGCGCGCCATGCTCAGGCCGCCCACCGCCGAGATGTGGATGCGGATGAAATCGATCCAGCGGTTGGTGACCAGCGGCAGCCACTCCTGCCGGTTGACGAACAGTTCGCCCATGGCCAGCGGCGTGGTGGTCTGCTGGCGCAGGATCTGAAACCAGCCCACGTCTTCCGGCGCAAAAGGATCCTCGAGAAAAAAGAGCCGGTACGGCTCGAGCGCCTTGGCCAGTTGCAGCGTCTGAGCCGGCGGCACGCGCTCGTGTACGTCGTGCAGCAGTTCGATGTCGAACCCCAGCTTGGCGCGCAGATGCTCGAACATCCGGATGGTGTTGTTCACATACGGCGTCGGCTCGTATACCGGCGAAGGGCTGACGCCCTCAGGCCGCATCTTCTGCACCTGCTCGGAAGTTTTGGCGCCCGAGACGCCGTAGCCGGAAAATCCGGGCGTGGCAAGCTGCACGCGCACGTGGCGGTAGCCGCGCGAAATCCATTGGCGCACCTGGTCTTCCAGGGCCGGCAGGTCCACCGCGCTGGCGTGCCCGTAAACCGGAACCGCGGCCCGCACCTTCCCGCCCAGCAGCTTGTAAACCGGCGCTCCCGCGCGCTTGCCCAGAATGTCCCACAAGGCTCCGTCAATCCCGCTCAGCGCGTTGTTGAGCGTGACCCCGCTGCGGAAATAGGACGAGACGTAAGCCGACTGCCAGATATCTTCGATCTCATCGCAGTTGCGCCCGATCAGGAAAGGCTTCAGGTACTGCTCGATGGCGGCAGCCACCGCCAGCGGCCGCTCGCGGTGGGTGGCGCAACCCACCCCGTACAGCCCCGGCTCGTCTGTGAGCACCTTGACCACCACGGCGTGATTCCCCGCCACCTGGGTCAGGAACACTTTGACATCCGTGATTTTCAGCGGCGGCAGACCGCGTCTGGCAGTGGCCTGCGCTGCCGCCAGCCAACCCGCGCCTCCGGCCGCAAAGCTTCCGAGCAGTGTGCGACGATGCATTTCCGTATTGTCGCGCGAATCGTTCTCAGACGATTTTCCGCCCGTAGCGCTCCAGCGCCTTCTGGTTGAATTCAACCCCCAGGCCGGGCGTGTCATCCAAATAGATCACGCTGTTCTCGACGCGCGGCTTGCGGTCGTAGAGCTCGAACCAGAACGGATCGCGGTCCGGGTTGGCGAAGGACTCCAAAATATAACCGTTGGGCACAGAGGCTAGCAGGTGGCCGTGCAGGACCGGCTCGTGGTGCGGCGCCATCAGCACGTGCTCGGTCGCCGCCATGCCCGCGATCTTCCGCCACTCCGTGATCCCGGCGTTGGCGTAGCAGTCGAACTGGAGGAAATCGATAGCCCCGGTGGCCACCAGACGCCGCGCACCCCAGCGGGTGATCTCCCCTTCCCCGGAGGCCAGCGGAATCCGGATGTTGAGCTTGAGGCGCTTGAGCGCCTCCACGTCGTCGTACCAGTGCAGCGGCTCTTCCAGCCAGGTGATGTCGAGATCATGCAGCTTGTTGGCGGCCCGGATGGCGGTCGCCAGGTCCCAGCCCCTGTTGACGTCCAGCATGATCTTGACCTTGGGTCCCACCGCCTCGCGCACCGCCTTGACGCGGTTGTAGTCGTCTTCGACCGTGTAGCCTCCGGTGATCCCGCCCACCTTAAGCTTCAGGGCGTTGAAACCTTGCTCGACGTATCCGCGCACTTCCTGCACCAGCTCCGGGATGCCTTTGCCTTCGCGGTAGTAGCCCCCGGTCACATACACCGGTACACTGTCGCGATAGCCGCCCAGAAACTTATAGAGCGGCAGCCCGGCCGAGCGGGCCATGATGTCATAGAGCGCCGCGTCCACTGCCGCCATCTCCGCCAGAATGGCGTCCCGCGACCAGCCCCGGTTGACGCCTTCGCGGCTCGCAGTGGCCGCGAACATCTTCTCCCAGATCCGGCCCACCATGAAGGGGTCTTCGCCAATCACCAGGTCGCCGAAGCCGCGCCGGAACAGGTCCCCGCTGCCGCGCCCCTCGCCGTAGCCGGTGACCCCGGCGTCGGTGTGCAGTTTCAGGATCAGCCGCCGGGCCATCGGCTTGGTCCCGCCGATGGGCGAGATCGACATCCAGAAACGCTCCTTCAGCGGCTTCTCGACCACGATCACTTCGATGCCTGTGACCTTCTTGGGCAGGCCGCTTGGCCGCTCGCTTGCTCGGACGGGCGCCCCCAGCGCAGCAGCGCTGAGAATCGCTCGACGGGTCGGTCGTGACATAGGGTCTCCTCTCCTACAGCCCTCTTTCTCTCAGCCGGTAGAAGAGCACCGGGGTGATCAGCAGCGATAGGATCATCGAAACCGCCACGCCTCCGATCACCGCGATGGCTAGCGGTTGCAGGAGCTGCGCCCCCGAACCCACGTTCAGCGCCAGCGGGAGCATGCCGAAGATGGTGGCCAGCGCGGTCATCACAATGGGGCGGAGCCGGCGGCGTCCGGCCTTGAAGATGCCTTCACGCAGCGGATAACCCTGCGCGGAGAAGTGTTGCTGGGAATCCAGCATGAGAATGCCGTTCTTCTGCACGATGCCCACCACCATGATGGTCCCCATGAACGAGCAGATGTTCAGAGTCGAGCCGCTTATGTACAGCGCCAGCAGGGCCCCGGAACCGCACAGAATGGTAGCCACCAGGATCGCAATCGGGTGCGACAGCGAGCGGAACTCGAAGATCAAAATGACGAAGATCAGCAGGATGGAGCCCAGCAACACCTGCGTCAGCCCCAAAAAGGACTCGCGCTGGACGCGGTAGAGACCGCCGAATTCGATGTCCGTGCCCGGCGGGATGTGAATCTCCTTGAAGAGGCGCTCCCGGATCTCCTGCATGGCCGAGCCCAAGTCGCGCCCGGCCAGCCGGGCCGTGACCACGGCAGCATTGCGCAGGTTGTGGCGGTGGATCTCGGTCAGCCCTTGTTCCACCTCCACGTCGGCGATGCTGGCCAGCGGCACTGAAGCGCCGCTCGGCGAGGTGAGCAGCAGCGACTTCAGCTTGTCAACCGAGTCGCGGTACTCCTTGGGGTAGCGCACCCGAATCCCGATCAAGCGCGTGCCGCGAATCATGTTCGAGGCCACTTCGCCGTCCACGATCTGCGCGCTCAGGTCGGCCACCTCCTTCACGCCGAAGCCGGCCCGCTGCGCCTTCTGCATATCCACGCGGAAGTTGATGGAAGGCCCGATCACCATCACCTGGTTCACGACATCGACCACCCCTTTGACCTTGGGCAGCCACTCCTCGATCTCCTTCGACACCGTCTTGTAGGTGGCCTCATCCTCATGGAACACCTTGATTTCGATAGGCTGTGGCGACCAGGCCAGGTCCCCGATCAAGTCTTCGAGGATGTGCGGGAACTCGACCAGGATGGCGGGGTGAGCGTGGGTGATCTTCTCCCGCAGTTCGGAGGTCACTTCTTCGACCGAGCGTTTCCGAGCGCGCTTCAACTTGACCAGGAAATCGCCGGTGTTCGGTTCGGCGATGGCCAGCGCCAGCCGGGCCCCGGTGCGCCTCGAATAACTCTCCACCTCGGGGGTCTCGCGCAAAAACCGCTCGATGCCGAGCAAGACGCGATCAGTCTCCTGGAGCGAGGTGCCGGCGGGCATGATGTAGTCCAGCACAAAGGCGCCCTCGTCCATCTCCGGGAAAAAGCCGCTGCCCAGTTGGAAATAGAGCAACACGCCGCCACCCAGCACCAGCGCCGCCACCCCCAGCATCACCCGCGTGTGCTCCAGCGACCAGTGCAGCGCCGCCTCGTAGCGCGCCGTCACCCAGCGCATGAGGCGGCCTTCACCCGCCTGCTCGGCTTCCTCTAATTCCACTGCCAGCGCGCCCGCCGGTTTCCGGAAGAACACCCGGGCCAGCACTGGCGTGAAAAAGATCGCCAGGAACAGCGAGGCCAGCAGGGCCGTCACCATGGTCATGGCCAGGGCCCGGAAAAAAACCGCCGCGATGCCGCCCAGGAACACCAGGGGCACAAAGACTGCGATGGGCGTGAGGGTCGAGCCGGTCAGGGCGGGGGTCAGCTCCTGGATGGCGCTCTTGGAGGCTTCAAACGCCGTCTGTCCCAGCGACATGTGTACGATGATGTTCTCCACCATCACGATGGCGTCGTCGATCACCACGCCAATGCAGGCGGCCAAGCCTCCCAAGGTCATCACGTTGAAGCTCATGTGAAACAGCTTCATGAAGACCACCGCGATGAGCACGGCAATCGGGATGACCAGGGCCGCCACCACCGTGGTGCGCCAGCTCTTCAGGAACCCCACCAGCACCGCGATCGAAAGGCCCAGCCCGATCAGGATGCTCTCCGTCACGCTGCCGATCGAGTCGCGCACCTGCACCGAGAGGTCATAGAACACGTTCAGGTTGATATCGTAGGGCAGGCCCTTGCGGATGCTCTTCAGCTCCTGGTTGACGGCGTTGGCAATCTCGACGGCGTTCCCATCAGGCTGCTGCAGCACGTTCACCAGCACTGCCGGGCGCCCGTCGGCGGTCACGATGTTGTAGACCGGGCGCTCCCCCGGAACCACCCGGGCCAGGTTCTTGATCAGCACCGGCGTGCCCTTCACAACATCCACCACTGTGTTTTCGATGTCCTCCCGGTTGCGCATCAACCCGGTCACCGTGGTCAGGTAGAGGTGGTAGTTCTCTTGCAGCATGCCCGCCGGTACGATGATGTTGTTGTTCCGGATGGCGTCCACCACCTTGCCCAGCGGCAGCCCGTAGCTGTTCAGCTTCTCGGGCTCCACCAAAACGTGGTATTCCGATGGGCGCCCGCCCACAATGCGCGTCTCCGCCACCCCCGGCAGCCGGTACAGCCGCGGCGCGATGTCGTAGTAGGCCAGGTCCCAAAGCTCCGCGGTGCTCTTCACCGGCGAGGTGATGCTGAAGGCCACCATCGGAAATACCGAGAACGTCAGCCGGTTGATGTAGAAGCGTACCCCTGGCGGCAGCGAGGGAATGATCTGCGAGATCCTTCCCTGCACCAGGTGCAGGGCGTTCAGGATGTCCACGTCCCAGCGGAAGAAAGCGCTGATTTCGGTCGAGCCGCGCGCGGTGATCGAGCGCACGTCGGTGATTCCCGGCACCAGGCGAATAGCCTCTTCCAGGGGGCGGGTCACCGAAAGCATCTGCACGTTGATCGGCGCGATGCCGTTGTCCACCAGGATCACGATGCGCGGAAAATCGGTCTGCGGAAAAATGGCGATCGGAAGCTGGAACACAAAGACCAGGCCGGCCGCCGCGAAACTGAGCACGACCAGGACCAGGGCCCTACCGTGCGCCTCGATGAAATCCGCGAGGCGCCCCGTCATGACTTGGGTTCCTCCCAGCGCACCTCGGCGCCGTCCGGCGTTCCGTATCCACCTTCCACCACCACCAGTTCGCCCGCCGTCAGGCCGCGCTTGATCTGCACTCTACCCTCGAAGGTCTGGCCGGTCTCCACCTCGCGGGTGTGCGCAATGCGCTTGGCGTCCACCACCAGCACGGTTCCTTTGGCAGCGCCTTCCACGAACTGCACTGCCGCCAGAGGCACGCTCAGGCTGTTCAGTTCGACGCCGGTCCGGATGGCCAAATTGCCGAACGCCCCGGCCCGCAGGCTTTTCGGATTCGGGATCTGGCACCAGACTTCGATCGTGCGCCGGGCCAGATCCACCGCTCGATTCACCACCGAGACCTGGCCCGAAAAACCAGCCCCCGGAGAATCCACCGGAGCGAAGACGCAGGGCTGGCCCTGGCGGACTCCGGCGGCCTGGGCCTCCGGCACCTGGGCGCGCGCCACCACCACCTCGAGATCCATCACCGTGAAGATCGGCCCGTCCGGTTTGGCCATGTCGCCGGGATACATGAACTGCTCGGTCACGGTGCCGGCGAACGGGCTGCGGATCTCCGTGTAAGCGACTTGCGCGTCCATCGAGGCCAGGCGCGCCTGGGCCTGCTCCAGCCGGCTCTGCGCCATGCGAATGTCCTGCTCCCGCGACTGGCGCTCCAGCAATTCAAGGGACTTCTTGGCCACTTCCTGGTCGGTCTTGGCCTTCGAGTAATCCGTCTGGCTCAGCAGCAGGTCGCGGCCTGCAATGGCACCCTCTTTGAAGAGTTGCTGCCGCCGCTCGTAGATCTTCTGGGCCTGGTTGAGGGCCGCCTCCGCGCTGGCAAGCTGGCCGCGGGCGCGCTCGATATCGGTGGGCAGCGTGCCCGCTGAGGTCTTCTCCAGAGACGCGCGGGCGTCCCTCACCGCGGCCGCGGCCTCGGCGCGCTGTGCCACTACGTCCCGGTTCTCCAGCAGCGCCAGCACCTGCCCGGCCGTGACGCTGTCCCCCTTGCGCACGCGCAGTGCGCCAATGGGCGCCGTGATGCGCGCGGCGATGTTGGCCTGCTCACGCGGATGGATGGTGGCGGGCGCCTGCACGGAAACCTTCACGTCGGTGGTTTCCACCCGCGCCACCTTCACAGCCACGATGGGTTTGGTCTGCGGCTCCTCCCGGGCTGCGCACCCGGCCAGAAGCAGGCATGTCGTCGTCAGGATGGCGATTCTCATAATCCGGCGGCCACCTCCAGGTCGGCCTTGGCATTGAGGTAATTGGCCACGGCGGTGTAGTGATTGGTGCGCGCCTGGGTGAGCTGGCTCTGGGCCGAGACCACATCCAGCGCCGAGCCCTCTCCGCCTTCGTAGCGCAGCCGGCTCAACCGGAGGTTCTCCTCCGAGAGCCGGACCTGCGTCTGGGTGATCGCGATCTGCTCGAAGATGAGCTTCACGCGCGCCGCCGCGGTCTGGTAGTCCTTCGAAAACGTGCGTGCGGCGATCTCGCGAGTAACCTCCACTTGGCGCACCTTCAACTGCGACTGGCGGGCCGCGCTGCGGCTGCGCAGCCAGTCGAACACCGGGATGTTCAAGTTGACGAAGGCGGCGTAGCCGCGGTCCTGAGCCCTTACGTGCAGCGAATCCAACCCGTACTGAAAGACCAGGCTGGCCTGCGGAAACAGCTCCGCGCGCGACCTCCGCGCGTCGGCCTCGAACCCCCGCCGCTGCGCTTCCAGCAGGCTGAACTCCAGCCGCCGCATGAACAGCCCCTCGGCCGAGCCGGCCGGGGGTTCCGGCGGCAGCACGGGCTGGTCGAAGACATCCGCCACCGGCAGAGGATCGGCCACCTCGCGCGTCCAGAACGAAGCTAATTGGAAATTCGCGATCTGGGCGTCCAGTTCGGCGGCGCGCTGCGATTGCTCCAAGAAGGCTGCCTGCGAGGTGGCCTTCACCAGGTCGGCCTGCGCCGCCTCACCGTTCTCGAACAGCAGCTTGGTGCGCTGCTCGAAGCTGCGCGCTTCATCCAGAGCCGCCTGGTTCACAATTACCAAGCGGCGGGCCAGCACAAGCTGATAGTAGGCCGCGGCGACCGCGCGCTTCAGGTCCCGCTGGGTCAGGCCCAGGCTGGCCGTCGCGGCGTCGCGGTCCGCGCGGGCCCGCGCCAGCGCCGCCCGCAAGCGGCCCGAGGTGTCCAGTTCCTGCACCGCAGTGAGCTGCCCCACGTACTCGCGAATGCCGTTCAGCGCAATAAAGCTGAACTCTTCCCGGCTCCTCAGCGCGGGGCTGTTATAGGTGTACCCAGTGCCCAAGTGGACCAGCGGGAGAAAGCCCGCGCGCGTCTGGGTCAGGCCCTGCCCGGCGATCTCAGTCTCCTGCCGGGCCACCGTGACCGCAGATTGCGCCCCTTGCGCCAGCCGGATGCAATCGCCCAGGCTCAAGACTCTGGGAGCGGCTTGGGCCGCGGCTGGAACGCCAGTCAAAACCGCAAGAGCAACGATATATAAAGTACGCACAGGTCTGATTTCCTAGTATAAGCTCTGGCCGCCTGCCAGGAGCCCTTGTCACACCTGATAGCGTTTCACAATCTCCGGGTCCGGATCAATCCCTAAACCAGGCTTGTCGTAATGCCTCAGAAGCTGTGAAGAAATGCCCGCCTCAGGTCTGCCACCGACCATGCAGGCCGGGGGCCTGCGCGCCACATCAGCAACTTGCCAGCTTCGTGGGGCAGGTCCCCGACCTGCCCTGGCTTTCTTTCACAGCTTCTCAGTCTCCGGGGGGTGCTGAATGCCTTGTGGGATAAGCTCTAGCTTGTCTGGCCCATTTTCGACTACCGCGCGGGACAAGCCAAAGCTCATCCCACCCGGGGCCCCGGAGACTAAGAAGGTGTGAAAGAATCGGTCGAACACCGCGGAAGGCAGGCAACACTGCATGCCCCACATTGCAGCCAAACCACTTGGCGGTAGGTGGGGCAGGCGGTTTCGCCTGCCAGCCGATTCATTCACACCTTCTGAGGCATTACCGTGATGTAGCCCTCCTGGACCGGGAACAGCGCCAGCGCCAGGTTGTACTTGCTCTCGATGGCCGAATAGGTCTCCATGATCAGACCGTTCGAGACCGAGGCCCGTTCAGAATCTCGGCCGAACGGGCCTCCAACAGCTCCCGGCAGCCCCAGCGCGTGAATTCACATCCACCCCCAGCGGCGTACACCCGCACCCGGTCAGTGAACCCGCCCAGCACCTGGTAGGCCGGCTTGCCCAGCGCCTTGCCGATGATGTCCCAGATGGCTATGTCCACCGCCCCGATGGCCTGAATCACCGCCCCCTTGGCCACCGGCTTGCGCCACTGCCGGTACATCTTGTCCCAGATGCGCTCGACGAAAAACGGGTTCTCGCCCCGAATCACCGGCGCCAGGTTCCGCTCGATGATCTCGGTGAACCCGGCCGGAATGCTGCGCCCGGCCACAAAATCGCGTTGCGCTGGCGCCGCCCCGCTGATCCCCGTCGCCGCGGCCGCACTGGCCTTGAAAAGTAGAAACCACGCCATCAAGGCTTGTGCCAGTGTCACAGGCCATTCTTCAAATGTCGGGCGACAGCCTGCGGACGCGATCGCACGAGATCAACCACCTTGGCCCGATGCTGCTGGCCCGGGAGGCGGCCGGGGGCGCAGGGGCAGAACGGCTGGCATTTCTGTTGCCGCGGGGCCTACCCCGAGGTACACTAAGCCGTGAACTTCGGAGGTATGTGTGACTCTGGTCGGGCGCGCGCTGTCGCACTCACCGCCGCGGGCCGGCCCGCCGGCGCCCCTGTCGCCGCCGTGCATTTTCACGACTCGATGCAGCCGAAATTCTATGTCGGCGCTCTCTTCGGGATCACGCCCGACAAGCTCTACGTGGCGCCGGCGCAGGCCAAAGACAACATCTGGGTGGTGAAGGTGGATCGGCCGCAGGAGGTGGTCAGATTGAAACCCGCACTCCCGTACATGGTGCTGCTGATCTTGGTGGCTGCGGCCGCCTTGGTTGCACAAACCATCACCGGCTCGGTAACGGGCACAGTCACCGACACCAGCGGCGCCGCTATGCCTAACGTCAAGGTCTCCGCCACCAATGTTGCTACTGGCGTCGGCTTCCCGGCCCAGACCAACGCCGCCGGCGTCTACAGCATCGGCTTCCTTCCCCCCGGCGCCTACAACGTCTCGGCCGAGGCGGCCGGCTTCAAGAAATTCGTTCTTGGCCCTTTCGACCTGGAAGTGAACCAGATCGCTCGCGTCGACATCGCGATGGAGGTCGGCGATTTCACTCAGGCCGTGGACGTCATCGCCGTCGCGCCGATCCTCCAGACCGAATCCACGGCCACCGGCGACACCATCACTTCCACCAAGCTCACCTCGCTGCCGCTGAACGGCCGCAATTTCGCCAGCCTGCTGATTTTGATTCCGGGCGCGATCACGACCTACCCACCCAACATGTCCACCTCGGGCCGCTTCCAGGGTTCCGGCTCCCGCCCCCAGGTGAACGGGAACCGCGAACAGACGAACAATTTCCTGCTGGACGGCGTGGACGTCAACGAGTTGGCCAACAATCGCATCGCCTACCAACCCAACGTCGACGCCCTGGAAGAGGTCAAGGTCCTCACCGGCAACGCCGGCGCCGAGTTCGGCAACGTCGGGGGCGCTTCGGTGATCATGACGCTGAAGGGCGGCACGAATTTTTTCCACGGCAACGCCTTCGAGTTCCTCCGCAACGAGAAGCTCGACGCCAACGGCTTTTTCGCCAACCGCTCCGGCGCCCAGCGCACCGCGCTGCGCCGCAACATTTTCGGCGGCACGCTGGGCGGGCCGCTGCGGCGCAACCGGGCGTTCTTCTTTATCGACTACGAGGGCACCGAACAGCGCAACCCCGGTCCAGCCCTCGCCAGCGTCGCGCCCGCCGCCTGGCGCAGCGGCGATCTCTCCCAATTCCTCCTCACGCTGGGCCAGGTGGTCCGCGACCCGCTAACGGGCGCCAGCCTCGCCCAGCGCCAGCCTTTCTCCGGCAATATCATTCCCCAGGCTCGCATCATCAATCCCGTCGGCCACAAGCTGTTCTCCAGCCCCGACCTCTATCCGCTCCCCAACAACCTCGGTGTGGGCCCACTCGGCGTCACCAACAACTATATGTCCAGTTCGCGGGACCAGCTCTCGAATCACCAGGCCGACGCCAAACTGGATTGGCGCCCGTCCAATGAAGACACCGTCTCCGGCCGATGGTCCATCAGCCGCTACGAGGCGATCCCCTCCCAGGCGGCCTTGCCGGTCCTGCTCCCCAAGGGCACCTATGGCGCCACCACCAGCGCCGTCGCCAACTGGACCCGTGCGTTCACGACTCGGCTGGTCAACGACGCGCGCGTTGCCTTCTCTCGCATCCGCACGGATGAGAGCCTGCCGGTGGACTGGTCCGGCAAGCTCGGCCCGGACGGCAACGCCAGCTTCGGCATCCCCGGCGGCCAACCGATACCTGGAATCAGCAGCATCGCTGTGGAAGATGGTCTCACCAACATCGGCGCGGCGGGCAACCTGTATCACACCGTCGAGAATAAGTACCAGGCCCAAACCAACTTCACGCTCCAGAGCGGCACTCATCTGCTCAAGTTCGGCGGGCAGATCATCCGGATCCAGCAGAACGCCAGATACGCCGGTCTCGGCGGAGCTCTCGGCACCTTCGTATTCTCCGGGGGGTATTCGGGCAGCGCCTACGGCGACTTTTTGCTCGACGCCCTGGCCAGAAAGGCACGCGGGGCGGTCACCGGCGCCTGGGGCCAGCGCCACTGGCGCAACGCGGTCTTTGTGCAGGACGACTGGAAGCTGAGGCGCAACCTCACCCTGAATCTCGGCCTGCGCTGGGAGTACATCAGCCCGCTCGACGAAGTGGCCGATCGCCAGCTCAACATCGACATTTTCACGGGCAAGCTGATCTACCCGGGCAAGTCGGAGTACGGCCGCGCTTTGTATAAGCCCTATCACAAGCAGTTCATGCCCACCATCGGATGGGCCTGGACTCCGGACGCGCTGAAGAGCAAGCTCGTCATCCGCGCCGGATATCGCTTCTCCACGTTCCTGGAGGGCACCGGCGTAGGCGCGCGCCTCCCCCTCAACCCCCCATTCTTCGTCGAGTCCGATATCACCTTCGATCGCACCCCGGGCGACATCCGCACCGGTTTCGCGGACGTCATCGCGCACGGCGACCTCACCGGCCCCCGCACGGGCGCCAACCCCTTTTACACGGGCTTTGCTTGGGAGTTCAACCTCCGGCCGCAGTTCACCAACCAGTGGAACTTCGCCCTGGAATCCCAGCTTTCCCCCGCCACGTCCATCAGTGCCGCTTACGTGGGCCAGCGCGGCACCCACCTGATCGTCGCGCGCGACGCCAACCAGCCGTTGCCCGGAACCGGTCTTTTCAACACCTGGGCGCCCATCAATGACCGCCGGCCGCTGGCCGGTGCGCTGCCGAATGTCGGCATTGTCGGCTTCACCGAATCCGGCGGCACCATGAACTATCACGCCTTACAGGTAGGGGCCCGGCGCCGTTTTTCGCGCGGCCTGGAATTCCTCGCCTCGTACACGCTGTCCAAGACTCTCACCGACGACCTCGGCTTTTTCGGCTGCGGCGGCGTCAACAGCCAGGGCGCCACCGTTCAAAACTCCTACAACCGCCACGGCGACTTCGGCCCAGCGTGTTCCGATGCCCTTCACAACTTCGCCGTCGGCGGGCTATACGAGCTTCCGTTCGGCAAGGGCAAGCGGTACGGCTCTACCTTCCCCCGCGCCCTGGACTTGCTGCTGGGCGGATGGAGCCTCAGCCATAGCCTGGGCGCCCATTCCGGCTTCCCGGTGACACTTCTCGCCGGCGCCTTCCGGAACAGCACCGGCCAATCCGCTTTCGCCAACATCCGCCCGAATCGTTACCGTCCCCTGGCGATCGCCGATCGGACCATTGACCGCTGGTTCGGCCCCGCCGGCGTCGCCACCTTCTGTGACTCGGGCGGCGACAACGGCGTCTGCGCCTATGGCCTTCCCGCTCTCGGCTCGTTCGGCAACGCCGGTGTGGGCACCGAGCGCGCGCCCCACTATTTCAACCTCGACAGCTCCCTTGGCAAGAAATTCCACGTCACTGAGAAGAAATATCTCGGCTTTCGCGCCGAGTTCTTCAACGCGCTGAACTATGTCAGCCTCGGACCGCCCGGCCGCGACATTACCAGTCCGGCCACCTTCGGCCAGATCACCTCCCAAATCGGAAACCCACGCAACATCCAGTTCGGGTTGAAATACTGCTTCTGAGTGTCAACGGCTGCCGTTGGACCGAGCGGAGCCCGCCGGCATCCGTTTAGTGCCTGCGTCTGTCGGAGTACACGGCCTCCCGGATAGTCTCAACCGCGTCCTCCGGCACCATAAAGCCACGCCACAGGCTCTCGTCGGTCGCTTGCATGACCCGGATCACATAGATGTTGTAGCCGGGATAAAGAGCATCGAGCGTGGCGTCGTCGAAGGGCTGGGACGAGCCGTACAGGCGGCAGGATCCGGGACCTGCATTGACGCCGGTGTTGGTGGCGACGGGCACGGCGTGCTGCGGCAGTCGGATGCCACCGAGCGCATTGCCATAGGTATCCCGCGCGACGACCACCGGCGGTCCGAGCGTCACGAGCTCGATTTCGGGCGCAGTGGGCGGCCCAATGTTTTGCGTCACCCAGCGGACCAGGTGGTCGTAGGCTGCGTTCAAGGCGAAATGCGCCGGGATCCGGCTGAACGGCGGGAGATCGCAGCCCTGGGGTGGTGGAGCGCCGAGGCCCAAGTCCCGGGCCTGGACTGGCGCAAGCCCCTGAGCCTCATGAAGATCCAGGTGGGCGACCCCCGCCGCTTCCCACTTCCGGAAATGGTCTGAGTCCGGCTGGCGGGTAGCGGCCTGGCCAAGCGTCGCGATGTCCGTTTCACTTACGAGCTTGAATACCTTGATGTCGAGATCGGTGCGGAGCACCCTCGCGCTAGACGTCCCGACGAGGAAGAGCGCATCGAAGGCGCCGCCCAGCGGGTAGATCGAATTGTGGTAGATCAGGAGGCGATTAGCGGACCCCGACACGCCGATGGCGATGACGCGCTTTACAGGGAGGCTGCCCATTGGATCGACTCCCTTAGGATTCCGCACGGCCTGGGCGGCCTGGGAGAAAATGTCGTAGCAGAGGGCGCCGTCGAGAATGCGACCGTTCTCGGTCACGTCCAGCGTACGGTAGCGGGTTGGACTCCACGCCTTGAGCCCGGTCGAGGGGTCATGGATGCCCACCGTCTCGGCAGAGACGCCGATCCACGCATAGCCGCCCCGAATGAAATGGTCCAACGATGCGATCCACAGGCCGTCGAAGTCGTAGTTGCCGGTAACATTCAGCCACTCCATCAGAACCGTGCCGTTGAAGCTGCCCTGCGACGTCGGCCTGCGTACGATCATGCGGGTCCGGTAAAGGTGGCCACTGTCGATGACGCTCCCTGTGGCCAGCGCCGGGGTGTTGTAGCGATTAGCGGCGCCTTCGAAGAAGAATTCCTCCTCGATGTAGCCCTGGTTCGCCAGGTCGACCGTCGTCGCGAAGAACGGATAGTCGTGCGACGGGTCGCCCGGCTTTGCGTTCGCCGGGATTGGTCCGGTCACCATCGGATTGGGGACGGCCGCCGCACCCGCCGGCTGCACCACCGCCACGAGCGAGATAAGCCGAATACATACGCACCCTAAACGATTCATTGTTTTGTCCTTTCAGTTCTGCCCGCGCAGCACTACGGTCGGGTCGCCGGCGGCATTGTTCGCGAGGGTCCGGTCGCTCTCATTTCGCACGGTGGCAAGATTCGTCACACCGGGCCAAGCCGAGACGCCAACCTCCACAGTCAGTGTGATGACGCTCGGGATTCCGGGTTCGAGACGGCCCGGGTTCGTGCAGGTCACCTCCTGATCCTCAACCGAGCAGGTCCAACCGCTCCCGATCCCTGAGACGTAAGTCAACCCCGGCGGCAGCGAATCGGACACCGTAACCGTGCCGGCCGTCGCCGTCAGGCCGGTGTTGGTGATGGTCAGCGTGTAGACGCCCTGCGCGCCAACGGCAAAGTCGCGTTCGTGGCTCGCGGTGATCGCCAGGTCTGGTGAGCCGGGAGGAATCACCTGGACCGGGTCCGCACGCATCAGGGCCCTGCTATCGCCTAATTGTCCGTATCCGTCATCGCCCCAGGTCCAGACTGCCCCATCACTGCCGAGAGCCAAAGTGTGGGCGCTACGCGCTGACACCGCGGTGATGCCGCTGAGCCGCACCACCTGCACGGGAATCGTACGGGTAATCGTGGTGCCGTCGCCCAACTGCCCACCGCCGTTCGCGCCCCAGGACCAGACGGTCCCATCGCGTTTGACCGCCACGTTGTAGTCCGCCCCGGCGGCGATCGCCACCACTCCGGTGAGGCCGCTCACCAGCGCCGCGTTCGTGCGGCTGATGGTGGTCCCGTCACCCAACTGGCCGTCCGTGTTCAACCCCCAGGACCAGACTGTGCCGTCCGCTTTGAGCGCCAGATCATGCGAGCCCCCGGCAGCAACTGCAACGACATTGTTAATATCGCCGACGAGGAACGCAGTCTCGCCGTGGAATCCCCACCTCCACACTCGGCCGTCGGCTGCCAGCGCGAGCCTGCGGTCGACCGCCCAGTCCCAGTCCAAAACTCCAACGGCTGGGCCTGTGGCTAAGGCCGCGATTCCGCTCAGATCCTTGACTTGGCGCGCGCTGGGCGGGTACTGGTAATTGCCACCCCACCATTGCCATACAGTGCCATCCGTCTTCACCACCATAATTTCGCCCTGCTGGCCGGGAAGGGCCATCGCCACGCCCTCGAGTTCCGTCACCTGCCGGGCAGTCTGGCGCGGTGGCTCGTCCGGCGCCGGCGGCGGGCTGCCGTAGCTCGAAGCGTCGTATACGCTCCAAAGCGTTCCATCGCTCTTCATTACCACGCTGCTCGAATCGCCGGCCGCGATCGCAGCCACTCCGTCAACGCCGAGCATCTCGACCGGCTCCGGCCGGGTGATGCTGGTCCCGTCGCCCAACTGGCGGCAATCATTCCCGCCCCACGCCAACACCGTTCCGTCCGTCTTACGAGCGAGACTGTGAGTACCGCCCGCGGCCACGGAAGCCACGGCCGCGATGGACTGCAACCGCGCCGGCACTGACCGCCTCAGCAACGTTCCCTCCCCGAGCTCGCCATGGGCGTTCGATCCCCAGGCCCACAGCGTTCCATCGTTCTTCAATGCGAGGCTCGCGGCGCCTGCCGCCACCGCGACAATGCCCTCCAGCCCGCTCACCTGCAGCGCTGGCGACGAGTTGGCCGTGTTTGCGCCCCATTCCCACACTGTCCCGTCCGCCTTCACGGCGAGGCGCTGAGAATCGCTGGCTGCCAGCGAGACCACGCTCGTGAGGCCGCTCACCCGCACCAGCGTTTCCGGGTAGGTGGGGAACTGGGGATCCGGATACAGGATGCGCCACTCCCAGACCGTGCCGTCGTATTTCGCCGCCACACCGTGGTCGCCAGCCAGCGCGATTGCTGTCACTCCTGCCAGCCCACTTAGTGTCTGTGACGAAATAATGTTGTCAGACTTTGCGTTCCTGAGGAAGTATTGAGTAGTTCCAGTCGCCGTGGAATCGGTCCCTACGGAGCGCTACTCGGGCGAGTTCCTGATCCGAGACTTTG
>Ga0315282_10008551_pt1 | contig 16539 bp, 14 predicted proteins | sample YL17G07_20_MG_FD_203693 | JGI IMG/M metagenome (GOLD analysis project Ga0315282, IMG submission 203693) | Sediment microbial communities from Yellowstone Lake, YNP, Wyoming, USA - YL17G07_20 | ecosystem: Environmental > Aquatic > Freshwater > Lake > Sediment | place: USA: Wyoming | collected...
GATACAGGTTTAAAGTATTCCTGGGTTTTTGTCCCGAAAGAATAAAAAGTATAAGTGTTAGAAAAGATAAAAAGAAAGCTGCTATCAATCCACCTGCCCATTTTCCAAGTTTTGTTTTCGGCATAATTTACCTCATTATAATATAGATAAGAATCTCGTTTTTAGCTGCGCTGGCTGAATGAGCGTTCGTGTGCCGATTTTGTCTCATCCCATCATTAGGGATGATAAATCGCGGCATGAAGGGATGTCAAGTTGAGCAAAAAAATGCGGAAGTTAAGCCCAGAAGACGCAAGGATTTTCGGTCCCTTGCGTTCCTTGAATAAACTTCACCCAATATTCCGTGTGGACACGGTGTAGACAAAACGGCTAAAAATGGCTCAGTTTAAGTGACTCAGGCTAAAAATTTCGAAAAAGCTAACCGGTTGAATATAGAGAAATAAGAGGGCGCGCCCCGAGGGATTTGAACCCCCGAGCTTTGGGTCCGAAGTTACGATGCGTCCCGGACTAAGCTGTGCCTAGCGCTTTCGTCTCGCCCTGTAGGCTGTCAGTTACTTCTTCGGTGTGGCCGTGACCTTCGTGAATTTAAAGTCCCAGAAAGGCGTCCACGAATTGCCATCCGTGGAGATTTCCATCTTCACCACTATGCTCATCAAGTCCGCTGCGAATGTCATCGTGCCCCTGAGTTTATACTGCTTCCCCGCGAAGAATGTCGTCCCTGAATAGTTCCATGTGTTTCCACTGACAGTAATCTCGCCCGAGGCCATGGTTCCATCGTCTAAGTATTGGCTTTGTAAATAGTTATTGGTCGCAGGATTGTACCCAAAGGTCTCAAAGCCCCGCACCTCTCCCGAAGCCCCCTTTTCCACCCAGTGGCCTTGGACAAAGAATCCCCCGAGGATCATCTCAGCCGTGTACTCGCCGGTGACCTTACTGCCGGGTCCAAGCGGGCTGGGTTTGTATTCTCCCTCGTAAGTCCAATGCCCGACAAAAACTTCTACCTTTTTGTGCTCGGGCCCGGGCTTGGGACCGGGTGTCTGTGCCTGGAGGCCGACTGCAAAGACCAAGACCACGACACTGACTGCAATAATAAAGCGTTTCATGAAACCCCTCCTTTAAGGTGTCTGATAAAGGAGGAAGAATAGTGGCTGTTCAAATTCGTCCAGCGATTCTCCCCCTCGATCGCGCCTTAAGATATAACACTGAAAAACTGTAAAGTCAATAAGATGCAATAGTCTTGGATTACTGAACAGAACCCGGCTTGCTTCATTGGGCGCTGGTCATAAAGGCACCGCCCAGCCTATCAGCAAGTCATGTGCCAATCAGCCCGGCCAGCCTCTGCCTGGCGTCTGCGACTTCGAGCAGGCCGGGGTCGGCTATTTGTACGGCCAAGACAAACCCTCCTAGGAGACAATGGAAAAACTGGAATTCATCGCCCGGATGACCTTTCATATCCCGGACAAGGGCCAGATCATGGTCCGCTATTATGGCCGCTTCGCCAACTCCCACCGGGGCAAGGTCAAGAAGGCGAGCCTTGTTCCACTGCCCTCCGGATGGTCGAGGAGGAGCTCCGACGCATCCCGTCGAAAGGCTGGGCAACCATGATCCGTAAAGTCTACGAGGTGGACCCGGCTACCGGTACCAGTCGGCGCGGGTCAGAGGCAGACCGCTGGCGCCACTTTCACCCCGGCGCACCAGCAACGTTTGGTAGACATTGAGCCGGCCAGCATCGAATCCGTGAACCGAGCCGGACATGAACAGGCGCCAGATGCGGTAAGTGAATTCATCTACGAACTGCAGGGCCTGTTCGTGATGGGCTTCCAAACGATTCACCCAATTGCGCAGGGTCAGAGCATAGTGCTCGCGCAGGCTTTCCACGTCACGCACTTCGAATCCACTTTCCTCCGCGACGTGCAGCGAGACGTTAATGGGTACCAGCTCGCCATCCGGAAAAACGTATGTATCGTTGAAATTCGGCACGCTTGCCGGACCATCGGCAGCCAGGCTGGCGATGCCATGGTTAAGGAATACGCCGCCCGGTTTGACGAGGTTGAAGGCCTGTTTGAAATAAACCGGCAGCTTGACCTGGCCGACGTGTTCGAACATGCCCACACTGGCCAGGGCGTCATACGCCTGGGGCTCACCGAATTCGCGGTAGTCAAAGACCTGGACACGACAGCGGTTCGCCAGTCCAGCAGCGGCGATGCGCTGGCCGGCCAAATCCGCCTGGGGCTGGCTGAGTGTAATCCCGGTGGCGTCTACGCCATAATGCTGGGCGGCGTGAATGATCAACCCTCCCCAGCCGCAGCCGATATCCAGGAGCTTTTGACCTGGCCGCAGGCGCAGTTTGCGACAGATATAATCCAGCTTCATTTCCTGGCCGGTGTCCAGACCGGTATCCGGCGTGAGGAAATATGCACTGGAATAAACCATGCGCCGGTCAAGCCAGAGCTGATAGAAATCGTTGGAGACATTGTAATGATAGGTAACGACCTGCCGATCGCGTTTGACAGAATGGCGCTGTCCGGTGATGTGGCTGGTGGGACGCCTGGAGGTATCGTGCTTTCCCGGCTTGGGAAGTTTGAGCAGACTTTGTGCGGCACGAAGTTTTTTGCTCCAACCGGAGGTGGCTTCAGACAAATCATCCGCCAGGGAGAATATCTGGACAATGTCACCTTCGATGTCGAAATCATTAAAGAGATAGGCTTCAGCCAGTCCCAGCTCGGTGCCGGGCATGAACATGGCACGCAAGGTTCCGGGATGGTTGAGTACGAGCGTGACCCGGCGTGGAGCGTCATCCGGCCAGCGAGTCCCGTTCCACAACCTTACAGCGACTTTTTGACCGGCGGCGGACCGGCCAAAAATATCGTCCAAGAATTGCAGGGAAACCTGAACGGCTTCGTCAACCCGGGGATGAGTGATGGTTGGCATTTTTCACTCCCTAGATCAAAGTCTATACTTATTATGGAATGGATAAGAAGTTCGTTTTCTTCAAAGATGGCTGAGTGAGCATCCGTACGCCGATTTTGCTTCGTCCCGTTGTCATGGATGATAAAACGTGATGCGGAGGGATGTCAAGATGAGCTCAAAATAGCGGAAGTCAGGCCCAGAAGATGCAGGGATTTTCATTCGCTTATGACTACCCTAAATAGATAGCTCGTCAAAATCCGTGTTGACAAAGTGAGGATAAAATTGCCAAAAATGGCTCAGTTTAGCTAACTCAGGCTTAAAATAAATAAGATCGTTCCGACCCGATTTTCACACGCAATTATGTATAGTACCCCTGTCAAGTCCCTACTGCGCTGTATTGCCTCCATCCACCAGTAATAGGTGGCCTGTTACAAAAGATGAATCGTCCGAAGCCAGAAACAACACAGCTTGTGCGATCTCCTCGGGTTTGGCGAAACGTCCCATCGGGATATATGCGCTGGATTCCTTGATCGCTACTTCCAAACTCACCGGGTCTGAATATTCAAAGTCGCCTCTCTCCAGCCAGCGATCTACGAACGTATCCCCCGGGCAGACTGCGTTCACACGGATATTCTCGTGCGCGAAATCAATCGCCATTGCTTTTGTCATCATGCCGACCGCGCCTTTGCTCATGATATAAGGAAATGCATTCTTGCCCGCCACCACAGACCAGTCCGACCCATTATTGATGATCACTCCTTTGCCCTGTTCCTTCATGATCGGGATAACCAGTTTGCACATGCGCCATATTGCTGTCACATTGATGGCGATGGTCTCGTTCCAAATCTCATCTGTCGTTGTTTCCGCTGTCCCTTTTGTGACAATGCCCGCATTGTTGAACAGGATGTCGACGCGGCCGAATTGGGCGAGAGTCCGCTCGATGACGCGGGAGCAATCGTCGGCTTGTGAATGATCCGCCTGGACGAATACGCATCGCTCGTTTTTTTGCCTGATCTCTGCTTCCACGCGTGCACCCAACTCCGAGCGGCGCCCAGTGATCACAACGTTCGCGCCCTCTTCTGCAAATAAGAGAGCAGTCGCTTTCCCGATTCCGGATGTCGCTCCGGTAATGATCGCAACTTTATCAGAGAGTTTCATATGGACTCCTTTGTTTTTTGATTCTAGATTTACAGGAATTTCCTTTTTCCGCGGCGTTTTGAATGGCCGCGTCGGCCGGTGAATCTCCCCTCCCAACCATGCCGGAACTATATCGCTGGCTACACGAAGATGTCAACAGCCCCACAATGGGGCGCCCGAAGAGCATGTTGGGACAAGAAACCCCAACGCTCCAGCGGAAAGACGATAGACTCCGGCTTCCCGTGATAATGACGATGGGAAAGGGAAGAGGAGCCCAGGCCAATCAGCAAGTCACGTGCCTGTCAGCCAGGCCAGCCGCTGCCCCGGGTTTTTATGCTTCTCCGCGCCTCCTTAGCCTCCCCCAGCAATTTTCAACTTTGCTTGACATCCTTTTGCGTCACGACTTATTATCCCCAACGATGGGGTGAGGCAGAATTGGGGCTTGAACGATCATTCGACCAGCGCAGCAAAAATGGCTTTTCCCCATGCCCCGAAAAAGGATGCCCCAATGCGTAATCTCTTGAAGACCGTCTTAGTGTTATTCACAACGTTATCGCTTGAGATAAACGCTTCTCCTCAGCAGAGGTCAGGGTTACAAGAGTTGGCAAAACCCACTGTGAAACTCTCTATTTCGCCTGCGGAACCCACAACAAAGGACATGATCACTTTTACTGTCGACGCTCGGGATAACAGCATGACAGGATTAAAAAGGATTGTTCTCCTGGTAAATGACAGGGAAATTAAGGTCTGTTTGATGTCCCCCTGCGTTTTTTTCGGAGGGCCTTTTCCTGAAGGGGTCTTGAAGTGCGCAGCGAAGGTCTTTGATAACACAGGCAATGAGCCCTGGACGGGATTTCGGAAGGTGAATGTGAGAAGTCGGTCGAGCTCCGCAGGGGTGCCTAAAAGAATAATCGATTTATTGCCCTTGGCAGAAAATATCCAGACGCGATGGACGAATGGTTATGTCGACCTTCCTTTTCCTGGAGAAGAGGATGATATCAGGAGTTTCGTGTGCTATCGGTATGATGCGGTATTGGAAGATGATCAGGTTTATGCAAAAGTCCTATTGACGCGTCCTCAGTTATGGGATGAAGATGGATCAATCATCGGGATATTTAAGATCGAAACCCTCCCCCAAAAAGCGACTTTTAAAACGACAATTGGATTTTTAAAGGAAGCGGATCATACTGACGGCGCCGAGTTCAAGGTTTTTGTGAACAAAGATCCATCATTTTTTGCGGCCGAGCGCTGCTTTTATGATGGCCGAATGGATGATCTGGTTCTGGATCTGGGAAGATTTTCTGGTCAGGATGTTGAAATTGTTTTGCAGGTTCATGTTCTGACTGCATTAACTCGGCATTTGGCTGTATGGGTCGATCCGAGGATTGAATGGTGAATAAAATGCCTGTGGCTCTGGTTGATTATCAAGATTCGTGACGTATTGGAGGCTAAAAGGGGGCTAAATCGGCGGACAGGCCCTCAAGCCCAAGAGGCCTGATGCTCAGCCCACGTCGCCGATTCTCGTGGGTTAGCAGCGAGAACGTGGCGTGCCTGAGCTGATTTAACTTGCCCGAACGATCTGAGCTATTTCGACCTATCCCTCTCTAATTGTTCGACCCGTCGGCGCATCTCAGCGACCTTGGCTTTTGTATCGTCCATCATCCGCTTGAATCGCGCATCGTCGCGGACATTCTCCAACAAGGGGTATCTCGACGCATAATGATAGTCCCTCCATCCGGCATCGACGGCCTCTTGCAGCCACCTTAAAGCTTGTTCCTTATTTCCCTGGACGGCATAAATCGCGGCCATGGAAAACCCGATGCCCGGACTTTCGTCGCCTTGCTCAAGCCGCTTGTGCAATCGGTCTAAGCTTCTCTGAAACAGTTCCCTCGCCTCATCCTTTCTCCCTGCTTTCCAATAGATATACCCGAGTTCGATAGGCTGCGTTCCAACTAGCCAAAGTGCGGCAGGCTGCTCTCCGATTTTTTGATAATATTTTTGAGCCTTTTCGTAATGGCCGGAAAAGAGCTCGGCTTCGGCGGCGTATATCATTGCGTCGGGATTGCCAGGAAATTTGGACAGATACGTTTGGCCTAGCTCGATCGCTTTATTGTATTCCCCCAAGGCGAGGTAGAGATCTATTAGCGCTTGATGTGTCCAGTCCAAGTCAGGTTGAAGTTCAAGACCTTTCTTCAGCCACTCCTCAGCTCGCACAGGGTCATCGAGGCCAGAATAGAGCCATCCCAAATCGCTACAGGGGAAAGCATCAACCGGACTCAGGGCAATCGCTTTTTTTACGAAAGGGAAGGCCTTATCGAGCTCTCCGATATTGAGATAGTATTCGCCCAGAGCGTTGGACGCGATTGCACTGTTGGGATTTGCTTCGACCGCCTTTTGGCCGGCCTCAACGGCTTTTCTCCACCATCCCTTAAAAAAACCATAGGCGGTGCCGAGGGCTTTGTATCCTTCAGCGAGGGTTGGGTCGAGGGAGATGACTTTTTGAGCTTCCTCGATGGCTGCGTCGAACCATTCCGCCTCAGGGAATCCAAATCGCCCGATCCTTTGATAATAGGCATCTGCAAGTCCTGCATGGGCTAGGGCATAATCGGGGTCAAGTTCGAGCGCCTTCTTGAAAAGCTCAATAGCATGCTCATTATCTTCCTTCTTGTATCGAGAGTAGTATTCGCGGCCTTTGACGTAATACTCATAAGCCCTGATATCCTTGGTGGGTTTCTTCTCGACCCGCTCTTTTTCAGCCGGCGTGAGCGTCGCCTTGAGGGCTGCGGCAATCTGCTGGGCGATGTCGCTCTGGATAGAGAAGATTTCCCTAAAGTCGCGGTCATAGGTATCCGCCCAGATATTTGTATCTGAAGTGGCATCGATCAGCCGGGCCGTAATGTGCACTTTGCCCTCAGCGCGTTGCACTCTTCCAGCAAGAATATTGACGACATTGAGCTCCCGCCCAATCTCTTTTATTCCCAGGCCGCTCTTTTTATACCTCATCGCCGACGTCGGTGATCGGACGTCAAGCTCGCTGATTTTGGAGAGCTGGGTGGTGATATCCTCGGTCAGGCCGCTGCTGAAGGCTTCATCCTCACCGGGATCGCCGATGTTTTCAAAAGGGAGGACGGCGACAGAGCGTTTTGAAGCGACAGCGGGCGGTGCCGCTTTCTTGGGCAGGACTTTTATTAAGGCGATCCCGAGGGCGACTACCGCCACGAACGCCGCGGCGGGGATGATGACTTTTTTAAGCCGGAACGAGACCGTGATCTGTTTCGACGTGAACGGCTTTCGTTCGGGCGCGACGCGCTCGGTCGTGGGCAATCCTTTTTCGATCCGCTCGAGCTCGGCCCGCAAGTCGGCGGCGCTCTGCGGCCTCGCGGCTTTTTCCTTCTCGAGGCATTTCAGAATGACCCCGCTCAGGTCTTCGGGGATGTTCGGATTGAGCAGCTTGGGATTCTCTGGCGCTTCATACTTGTGCTTGTGGGCGACGCTGAGCGGTGTATCTCCGGCAAACGGAAGCCGCCCCGTGACCATCTCATAGAGAATGACCCCCAGTGAATAGAGATCCGACCTCTGATCGATGTCTTTCCCCTCGACCTGCTCCGGGCTCATGTACTCGGGCGTTCCGATCAACACCCCGGCGCCGGTGATACCTTTCCCCGAGAGTGACCGGGCGATCCCGAAGTCCATGATCTTGGCATCCCCGTCCTTGTCGATCATGATATTGCCGGGCTTCAGGTCCCGGTGAACAACCCCCAGCCTGTGCGCTTCCTCCAATCCCTCGCACACTTGCTTGGCAATGGATATTGCTGTGCCTATGCTGAGCTGTTTTGCCCTATGGATGAAGCTCTTCAGGTCCTCTCCCGGCACGAACTCCATGGTGATGAAGGTCGTGCCTTCGGCCCGGCCTAGGTCGAACATCTTGCAGACGTTCCGGTGGCCGATTCTGCGGGCGAGTTTCAATTCGTTCGAGAACCGCTCGACCGCTTCCTTATCCAGGGTGATCTCGGGCCGAAGGAGCTTGAGGGCGACCTTCTCCTTGATGTCCGTGTCCTGGACCTTGTAAACCCGGCCCATGCCGCCGTGGCCGAGCTCTTCAATGATCTGGTAGCGTCCGGCGAAGGTGAAGCCCGTGGTGAGCTCGCGGGCAGGAGTTTGAAGGGTTTCCGTCACGACCGGGGGATGGTCTTGAGGCGGAGGAAGCTGGGTACCGCACTCCCCGCAGAATTTCAGGGTATCAGAATTGTCGGAATGACAGGATGGGCACTTGTTGGCCACGTCGGATTCCCTTTCTAGGCTGGCCAAAGAATAGCAAGCAACAGGTAAGAAGTCAACGCCGTACTCGTTTACTGCATCAGTGATGCCCTTGGCTTATACGACTTCAACCATCGTTGACAATATTTATTGTCTGCTGGTCACAAAGGCACCGCCCAGCCAGTCAGCAAGTCATGTGCCCGTCAGCCCCGCAGGTCTCTTCCTGGCGTCCTCAACTTCGGTCAGGCCAGTCTACTCTGCCTCTTTTTTTCTTGACATCTTTGGCGGTCATCCCAAATTCATTTTCTTCAGAAGTACCTTAAACCTTGGCTCCGAGCGCACACTGTCAAGAAGTGGAAGAGTTCCAAGGTAGACTATCATAGACTCCCTGTCCAGGTAAGCCTTTTCCATATTTTCTAATGCTTGCTCCTTCTCGCCTAGTCCTACGTAGATAAATGCTTGATGAAATGGCGAAACATAGCGATCCTTTGATAATGCGATCAATCGCTCGAGCGCGTTGAGCGCTTCATCTCTCATTCCCGCCGAGCCATAAACAAAACCCAGAGTGGCCAATGCAAAAGCTGCTCCTTTTGAGAGCTTCACGTGTTTCTGAGAGGAGGCAATCGCCTCATCCCACAATTTTCTGGCCGCGCAAGCCATGGCTTGATACCAATAGACAATCGAGTAGTTTGGGTCCATAGCGATCACTTTGCGATTTTGTTCGATCGCTTCGTCAAACCGTCGCGCCATATAAAGAGACCAGGCCAAAAACGCATTTACCATAGGCTCGAGAGGATCAAGTTCCCGCGCTTTCTTCATCTCAGCGATGGACTCGTCGAATCGTCCTGTGATGGCTAAACACATACCATACCAGATATGAGCGGGCGTATAATACGGATTGGTCATGATGGCGTGCTGGAATTCTTTTTCAGCCGTCTGCCAATCCCAGTCATATAACATACTTATCCAACCCAATGAGGCATAAGCCTCGCCGAGCTCCGGGTCTATCTCTAAGGCTTTTTTCGCCGCCGCTTTGGCCCGGGGATAAGCCTCTTTGGGACGAATGAAACTGAATAATCCGAACGATCCAAAACTGTCGGCTATTCCGACATAGGCCAGAGCATAAAGCGGGTCTCTGGCGATAGCTTGCTGAAAAAACTCAAGGCCTTTTTGTAACCCTCCTTCATGGCGTCTATACCAGAAATAGCGTCCTTTCAAATAGAGATTGTAGGCTTCATGATCATCCGTGTATCGCTTAAGAATTTTTTCCTTCTCTTCTTTCAAAAGCTTAAGCTTCAATTTCTCCACTATGATCAGCGATATTTCCTCCTGAATGGCAAAAATATCTTTAATCTCCCTGTCGAATTGATCAGACCAAATATGGTAGCCATCCTCGACATTGACGAGCTGAGCCGTGATGCGCAATCTCTGGCCCGATTTTCGGACACTGCCTTCGAGCACTTTATCCACATTGAGCGTCCTGCCGATTTCCCGGATATCCACGTCTTTTCCCTTGAACGAAAATGCGGACGTCCTGGCGACAACCCGCAATTCCTTTATTTGGGTGAGGGCGTTGAGGAGTTCTTCGGCTATGCCTTCACAAAAATATTCCTGTTCCGGATCGGCACTCATGTTCTTGAAAGGCAACACGGCAATGGAGTTTTTCCATTCGTCGACTTTTATGGCTACCGTCTTTCCATTATCGGCCTTATCCAATTCGGAAACGACATCTTCGGCGCTCTGATACCTTCTTGCCCGGTCCTTCTCCATGCACTTAAGGATGACGTGGCTGAGAGCTGAAGGCACTTGGGCATTAAAACTCCTGGGATCCTGAGGCGCCTCCGTCTTGTGTTTCATGGCGATGCTTAGCGGCGTGTCTCCTTCAAAAGGCACGCGGCCGGTCAGCATCTCGTAGAGGATGATGCCAAGGGAGTAGATATCTGAACGCTGGTCAGCCTCTTTGCCTTCCACCTGCTCTGGACTCATGTATTCGGGCGTCCCGATTATCACCCCGGCCCCGGTGATGCCTTTCCCCTTGAGAGACCGGGCGATGCCAAAGTCCATGATCCGGGCATTCCCCTCCTTATCGATCATGATATTGGAGGGCTTGAGGTCCCGATGGACGACTCCCAACCTATGAGCCTCGGCCAATCCCTCGCACACCTGCTTGGCTATGGCAACGGCTGTGCCCACTGTCAATTGCCGCGACCTTCTGATGAAGCTCTTGAGATCTTCCCCGGTGACATACTCCATGGTGATGAAATAGTTGCCAGCTTCTTTGCCGAGGTCATACATCCGGCAGATATTCTTATGGGAAATATCCCGGGCAATCTTGAGCTCATTCCGGAAGCGCTCGATGGTGGTCTTGTCGGCCGACACCTCGGGCTTGATGAGCTTTAGAGCCATCTTCGCTTGGATTTCCTGATCGAAGACCTTGTAGACCTTGCCCATGCCGCCGTGGCCCAGTTCCTCGATCACCTGGTAGCGGCCGGCGAAGTTCGACCCAGTCGTCAGTTCGCGGACGGGTGTCTGAAGGGTTTCCGTAAGCTCCGGTCGGGCCTCTTGGGCTGGAGTCAGCCTCGTCCCACAGTCGGCGCAGAACTGCTTGGTCTCGGGATACTCAGATTGACATTTCGGGCACTTGATGGCCACCGACAGCCCCTTTTATCCTGTATGGCTGGAGATTAGCAAAGAACGGAGGCTAAGTCAACTGAACACAGACCTCTTCCCGTATCACATGGGCATAACAGCACTAGAAAATTGCGTGACTGAGGTCGGGATTGTCAGATCGTCCACTGTGTCACCGAGTGTGTCACCTATTTGCATCTGACAATACAAATAATGCAAACGGTTGGAACGATACAATACTCCTCAATTTCTGATAACCTATTAATTTTTCAGTAAGTTACTGACAATGCTGGGCCTTAGGGGGAAAGCCCATTTTTCTTCCTGGAGGATTCTAACCTGATTAATTCATAAATTTCCAAAAAACACAAGATTGGCCTCATGAAAGGGGCGACGATGACGGGCAGTCGAGCTTTCCGATTTCGGCCGGCCGGTTTTCCGGGCGTCTATGCTGAGAATCACGCTCGGAGGTCCATTTTGGCTGCCGAGAGACAGACTTCCCCGCCGGGACCATCCACTGCCCAAGAAAATCATCATGGAGAGCCGCGGCAAGACGCCCAGACCTTCGCCCATTCCGACTGCCAAGGGTAGGAGGTCGGCAGATGCACCTTGATCCGCGTCCTCAATTGCCGGACCCGGGCTCCGATCTTCAGGACCTGCAAACGGATCGTGTCGAACTGGGCCCGTGCCCACGTCGTCCCTTGAAGATGACGTCGCCGCAAGGCGTGCAGAAGCACATAGGCCATGGAATAAAGGAAGAGCCGGAACTGGTTGGCCTCGAATCGATGACAGGAGGTCCGGTCGGAGAGAAGATGGGTCTTATGGTCCTTGATCATCAGTTCCATCCGTCCTCGGTCGCTGTAAATTGTCTCGTAAACGACGCGTCGAGAACGACACTCCAGGTTCGTCACCACGAACCGGAGATTCGGTCCCAGGGCGTTGTGTTCAGCCTTGACGACGACCCGGCTGTCTTCCTCCCAGCTCCCCGCCTTGTAGAGAAACTCGCCGAAGAGCCGGACCGGCTGCCGTTCCCGTCGGTAACTCCGGTCGGCGTCTTCGACCAGCGAGGCCGCCTTCCGGCGCAGCACGGCATTCGGCGTCAGTCCCAGGGCATACCGAAGGTTCTCCGTCTGGCAAAACTCGATGACCTCGGGCGCGGTGTAATGCGCATCGGCCCGCAGCAAGATCCCCACCTCGGGCCAGGCGTTGCGGATTTTCCGGACCACCCGCTTGAGGATGGTCACGATCTGGGCTCCCGAGGGCCGTTTCCCCGGCCGCAGCACCGTCGTCACCAGCTTCCCGCTTTTTCCTTCGTAGATATGGATCGGCAGATAACAGGACTCGTCGAAAAAGGCGTTGAAGAGAGCCATCTGCTGATGGCCGTGAGTGATGTCTTCCGTGTCGTCGATGTCCAGAACGACCCCCACCGGCGGCGTTCGGTACGACTCAATAAACGCCTCCGCCAGAACCTCCGCGATGCGATAAAGATCCGTCCGCGAGACGGCGTTCTCCAGCCGAGAGAGCGTCGGCTGGCTGGCCGGCGGCTCGCCGTCGGGAAGTCTCTCGCAGGCCATCTTCAACGCCGGGTCCTGCCGCAGCGTATCCGCGTCCTCGTAGCCGCAAGCGATCTGGAAGACCCGTTGTCTGAGCATGTCCAAAAGCGAAGGCCGGGTGTAGCCGGAATGACGGCGATCGTGAAGAATCTTGGCCACGCGGTCAAGAAGCCTCATCCGGCGTTCGACCTCCCGGAGGAAAAGCACTCCGGCGTCGGAGGAGACTTCGCCGCCGTCAAAGTCGACTTCGAGCTTTTTCCCCCGGAGGTCTTCAAAAAGAAACCGTTCCGTGGTATGATGAACTTCGTTCAAAGCTGTTTCCTCCTTTGTATGTCCAAAACGTATTGTAAATCAATACGTTACAAGGGGAAACAGCTTTTTTTATGAATAATTCAGGCTAAGTCCCTTGCGTCCTCAAATGTACCGCTCCTCAAAATCCGTGTGGACAAATTGAGGACAAACTCACTAAAAATGGCTCAGTCTAGCTAACTCAGGCTAAAAATAAGAAATCAGGGGAACCCTGCGTCGGAGGGCATTTCATTTCCTGAAGTCTTTTCCGATGCTCCATGCCTTACCGGCATTTACACCAACCTTCCAGAAATTGTTATCAGGCATGGTCAAAGTGAAGGGTTTCATTTTTTTGATATCGGGCTTGCCGTCGGTCAAGTAGCGTTCTTCAGTATGCGTTTCGATAATTTCCCCGATGAACAGGGTATTTGAAGGCAAATCTATAGCATTAACCAGGCCACATTCCATGCAGAGGGGACACTGCTGGATCATGGGTGCATTCGGGAGGTGACCGTAAAAAATATCGAATACTGTCGATTTGTCTGTTTTTTCGCCCGATACAAGTCCGCAATAATCAACTTTTTCCATTAAGTCTAGACTGGGGATGTTTACACTGAAGGCTTTGTGTTTATGAATACCCATGTTCGTGTAATGATATTTACCCAATGCCACAGCGATCATGGGGGGATTGGCGTTGACTCGCGAGACCCAGCCTGCAGCCATGAAATTAGCCCGGCCATCGACAACCGTGCCGACAAGTGTCATCGGCATGGGATAAACGAAGTTATTTTTCCCGATCTTGACCTTGTTCATAATTCACCTCGAGCTTTGTTTATCGATTGCCTGAAAATCCGCCACGAAGGCCACGAACTTTATTCGCGTCTATCATAAATGTCTTTCTTAACTACAGCCAACCTCTTCTCTTCCACCTTGACGGCTTTGATATGGCCCCAGTTCATTGCCATGTAGGTCACGGGATGGCGAAAATTCCCCAAAAGCCGCCTAAGAATTGACCATGCACCGTAGAACTTCTTCCTTGATCTGATTTTTCCAACCATCAATTCATAAGGCGACATGTTTTTCGGTTGAAAGACCACGGTGCTGTGGTCGTAATATTTCCAGTTGTCGGTGAGCAAACGGCCCTCCTCCTTCATTTTCTGGAAAGTCTTTGTCCCCGGGTACGGCGTAAGAACATTAAAGGAAACCGTGTGGACCTTGTTCTTTATAAGGAATTTTACTGTATCATCAAAGACTTCTTTGGTGTCTTCATCAAAACCGAAGATCATTGAGGCATGGGCGAATATTCCAGCTTTACGCATTTGTTTTAGGGCATTTTCCAATCCTTGAAGTGAGTTGAACGACTTCCGCATGGAGCTCATCTGGGCTTCCTTAACGCTCTCGAGTCCGACGAACAGGCCTTGACAGCCGCTTTCGGCGGCCAGTTTCAGGAGCTCATCGTCCTTGACAAGGAGGGAAATGGATGACTGTCCAACCCACGAAATCTTGAGGGGTTTTAAAGCAGCGAAGAGCTCCTTGGCATAGCTTGGATGCCCGATAATATTATCGTCAAGAAACATGAAGTTTTTTCTGCCCGACTCTTTGACATCTCTCACGATATTATCGACAGGCACGTGGCGGATCTCTTTGCCGAATAGATCCGTGACGCAGCAAAAATCGCAATGATAAGGACAACCGCGGGAAGTCATGAGAGGCACTAGAGCGAAAAGGCGGCGGGTGGTGATTTTGCTGAAATCTTTGGGCACATATATCGAAAGGTCGGGCCGTGGATTATGATATGTTTTCTTTAAACAGCCGTTTTTATAGTCTTCGAGCAATTCGGCCCATACACCTTCGGCTTCGCCTATCACGACGGAATCGCCAAAGGGCAATGCCTCGTCAGGAAGAAGCGTCGGATGCACACCGCCCAGAACAACCGTTTTTCCTCTTTTCTTGAACTCCCGGGCAAGCCAATAGGCGCGGGATGCATTGGAAGTCATGAAACTGATTCCGACAAGATCGCAGTCATGCTCGAGATCGATGCCTTCAGCTTCTTCATCGACCGTAACAACCTGGTGCTCTTTGGATGTCAGGCCCTGGAGGATGATCAATGCCAGCTGCGGCATCATCATTTGCTTGTTGGTCTTCCCGTTCGGGTCAACCGATGGGGATACGAGTAAAATCTTCATCCGTTTTCTCTATTCTATTCTTAGCCAAGCAATTTATCCACTCTTGACGGTGGCTGAACAGGCATATAGCGATAAGAAATATCTCTTCCTGTGGGCCGGATGAATCAGCCTTCACGCGCCGCTATTGCCTTGTCCCATCGTTATGGACAATAAAACGTGGTGCGAGGGGACGACAAGATGATGAACTGAACAGATTGGGAGGTGAACTAAAGAAGGAAGGAAAACCCGAAAGTCAGGTGCCAGTCAGCCCGGCCAGTCTTTTGCCTAGCGTGCTTAACTTTCTGCGGTCAGGTCCACCCTCGGCCCTGAAAACTAAATAGCAGATCCTGCTTTTCCTATTTGTTGCCATCTCTCTCAAGCAATCCGAGATTGATCCTCAAGAAATGCAGGGTCGATTTTATTATCTCGCGGGATTGATTATTATCATCATAGGCGTCGAATGCATGCCGGCCTTCTGAATCATTGATGAACGTCAGAGGGATGTTGTTGGAAATCGCCATCGAAACGAAATAATCCTCAATCTGGTGGAACAGTTCCAAGTCCTGTCCGGCTCTCACAAAAAAGAGCGGAAGGTCTTTATGAAAATGTTGGATTCGCTCGATTCCCTCGGTGGAAAATTTGAACTTTTTGGCCAGAGCCAAGACGGCATCGCGGTATTTTGATCCGGCGTCAATAGGACTCCGTAGTAGAGGGCCGCACATTTGATGTAATCTCTTCGCTCGTTCATTAAGATCGTCAGAGCCGTCAGAACATTCGCCGAACAGGACCAGATCCCGATTCTGTTTTCGTCGATCTTTAATGAAGACGCATTCTGGCGGACCAATGCGCCGGTTCTACGGTAGGGGCTTGGCCTTGGTATACTTAGCCTCGAAGCAAGGTGTCCAGGACTTGCCGTCCGGGGATATATCGATCTTCATCATTAAGCTCGTGAGGTCCACTGTGAATGTAACCGTGCCCCTGACCTTGTACTGCTTTCCCCCAAGAACCCATGTCCCGGCATAGTTCCATATGTTTCCACTGACTGTCAGCGTGCCCGAGCCCAAACTTCCATCGTTTTGGAATTGGCTTTGGGCATAATTCTTAGTCACTGGATCGTACCCAAAGGTTTCGAGGCCCTGAACCTCTCCCGAAGGTCCCTTTTCAACCCAATGGCCTTGGACGAAGAAGCCGCCAAGAATCATCTGCGCAGTATACTCGCCAGTAGCCTTACCTCCAGGTCCTAACGGACCGGGCTTGTATTCTCCCTCATACGTCCAATTCCCCACAAAAGCCTCTGCCTTTTTTTGTTCAGGCCCGGGCTTTGGAGCTGAGGTCTGTGCCTGGCCGGCGACAGCAAAAACCAAAACCACGACACTGACTGCGATGATAAAAGATTTCATGAAACCCCTCCTTTAAGGTGTCTGATAGAGGAAGAAAAATAGTGGCTGCTTAAATTCGTCCTTCGATTCTCCCCCTATTGCGCCTTAACCTATAACACTGATCAATTATAAAGTCAACAAGATGCAATGGCCCCCGGATTGCCGATAGGAAAAGGTCTTGAAGGGAGAAGGCTCCTGGTATAAGGTGTTTTTGGGAAAAAAACAAGC
>Ga0315282_10008552_pt1 | contig 16538 bp, 21 predicted proteins | sample YL17G07_20_MG_FD_203693 | JGI IMG/M metagenome (GOLD analysis project Ga0315282, IMG submission 203693) | Sediment microbial communities from Yellowstone Lake, YNP, Wyoming, USA - YL17G07_20 | ecosystem: Environmental > Aquatic > Freshwater > Lake > Sediment | place: USA: Wyoming | collected...
TCGCCGGCTCTTGGGATTGAGCCGGCGAGAAGCAATCCAGTTCCGCGACCAAGTCGCGGGCTTGGGAATCGCGACCCCTGACAATCTGAAGCTCTTCGTCGAGGCCGACGACGCGGCGCTGAGTAGGATCGTCGCCGCAATCAAAGCGAAGCGGCAACCCAAAGCCCCCACGAAGGTGAGGCGCTTGGTGCGCGCGGCCTTGGGCAATGCGCGGGTCAAAGAGGAGCTGGCTGAGGAGTCGGCTGAAACGACGCCGCCGCAGCTAGAGGCATTATTAAAGGAGGCGGAAACCCCATGATTACCGAAGCCCCACCGCCGCCGGCGATAGTCAGACTGGCGGAAGAAATCGAGAAACACGAAAAAACGTACCGTAACGTGGAGACGCTGACCGGCATCCCTTGGATGCTGATTGGCGCTATCCACTATCGGGAGGCCGATTGTCGTTTCAATCGGTCTATCAAGGACGGCAGCATATTGCCGCCCACCATGGACTGGGAGCTGCACGCCGCTGTGGCTTTAACGCGCTGGCGGCATAGTGTGAAGCTGTCGGTTCCCGCTTCGATGAAAGCTATGTTGGAATTCGCCGAGCGCTATAATGGGCTTGGCTACAGGAAGCGCGGCTTGGCCAGCCCATACCTGTGGGCCGGCACAGACCGGTACGTGAAGGGGAAATACACGGTCGACGGGAAGTTTGATCCGAACGTTGTGGACAAGCAAATCGGCGTCGCGCCTATTCTGCAGGAGCTGTGGGCGCGGCACGTAGTTGAGACAACAAAAGAGTAACAATCGAGACGGAGCTTCGCAGAGAAGCGGGAGAAGCAGGACAGGAACTAAGAGCGCCTGGAGCCACATCCCGTGCCATTGTAGCCTGCTACATAATTGGTCGCCGGTGCGAATCCGGCCCGTCTCTTTTTAAGAGAGGAGACAGCATGGAATTCAAACTTTCAGACATTCCGCCCGAGCTATTGACGCAATTGGTGCACAGCGATTTGGGACAGAAAGCAGCCAGTGCCATCAAAGCTGGTTTATGTTCTGAACGTTGGCCGGAGTGGCCGCATGTGGCGCAAGAAGACATTATCCAGTTGTTTGGCAAAGAGCCGCAAGCCGTGCCGGAAATATTTTTAGAGTTTTGTTTTAAAAACCCAAACATCATCGAGCGGCATTTTGACTTGTTTATGCGTGCACACGCAAATCGAATGGATATTTTGAAGGCTGCTCAAGAGCGTTGCCGGCCCATAGTTTGCTTCATCAGCTGGTTGAAGCGGCAAAGACCGGAGGAAAAGTACGGTGCAATAACCGGCTGTCATGATTGCAGTGTAAAGTTTTAAGCGGCTCAGCCGCGACGACTTTGTTTGCCGGAGGCTTTCCGGCGCGGCTAAAAGTGCCGCGCCGGAAAGCCTCTGATTTTTCTTCGCTAGCAGCCGCAATCGGCCCACAGAAAAGGAGGAAATTTCATGTTTGTTCATTCCGTACGATTGGGTTTTGCCACAAATTCCAGCTCAACACATTCCATTGTCAGAATGGTTGAGCCAAAGAAATTCAAAAAAGAGACCGATTTGGACGGCGACTTTGGCCAGAAAGATTTTACGCTACTCAGCCGAAACTCGAAACTGGATTATTTGGGAACCTTGTTGCGTAATTCTTTTTTGGACAAAAAACTGCCGGTCCACATCGTCGATACTATTTTGCAGGCTTGGACTGGGCGGCGAAACAACAACGGCTGCGATCACAATTCGTCGTTTGTTATTCCGGCCGATTATCCCACCAAGCAGGACACGTGGTCCAATAAGGATCCAGATATGGCCCCGTCGGAAGAGTTTTTCAAAAAGCTGCAACAGCAGGTTCTGCGGGACGATGTGGCCATTCTTGGCGGCTCCGACAACAGCGATAAACCGCATCCGCTATTAAAATACGGCAAACAGTTTGCTTGGCACAAAGGCCTGATGCGTTTAGCTGATGCCCGCTGTGATGAATGGATTTGCCGCAAGGATTGCCGCGACGGAGCGGAATGGTGGGTATTGTTCAACAGGCGCAGCGGCATGAAGCTGCGCATTTCGTTTACCGGCGCGCAGCCTTTGCGCGCCGTTGCTCCCGAACTGGTGGACTTAAAGATTACGGAAAGATGCGACGAAAACTGCAAGCATTGTTATGAAGATTCCAAGGCAAACGGCCGGCGCGCCGACGCTCAATTTGTCCGCGATTTGTTGGCCACTTTCGCCAAGCTGAAAGTATTTGAAGTTTCTTTCGGCGGCGGCGATCCGCTTTCACATCCGGAATTTTGGAACTTCTTGGCATATGCCCGCAGCTTAGGCATCATCCCTTCATTCAGCACCAGAGACTGGCGTTGGCTGGATAATGATGTCAAACGGAAAGCGGCCTTCAAAATATGCGGCGCCGTGGGTTTCAGCATAAACAGCGCGCAGGAGTTGGGATGGCTGTTTTCGACGTTGAATCAGCACTATAACGACGTCTTCGGAGACGAACAGGCCGGCATCAAGATTCACGTCATTCCCGAGTTATTGGGGGATATCGCGTTTAAGAAATTGATCGAGACGGCGAACATATTGGGGGCGCGAGACGTGCTTCTGCTTGGTTTTAAAAGTATGGGCCGCGCTAAAAACATGCAGCCAAAAAAGCTCAGCCGCTGGGCGGTTCCGTTGCGCAAAACGTTTATAAACGTCGGCGTCGACACTCTGTTTGCCAAAAGATATGAGTCGGCCATCAAACGCGCTTTTCATGCCGGCCCCGTCATGTACGAAACGAAAGAAGGAATGTATTCCTGCGCCATAGATGCCGTAAAGCGCACCATTGCCAAGTCTTCTTACGACCCCAAGCATATTCCTTTCTGCTGGCCGAAGGAAAAGCACGACACTGTTGAAGACTTTATGAAAAGAATGAACGAACTGGAGCAAAAACGCAAGAACAAGCTGCTTAGCTTGTGGGAGAAATTGTAATGCCGGAGGCTCTCCGGCGCGGTGCCTTAGCCGCGCCGGAGACCTCTGATTTTTCTTCGCTATTGGAATAGCGAAGTCCAGATTAGGGGAAGGAGAACAACATGCCAGTCGTTCCAACAGGAGCAACTGCAGAGCACGAACATCTGACCGAAGGTCAGATTGCCAAAAATGAGTTTGTGGACAAAATCAAAGCGTGGCATTAGGTCAACAAGCGTCCACCGACAAAGATTTTCATGTCCGAAGCGGACATGTGGGCCATGACGTCGGCCTTTCAGCCGGCCATTGGCTTTGAAAACAATTTGAGAGAGTGGTGCGAAAAGAATGGCAATAAACTAATCGGCATGGATATTGAATTTATTCCAGGCAACAAAGAAACGTACTTCGAGTAATTGTTTTTGGCCGGCTTCCTTATTCGTTTGATTTTAGCAGCAGCTGTTTAAGTATGCCGGCCATCTCTTGTTTCTCCTCCCGCTCCATCTTTGTTCGCAGCTCGGCTCTGATTCTGGCGTTGCGGGCGAGAAGAGTAATGACGGTGGAAGCCAAACCGCACAAAGCGGCAATAATGGCCACAAAGACCTTTCCTTGGTTCTGCATGGCGTCCACCGCTTCTTTGGGAAAATAATTGGTCATCACGTCGCGGCCGGCGGAAGCGTTTAGGGTTTCAATCCGCGATTCCATTTTGCGATTGATTTCCAAGACGTTGCTCATTTCCGCCCGCAATTCGGCCTGCAGCCTTAGGCTTGCCTCCACGTTGGCGGCAAGCTTAAGGTTCAGGTCTTTAAAGGCTTCGATGTTGGCAGACGCATTGACCTGCAGTTTGTTGTTGACGTCTCTAATAGTAGAGGAAAATTCCGCCTGCAGCTTCACCAGAGAATCCAATTTTGTTTCGAAACCGACAATTTTACCCACATTTGTCTCCAGTCCGGTCACCTTCTCGCCGAGTTTGGAAACGGAGGCTGTAATTAGGCCCTCCATCTTGTTTTGCGTGGAATTGTTGGAGCTGACAATATCGTTTTTGACGGCATCCAACTTGGTCGGAAGATCGTCTTCAACAATCACGCCGGCCGGCGTGTTATTCTGCACTACCGGCTTTTCCTCGCGGTCCAGAAAACAGCCGGTCAGACAGAGCAGCAAAGCGGGAAGCAGGAATCTCATCGCTTTTTCTCCTTAAGAGTGGGCTTGGCCGGTTCTTCTTCTTTGAGCACTTCAGCCGGTATGTCGTACTTCATAACGGCCTTTTTGGCTAAATTGGGGAAGTTGGATTCGGTGTGCCATAAGGCACAGCAGGCGTAGTTCACGGCGTGCGCAAAATCGTCCATTTGCGAAGCCGCCCTGCGGACGAGATAGATATCCGCCCCACGGGCGCTTTCGGTTCGATCTTCATAAAGAGCAATAAAGTCGTTCAGCAGATTCTCGATGGATTTATACTGCGGGAACTGCACCATTTTCTGTTTAATGGCCGCGCAAGTAAGCACCAAGCTGGCACTTTTGGACAAAGCGTAGTAATGGCGGGTGCTGGCCTCCGTCGGCGGATGGTGGGTCACGATGTTCTTCGTTGAACCGGTATAAACAAAAGGAATGATCTGCGTGATGTCGAAGCCGGCCTGGGACATCAGGGCCTCGCGCACCGAGCCGGCTCCGCCGTAGTCGTGCGCCAGCCAGCGGATGTTGAACAGTCTGGCCAGCCGCAGCAGTATTTTGACTTCTTCCAGCATCCCAATGGAAGTGTGAATTCGTTCGCCGTACAGCACGTCCCATGTTTTTTTGCTCGGGGAGTAACCAACGACTGCGGCGGCCGTGGTGGAAATAAGTTCTTCACCGCCGCCGCCCCAATCGATTCCCAAAGCTCTGATGCTGTACTCGCGCTGATGTTTCATGGCCTCGTTCAAATCATTGGGCCAAGGCAAAGTGCTGGCCGTCTTTAAGTCGGTGAGCGAGACGAGTTTAATGCCCACATCACAACTCTCGCCCAACACCTCATTCATAAAGCGAGCTTCATTATAATTGCCGGCGCCTTCCTTTTTAGCCAGCAGTTCTTCCCACTTGTCCGCGTTCTCATTGTGCAGCGGCAGAATGATCTGCGGAATGTGGTATCCAGGAAAACGGTGCGCACGTTCCGGAATGGTATGCCGCCAGTGTCCGACCCGTACGTTCAACGGCTGTCCGCAGCGGCTGCAGATTACGCCTTTTCGGCCGATCATCTTCAACAAATCGGCTTGAGCGGAGGCCATATTCCAATGCCCGCAGTCGCACTTGGCCGTCCATTCAGCCTGTGAGCTTTCGCTCCACAATCCCTCAATAGTATTGTCGATGGTTTTTGGCGTTCCACTGTATTGTCGAATGGCTAACGGCGAAGCAGTGGTGCACTCACGAATTACCGGAAGAAAGGTGGGGTCAAAATCTTGGACTTCGTCGTGGATAATCTTGTCCACGGAATAACCGCGTAAGCGGTCGACGGACAAAAAGGCGAAGGAGAAGTAGAGCATAGAGCCGTTGATAAAGGATCGTTCCATGACCGCCCGCTCAACATGCGGACCAATCATCAAATCGCGCACCGGCGACGTTTCAATGAACGGACCGATGTGTGTGTTGGACAACAAGCGAATTTGCTGGTAGCGCGGAGTAACGCACAGAGTTTTAAGATGCGGGAGAAGAAAAGACCGTAATACGGCATCGGCCGACAGTGTTGTAGACTTCGAGACCTGCCGGCCGCATTTCCACAGGCTGCGCTTTGGAACGCATGCCTTAAAAACCGGCTCCATGCAAAAGTAATCGGCGATCGTGTAAGGTTTGCCCTCCAACGTCAAAGCCAACGGCAGCAACGGCACAATTGTGTTGCGGGCTCCAAGATAAATTTTCGTCGCCTCCGCCAATTGCTCAATAAAACTCTCGGGCGCCAATTTACCGAAGGCCGCCTTCGGATCGAAGTCCGGCTCAGTCACCGGATTGACTGCAGTTTCAGCGATCACGGAGGTTTTTCCCATGTTGAATGGTCTTCTTCAAGAAGTCATTTCCCTCGTCAAGGCTTTGTGCGCAGGAGCCAAGGAACTTCTCAAGAACTTCCTGTTGACTCTTGCACGGGCCATCGAGGCCGGCGTTTCAGCCTTCCTCACAATGCTGAAGGCCGCGCTTGCGGTTGCGTGACCGCAGGTTAAACTTGTCTGGATGGGGGAACAGGTTCTTGGCTCTTCTCTTCCCTGTCGGCCCTCATCCAGGCAGGCTCTTCTTAATTTACAAGGAGAAACGGAAATGTCAACCGGCAGCTCGATGGAATTCCTAAACCGCAAAAAGTTGATCAACGGCCGGCGTCGTCGGCCGCGCTTCATGATGGATTCTCTGCAGTCGCACCGTCGGCCGACGAAGGCTTTGCCGGTCTTGTTGCCGCCGGACGACGTGGCCGACCGCATCGAAACACAGAAAACGGAAGACCGCATTCCGTATCAAGAGCCATGATTACGACTTTAGAAAAAATCATGACGCTGAATATGTTGTTCCTCGCACCAAGCGTTTAGTCCCGCCTTTTACAGTCGTAAAGGTTTTGAGCCGCAGGGCTCATGGGAGGCCTGCGGAAAGAGCTTTCACAACTGTCGGCCAACGCCTTGTTGTCCATTAGTTGACGACAACTGGCGCTAAGGAGACAAAGCATGTCCAAGGCACAGCAAGTTTCTTTGTTTTTATGCCCAAAGCTTACGGTGACCAAGGCCACCCAGTTTCCAGAAACCATTATGTTGGCGCTGTCGTCGCGCAACGAATATGACACTGTTTCAGGAGCAATATTTATGCCTGCCGAATCTTGGTTGCATTTAGCGCGTGTTCTTCCGGCGCTTATTGTACAATTGAGAAAAGACACAACCGGTAAGAATATTGACATAGATCTTTGCAAAGAGCGGATGAAAGAAAAATGTCCAATGCGGTTTGGTTGTCCGGAAATGAAAGAATTGGCGGATGCGTTAAAAGTCGAGCCATGATTACCCCCGAAGATACGGCGATTGTTGTTAAATTTTTGCGCAGGATTGTTGAAATAAGACCGCGCGTAATCGATTTTGATCAGGGCTATACCGTGCTGTCCGGAAGAGAATTCTGGTCACACCGCAGATGCGACGGATCAACAGCAGCGTTCCGTCCGCTTCTTTGCGATCAAGTCTTCACTTTGCCTGAATTTGTAAAACACTGCAACGTGGCGTATGGTTCCTGTTGTCCGCATCAGGCATGTCCTTACGACGGCACGAAACTGCCCAACAGCATGCCCGCTGCACATCTTGGAACGAAGAAAGGCGGACTTTTGTGATTTTCATTGAAATCTTCGTCGCCGCTCTGTCTGCTTGGGCACTGACCGAAGTCATCCGGCACGGCTCAATCTTTGAACGCCAGCGGGCTTGGCTTGAAGCCCGCGGTGGACCGATCGCCGAATGGATCGGCTGCGCGTTTTGTTTTAGCCATTGGGCGGCTTTGCTGACGTCCGCCGGCACGTTGTTTGTTTGGGAGGATGTGCTTTGGGAATGGACGACGCTGGTTAAGCTTCTTTTGGTCTGGCTGTGCGCCGTGCGGCTGGCCAATCTGGGAAACGACCTTACTCACAAGTGGTGCCGCACACCACGAGAGGAGGAGATCGAATTTGACTTGGCTGACAAAACACCAATTGAAACTACAATTTCTGGGACAAATAAGACGAAAATTTGATCCGATCGGCCCGCGGTACTTTTGGCCGGTTGTCTGTTTTCACAGTTATCTTGATGTGGCCATTACGGTCGGTTGCCACCACTGTATGTTAAGTCTTTGTCCTTTAAAACACGGCACGGACTTGGATTACAGCGCAATGGCGGGCAGACAATGGAAAACTTGAACGCGGGCTTAAATGTATATTTGGTGCAGCGCTTAAGAATCTACTGTGCGCAGCAAGACGCGCGAGCATTTTCCATCACTGAACTCAATCTGCGTTGGGGCATGCGTCCGATATATTGTCGTCAATTTGTCGAACGTAGAATTGTGTAGATAAACTGTAATGCCTATGGGTGTCCTCTTTGTCCGACCGCGGAAGGAATGGATTTGGCTAATTCGCGGTCTGCCCGTTGGAAGCCTTGAGTTAAAAGGAGAAAGAAAGAGCGTGGAGATTAAAGACAGACTGGGTTGGATTCAAGAGACGGGAATCACGTACAACATGGAAGAAACCAAGTCGTTGATTAGAGCAATGTTCAAAGGCCATATGAAGCACGGCGACGATCCCGATGCGGCGCGAATTATATTGCTCATCGGCAATCACGGCGAAGGCAAGACAAGAGCCCTGGAACAAGTGGCTTTGGAGATGGGTTGGGCACACGACAACTTCCATGCCGGCGCCGTTGACTCGCAGGACAATACCGGACTGCAGAAGGAAAAAGACGGGCAGACGATTCACTCCAAGCCGAGACACATCCCTATTTTTGATCCCCCCAAGTCGAAAAGCGGTTACGGCGTTTTCGTCATCGAAGAGTTCGGTTCCAACGACAACACCGAGTTTCAGAACCAAGCCCGACAGATGGCCGAAGGCCGTTTGGGAGAATTTTGCAAACATCCCAATTGGCTGATTGCCGCCACATCCAATCCGGAAAGCGACCAATACCTGACGGTCAACAAGCTCGATGCCGCTTTGGTATCGCGCTTGGTGATTGTTCCACTCAAAACCGAGCTCGAAGAGAAACTGAGATATTGGCGCACAAAGACCGGCGAGTTGATGTTTGAAAAACTCTACTGGTTTCTGCTGATGAACCGCGGTTTGATTTCCGCGGCCGATTCCCGCAGTTGGTACAATCTCGGCAAGACGCTGCGCGATTGCGAAGAAGATCATGAAGTATTGGCCGGCACAATCTACAAAGCATTCAAAATGGCGACGAATAAAGAAATTGCTGCGGCTTTTGAGATGTTTCAAAAGAAAGGCAATGATCCGGATCAATATCCCATATCCGGCGAACAATTATTGTCGGCCAACGTGGAAACAATGACGGTGTTGTTCGACAGGTTGGGGCGTTGGATCCGCGATCCGAAAAACTGCGGCGTACTGGTACAGGCCACCAAGCACGACATGATTTTGCGCATTCGTGAAACGGCACCGGAGACGGCGAATGAAAAGCCGGAAAACATTGCGCAATTTCTCGAACTGATCACGACAGAAGGTTTCGCCGACATGGCACAGGATGTGCTCAACGTTCTAAAGGAAAAGCGGCCGAATATCTGCAACCAAGTGTTGGCCAATATGAAGCGCGGCGAGGAATTTACGCCGGCTGGCACACGCTTGTTGGCGTTGATGGACGGGCACATGGCGCGCCGCGCAGGCAAAAAAACCAAGACGAAGTCCAAAGACGGCGATGACGACGAGTAAGTTTATCCAACTGTGGCGCCAAAGTTGTCAGGAAAAAGCTTTGGCGCCACAGCTTGATTTACTGGAAAATCTGCATCCGCTTTTCTGCACCAAGCTTATGCCGTGGGTTTCGGACGTAGAATGCACTTATTACGGAGTACGTTGTTGCTGGTTACGCAAAGCACGAAAATACCCAGCAATGGACGGCACTTGTTGTGTCTTTTTTACGACTACGATAGCGAGATGGTTCAGGCGTTGCGATCATTGCGGCTTGCCGACATGTTCTCTTTCAACCGGAGAATTTAATGACTGACAAACAAATTCTTGCGGCGCTGAAACGCAGCTGGCTGGATGGAAGACTCGTTTATTCTTTGGACAACTGGAACAACCTGCGCCCCTTTTTCTGCCATAAAGTTCACCCGTGGGTTTTGCCGCATATTGCGGGAGGGAATTCGAATATCGGCTGGTTTTCCTTAACGGGTAAAACAAGCATTTACCATATCGAAAGCTGCTGGTATTGTAGAAAACACAACGACGGTATTTACATTGCAGCATGTCCTTTGACATGGAAGGAGCTTTGAATGGACATTGAACGGTTTGTGCTGGAGATGCGCCGCGGTTGGAAGTTGGGCCTGCTTACCGGCGTTTTAAATAAATGGTCTTGCGCGCGTCCAATAGAACACTGCAGACAAAATCCGTGGATTATTCCTTATGGCGGCAATCAAGACTGGCATCGAAGGTTGAGCTTAGCCGCTCCGGGGAAAAACCGGCATCTGAATCTCTGCAGCAGTTGCCCGAATTCGTTTAATCCAGACAACTTAGCTTGTCCGCTGCGATACGGAGAGCTGTAGGCGGCCGTGGAAAAGTTTGTCCCTTGTCAAGAAAGGAATTGTAAAGATGGCCAATGACGAGATGGAAGGTCGCGGTTGGGTCGAGGAACTGATTTACGATTTAATCAAAGCTCGTGATGCCGCCTACGCTTGTTTCCTGCAGAACGTCAACTATACCACTGTTGAACATCCTCTGGCGCCGTTGGCGACAGTAGGCTGCTCGCAGGGCGGCGACATCACACTGTTCATCAACTCCACATGGGTAAAGATGTTCACGCTCGATCAGCGAATCGAACTGCTTAAGCATGAAATTTTGCATATTGCTTTTGGGCATCTGACCTCTTGGCATGCCGCTTTGTGTAAGGAATACCGCACGCGGCACGGCGAGAAAATCGGCGCCAGCATTACGGCAATCGCTGCCGATTTGGCGATCAATCAACATATCGACATGACGAAAGCCGACGAGTTTGCCAAAACCATAGCCGAAAAATGGGAAGACGTCGTGCGTGATATTCCAGGCGCTCCGGTGCGCATCGATCCCCGTTTGTTTGCCGGCAAGCGTATTGAAGACTACGGCTTTCCAAAAAACCTGACGACGGAAGAATATTGTGTTTTGTTGGAAAAGATGCTCAAAGACGAAAACTCCTTGACGCCTGAAAATTTAAGAGGCATGGACGGCGCCGAACTGTTCGAAGGTCTGGACAATGACGAGCTTTACCACGTGGTCAAAAAGGGCAAGGATGGCAGCTGGACAGCCCGTAGCGCCGCAGGCGAAGAGATTAAAATCAAGCCTGAAGATGCGGAAAAGTTGGCGGCCACCGGAGAATGCTGCGACGCGGCTACCGACAAACTCCTGAAGGTGGTCAAAGAAGATGTCGGCGAAAATGTCTTCGACAAAACGCGGGGCTTCGATGCGGCGGAAATCAAGGAACTGATTGAACAACTCAACAAGCCGCCGGAAGTAGCTTGGCATTCCGTGCTGCGCGGACTGGAATCCAGAATGAAGGCTACGCTGCGCCGAGCCACTTGGTCTAAGCCGTCAAGACGCAACAAAGACCATATGGGCTACAGGCGCCGGCGCAAACTCTATGTGTGGTTCATTATGGACACTTCCGGTTCCATGTCACACAAAGAGTTGTCGCTGGTGAGTGCGGAACTCAACGGCATCGTTTCTCGGGGCGCCGTTGTGGACGTCATCCATCAAGACGCCGCCATCGGCGCCAGACACAGGTACAAGCGGACAACCGGCCTAAAAGAGTTTTTCGGACGCGGCGGTACGGACTTTTCTCCGGCGCTGTTGGAACTGCTGAAGACTTCAAGACGAGACAAACCGGCCATGGCTGTTGTCTACACGGATGGCGCGGGCGGCGTGGAAAAGTATTTAGCGGAATTGAAGAAGGCCGGCTTTGACGCTCCGAATGGAGAAAGAACGGCCGACGGCGTGGAACTTCTCTGGTTGTTGACCGAAGACGGTATGGAAATCGACAAATTCAAGAAAGAGATTGCCGGCTTTGGAAGAGTGATCAAAGTGAAAACAAAAAAGAAACCGGAAAAGGAAAAGGAGGACGAATGACGCCAGAAGAGCAGCATGAACAGAACATTACTTTGGTGGTGTTGGCCGCCATTATTACTTTCGGAACGTTTTTGCTTGTGGCAATTATCGGCATGCACTGGGAGACTGCTTGGAAAAAGTGCTTAAAAAGACGTGCCGGCAAAAGTGGATGTAGACAAATGACGCCGGCCGGCTTGGTTTGGGGCGATTCACTATGAGATTCTGGACAACAGACAAGGTCGAAACAATCGATAGTGGAAAGCTCTACTACATTTGCCGAAAACCGTGGGCCGGACAGAGATTGGCGGCCAAACGGTATTATTCCACCTATACCGGTTGGCCGAGGATGACGATTCCGAAGACCGATGGCCGAATTTACGTGATTTGCGGTATAGGAGTTAACGAAGCTGTTTGTATAGCCCATAAGCTCAAGAACTGCGCTGTCTACGCGCACAGTTCGGAACAAATCCACTTTTTGCCTTTGTGGTGGTTGCCGGCGGCGCCAGTATGGGGCTACTATGTCCGCGATCTGATCGGAGTTTGGTTGAACGGTAAAAAGTATACAGCGGAGAAACTGTGTAAAAAGTGCCCCCTGCGGTTGCGCAGAACAGTGGAAATGTGCCTTCCGCTGGCACAGAACTGTAAGTTGCCGTTCAGTTTAGCTACGGACGACGAAAACGATTTTAAGGCCTTCGAGCAGTTCTGCACGGAACATTCGGCTGATTGGAATGTGCTGCCCAAAGAACTATTCGTTTCGTTGAAGAAGGCTGCACGAACACCGAGAGGCTTTGCGAAGACGGTTGATGATTTGTAAACTCTTTTTGGGAAAGGAGAAAGCATGTGGATCTACCTGACCGACAGGGAAGCCAAGTACATTGTCGGTAAAGCCGGACACGATAAGAAGTTGGCCGGCATTCGCAAGAAGATCAAAGAATTCAGAGTGGACGACGACTGGCGAGATGCTCTTATCGAACGGGCAAGAGAACAATACGCCAGTCAATTCAGTAATGACGTCGAGGTCGACGATGGGGCGGTTCTTTCCCGTACCGACAGTGGCGATTGGGTGCAGGCTTGGGTGTGGCTAAAGAAGCTGGATGATGACGAAGCCGCGCAGTAGGCCGCCAGACGCCGGCTAAGGGGTCTGGGAGAGGCTGGAACGAAGGGGGGTGCCTCTTTATCCCTTTTGGCCTTTCCAAATCGTCCTGGCGCATTTGCACGTTGTGCACAAACTGCCGCAGGTTCACTTTTTGACTTTTTTCTTCCTACAATCTTGCAACTTCCTGAGACTGTTATATTTGTAAGTAATTTTACACAATGTAGGTAGTCTTAACAAAATACCCCTTCTCAATAACAGTTAGAAGAAAGAAAGAAGCAAAGAAAGAAGATACAGTACTACTACGTAGTACTTAACTACATAATGAGTAGTTCATCATCGCTCTTTCCCAAAAAAGAACAACGCTGACGAGCAATACTGCTCGTCAGCGTGGCAATTCTCTCTCACAGCGGGATGTCTCGCTGGAGGAGAGAAAACGTTTGAAAAGGAGTATGTTTGGTGTCCAACAGCAGTGATGTGCTTGCCACTTGTACGCCAAAAGAAGGTCTGAAGGTCGAAGTTCTGAAAATGTTGGTTTTGCATGCAGGCGACGCAAAAGATATGGACAACATGGCAGCTGAACTTTCCGTGCCTTATATTGGCACCAATCAGACGCTCTTCAGTCTCGTCGAATCGGCTCAGTTGGAACCATTGCTCAGAGATATTTTTGGTAATAATTTCGATCAAAAGAATCCTCCCAAGAATTTGATCGTTCAACGTCAGCGCAGACTGTTGCGCATCACCGATGCCAAGGCTAAGTCCAATGACAGGATCAAGCGCATTCTGGAGAAGCTTCACGATTGCGCGGCTTTCATTTTGAACCGGAAGGATTACAGAGAGGCATATGTCAGTCACCTTCTTCACGCTTCTTACTTGGTTGAAATGCTGCGTGGCGCCTTGGTAGTTTCCGGTTTGGAGCCGAATCTCAAGCGACATTGGTCGCCCGACGGCGGCATTGCGGCCGATACGAAGGACTACGAAGCTCTGATGATCACAGGCGGCAGGATCTACAGCTTGGAAGACATTTGTCACACCTGTCCCATGATCCTCCACCGTTCCGTTCAGAAGTGTCGGATTTTGGATCGCTCCTGCGTCATGTTGGCCAATGAGCTTTTCGGCGGCTTAATTGTCGATGAGACCAAGCCGGCCGAGAAGGAAAAGAAGCATTGCGATGTGCATGCCGGTATTTGCATCGGTTCGGCTTGCAAGCACTTCGGTTGCTCGGCCACTGTGAATATCAGGCACCTGAAGCGGGCTAGGCCGCTGATCGAAGAGATCTTCAAAAGCGACAAACCGAAGGACTTGGAGAAGATTGAGGTTATTGTCGGCGGAGATGACAACGTCGAGGATGCTGTCGAGGATGAGAAGAAAGCGTAGCAGTGGCCCGTTCAACCGGCTTGCGCTCATGTCACGTAAGACGGTTGATTTTCTGGCAGTGTGGCCCCGAGCTGCGGCCAAAATCGGGGCTTTTTATCAATTAACCGCACTTTTTGAAAAAAGTGCCGTTGATTGATTTTTAGAGAGGAGAAAGAATAGTGTTCTATTTCACGGCTGACCTTCATCTGCAGCACAGTGCTTGGGCCGGCCGAGAGGACTTGGCCGGTGACGCCTTAAGGGCTTTTGATTTCATTGTTGAATCGGCGATAAAAGAAAAGCCCGAGGCCTTGATTTTGGGCGGAGACATCCTTGATGCTCCGGTCACTTCTTCGGAAGTCGTCGATCGGCTGGACTTTGGAGTCAAGCGGCTGATCGGAGCCGGCATCAAAGTGTTGTTCATTCAGGGACAGCACTGTCGAGCCGTACCTCCGTGGCTGCTGAGACACGAAACCACTCCTCTGGAAGCCGAAGGCTGGAAAAGTAAAGCCGGCCTGCGGATTTTCGGGTTGGACAACCTTCCGGCCGGTGCGCTGCACGACTATCTTCAAACCATGCAGCGGCAAGACGACGACATTTTGGTTCTGCACCAGCTCTGCAAAGGCGCGCCGTGCGTCAATTGGGATTTTGATCCCGCTTGGTTGGCCGATTGGCCGAATTTAAAGCTCGTGCTGCTGGGCGACCTGCACATCCCATGGCACGAGAAGTTCCCCAAAAAGGGAGGAAAATTCGAGGTCATTTACAGCGGTTCTACGGCCATGCAGTCAATTGATGAGCCGCCGGAGAAGAGTTTCATTAAAGTCAACGACGACTGCAGTTTGGATTTTGTGCCTATTCCGTCGCGGCTGTTCCGTTTGTACACGGCAACGACGGCGCAGGATTTGGTGAACATCGAAAGGCAGTTGGCCGAACTGCCGAAGAGCGACCGCAAGCCGTTGGTCGTCCTGAAGTACTCGTCCGAATTGTCGGGTGCCGGCAAGTTGTGTGCCGCGCATCCGGAAGTTGTGTGGATGCCTAAACCGTTGGCGCCGGAGCTTCCTCTGGCCGGTTTTGCATCTGCAGTGGTTCCGGAAAAAGTCTCGCTGAGCGGCTGCTTGGACGGCATTGTGAAGCGGGAAGAGAAGCCGGAGCTGCATTCGTTTCTGGCGCAGGTCTTGGCCGCGCCGGACCCCAAAACCGTCATCGACGCCAAGATCAATGAGATCACGCCGGCCGGCGTGGTTTGAAGAGAGGAGCAAAGATGAGTGGAGCAAAGAAAGAGCGTTTTCAGTTGGATCGTGTGCTGCCGGTGGTAGACGGCGTGGAGCAGATGTTGCCGCCTACGGATGAGGAGCGGCAGCGGCTCGAAAAGATTTATAAGGCGGAAGTTGACAAAAACAAAACCGCAGAGTTTGCAATCGAAACAATAACGCCGGAAATGGCATTGAAGGCTTACATGAAGGGCACCAACCCCAGGCAGCTCCGCGTGCGCAGCGTTATCGAATATGCGCTTGCGATGCGCGATGGCAAGTGGAAAATCGGTCCGCCGCTTTCGTTTACTGCCGACGGCGCCGGCGTGGACTGCTTTCACCGTTGTTTGGCCTGCTGGCGCGCCAATATGATGATTCCGTTTGCCGTTCAACGCGGCGTATTGTTGTCGGCCAAGAGCGTTTTTGACGACGACGCGCACCGCAGTGGCGGCGACATTTATCAGGAGGCCTACAAATTGCCGGCCAGAATGGCGGGCTTCCTGTCGGCGGTAATGACGATTGTGGCCCTAGGCCCAGTCTGCAAGAGGGTGCTGAACATTTATCGGTTGGGATTCCGAGCCGAGAATCCGGACGTGTGGCAGTTCATCAGGCAGTCGTTTCCGGAATGCAATTCCACCACCAGCCATTTGTTTAAGGCGCCGTTCATGGGCGCACTTGGCCGAGCATATAAGTTTCTTCCGGACCATAGGGCGGATTTGATGCGAATCGGACAAGCATTCTATTCCGGCGAGTACGATGTGTTTGGCAAGGAAATGCAGCAGACATTTTCTGGTGCGGCAACTAAAATCACGAAATATTTCGCCAAGGGCAGCGGAGGCGGCGGTTCTTACAAGCGCGGTTTGTACTATACCGCAGCGTCCTGCATAATTGCTTTGTTGGGGCGCAAAAAGGTGACGGGCGATTCGCCGTATTGGCCGCGCGTTGCGGTCGATCCGTTTTCCGAAACAATGGCCCAGGCGACGGCCGAGCGTATTTGTGAGCTGCGCGAGGGGTCCAACGAGCAACCTTATTTGAAGGCGGCTGCGAAGCACGGGAAAAAGAAAAAGTAGTCGGCCGCTCCGCCGGCCTCGAACAGAGACCGGCGGAGCCTTTTAGAGGAAGCCGGAATGAGTTTTTCCATTGGACTTCGCGTTCCGCCCAAGCGGGAGCCG
>Ga0315282_10008553_pt1 | contig 16536 bp, 16 predicted proteins | sample YL17G07_20_MG_FD_203693 | JGI IMG/M metagenome (GOLD analysis project Ga0315282, IMG submission 203693) | Sediment microbial communities from Yellowstone Lake, YNP, Wyoming, USA - YL17G07_20 | ecosystem: Environmental > Aquatic > Freshwater > Lake > Sediment | place: USA: Wyoming | collected...
GAACATGGAGCGATTGAAGGAACTCAAGCAGGAACAGCAGGAGGCCTCGACGGCGGTCGCCTGAGGTTCCGATAACGTGCCGCCCCCTTAAGGGGGCCAGGAGACAGAGGCATGACCTCCATCCATCGACCGGAGTGACATCCATCAGAAAATGTGCGAATAAGTCTTTACACTACCGTATCCAAAGGCCGGACCATCGCAGCCCGGCCTTTGCTACGCGCCTGGTGGGATAGCGGACTCATCGGTAGGCCGGCCATGTGAGTCGCGTATGGCGTGGGCAAGCTCTGCACTGCGAACCGGTTCTCCACGCGAATCCGGCCAAGGTCACCGGAAAACATGGTGCATTCAACAGTAACTGCCTGCGCTCGCAAGGGTGACAAGCAGGGCCCGCCCGTGATTCATTCTCGGAGAGGCCTTAAACGGCGGTTTTGAGAGATTGGATTTTGTGCCAGAGCAGCTCGGTGAGTTCTTTGACTCCCTTGCCGGTGGCGGCGGAGATGGGGACCATGTCCCGGCCGAGCCGGCTGCGCAGGTCTTCAACTCGCACGCCGTCGGGGTCGAGATCGATCTTGTTGGCGACGATCACTTCCTCCTTGGCGGCGAGGGTCTCGCTGTACCGGGCCAGCTCACTGCGGATGGCGTGGTAGTTGTCGACTGGGTCGGAGCCGTCGAGCGGCATGATGTCGAGGATGTGCACGATGATCCTGGTCCGCTCGATATGCCGCAGGAAGTCGTGGCCCAGGCCCGCCCCCCTGCTGGCGCCTTCGATGAGGCCCGGGATATCGGCCATGACGAATCGGCGATAATCGCTCAGCTCGACGATGCCGAGCACGGGCTCCAGCGTGGTGAAGGGGTACGCCGCGATTTTCGGCCGGGCGGCGGAGCACCGCGAGAGCAGCGTGCTCTTGCCGGCGTTCGGCATGCCCACGAGGCCGACATCGGCGATGAGCTTCAGCTCCAGCCGCAGGTTCCGTTCCTGGCCCGGCTTGCCGGGCTCGGCGACCCGCGGCGCCTGGTTCGTCGAGGTCGCAAAGGCCTTGTTGCCTCTGCCTCCTTTGCCCCCCCGGCAGATCAGCACCTTCGTCCCTACCTCGTTGAGGTCCTTCAGGAGCAGGTTCAGGTCCGCGTCGCAGATCAGGGTGCCGGGCGGGACCCGGATCACGAGGTCTTTGCCGTCCTGCCCGTACATGTTCTTGCCCTGGCCCTGCTTGCCGTTCTCCGCACGCCAGTGATGCCTGCCGGTGAAGTCGAGGAGGGTATTCATGTCCCCGGCGGCCTCGAAGTACACGTCGCCTCCGCTGCCGCCGTCGCCGCCGTCGGGCCCCCCTTTCGGCACATACTTCTCCCGCCGGAAGCTGATGCAACCGTTGCCTCCGTCGCCGGCCTTCACCCAGATTTGGGCTTCGTCAACGAACATATCTACCGTCGCGAGATGCGGAAATCCGAAATTCGAAATCCGAAATTCGAAACAAATCCAAAGCTCTAATGACAAAAACGCTGGCGCAGGCTGCCCGGGCCCATTTTGAATTTCGGATTTTGGTCATTCGTGCTTGTTTCGGATTTCGTGCTTCGGATTTCGAATTTCCTCGGTTGCGGCCCTATAAAAAAGGGATGGTCTACGGCCATCCCTTCAAACCCTGAATGTGACACTCTGTCGCGATCAGACGACGTGGACCCGCCGGCCCTGGAACTGGATGGTCCCATCCGCCTTGGCAAAGAGGGTATAGTCTCTGCCCATGCCGACGTTGGAGCCGGGGAAGAATTTCGTGCCGCACTGCCTGACGATCACCGAGCCGGCCTTGACCGCCTGGCCGCCATACAGCTTCACGCCTCGGAACTGGGCATTGCTGTCGCGCCCGTTTCTCGATGAGCCTTGTCCCTTCTTATGTGCCATGGCTTACCACCTCTTATCTTCTCAGCCTGAAAAGTCGTCCAAACCAGAAACCAGTGATTTTATCACCCCAAGCAGGGAGTGTCCAGAAAAAGATCTCGCTTTTTTCCCCGCCGGGTTGCACCGGTTCTGCTATCGCGCATCGAGGATCTTGACGGCGTCGGCCTGCGGGATCATGCCCATCGTCGCCAGCTTGATCTTGCCCTCGGGATCGATGAAGAACGCGCTGGGAATATTCTGAACATCCGCATACGGGCTCACCAGCGTCGCCCCTGCGCCCGACAGCACGGTGTAGTTCACCGAGTTCTGGGCAACGAAGCTTTTGAGCAGCGCAGGATCCTCGCGGGAGATCGCCAGAATGGCCAGCTTATCCGGCGAGACGGCCTTGCGCAGCTCCACCAATCCGGGCATCTCCATCTTGGACGTCCCGTTCGACATGGCCCAGAACACGACCAGCACGTTCTTGCCGCGGTAGTCGCTGAGCTTGTGGACATTGCCCTCGACATCCGTCAGGGCGAAATCCGGAGCGATCTTGCCCCGCCAGGAGTCGAATACCGGGCCCCACGTCTTGGCCTCATTGATCGCATTTTGCAGGCCCGTTTTGGCCTCGCCAAAGAGGCCTTTCGCCGCCGTAACCGCGTCCTTGGATGCGTCCGACTGCCCCGAGGCCGATTTCGCCTCAACGGACCCCGGCTGCTTCTTGCAGCCGTTGAGAACCGCCAGACCCACCAGAACCGCCAGCACCAGCGCCGTCACGAGGTAAATAGTACCCTTATTCCCTATAGCCATAACGAGACCTCCCTGAGATCATTCCGAAACGATTACTATAGCGTGTCCGCAACACTTGTAAAGCCCAAAACGGGCAAATTTCACTTTTCCGGGCCTCGCAATGCCATGCGCAGCGATATTATCCCTACGATGGTGGCCTGAGCCTGTTCGGAGCGGCCCGCTTACAGGTCTTCGCGCCGCTGTGCGACGCTCCGGTCGCAGTGCAGCTCCAGGGCCGCAATCCAGCGAGTGAATGTCCCAGGGCAACCGCAAAGTCGCCCAATGTGGTGGGTGGCATCGTGAAGCTCGGCAATGGCGATTTCTCCCGCGCAGGACCATCGCCAAGGCCTGCGGCCTTGACGATGCCACCCGGCTCGCGCACTCACCACGTCTCCTTCCGGGACTTTGCGCTTGCCCTGGTGAACGTCCCGTGCGCCATTTACTATGCGGCGGGCCCTGCGTATAATGACGCCGTTCTCCGTTCGGGGCCCGCTGCCGGCGACTTCGTTGTGCCTGCGGCGGTATCAAAGACCGCAAGGAAATGAAGGAGTCGAAGGATGTCCGACAGAAACGCAGCCTCACACCGTCTCATCGTTCTGGCCCTGAGTTCCATCGCCGTCCTGTTGTGCCCGGCGGCGCGAGCCGACATCCGACTGCCCGCCGTCATCGGCGACAACATGGTTCTCCAGGCGGGCGATACAGTGTCGATCTGGGGATGGGCCGACACCGGTGAGGAGATCAGCGTCAAGGTCAGTTGGCACAAGACCGAATGGACCGTTCAGGCCGACAACGCCGGCAGGTGGACGTTCAAGATGACGGCCCCGGATGTCGGCGGCCCGTACGAGATGACCCTCAAGGGCAAGAACACCATCGCAATCAAGAACATCCTGGTGGGCGAGGTCTGGGTCTGCTCCGGCCAGTCGAATATGCAGATGTCGGTCCGAAGCTCCGCCAATGCCGATCAGGAGATCGCCGCCGCCAACTATCCGAAGATCCGGCTGTTCTCCGTTGAGCGCAAGGTCGCCGAGACGCCCCAGGAGGACTGCAAGGGACAGTGGGTCGAATGCAGTCCACAAACGGTGGGCGATTTCTCCGCGGCGGCGTATTTCTTCGGCCGGGAGCTTCACAAGCAATTGAACGTGCCGGTCGGCCTGATTCATACCTCCTGGGGCGGCACCCCGGCTGAGGCATGGACCAGCCCGTCGATGCTGGAGAGAAACCCGGTGTTTGAGCCCATCGCCAAACGCTACAAGGATGCCGTGGCTGTCTATCCCAAGGCCATGGAGGAATTCAAGCAGAAGCTGGAGCAGTGGAAGAAGGACGCGGAGAAAGCCAAGGCCGACTTGACTCAGGTCCCGCCCAGACCGGGCGAGCCGTTCGGGCCCGGAAACCCGAATTCGCCGTGCGGCCTGTACAACGCCATGATCGCCCCACTGACGCCGTACACAATCTGTGGCGCCATCTGGTACCAGGGAGAATCGAACGCCGGCCGCGCGTACCAGTACCGCGAGCTCTTCCCGGCCATGATCAAGAGCTGGTGGGAGGCCTGGCGGCAGGGCCAATTCCCGTTCCTGTTCGTTCAGCTCGCGAATTTCCAGGCGGTGAAAGAGGAGCCGGGCGACAGCAACTGGGCGGAACTGCGCGAGGCACAACTGATGGCGCTGGCGTTGCCCAGCGCCGGCATGGCCGTGGCCATCGACATCGGCGACGCCGTGGACATCCATCCGAAGAACAAGCAGGACGTGGGCAAGCGCCTGGCGCTCTGGGCTCTGGCCAAGACCTACGGCGTGAAAACGCCCTACTCGGGCCCCATCTACAGGGACATGGAAACGAAAGGAAACAAGATCGTCCTGCGCTTCGATCATACGAACGGCGGCCTGGTGACAAAAGACGGCGCACCGCTGAAGGGGTTCGCCATCGCCGCCACGGATCGGAAGTTCGTGTGGGCCGATGCGAAGGTCGAAGGCGATACAGTGGTGGTCAGCAGCGACAAGGTTGCCGAGCCGGTCGCCGTGCGATATGCATGGGCCGATAATCCGATCTGCAACCTGTACAACAAGGCGGGGCTGCCGGCATCGCCGTTCCGAACCGACGCCTGGCCCGGAGTGACCGTGGACAGCAAGTGAAGCTGTGCCGACGACTCCATGCTACAGCGGGCCGGTGTCACCACAGCCAGCGGGCAAGCGGGGACAACAACGTCCCACGGCGAAGAAAAAATGGCCCCGAACCATCCCGGGATATTGCCTGCGCGATGGGAAAGTGGTAGAGTGCCTGACTTGTGTGTCTGTGTGGAACCGCGTGGGCCAGAGTAAGCCGCCGTCCGGCGCCGTATCGTGCGTCGTGCAGACTGCTCCGGCGAGGCCCGTGGAGCCGCCGGTGGGACCAGAAGGAACATGAGCGGAATTGGACAGTACATGACGATCCTGGCGGAGCTGAATCCGCTTGAGCCGATCACGGCGGTGCCCCTGCTGAAATTTCACGTTGGGCCATGGCAGGTGGTCGTCAGCAACCACGCCTTCATGGTGATCGTATCGGCGGTATTTCTCATGGTTGTCGTGTCCCTCGCCGCCCGGTCGCCGAAGCTGGTGCCTCGCGGCCTGCAGAACATCGTTGAATCCATCTGCGTCTTCCTGCGGGAGGAACTGGCCCGGCCCATCCTCGAGCACAACACGGACACTTATGTGGGATTCCTCTGGACGACGTTCTTCTTTATCCTGACGCTCAACCTGATCGCCATGATCCCGACGGAGAAGATCTTCGGCCTGATGACGCAGCGAGTGAACCGGTTCGGGGGCCCCGCGACGGCAAACATCTTCATCACAGGCGCCTTGGGTGCCACCGCGTTCATAATGAGCCACGTGTACGGGATTCGCAAGCACGGGGTCCTGCACTACCTAGCGCACCTGGCGCCGCCGTCGCCGGCGTGGCTGCTGCCGTTGATCTACCCACTGGAGTTGGTGACGATCTTCGTCCGGCCGTTCACCCTGGCGATCCGGCTCTTCGCCAACATCGTTGCGGGGCACATGGTCCTGGCGACGATGCTCGGCCTGATCTTCGTCTTCAAGAACCTTGGCGTGGCGGTCATCTCCGTACTTGCGTGTGTGGCGCTTTCGTTTCTGGAGCTGCTGGTGGCCTTCATTCAGGCGTACGTCTTCACGTTTCTCTGTGCGCTGTACATCGGGACGGCCGTCAGCTCGGAGCATTAGCATGTTTTTGGAGGTTTCCCAATGGACTATCTGACCTGTCTTGTGTTAGGGGCTGCAGAGCCCGTGGTGCGGGTCACGGGCGCCAACTGGGCCGTCCTCGGCGCCACGGTGGCGTGCGGGATCATCATCACCGGGGCCGCCACCGGGATCGGCATGATCGGCGGCCGAGCGGTCGATTCGATTGCCCGCCAGCCCGAGGCCGGCAGCCGTATCTTCATGGCGATGATCCTTGCTGCCGCCCTCATCGAAGGCGTGACCTTCTTTGCCCTGTTGATCTGTTTCCTTGCCGTATTCTGGCTGCATTGATCGTGGACTGCGATGGCTAAGCTTGTATTACTCTGCGCTATTGCCATAGTGTTCCTGTCCTGTGGCGTGACTTGGGCCGAACAAGCCGCCGGGGCGGAGGCTGAGGGCTCCGGCCTGTTCAGCGGAACGCTCGGGGATTCTCTCTGGACGGTGATCGCCTTCGTGACGCTGCTGCTCGTGCTGGGCAAGGTGGCATGGAAACCGCTGCTCGATGCCCTCAATGCGCGGCAGAGCCACATCGAGGAGCAACTGAAGTCCGCCGAGGACATGCGCCGACGCGCCGAGCAGATGCTCGACGACTATAAGCAGCAGGGCCTGAACACGCTGCGTCAGGCCGTCGAGCAGGCGCAGCGGCACCAGCAGGAAGTGGCGGAAAAGACCCGGCAGGAGGTGCTCGCCATCCGGCATCGTGCCCAGGAGGAGATCGAAAGCGCGCGGGCGGCGGCCATGCAGGAGCTGTGGAAGCAGGCCGGCGACATCGCCCTGCGGGTGGGCGGCGAAGTGCTCGGGCGCACGCTGACCGGGCAGGACAATCAGCACCTCGTCGATGAGGCCGTGACCCGGATCCGGCAAAGCGGAGGCTCGCCGTGAAGACGGGGACTGCCGCCCACATTGCCGACATCTACGCGCGAAGCCTGCTGGAGCTGGCCGAGCAGTCCCGGTCCGTCGACGCCGTGGCCAGTGACCTCGAAACGGTCTCGACGCTGCTGGAGCAGAATCCCGACTTCGGGACCTTCCTGGCCTCACCCTATTTCGCCGAGCAGGCCAAGCGCGACGTGGTCCGCAAGGTATTCACGGGCAAGCTCCAGGCCCTGACGCTCAACTTCCTGTCCGTCATGATCGATCACGACCGCGGCATGTTCCTGCCGGAGATCATCAAGCGATACAGGCAGCTCTATCGTGCCTATCAGGGATACCGCACGGTTGAGGTGACCGTCGCGCAGCCCATGAACGACGAGCAGATGGAGAAGCTCTCGCGGGAATTGGCCGAGGCGCTGCACGCGAAGGTCGATCTCGACGTGCACGTGGACCCGTCGATCATCGGCGGCGTCGTGATCCGTTACGATGACAAGATGGTGGACAACTCCATAAAGGGCAGGCTGGCCCGCACCGTCAATCAGTTGCTGACCCCCCAGAGAAGGTAGAAGTACCTATGAAGATCGATATCAGCGAGATCACCGGAATCCTGAAGCAGGAGATCAGCCAGTACGAGGCCAAGCTCGACGTGACCAAGGTGGGACGGGTCGTCGAGGTGGGTGACGGCATCGCCCGCATCTACGGCCTGGAAGACGCGATGGCCAGCGAGATGCTCCTGTTCGAGAACGACGTCATCGGAGAAGTGTTCAACCTCGAGGAGGACTCCCTTGGCGCCGTGATCTACGGCGATTACACGCAGGTCCGGGAGGGCTCCGACGTGCGAGCCACCGGGCGGCTCATGTCCGTTCCCGTCGGGGAGGAGTTGCTCGGCCGGGTGATCTCGCCGCTGTGCCAGCCGATGGACGGCGGACCCGAGATCACGACGAAGGTCAGGCGCCTGATCGAGTCGGACGCGCCGAACATCGCCCAGCGTCAGCCGGTGCGCCAGCCTTTGCAGACCGGCCTCAAGAGCATCGACTCCATGATCCCCATCGGCCGGGGCCAGCGCGAGCTCATCATCGGCGACCGCAAGACCGGGAAAACCGCCATCGCGATGGATACGATCATCAACCAGAAGGGCAAAGATGTCATCTGCGTCTACGTGGCCATCGGCCAGAAGGATTCGACCATCGCCGAGGTGATCGATGTTCTTCGACGGCACGGGGCGATGGAGTACACGATCGTGATCGCCGCCCCCGCCGCCGAAAGCGCCCCGATGCAGTACATCGCGCCGTACGCCGGCTGCGCCATGGCCGAGCACTTCATGTACGACAAGAAACGCGACACACTGTGCATCTACGATGACCTGAGCAAGCACGCCGTGGCCTACCGGCAGTTGAGCCTGCTGCTGCGCCGGCCGGCCGGCCGCGAGGCCTATCCGGGCGACATCTTCTATCTGCACAGCCGTCTGCTCGAACGAAGCGCCAAGCTGTCCGACAAGCTCGGCGCCGGCTCGCTGACGGCCCTGCCCATCGTCGAGACCCTGGAAGGCCAGATCTCCTCCTATATTCCGACGAACATCATCTCCATTACGGACGGTCAGATCTACCTGCAGAGAGACCTGTTCCATGCGGGCGTGCGGCCGGCGATCGACGTCGGCGTCAGCGTCAGCCGCGTTGGCGGCGACGCCCAGGTCCAGGCAATGAAGAAGGTTGCCGCCAGGCTGCGGCTCGATCTGGCGGCCTACTACGAACTGCAGGATTTCGCCCGGCTTGGAACCGAGTTGGACCGCAGCTCCCAGCGGCAGCTTGACCGTGGCAACAGAATGGTCGAGCTGCTCAAGCAGCCCCAGTTCTCGCCGCTGTCCGTTGGCGAGCAGGTCATCACGATCCTGTCCGGCTCCTCCGGCCTGCTCGATGATATCCCGGTGGACCAGGTCAACGCCTTCGCCACGGACATGCTGCAATGGCTTCACGGGAAGCATCCGGAGTACATCGACGAGATCAACAAGACCGGCAAGCTCAGCGACGAGCTGACCGGCAAGCTCACCGCGAGCATCGGAGAGTTCAAAACCACATACAAGGAACTGCACCCCTAACCCATGGCGTCGATTCGACAGATATTTCTGCGCCGCAAGGCGATAGACAGCATCAAGAGGATGACCCGGACGCTGGAGATGATCTCCTCGGCGCGATACAAGGCATATTCCGGGCGATGGGCGCTGACGGGGGAGTACCGCGACGCGCTGGCGAGGATCGCGTATCTGCTGGCCACGCCGCAGCGACCGATCGACCATCCGTTGCTCAACGAAAACGCCTCGGAAAAGATGGCCATCCTCGCCATCGGCTCGCGCAAGGGCCTCTGCGGGTCATATAACTCCGATATCTTTCATCTCCTCGAAGTCCATATCCGCCAGGCGCAGGCGAGTGGCCGACCCTTGGACATCTACGTGCCGCGCAGCCGCCTCGAAGGCATCCTGGCCTATCACGGCGTCACGCCCACGCACGTCTATACCGACCTCGACGAGATGCCCAGCGACCTGCAAATCCGAACCATCGCCGAGGACTTCGTCAGCCAGTATATGTCCGGGACGCTGGGCTACGTGGGCATCATCTACAAGCGGTTCTACTCCACGTCGAGCCAGCAAGCCCAGACGCTGACCATCCTGCCGCTGCTCGATCTGGTCGATGACCTGACGACCCGGGCGCACATCCTCTGGCCGTGGAACCTCACGTTTGAGGACTTCGACCTGTCGCCCTCCGCCGACAAGATCATCGAGGGACTGGCCCGAATGCTCGTGCACTATTCGATCCGGAGCTGCTTTCTCGACGCCGTGCTGAGCGAGCACCTGGCACGGATGATCGCGATGAGAAACGCAACGGACAACGCCGAGGATATGATCAAGCAGCTTACCGCCGATTACAACCGCGCTCGTCAGACTCAGATTACCTCCGAATTGCTGGACATCGTCAGCGGAATGGGGGCTTTGGAATGAACACCGGAAGACTCATGCAGGTCATTGGCAGCGTCTTTGACGCCAGGTTCACGCCGGAACACGTGCCGGCCCTGTTCAACGCGCTCGAAATCAACTTCGAGTTCGCGGGCACGAACAAGAAGCTCCGCGGCGAGGTGCAGCAGCATCTCGGCGGCGGCAGGGTCCGGGCCATCGCGCTGGGCAGCACGCTGGGCCTTCGCCGCGGCATGGACGTGGTCGATACCGGCGGGCCGCTGACGATCGAAGTCGGGACGGAGACGCTGGGAAGAGTCCTGAACCTCTTCGGCGACCCGATCGATGACCGCGGTCCCATCGACGCCAAGACGCGACGGTCGATCCATCGCGATCCGCCCAAGCTCGTGGACCTGACGGCGCACAGCGAGATGTTCGAGACGGGCATCAAGGTCATCGACCTGCTGTGCCCTTTCGTGCGGGGCGGTAAGACCGGGCTCTTCGGCGGCGCCGGCGTCGGCAAGACCGTCGTGATCCAGGAATTGATCGCCAGGATCGCGACACGGCACGGCGGGTATTCCGTCTTCGCCGGGATCGGCGAGCGGACGAGGGAGGGAAACGACCTGTGGCTCGAAATGCAGAAGACGACGATCCCTGGCACCAATGACACGGTCCTTGCCCACACCACCCTGGTGTTCGGGCAGATGAACGAGCCGCCGGGGGCAAGGCTGCGAGTGGGCCTGGCCGCCATGACGATCGCCGAGTACTTCCGCGACAGCGGCATCGGCGACATCCTGCTGTTCATCGACAACATCTTCCGTTTCGCGCAGGCGGGCTCGGAAGTGTCCGCCCTGCTGGGCCGAATTCCCTCCGCCGTCGGCTATCAGCCCACCCTGGCGACGGAAATGGGCCAGCTCCAGGAGCGCATCGCATCGACCAAGACCGGCTCGATCACATCCGTCCAGGCCATTTACGTGCCTGCCGACGACCTGACCGACCCGGCGCCGGCGACGACGTTCGCCCACTTGGATTCCTTCGTCGTGCTCAAGCGTGCGATCACGCAGAAGGGCATCTACCCCGCCGTCGATCCGCTGGAGAGCACGTCACGCATTCTCGACCCGAACATCGTCGGCCACGAGCATTACGACGTCGCCCAGACCGTCCTTGAGTACCTCCAGCGATATAACGAGCTGCAGGACATCATCGCCATCCTGGGCATCGACGAGCTGAGCAAGGACGACCAGACGACCGTGGCGCGGGCCCGGAGGCTGGAGCGGTTCTTCTCGCAGCCGTTTCTCGTCACCCGCCAGTTCACCGGCATGGAAGGCAAATACGTCACCGTCGCCGACAGCGTCCAGAGCTGTAAGCAGATCTGCGAGGGCCGATGGGACCAACTGCCGGAAGAAGCGTTCATGTACGTCGGCTCCGTCGAGGAGGCGGCACAAAAGGCTAAAACACTCGCGCAGAGGTAAGCGTCCGAGCCATGGACAGTCCTGAACAGAAAACGTTTCACTGCGATCTGATCGACCCCATGGGCAAGCTCCTGGATTGTCGCACGACGGCGGTCGTCCTGCCGGCACACGATGGGCAGATCGGCATTCTGTACAACCACTCGCCCATACTGTGCGAGCTCGGCTTGGGCATTATGAAAGTCACCGTCGTTTCCGAGGATCAGTACCAGGGTCCCTCCGAAGGCGACGCATTCTTCTTCATCGACGGGGGATTTGCCCTGGTCGCCTCCAACTCGGTCATGGTCGTCGCGTACGACGCGGTGGCCCTGAAGGACCTCAAGCCGGAGAAGGTCGAGCAGATGATCGAACGGACGACCCGGATTCTGCCCGCCGCGACGATGTCGGCTGACCAGCGCACGTATGAGAATGAGCGATTGCGGCTCCTGAAGCGACTCGCCGGCTCCCAAACGTCGTAGTCACAGGTGCGCGGTGGCAGCCGACGGAACGCACGGGCTGCAATATGCCGGATGTTGAACCTTTGTCAAAGATTGTGTCTGCGGTCCTGTGAGATGCCGAAGCGACTGGTCTTTCCCAAGAGCAGCAGGCTCACAAACAACCGCCAGTTCAAAGCCGTCCTGGACGGCGGCCGGCGGGCGGGCGACGGCCTGCTCACCCTCTACGCAGCCCCCAACGACAAAGGTCAACCCCGCCTGGGAATCTCGGTCGGAAAATCGAGCGGCAAGGCCGTCGTGCGAAACCGTCTCAAGCGGCTTGTGCGGGAGGCCTTCCGCTGCAATCAGCACGGCATCCCTCAAAGCTTCGATTACCTGGTGATGATCTCGCCCTCCTTTTCCCGCAGGTTGAGGCAATCGCAGGAGGGTGCGAAGGTGCTGGCGTCTCTGACATTCGAGCGAGTGCAAAGGTCTTTCCTGTCTCTGGTCCAGGCCGCACTCGGCGCAGGGCCGCAGGACGATCAGCCGACCCGTCAATGCAGTGAAACGAACCAGTAAATGACCGCGAACGAAGGTAAGGCGTTGGTACCCATAGGCGAAGCAGCGAAAAAAGCTGGCGTTTCGACGCAGTCTCTGCAATATTACCTCATGGTTGGACTGTTGGAGCCCAGCCAGGTAACGTCGAGCGGTCGGCGGCTGTTTGATGTAAAAAAGATCGATCGCATCCGGCTGATCAAGCGGCTCAACGAAAGCGGTTACCCCCTGCGCGCCATCAGGGATTTGTTCATGGATGGGCGGTTGTAGAAAGGAATTAGCGGTGAGCGATTACGAATCGACACAGAGGCGACGGGATCTCGTGGTGGGCATCTTTGTCGTCGCCGGACTGGGCGCTCTGGGATGGATGGTCTTCAAGTTCGGGGACCTGCCGACGGCGATCAGCCGAATGCGATCCTTCCAGGTTTCCGTTCGATTCCCTGCCGCCCCCGGCGTGCAGAAAGACACCCCTGTGCGGTTCTGCGGCTACCAGATCGGCCTTGTCACTTATGTGATGGCCCCCGAAGTGCTCGAAAACCTTTACACTCACCAGAAGTACCATCAAACCAAGTGCATCCTCAGCATCCACAAGCGATACACGGACATCCCCTCCAACGTCGAGGCCAAGCTGATGACGCGGGGGCTGGGCAGCAGCTATATCGAGCTACAGGTGGACCCGAACAGGCTTCCGGCGCCGCCGAAGGACCCGAATCGGCCGGAAACCAGGTTCCTCGTGCAGAACATGGAGCTCCAGGGCTCGGCGGGCATGACCAGCGAGTTTTTCCCCGAGGAAAGCCAGAAGAAGCTCAGCTCCCTGGTGGACGGCATCGGCACTTTCATCAGCAACGCCAACGACATCATCGGCGATCCCAACAACAAGCGGAACATCAAGGCCACGCTGGCGAACTTTACCGAGGCATCTCACGGCGTGACCGTGGCCATGGCCAAGGCCACCGAGGCGATGGACGACGCACAGAAAACGTTGCAGGAGTTCCGCCAGTTCACCTCCACTGGAACGGAGACTCTCAAAAGCGCCGACGCCAAGGCCGAGAGGCTGGTCGTCTCGATCACGCACACCAGCGATGAGCTGGGCAAGGCGATCTCGCAAATGCGCCTGGCCATGGAGAAGGTCAACACCGGCGACGGCACCGCCGGCCGGCTCATCAACGACGGCCGGCTCTACGAGGGCCTGCTGGAAAGCACCTCCCAGTTGAACGAGCTGCTCAAGGACCTCAAAGAGCTGATCAACAAGGTCAGCGAAAAGGGCGTGCGGTCGATCTACTGACGGCGCATCACGACCACCGTTTGGTTCATCGCCGGGGCCGTTGCTGGAAACATCACTTTGTCCGTGCCGATCGAGGCCTGCACGTAATACTCGAAATCAGTTTCCCTGATACCGCTGGCGGGAATCTGTGCGGTGTAAACGCCGCGGGTGACGCGCTGCAGAGGCACGCTCTGGAATTGTCCCTTTCCCAGCGGCCGCCAGTACACGCCGGCATTTTCCACCTGCTGCAGACCGAGAGCGATCACTTTGAGCCGCAGGTCCTCCCCTGCCGTCAGACTTGTCCGGGCCGTTGGCACGAGCAGGCGCGCCGGCCCATCGTATGATGTCGATGGATCAGCATCCTCCGGCAGTTTCTCGCCGAGGATTTTCGCCAGTTCCTCGCCGGGCTTGACGAGCAGATTCGGTAACAGGTGTTGCTGCCAGTTCATCACAGTTCCCATGCCGCCGGTGGTCGTGATCGTCGCCAGCAGGAGCCGATGCACTTCGGCGACCTGCCCGATCAACTCGCGGCGGATGGGCAGGGCCGTACCTCGCGCAAGCTCCTTCTGCCGGGCGGGGTCGGTCTCCTTCTTGACCTGCTCCATAGCCGCGTTGAATTGCGCCCACGTGCAGTTGACCCGCCCCACCGCCTTGAGGTACCGGAAGGTGTTGAGCCAGTAATCGAACCGTTCGAGGTTTCCGGCGCCGCTGACTTCCGGCCGCAGCGCTGCCATCTCGTCGACGAACGCGTATTCCTTCTCGACCTCGGCCCAGGGCCTGCTGTCGGGCTGGATGCCGCCGGGACCATCGACCCAGGTGGCCGGCCGGGGCAGGTACGAGTCTCGCTTCTTGCCGATTCCCACGTCCGCCCCGCCATCGAGCCTGACAAAGAGCTTCGCGACCGGCCCGGCTGCCGGCTCTCCAAATTGGGCCTTCGCCCAATCGAGATAGAAATCCTCCGTGGGCAGATCACGCAGGCGGTTGTCCACGTCGGAGCGAGGCAGATCGGCCTCGTAGCCTTCGACGGCCGGACCGCCGCAGTTGATCTTGCGCACGACGCCCTGCCCTTCCACTGTAAAGGCAGCGATGCACGGAAACTCCACAATCGGGTCGAATTGGATATCGAGCATGCCGTCCGATACCTGCACGCCGGGGAAGGTGTAGTCGAGCGCGCGGTTCTGACCCACCTTGGCAAAGATGTCGAGCTTGTCGATCACCTTGCGGCCCTGGAGCGTCACGCTGAAGACGCGTTTGCCCGCCTCGGTGTAGTGCGGCTCGCAAAACTGCAATCGCACGGCGTAGGTGCCGTTCGGCACTTTGAGTCGATACGCCTTCACGTCATAGATGACCGTCTGATACAGCGCGGGCTGCTTCGTGTCCGCGATCGGATTGTTGGGGAAGGCAGCGACGTTGCCGCCCTCCCGCCCTTCCGTATGCTTCAGGTCGGGCACGGGCATCTCCTTGCCCAGGTACGGATTCCAGGGCTTCTGCTCCCAGGCGGCTTTGGCCAGTGCCGAGACATTAGGTCCGAGGATTCGCGTTCGCCAGTGGATGCCCAGCAGGCCGGAGCAGCCGTAGGCCAGGGCATCGGCCGCGTCACGCCGCATCCGACCCACCCAGAGCTGCGGGATCAGTAACCCAGGATCGTCCTCCAGCCACGGAATCGCCCACGTCGGCCGGCCCTTCACACGCGAGAAGCCCGCCTCCACCGGCGAAAAGCCCACCTGGCGGTTAATGCAGGTCATCGGCATGTCCTTAGGCAGGAAATTGTCGAATAGGGCCCGGTCGTTCGGCGGCCCGAGCACCCAGCCGCACGTGGCCAGGGTGAACGTCGCGTTCACGCGCTTCGCCGCCTCGATGGCCGCCTTCAAATCCGCCACCGTCGCCTGAATCTCCTCATCCTTGGGATTGCCCCACGTCCACGACTCCGGCGTCCAGAACCAGTAGTAGTCCAGCGGATAGGTCTTGCCGATCCGGTAGAACATGCCTTCATAGACCTCGCGGACCACCGCCGGATCGTCCGGATTCTTGCCTGCGCTCTTGATTCGCTCCTTGACAACATCGGGGATGATCAGCGGCGTCTCCGTGCCTTCGCACGTCTGGACGCCGAGGGCGTGGGCGAACTGGAACGCCTCCTTGAGCATCTCGCCGGTCCGATTGAACACGGCGTTTCGCTCCTCGGGCGTCTTCGACACGGGCATCGCGCCGAACATCACCTCCGGGCCAAAATCGTCGCGCTCGAACAACTGAGCCGTGCCGAAAGAGAAGTCGCCGGTCTTCTTCGCCACGTAGCCCCAGTTTCCGCGAAGCGTATTCATGTAGCTCGAGGGCGAGCTGAATCGCACTGTGCCGTCCGGATTGACGTCCTCTTTCAGTCCGATCCAGACGGTCGGCTCCGGCCCCACGCCGCCCTGCGGATATGTGTGCAAGCCGATCAGGTTCATGCCGAGCTTGGGAAGCTGTGCGATAATCGCTTTGTAGTCGTCGGTGTTCCACCAGTCCGGGCCCTCGGGAAAGTCGTGAAAAGGCTGGATGCCGCGAGTTCTGAACAGCGGCTTGCCCCGGTCGTCGAGAACAGGCAGGCTCAGCGGAATCTTCGTGTCGGGCACGACATCGCCATGAAGATAAAAGCGCACGCCCAGATGCTCTGCGAATCGGTACGCCGCGTACAGTGTGCCTGCGGGATCGCCGCCCACGACAAGTAGAATCTTCCGCCCGCCGGAATTGCCCGGCGTAATGGTTTTCAGCAGATATTGCTCAGGCCCCAGTGCCGCGATCGACTTGGCCAATTCCGCGTCGCTCTTCGCCGCCGCCTGAACAACAGGCCGCTTGCTGTGTCCGACGAGAATGAGGTCTCCTTCCGAGGGCAGGCGTCCGCCGTCTTGGGTGATAGGCACAAGCTGATCCGTCCGCAGATAGAGGTATCGGCGAATCTCCCGAGCGGCCAGGTCCTCGGGCATTTCGGCTCCCCCAGGCTCAACCACGATCATCAACCGGGTGGCAGCGTCAAGCGCACAGGCTGTGTCACATCGCAATTGTTTGGCCCACTGTCTTGCTCTGGAGGCGGATGCCTCTGCGATCCGGCTCCACAGGTCCCTCGCTGCCCCGCATGCCCACTGCACGGCAGCCTGCACGGCTCAG
>Ga0315282_10008554_pt1 | contig 16535 bp, 11 predicted proteins | sample YL17G07_20_MG_FD_203693 | JGI IMG/M metagenome (GOLD analysis project Ga0315282, IMG submission 203693) | Sediment microbial communities from Yellowstone Lake, YNP, Wyoming, USA - YL17G07_20 | ecosystem: Environmental > Aquatic > Freshwater > Lake > Sediment | place: USA: Wyoming | collected...
CATCCCACATATGCATTTATGGCGTTTTAGGAGGAATTCATGGCAATAGAAGTTGTTATTCCTATGTTGGGAATTACTGCTGAGAAAGGAAAGATCCTTAAGTGGCTTAAAAAAGAGGGAGATTTTGTAAAGAAAGGCGAGCCTATTTTTGAACTCGAAACGGACAAGGTAGTAACAGAAGTAGAGTCACCAGCTTCTGGAACACTAAAAAAAATTCTTGTCCGCGAGGATATTGAGGTTCCTATCCTGACCGTTGTTGGCATTATCACAGAGAAGGGTGAAGAACTCCCTGAGCGATATAGTGGGATTACGCCTGAAACTCCTTTGCCCAACCTTGCGATTCCTGAATTCCCAGGAACATCTATAAGTTCAGTACCCTCCATCAGTCCTGCGGAAGGGTTTTTTGATGTCGCTATTATTGGTGCTGGCCCCGGGGGGTATGTCGCTGCGATAAGAGCAGCCCAAATGGGAGCTAGGGTTCTTCTAGTAGAAAAGGACGAGATAGGGGGAACCTGCTTGAATCGAGGATGCATCCCTACGAAATGCTTCCTTTCAGATGCAAAGATTTATAATAAAGTTAGAAATTCGGATATTTTTTTCAATGGTTCGGAGATCACAATTGATCTGAAAAAGATGGTCTCTCGCAAGAATAAAGTAGTGGAAACTCTCAAACATGGGGTCTCAATGCTTCTGGAGAGTCAAAAGGTCACTCTAGTTAAAGGGGTCGGGAAATTCTTAGATCCAAAGAGAATCGAGGTTTCTTTGAATGGAGAGGTTCAGGTTTACTCGGCGAAGAATGCAATTATAGCCACCGGTTCCCTGGCTGCCTCTCTTCCTTCAATTAAGGTAGATGGTCAAAAGATTCTTTCAAGCGATGAGGTAATTCATTTGAAAGAAATTCCCCAAAATATCTTGATCGTTGGGGGGGGAGTGATTGGAGTTGAATTTGCTAGTATTTTTAATTACCTGGGCACAAAAGTGAAGATTCTTGAGATGCTTCCTTACATTATTTCAACAGAAGACGATGAGGTTATCAGGGCTTTAAGATTTCTGCTTGAAAAGCAAGGCATCGAAATTCTAACTGAAGCAAAGGTTTTAAATGCCTCACATAGTAAAAAGAAAATAGAGCTGACTATTGACCGAAAAGGAAGACAGGAGAGAGTCTCTGGAGAAAAGGTTCTTATGGCTGTAGGAAGGATACAGCATACGAAGGATCTTAACCTCGATAAGATCGGCATTCAAATGGAAAGAGGATTCATCAAGGTCAATTCAAGGATGGAAACTAATATCGATGGAATTTATGCCATCGGTGATGTGATAGGAAAAATGATGCTCGCGCATGCGGCTTCAGAGGAAGGGATTGTAGCAATTGAAAATCTAATGGGCAAAGTTTGCGAAATTAACTACGAAAGGGTGCCCAATTGCATCTATACTTTCCCTGAAGTTGCATCTGTTGGTTTGAATGAAGCTGAAGCGAAAAGGAGGGGTTACGGGATTCAAGTGGGAAAATTTCCCTATCTAAAAAATGGGAAGGCGCTAGCCATTGGAGAATCTGAAGGGTTTGTGAAGATCATTGCAGAAAAAGAGTTAGGGCAAATTCTTGGGGTTCATATTCTTGGCGAGAATGCTACCGACTTGATAGGAGAGTGCCTCCTTGCGATAAATTTGGAGGCTTCAGTAGAAGATTTAGGTGAGGTCATTAAAGGCCATCCGACTATATCAGAAACAGTTAAGGAGGCTGCTCTTGATTGGCAAGGGTTAGCTATTCACATGCCGAAGCAATCGAAGGCTTGAGAAAAACTTTTACCAATCATTAATAACATTTATCCTTTACAGTTCAGGTGGCTTTATGTCCCGCTGATAAGCGTATTTCGAGGACACCATTTTTCGTATTTAACACGATGGAAACATCTATTATGATTAATCGAAGTCAAAGAGCCAAATTAAATTATTAGATTAATTCCCAGTGAAAGGAATATCTTATGGAAGGTTTCTTTAATATGGTTCTGAGAATCAACCTAAGCACAAAGACCTTCAAAGAAGAAAGAATCCCAGATTCCATTTATGAAAAGTATTTAGGTGGAAAGGGTCTTGGCACCTACCTCCTTATGAGGGAGAATCCTCTTGGAGTTGATCCGCTTTCTCCAGAAAACAAACTTATTTTCTGTATTGGACCGATCACCGATACGCAAATCTACGGCTCCTGTCGGCATGGTGTCTTTACCAAATCTCCCTTAACCGGGATTTACTCGGAATCCTATTCTGGAGGTAAAGTGGCGGAGCCCATGAGTAGGACAGGTTATGATGGCTTTATTTTTGAAGGGGCATCAAATAAGCCAATCTGGGTCGACATCTCTGGTCAAAAGGTAACCTTCCACGATGCAACGGATCTTTGGGGGAAAGATACCTACTCCACGGAGGATGAGGTTCTAAAGAGACTTAATAAGAAAGGTGCGGGGACCATTGTCATCGGACCTGCAGGGGAGAACTGTGTTCGGTTCGCTGTCATTGAGAATGACTACTGGCGATCGCTCGGAAGGACTGGGGTCGGTGCCGTGATGGGTTCGAAAAAAGTCAAAGCCATTACCTTCTCAGGTGAGCAGAGGAGGGAGGTCGCTTATTCTGAAAGACTTGAACAGTTTGCAAAGCAGACCTTGGAGGGAGGCAAAGATAGTCCAGGAGCCAAAGCCTTCAGAGGACTTGGAACTCCGATGGTTGTAGCAATGAATAACGCCGTTGGTGGTTTCCCCTCCAAATACTGGCATCTAGGGACCTTTGAAGGCTGGGAAAAAATCAGTGCGGAATCCCTTCTGGAACGATGCCATGTCAAACCTAAGGCGTGTCTCCGCTGCTTTATGGCCTGCGGCAATTTAAGTGAGGTGAAGGAGGGAAGGCACAAAGGTCTGAAAATCGAGGGTCCAGAATATGAGACAATCTATGCCTTTGGAGGCCTTTGCATGATTCACGAGATCGAGGAGATTGTCTATCTCAACGATATCTGTGATCGTCTAGGTATGGACACCATCTCTGCTGGAAGTCTCTGCGCCTTTGCTATTGAAGCTTCAGAGAAGGGCCGAATCAGGGAAAAGGTTGGCTGGGGAGAGGTGGATAGGATCGCCGAACTGCTGAATGATATCGCATTTAGAAGAGGGATGGGCGCAATTTTGGCGGAAGGGATTCGGCATGCAGCTAAGCTCTGGGAGATGGAGGAAGTTGCGATTCACGTGAAGGGTCTTGATCCTGCGGGTTATGATCCTAGAGTCCTTAAGGGAATGGGGCTTGCCTGTGCCACATCGGACCGTGGGGCTTGCCACCTGAGATCAACCTTCTATAAGGCAGAGCTCTCCGGAATGATACCGATGGATCAGATGGAGGGAAAGGCGAAACTCTTTCTTGAATTCGAAGATCGGTTCAACATCCACGATTCCTTAATATTATGTCGATTCTACAGAGACATCTACTGGGATTGGAATCATCTATCGACGATCGTTGAAGTGACGACCGGTCTTAAATTGGACGAGAATGGATTGAGAAGAGTTTCATCCGCAATCCAAGATGAGACCCGGAGGTTCAATCTTCGTGAAGGCGTTTCTCAGAAGGACGATACCCTTCCAAAAAGATTTTTCGATGAACCCTTAGGCAAAGACGGAAAGACGATCCGAAGAGAAGACCTTCAAAAAATGGTTCAGGACTACTATGCCCTTCGGGGATGGAGTCCTGAGGGGATGCCAAGAGAAGGTTAGGAAGCATTAAAACATAATGTTCATTTTCATTTTATACTGGGCAAGGAGATAGCCAACCCACACTGTCTCTCTTGGAAGGGGTTTATCTCGACTCGTGGGGGTGGAGAATAACTTCTTTACTTTCTTTTTGGAGGGTTAGGTGTGTAACCAAGGTGTAACCGTGCTAACCGAAAATAATCCAAATTAACCCAAGCTATTCCAACTTGACTTCTCTAAGTGCTTGATTTATAAGTATTCAAAAATGATGGGAAATCGCCTGGTGGTCGGGTTACGACTTAAAATCCCTCGGTGGTCCCCCACCGTGCCGGTTCAACTCCGGCCCTAGGCACCAAGGATTTTACGGGGTTAGAGAAGATTAAGCTAACCCTATTTTTATTCAATGTCATTGCCCATAAAAAGGCTTTGGACATTGCCGGTGAAGGCTTGACCTTCGTAAGAGTAAATTCTAGGCGGGCCAGAAGATTTCGCGGGTGTCGTCGCGTTCCTACCCTCCGAAGCCCCTAAATTTTATCACCGGGCAGACCATTTATTTTGATGGTGGAAGAACTATCCTCTGACGAGAGTATGGAATCCTGAATGGACTTGGTAAGGTTCCTCAGAATCCAGGCTGAGAAATATGACGAAAAGCCATTCCTATTCGGCGAAGAAACATCTATAAGCTATCGGGCCTTTGATCGACTCACGGGCCACATCGCCTCTGGCCTGGATAAATTGGGTATTGGACGGGGTGACCACGTAGCCGTTCTTCACCCGAATAGCGTTCAAACACTTCTTAGCTATTTTTCAATTATTAAGGCAGGGGGCGTTGTTATCCCGATTAACACCATTTACACATCGAGGGAAGTAAGATTCATTCTGAATAACTCCGAGGCGAAGGCGCTGATCCTCCATGAGGATTTTTCGCCCGTGATTGAAGAAATGAGAGATGAGATCCCTTTGGTGAAAAATATCATCGTGAGAAAAGGCCGCGAAACAATGGAGACTGCCGTTGAAAATGCGGTCGGGACTCCACTTTCGACGAAGAAAGAGGTGGATCTCAAGCCGGATGACGCCGCCATCATGTTTTACACCTCTGGCACTACGGGTTCCCCCAAAGGAGTCATTTTAACACACCGTAATTTCTGTTTTGGCGGACCCAACGTTGCTCAGAATTATGGACTCAGAGAAGAAGATGTCACTATCGCCGTTCTACCTCTCGTCCATGTTTTCTGTGTTGCCAGTCCTTTTTTCGGGAGTCTGAGCTCAGGAGGGAGTGTGGTGGTTCTCGAAAGGTTCAAGACAGAACTGGTCTTTGAGGCAATCGCCAAGTATAAGGTGACCTGGTTTCCCGGCGTTCCAACCATGTTCATTTACCTGTTAAACGGCCTGTCAGAAAACAGGCACGACTTATCCTCTTTAAGAATGGGGCTGTCAGGGGGAGCCTCCCTTCCTGTGGAGGTTTTGAAAGAATGGGAGGACAAGTTCAATGCGGTGGTGATCGAGGTTTACGGACTGACAGAATCGACAGGTCTTGTGACAGCCAATCCGGTTTACGGGATCCGAAAGGCGGGATCCATCGGGATCACGGTTTCCGGGGTTGCCGCAAAAGTGGTGGACAAAGAAGGAAATGAGCTACCCCCGGGAGGAATTGGCGAGTTGATTTTTAAGGGACCGAATGCCACCAGGGGATATTTCAAACTTCCCCAGGAGACCATCGAGAAGGTCAGGGATGGCTGGGTATATACGGGTGACCATGCATGGAAGGATGAAGACGGGTATTTCTACATCGTAGGCAGAGAGAAAGAACTCATCATTTCCGGAGGCTATAATATCTATCCACGGGAAATAGAGGAAGTTCTCCATGGCTTTCCGGGGGTAAACGAAGTGGCTGTGATCGGCGTCCAAGACCCGATAAAAGGGGAAGTCCCAAAGGCGTTTGTGGCTTTGAAATCAGGCCTTCGAGTTACGGAAGAGGAACTGCTTGACTATTGCCGGAAGAACCTGGCCCCTTACAAGATTCCAAAAATTAGATTCATGGATGAACTTCCCAAAAATACGACAGGCAAGATTATGAAAAAAGAACTTCCAAAGGAGTGAATAAACCAACAGGAGAGTAAATGATGGATCTCATGCTATCCGTTCAAGAGAAGGATTTCAAGGAGTATTGTCGAAAGTTCGCTAAAGAGAAAGTGATCCCGATCGCCGAAAAATATGGGGAGACGGATGAAATCCCGAAAGAATTAGTGACCGCCATGGCCAACGCAGGGTTATTCCAGCTCTTTCTTCCGGAGGATCTTGGGGGAAAGGGTGTCAGGGCGTTACCCATCTGCCTGGCCAGGGAGGAGTTGGCCGGTGTCTACTGTCCCGCCGATGTCACGCTGGCGATGCAGGGGTTGGGGAGTTATCCGATATTCCTGGCCGGTAGCAGAGATCAAAAAGAAAAGTTTTTAGGCAAGATAGGATCCGGGGAGTGGCTTACCACCTATGCCCTCACCGAGCCGGAGGCAGGAAGTGATGTGAACGGGATGAGGAGTCGAGCAAAAGAACAGCCGGAAGGATTTGTCCTGAATGGGTCGAAGAGATTCATTTCCAACGGGTATGCGGCTGACATCCTGGTTGCCTTTGCAAAGACCCCCCTCGAAGAAAATCCGAAGGCAATGTCCGCCTTTATTTTGGAAAAAGGGATACCGGGTTTTGCCGTCGCGAAGAGACTGAAGGCGATGGCGCCCCACGACCTTGTGGAACTGGAGTTTAACAATTGCTTCGTGCCGAGAGAAAACCTTTTGGGCAAAGTGGGTGAAGGGTTCAAGATTGCTATGAAGACCCTGGACGTATTTCGCATGTCCGTAGGCGCAGCAGCGGTGGGTATTGGCCAGGCTGCATTTGAGGCGGCCCTGGACTATTCCAAGAAGAGGGTGCAATTTGGAAGTTCCATCGCCAAGTTTCAGGCAATACAACTCAAGTTGGCCGAAATCGCAACGGAATTGGATGCGGCCAGGGCACTCGTCTACCGCGCGGCTATCCTGAAAGATAGAGGGGATTCGAATGTCTCTAGATTCGCCTCCATGGCAAAATTTTATGCCACAGAAATCGGATTTCGTGCTGTGGACCAGGGCCTTCAAATCCATGGCGGTATCGGGGTGATACAAGGATCTCTGGTTGAGCGCCTTTATCGTGAAATCAGGGCCCTCAGGATTTATGAAGGAACATCCGAAATTCAAAAGTTAATCATTGCCAATAGCTTTCTAAAAGAATGAGGGATTAAGGAAGTCTGGAGGCAGTATAGAAGGCTTGCCGGAGGATTTATGTTAGCTAATCAATTTAGTCGACATCTCGGACTTTCAGCATTAGCAGAATAGTTTGAAGGTTCTATGGGGAGCCTCATCGAGGTGGAGATGGAAAAAATAATGATCTCAGTCGGTATCACCGGCTCTCGAATCACTCGACAGCAAACACCCTATATTCCAATTACTCCAGAAGAGATTGCTCAAGCAGGGATCGAAGCTTGGAGGGCTGGTGCCTCTATTCTTCATATTCATGTTAGAGATCCAAAGACAGGTCTTGGGACACAGGATGTTTTGATTTTTAAAGAGGGTGTGGATCGCATCCGGGGTGAGACCGATGCGGTTCTCTGTTTGACGACGAGCGGTATTCCGGGACGAAACCTTCCCATCACAGATCGACTCCAACCCTTAACCCTTTCTCCGGAGCTGGTTTCCTTTGATGCAGGATCTATTAATATGGGAGAAAATGTTTTTCTTAATCCCGAGGAATTTTTGGACGTCCTTGCCAAAGAGACACTCTCAAGAGGGATTAAACCTGAGCTGGAAGTTTTTGAGGTTGGAATGGTTTATACGTGTCTTCGATATTTGGAAAAAGGTCTCTTGAAGCCTCCCCTTCACTTTCAATTTGTCTTAGGTACGCCCAATGGAATGCCGACGACGGTAAAGTCACTCCTTCACCTCTGTGAGATTATTCCTAAAGATTCGACTTGGTCCGTGATTGGGATTGGTCCGGGCCAACTTCCAATGGCCATGATGGCAATGATCATGGGAGGACATGCACGGGTCGGATTGGAAGACAGCATTTACTATTCGAAAGGCGTGCTGGCCAAGAGCAACGCTCAACTCGTCGAGAGGGTGGTGAGGATGGCTAAGGAGTTCGGCCGGGAAATCGCAACGCCGTCCGATGCCAGAAGAATTTTAAGCCTCGGAGAGTCCAAAGGGATGGACCGCTTTCCGAAACTTTAGAATTGCGACATTATAGTTTAAGCCCGGCCTTTCTGGACAGTAAGCAGGCGAACTTAATACATTTGGATCTCTATCGTTTAGCCTCGCAAGGTTTCGCTCTAAAGTTTCTCTAAGTGGCCCATCCCTTTGCTGCGGTCTCTTATTTCTCTGAAATTCTAATTTTTTCAAACCTTCTGTATCGGTAACCAATTCGTTTGCCCTTTTCTTCGCGAGCCATCGTCTCAAACTTCGAAACCCGCCAGATATCCTTCTCTGATGGCCTCCAGGGCTTTTCTGGGGCTCAGTGCGTCGCCTATGGTGATTAATCGGACGACTTTTCCTTCGAGCTTTGATCTTAAATCGTTACAGGGTTCAACTCCAACGGCGAGGATAACGGTATCAAAGGGCCCGACCCATTCTTCCCGGCCATCCCTTTCTATTCTCAACCCATCAGCTAATATCTCTTTGACCGTGGAGTTCAAATACATTTTAACGTTATGTTCCGCCAAATCCTTTAACAAGAAGGGTCTAGAACGAGCATTCACATCTGCTGCAATTTCAGGAAGCATCTCTACAATTGTCACTTCCCTTCCATGGTTTGCGAGATGGTTTGAGGTTTCGGATCCTACCATTCCCCCGCCGATGACCGCCACTCTTAGTCCAACATCTTTTTTCCCCTCAAGCACATCATGGGCCGTGACTACGTTTTCTCTTTCCACCCCTGGCAAATGAGGAGATACAGGGGTACTTCCGGTGGCAACCACCACAACATCCGGGTTCTGTGCATTGACGATTCCTTCAGTAAGCTCAGTATTTAAACGGATGGAGACATTGTGGTCTTCAAGCTGTTTTTTCTGCCATGCGATAAATCCGGCAATTTCACCCTTAGAAGGTGGAATGCAAGCTGTGTAAAGTTGCCCGCCCAGCCTGTCAGCTTTTTCAAAAAGATGAACCTCATGCCCTCTCTTCGCCGCTACCATTGCGGCTTCCATGCCTGCGGGCCCTGCTCCGGCAATGAATACCTTCTTCTTGATGTCTGCCGGTCTTATTCTAAGCTCCTCCTCCTTGCCCAGAGCTGGATTGACAAAACAGGTGGCGGGTTGGCCTCGGCTTATCATTCCGATGCAGCCCTGCAGGCAGGCGATGCAGCGATTGATATCTGAAAATCTTCCGGCGGCAGCCTTTTTGGGTAGTTCAGGATCTGCCAGGGAGGCCCTGCCCATGGCTACCAAATCCGCTTTCTTGCCGGCGATGATCGTTTCTGCAAGGAAAGGGTCGTTGATTCTCCCTACGGTGATCACCGGAATACCCACGACTTTCTTAACCTCATCTGCAAAGTGTACAATCCATCCGTGAGGGATGGCAGCTGGAGGCGTGATGGCATAGGCACTTCCATAGACCCCGGCCGAAATATGGAGGGCGTTCACTCCAGCTTTTTCCAGCATAGCCGCTATCGCTTTGGTATCTTCTATAGTTCTTCCACCCGGCACCATTTCATCTCCCGAGATCCTGAAAATGGTGGGGAAATCACTTCCTGCTTTCAATCTGATATTCGATACGATTTCTAAAGGGAAACGCATCCGGTTCAATAAGTTTCCGCCATATTCATCGATTCTTTTGTTGGAATAGGGAGACATAAATTGGGCAATCAGATATCCATGGGCTCCATGAATTTCGATTCCATCAAAGCCCGCTTTCCTCACCCGTAGGGCACAGTCACCGAACTCTTCCACGATCTCACGAATCTCATTCACCCTAAGTTCGTGGGGGATTTCCTGAAGGCGCGGGCAGGGAATGGGTGAAGGAGCCACCGGCTGGCATCCTATGAGAACCCTGCCTGTTTGTCTCCCGGCGTGATAGATCTGGGCAAATATCTTGCCTCCAATATCATGAATTCTTTTTGTCAGTGTCGAGTGGCTTTCTATCTGGCCATCATTCCATAACCCTGGCACGTTTGAAAAGCCCTTGCCTATGGGGTCCACTGCATAATCTTCAGTAATAATAAGCCCCCAGCCACCCCTGGCTTTCGCCTCATGGTAGGCCACATACTTTTCAGTAGCCGTTCCATCTCCATTGCAATAGTTCATCACCATTGCCGGCACCACAAGCCTATTTGGAATTCTTACCTTTCCAATCTCGATGGGAGAAAATAGATTTTTGAGCATAAAGCACCTCATTCTGTTAAACGGAAATTTGTTTCAGACCCATGTTCGTAGGGATGTGTTATGCTTCCCTCCCTGATTCTGCTTAACTTGAACATTCCGTGATGTCAACAGAACTTTCATGGGATAAAGTATTTGGCTGAATGGAAGGTGATATCGAAAAAATGGCGTTGCATCGGATAGAAAAAATATTTATCGGGAAAAGATTGGGTGAAAAGGCAACTCTTACTTTTCTCTTACTTTTCTGTTGACATGCCATCGATGTTCGATTAGTTTACAGAATAATTGCTGAGGGAGAGCTGATGCGTGTTTTGATCATTCAGTTATTGGTTAACGGCCTCATTACCGCCAGCTTCTATGCCCTCGCAGGTGTGACCTGGGGAGTCATCTACAGGACAACCCATATCTTCCATTTTGCTCATCATTTGGTTTTTGCAGTAGCCGGTTATGCGGCTGTTCTGCTCACGGCCTGGACCCATGTAAACTATTTCTTCGGATTTTGTGCGGCAGTGGGGGTCGCCATGCTCCTTGGCTGTGGCATGGATGCCTTTCTTTACCGGAGGCTCAGGAGGGCGGGAGCCACTCAGGCCACTACGTTTCTCGCCTCCCTGGGGCTTGGAACAGCAGGAGTGGCCATCCTTCTCTTAGCCTTTACTTCCAGTCCCCGGCGGCTTGAGGGATTTCCGTCGAAGGTGCTGTCCATTGGTGAGGCATTTTTTAGTGTGGCTGATTTAACCATGGTCATTGTGAGTTGGACAATGATTGGATTTTTGCTCTTGTTCCTGTCCAGATCAAGATATGGAAAGGCCATCCGCGCAGTGGGCAGCAACGCAGGAATGGCCAGGAATGTGGGTTTAAATATCGATCGACTCTATTTGCTTGTTTTTGCGATTGGGTCCGGTCTGTTCGGGGCGGCGTCGTTTCTATTTACAGCCAAGAACGTGGCTTATCCGACCATGGGGATCCATCCTTTTTTTATGTCCTTTACGGCTGTATTCCTGGGAGGTGTGGCCAGTATACCGGGGCATGCACTCGCAGGCTTGATTCTTGGGTTTGCGGAAAGCCTCGGCATGCTCGTCCTGCCCGGAGAGTATAAGACTATGATCGTTTTTGCCATCTTATTTGTGGTGATTGTCATTCGGCCCGAGGGGCTCATGGGATCCGAGCGGGGGTAACCCATCAATGGATTACATCGTCAACATTTTGGTATTTATCCTCATTTACGCGGTCCTAGTCCAATCCCTGAACCTCATCATGGGCTATGTGGGTGCCATATCAATGGGCCATGCGGTTTTCAGCGCGATTGGCGCTTACACCGCGGCTCTGATCAGCGTACATCTAGGGTATCATTTTCTTATCGGAACGGTTGCCGGATTCCTGCTGGCCGCCATCGTCGGCGCCCTGCTGGCGATTCCGTCCCTAAGGGTACGAGATGAGTATCTCATTGTCTTTACTGTCGGCTTCCAGATGGTGGCCTATGAATTCATGCTGACGGCCCGAGGGATTACGGAGGGGCAGGGAGGAATTCCTAATATCCCCGTTCCGCAGTTGTTTGGATTTGAGTTTAATACTCCCCTCCGGTTTCTCCCCCTCGCTTTTATTACGGCTGTCATATGTTTTTCCATTGTCTGGCGGTTGGTCCGCTCGCCCTTTGGCCGAGTACTTAAAGCAATCCGTGAGGATGAGAGCGCCTGTCGGGCCCTGGGGAAAAATACACTTAAGTTCAAGGTCCTGGTATTCGCCCTGGGCGGGGGAATTGCCGCCATCGCCGGAAGTAGCTTGGCGTATTTCATTACCTTCATCAGTCCGGTTTCGTTCAGCATTGAAATTTCCATATTTATCATTGTCATGGTTATTCTCGGGGGAGAGGCGAATTTTTGGGGGCCTCTGGCGGGGGCTGCCATTCTTGTGGGCTTGCCCGAAGTTCTGCGGTTTGTGCCGGGCGCTGCAGGCATGGTCGATGTGCTCCGCGAAATCTTTTACGGCCTCATCTTAATGTTTATGATGATCTTCCGTCCACAGGGAATCTTGCCAGAGTATGCAGGCCAGGCGAAAAAGTATCGAATACCGGCCGATGCGCCGGATGAAGGGAATAAAAACAATATCATTGATGAATGGAATTTGTCTTTGCCCGAGAGAAAAACAGTTACAACTCAAGTTCTCGAAATTAAGGGGCTCTCAAAATCTTTTGGTGGTCTACAGGCGGTGAAGGATGCTTCACTCACGCTGTCACCGGGGAAGATTACCGGTTTGATTGGTCCTAATGGGTGCGGCAAGACAACCATATTTAACCTGATCACAGGCTTTTTGTCCGCTGACAGCGGAAAGGTCTACATTCACGGCAAGGAGATCACCGGCCGGGCCCCGTACAAACTGATGAACGATGGACTCGTGCGTTCATGGCAAGATATCCGCGCCTTTAAGGACATGACCGTACTGGACAACGTACTGGTTGCTCGTCCGAAGCAGAGCGGGGAAAAAATCCTATCCCTGTTTTTCTGGCCCTGGCAGGTGGCTCGGGAAGAGCGGGAAAATTACGGAAAAGCTTTAGGGTACCTGAAATTAGTAGGCTTGCTCGATAAAGCGGGGTACCTGGCCGGGAATCTTTCCACAGCGGAACAAAAACTGGTAGCCTTAGCGCGGTTGATGGCTACGGAATGTCCTGTGCTGCTTCTGGATGAGCCGACAGCAGCGCTTGACCCGGAGTCCGTGGAGAGAATCATAAAACTGATCAGGAACATCGCCCAGCAGGGACGGAAGACGATTCTCCTGATTGAGCATAATTTGGACGTGGTTAGGGGGTTGGTGGAGGAAGCTTACTTCATGGGCGAAGGCAAGGTCTTGGCTTACGGCGACCCAGCAAGCCTGATGGCCGATCCCAAGCTCGCAGAGGTGTACTTTGGAATCGATTAGGTCAGGGAAAGGGACTGAGGTTCACTCATGCTGCTTGCGGTAAGAGACCTTGAGGCGGGATACGGGAAGAAGCAAATTCTGTACGATCTCTCTCTGTCCATCCTCCCCGGCGAGATTGTCGGGCTGATTGGCCACAATGGGGCTGGTAAGAGCACTGCGCTCCAGTCTATTTTCGGGCTATTAACCCCTTACGGTGGACAGGTACTCTACATGAACCGCGATGTTACGTTTGCGTCCCCGGCCTCCAAATTGGACGCAGGGATCTACCACCTCCCCCAGGAGAATTTTATGTTCAACGACCTCACGGTTAGTGATAATATGGAGATGAGCTTTTTTACCATGAAAGATCAAACGGCTTTTCAGTCGAGACTGGACGAGGTCTATCAATTTTTTCCCGTATTGAAGAATCGTGAGAATCAACTGGCGGGCACCCTGAGCGGCGGCGAGAGGCGGATGTTGGGGATCGGGATGGGTTTGCTGAGAAAGCCGGAACTGCTCTTGCTGGACGAACCGTCCAGCGGATTATCCCCTGTCGCCTTCCAGAATGTGGCAAAGATTATCGAGGAGATTAACAGCAACCTCAAGACAGCCGTTCTGCTTGTGGAGCAGAACGTAAAGGTTGCCTTCAAGCTGAGCAAACGAGTCTATGTGATGAAGGCAGGACATATTATTTTAGAAGAGACAGGTGCGGAGCTTCTAAAGCGGAACGAATGGTGGGATCTCTTTTGATGGAATTTGGAAGCAGGCAAATGACAAATCTGGATAGGAAGAGATCAGAGTATCGCGTGCGGTAAGAGGAGAGTTAAAAAGATGGCGGCAGACCGTGGACCGGCGGTTCTGAATGAGAACAATGGATAGGAGGACCCGAGAACCATGTTCGACATACTATTGAAAGACGGGTTGATCATCGATCCATCGCAGGCGATCCATGGCGAGGGATCTGTGGCGATCCAGGGCGGCAAGATCCGGGCAGTCGGGAAGACTCTCCCGGACGGTGAGGCGAAGAAGATATTTGACATGAGGGGGAAAATCATTGTCCCCGGCCTGATTGATATTCACTGCCACCCTGTGGAAGGATTTGCAGAATTGGGAGTTCCGGCCGACGAATTCGGGCTGAATTCCGGTGTCACGCTCTTAGGTGACGCAGGATCTGCGGGTCCGGCAAACTTCGAGGCAATGCGATTATTCATCGTCGAACGTGCTAAGACCGATATCCTCTGTTTTCTCAATCTATCCAATACGGGCCTGGTCAAGATCCCCGAGCTCTGCTCCGAGCACGATTTCGATATCGATCGGTGCAAGCGAGCCGTCGAGGTTCACTCCGACATCATCAAGGGCATCAAGGTTCGGTGCATTCAGGCATTGGCCGAGGGGCCGGGTATGAAGGCGATAGAAGGGGCGAAGAAACTGGCGAACGATTGCCGCATGCCCCTAATGCTCCATATCGGCGAAACGAGGAAGCGTGTTCCCGCGGACAAGATGGATGATTTTTCTCGGGCCGCCGTTTCACTCCTGGAGAAAGGGGATATTCTCAGCCACTATCTCACCTGGGAGCCGGGTGGCATGATCTTAAAGGATGGGACGGTCTATCCGGAGCTCAGTGCCGCACACAAACGAGGAGTCTTTCTTGATTGCTGCCACGGGCTGAATCACTTCAGTTTCACGATTGCTCGTCACGCCGTCTCGGTAGGGTTGATCCCTTCGATCATCAGCACCGACATGGTACCCATCGTCCGATCAGCGGCGCAATCACTGACCGTGGTGATGTCCAAGTTCATCAACCTGGGACTCACAGTGGAGCAAGTGATCGGAATGACGACGATCAACCCGGCAAGGGCACTGGGGGAGGAAGGCAGGCGCGGTAGTCTGAAGCCGGGTATGGCCGCCGATATCACGGTCCTTGAGCTGACGAAAGGAGATTATTGTTTCGTGGACGGGACAGGCGGCGAGAGGATGCAGGGGGACAGGCTGTTGGAGCCGAGGATGGTTTTCAAAAGAGGAGAGTCTATGCCCGCCTATTCCGGCTATCATATTCCTCCCGTGTACAAGACTGTGTCATAATGGCAAAGAAGCTTGGGGTTGTCATTCTGAGTGAACGAAGGATTGGAAGGATTCCAGAGCCGTCACTGGTGAAGGTTGAAGCGCCGTTGTCAATATTAAATCAATCGTCTAAGAGAGAAGAAAGGAGGATGGTCATGAAGCATGCAAGAATTTTGTTGGTTTGTATGGCCGTGTTCGTGTGGTGTCTGCCAGCCTATGCGCAGGGCACAAAGACCTTTCCGATTGGAGCGTTCTGGCCGATGACCGGTCCGCAGGCCTATTACGGCAGAGTCATGAGCCGCGGGGCTATGACGGCAATCGATCAAATCAATGCGGCCGGGGGTGTGGCGGGACACAAGATGGATCTGATCATTACGGACTTCAAGAATGTGGATGTAAATTTGTGCGTCACCGGCGTGCGCAAGATGGTCAGCGTGGACAAGATCCCGGTGGTATTGGCTTCTTTTAGCGTGACCTCTTTGGCGGCCCAGCCAATTTGCGAGAAAGCCAAGGTCCTGATGATCAACGGAGGGGCATGGAGTCCCAAGCTGGTTGACAAGCCTTTTTTACACACCACCCGTTTATCCCAGCAACAGCTGCTTCCTGCAATGATCAAGTATTTTTGGGACATGGGGATACGCCGACTCGGATTGATGTACCTCTCGGATCCATCCGGTGAACTACCTATGAAAAATACTGTGATCCCGATGTGGACCAAGTGGGGAGGGACGATTGTTGCCGAGGAGCCTCATCAGCCGGGATTGACCGATTTCAGTGCCTATCTCACCCGTATTCGGGCGGCAAAGCCCGATGCCATCGTCAATCTCTCTACCGGGGCGGATATTGGATATGCTGTCAAGGGGGCGAGAGAAATCGGTTTGACCTGTCCCATTGCTGTTCCCGAGTGGACCAACGATTTGCAAACCATCGCCGGAGACGCCAGTGAAAACGTCTATTCCTGTGTGGAGTTCTACGATCGGATTAGTTCGTATCCTTTGACCCAGGCCTTTGTCAAAGATTTTGAAACAAAATGGAAAGAGCCGACCGACTTCTACTCGGCTAACTACTACGATGCAGTGCGGTTCATTTTTGCTGAGCTGATCAGGCGGGTTGTTAAGAAAGGGGGCAACCCGCTCAATGGTGGCGAGCTGGAAGAAGCCATCTGGCAGAATCCGACTTTTGACAGCGTCTACGGGGGCAGGATGACCTTAAAGCGGGATGGGTCCGTGGAAAAGCCGATGGTCATTTTCATGGTCGTCAAGGGCAAATTGACCCTGATTAAGAAAGTGGGGGCTATACACTAAGATGTTCTCTGCGTTTCGTCTCCGTAGGATCGCTCGGCCTGCCTTCGTTTGGCAGGGGGTCAGGGGGCGCAGTTACTGCGCCCCCCATACGGGTATTTTTAAAGGGTGACACCGAGGGTCTTTAGAAGTTTGACCAACATTTGGTCTCTCCAGTTCTTGATCTCA
>Ga0315282_10008555_pt1 | contig 16534 bp, 18 predicted proteins | sample YL17G07_20_MG_FD_203693 | JGI IMG/M metagenome (GOLD analysis project Ga0315282, IMG submission 203693) | Sediment microbial communities from Yellowstone Lake, YNP, Wyoming, USA - YL17G07_20 | ecosystem: Environmental > Aquatic > Freshwater > Lake > Sediment | place: USA: Wyoming | collected...
TGCAGCTGAATTTCCCGAACGACTTTGGAAGCGGCCAATCGAATTCCACGAGGGCAAGCCCCGTGTCCGCATCGCAGCTTCGAGTTACAATCAAGGAATACCCGATCGAACGTTTAGCGATGACACCAATCATGTGGACTTGGGGGATCGTGATGGAGTGGACCAGGCTGGGAAGGGCATCGCAGAGCCTCGAGTGAAGGTTTCAACTGAGGAAGGAAATGCGAGAATAACGGTCGAACTAGCATCGGTGGATAAGAAAGATCTGAACCTCCGTTGCGCTGAGGACTCGCTCACTCTTTCTGTCAGAACTTCGGCGGGATCATGGACCAAGGAGATTCCTCTGCCTTTCCGGGTTGATCCTGACACGGCCAAGGCTGCTTTCAGGGACGGAAAGCTCGAGTTGGTTGTGAGGAGGCATGGCAAGTTCAATCCTCCTCGACCGAGAATAGATTGGGTGTGAGATAAACGACAGATATTGTCAAGCAACTCGATCTCTGCAAGAATTTCGGCGATGTCTTCGAGATAGTGAAGAAGACGGTAGAACATTCGTTGGGGCAAAGGCGGTCAGGTTTGATGCTCTACCTGGCTGAGCTCCCGGAGCAGATAGGGGCATTCCATGGAGTCGGCACAAACGGGATTGTCATGAACAAGAAAGCGCTTGACGCAGTCACGCGCTCGGCGCGAACGATTCGCCACATCAACTCGTACGTATACTCGATCCTCCTTCACGAGTATCTGCACTCACTGGGTTACATCGATGAAGCACAGGTAAGGAGACTAGTCTTCGAGATCTCTAAAGATAATCTGGGCGCAGATCATCCGGCAACCGAGATCGCACACAAAGGCCCAGCAACCATATTCCCAGGCGTCGGCGAACCAACTTTCCGGGAACATTCAGATAACATGGAACTCATCACGGATTTCGACAGATCCACCAACAGCTACATCAAATAGAACTCCTAGCAAGTGGCTGATGTTTGTTCAAGGAACTCGTTTGAATTGCCAAGATTCGTCGTCCACAAGCACGCAGCTCGAGCACTCCACTATGATCTCCGTCTGGAGCTTGACGGCGTCCTCAAGAGTTGGGCAGTCCCCAAGGGCCCACCTGAAACGCCTAGTGTGAAGCGCCTCGCGGTTGCGGTGGACGACCACGCGCTCGATTACATCGATTTCGAAGGAACCATACCCGAAGGGCAATACGGGGCGGGCAAAGTCGAGATCTGGGACAAGGGAACATTCGACCTCACCAACAGGACGGAGACAACCATCTCCTTAGTCTTCTATGGAAAAAGGCTCGAAGGAGATTACCATCTCATAAGGACCAAGGACAAGAACTGGCTAATCTTCAAAACACGAAAGTGATCCGCTCGATCTCGAACGATCGCTCTTGTGTGCACGTAGGATTTGAGGCACACCGGTCGGCCGAAAATTAGCGTGGGACTTGCGTTGGACGTGAATACTTTCGTTCTTCTCTCCGCGCTTTAGGCTACGTATCGATCAGATTACGCGGAGTTGCAGGATTGCAGCACTATTCGAGTGCCCGTCTACTATGCGCTGACGAAGTGGAAGCTTCTGATGCTGGACCGCTTGACGGCCAAGCATACGTACTGCGTCTATGTCTGGTCGAAGCTCTTCAATGAACCCGACGAAAGGCCGGGCGAGCCCAGAAGCCGAAAACACGCTGACATCGCGGTGTCAGCAAGGCGAACTTCCGGCCAGCTTCAGAAAGATAGAATTAGGGACCGCTGCTCTGTTACGGCGCTCGGGGCCGTTGTCTAGCATGGTATGATACCCGGCTCGGGACCGAAACCGCGAGAACCCGGGAGGCCGTGGGTTCAAATCCCACCGGCCCCACCATTTTCATAGGGCCGATCGAAACCCATACGGCTCTGTCCTACCATTCCTGCAGAAATCTCGGCTTGTTTTCAAAGCCGAAAGGCAAGACAAGTGGCTAACGTTAATCCGGAACGCCTTCTCTTCACACAACTTAACGAGAAATATCTATAATGCCGGCTCCTACGATGCTCGCTTGGCTTGAATTGGAGTGTAGAGAGAGTGTGAACAATGCTTTCTAATCTACTTTTGAAAGCGATTCAGGAGAGGAGAAGCATATTTAGATTCAAATCTGAAGATGTCGGCCAGGACAAGATCGATGCGATAATAGAGGCAGCTAGATGGGCCCCCTCATTTGTCAACTCTCAGCCTTGGAACATCATAGTCGTGAAGGATAAGGAGACAAGGCGGAGGCTCAGGGAACTGGCGGCAACAATCGCAGCCGTCGGGATCGAGGAATCCCCAGTGACTTTTATCGTAAGCGTCGACCCCAAGAAGGATCCGCACCACTACGTGGAGGACGGATCTGCAGCGACTCAGAACATGGCCTTGGCAGCTCACAGTCTGGGTCTCAGCTCATTTTGGGTCGGAGTCTATGACGTTTCGGGGAATAGAGCCTCCAGCGAAGAGAAGATCAAGAAACTTCTGAACATACCGATGGAACATCGAGTCATTTCCATGCTTCCTGTGGGTGTCCCTGCGATGACACTCTACAAAGACAGAAAGCAAACCTCAGAGTTTGTCTACCACGACACATTTGGAAAGAAAACGTAAACGGGAGAGGTCTACAGACTAACCCACTTCGAGCTTGCTAGGCTCATTGCAGGTCATTATCAACGATACCCTTCCAAGTCTTGAGCCTATCTGGGAATGTGATGCAGGCCATCAAGCTATAGGCAGTTATCATTGTCCAAGACGTTTGGCTTGAATGATGTTCGAAAGCCTTGAGACGGCACATTATCCTGCCTTTCCCGGACGGTTAACCTTTTCAAAGCCTAGAAGAATACCCGGTGTAGCCCTATTGGGAATGATGTAAGATGCCAGTTGTTGAAGTGAAACTGACAGCAGGAAGAACTGAACAGGAAAAGGAGAGAATAATCGCGGGGATTACGGAGGTCCTAGTAGATACGCTGAACGTAAGGCCCGACCAGGTCACTGTACTCCTCTACGACATTCCCAAACAGCACTGGGGGCTTCAAGGGAAACCGCTTACGAAGCTTAGCCTTTGAGAGGGATCTCAGTCTACCTAGAATGTCTAATCGTGACTCCCATAGCAGGGACATACTCGGATCAGGTTGCGATGTTGCTAGGGATACTACTCCCGATAACCTGAAAGCTATGGTTAAGGCATCCATGAGATTTAGCTGGCATGGGAGTGTCCTGCTATGGGAGTCACGATTAGATGGTTAGGTCACGCTTCTTTTCACATAATGACAACATCGGGAAAACACATCTTTGTTGATCCCTGGATAAAGGGGAGTCCTGTATGTCCAGTCAAGATAGAAGACATAACGAAGGCCGACATCGTCTGTGCAACGCACGGGCATCCAGATCATCTGGGCGACTCGATAGAGATAGTGAAGAAGACCAAAGGGATCTTGATCTGCTCTCCTGAGCTCGGCGTATTCGCCGCAACGAAGGGGATCCCTTCCGATGGCGAGAACTCGTATACCATGAACATAGGAGGCTCGGTCAAGATAAGAGGTATACAAGTTGTGATGACCAACGCAGTTCATACTTCGGATACGTGGGACGAGGGCCGACTAGTAACTGGATCAGGAGCCTGCGGTTACGTCCTAGTAACAGATGATGGTGTCAGAATGTATTTTGCCGGTGATACTGGGATCTTTGGGGACATGGAGCTCATCGCTCGGCTCTATGCTCCGCAGATAGCCGTCCTGCCTGTCGGAGGCAAGTTCAACATGGGGGTTCGTGAAGCGGCCTTCGCAGCTCAGCTCATCAAGCCTGATGTCTTAATTCCCATGCATCACAACACATACCCGAACCAAACTGCCAACCTCGACGAATTTGAAAGATACCTCCAAGTGTTGGCCCCGACTACCAAGCTAAAAGCCCTGAAGGTCGGAGAGGCCTTCAACTATCCATAGCAAATCGTAGAATTTGTCGCTCACCTGCCATCGCCTCGGCTCCTACTACTACTGGAAAGAAGAAGCATCGCATTGCTTCGTGCGTCTGCTGCAGCCTGAATCTGGTCGAGTGCTCTCCGCTACGCATACGTCTTACACAGGGGTAATTTCCGGTTAGAAAACATCAGAGGGTGAAGACTCCCTGCACTCAGCAGGTTCGGTCAAAGCATCTGAACTGCAATCGGGGCGATGTCGTCTTCTTCTCCCGCAAGTATGTTATGCGGTGGCCGTAAGTCATATATTCCGTGCCGGGGAATATATTCCGTGCTGGGAACTACGTCTTGAAGAAGGATTCTGAAGGAAACCGTAGGCTCAAAAAGATTGAAAGCAACGAAGAGGTTTCATCTCCAAGTAAGAAGGTTAGTCGACGTCAAGCGATCACCAGTATGACCAAGGTGGGAATTGGTGCTGGGATAGCTGTGATTGCTGCTGGTGGGGCGGCGGCCTACTTTGCCAGCCGGCCTCCGGAGGTGGTATCCACAACATCCACTCTCACGAGCACTCTCATGAGCACTCTGACCACCTCTGAGAAGGACTACTATTATGACCCAAGCCTAAGTGGAACGACGATAACGCGCCTCGCGGCAAATGTTCCTGAGACGCCATTCGCGCAGGCGCTGGCTCCGCTCTTCACTCAGGAAACTGGCATAGAGGTCAAGTTCATTGTTGAACCTGAAGATACGGTTGTTGCAAAGGCTGGTGTTGCATTCGCAGCACAGTCTTCGGATTACGATATGATTGATGGGCCAGGATTCGGAGGCGTTGCGTTTCCTTGGTTCGTCTCCGGTTACCTAGAGCCCCTTACTCCCTACATCCAGAAGACTCCATCCGCTTGGAAGTACGATGACATTATCGCCGTTGTACCGCAGCTGCAGAGCTACATGGGCAATGTCTTCGCCTTCCCATCTCTTGGCGGGATCGTCAACTATCCATACTTCTACAGAAAGGACTTGATCCCACAACCGGCCAAGACAATTAGCGACATGATCTCCTACGCGAGCAACAACAACAAGCCACCTTCGATTTACGGCTGGACATCAGGTGGAACTCCTGACATATACTCCTTCTTCACTTTCGATATGTTCCTGTGGGCGGAAGGACTAGACTACTTTGACGCAAACTTCCATCCTCAACTGAACACGAGCGGTGCCTTGGACGCTTTGAAGAACCTAATTGAGGTGTCTAAGTACGCGCCCGCGTTCACAACGACAACTGCGGACGACGCGGCCAACAACTTCACGCAGGGAAGGACAGCCCAGATGACGGACTTCTGGACCTGGTACAAGCTCGTTGAAGGGAAGGGTTCAGCAGTAACCGGGAAGGTAGGCTACGCGCCACACCCTGGCGTTGTCTCTCAGCCGCATATGATGGCGAGCGAGACTTTCTCCATCAACAAGTTCTCCAAGAAGAAAGACGCCGCATGGTCTTTCCTATCATTCCTGCTTTCACCAAGAGTGGGCCAAATTGTGTTTGGACAGGGATATGGGAGTACGATGAGAAAGTCTGTTCTGAACAATCCAGTGAATAAGGAACAGCATCCCGACGACATCGAGGTTATGAACTGGCTCCTCGACGCCAAGCCAGCAGGCTCTGGTGCCCCCGTGGTAGCAGGATCGATACTTCCGCACATACCTAAGGGGTTTGACTTCATCGACATGGTTGTGACAGCAATATCAGGTTCACTGGCTGGCAAGTCGAGCCCGCAGGATGCGTTGAATGCAGCCCAAGACAAAGCTACCGCCCTCATGAAAGAGGTAGGCCTGTACAAACCATAAGCAGAATAGTGATCGCTTCGAGAGAAACCTTTCACGGGAAGATGGAGCTGCTAGCGAGAGTATGAGGCGAAGCAGCTCATTCCTAATATTGCCTGTTGTCATTTACCTTACAGCGATGACCATCTTCCCAATGGTCTATCTCGTCTACCTCAGTCTCTTGGACTGGAACTTGCTGGGGGGCGGTTCTCAGTTTGTAGGTTTGCAGAACTTCATCGACGTGCTCTCCCCAAATTCTCCCGATTCCCCCGCATTCTATAACTCGCTCTGGATAACCTTGGCTTTCGGTGGTTCAGTAACGCTGATCGAATTAGTGCTGGGATTGGCGATCGCGTTACTGCTAGCTCGAGAGAATCTGATTGCAAAGTTGGCTCAGGGTATGCTGGTGGTACCGCTCGTAATCACACCCGTCCTACTGGACATGATCTGGAAGTACCTCTACAGCCCTCTTCTTGGTCCCATTACCTATCTGCTCTCGCTTTTCGGGATAATCGGCATGGACTATCTCAGCACCATCCCCAACGTATACTTCTCACTCGCTATAGTTGACCTCTGGCAATGGACTCCTCTAGTCATACTGATCTTGCTGGGTGGGTTGCTCTCTCTTCCAAGGCAGCAGTTTGAAGCAGCCGAACTGGATGGCGCAACCAGATCGCAGATACTCCGGTACCTGACGATCCCGACGATCTTTCCTTTCATCATCATCGCTCTGATATTCAGGCTTGTCGATGCGCTCAAGGTCTTCAACAAGATCTACATCCTGACCGCTGGAGGCCCTGGCGATGCGACCGACACACTCAGCTACCGTATCTTCCATCACAGCCTAGGGTTCACTCAAGAGGTCGGCTACGGAGCAACCTTGTCTTTGCTCTTCTTTCTCATGGTCGTAGTGATAAGCACAGTACTTGTCCTTTCGTTTAGCCGGATCATTCTGGGTGGTAAAGAGAAAACATGAAGGTCACAATTCGTCAAGTAGCGATCAACATAGCGCTCATCCTTGTGCTTTTGTGGATCATCTATCCTCTCTTCTGGGCGTTTGTCTCATCCTTGAAGGATGATGTCGAGATATTCCATTATCCTCCTGCAATACTCTTCTCACCTGGGCTTGCCGCTTTTCGTGCAGTGCTATCAGGGGACTGGTTGAATTACTTCAGGAACAGCATAGTAGTTTCCGTGGGAGGCGTTATCCTGCCTCTGATAATAGGAGTACCTGGGGCTTATGCCCTTGCACGCTATGATCTGCCCAGGAAGAATTTCACCATGCTGAGTATTCTGAGCATCAGGATGATGCCAGGGATAGTGATGCTTATCCCGTTCTTCCTCATGTTTCTTTTTCTCCATTTGCTCGATAGCTACCTGGCATTGATTCTGGTCTACACTACCTTCAACCTCCCATACGTCGTCTGGATAATGAAGGGGTTCATCGAACAGATCCCCAGAGCGATGGAGGAGGCAGCGGAGCTCGACGGAGCCAACCTAGCCCGGATCTTCAGGGACATTGTGATTCCGTTGAGTGGGGCGGGGCTAGTAATAACGGGCTTTCTCTGCTTCGCTCAAGCATGGAATGATTTCGCGTTTGCCTTCATCCTGACCAATCTCGATAGAACTGTCCCTGTGGGGCTCTCCTCCCTCATTGGATCTAGACAGGTCTTCTGGAACCAGATATTCGCAGTTGGAGTGATCAACATGATCCCAGCGATGATATTCGCGTATCTGTCAAGGAGATACTGGGCGAGGGGATTTACCCTCGGAATAGTGAAGGGCTAGTGATGCTTGCACCTTGACTCGCAAGACAGAATAGATTTGGTTGAGCATAGATTTGGCCGATCTCTTACTGAAATCAATAACGAAGAGCTTTGGTTCAACAAAGGTTAGTGACAACCTTACAGTAGAGGTGAAAGACAAAGAGCTTCTTGTAATCCTTGGGCCATCTGGTTGCGGAAAGACGACGACCCTCCGCTGTGTAGCGGGATTTGAAACGGTCGACTCAGGCGAGATCGTGATAGATGGCAAGGTGGTGAATACTGTTCCACCAAGGGATAGAGACATCGCAATGGTCTTTCAGAATTACGCGATATATCCGCACATGAAGGTCAGAGACAATATCGGTTTTCCGCTGAAGGTTCGGCATGTTCCACAAGCCGAGCGGGATGAAAGAGTGCACGAGGTTGCCAAGCTTCTAAAGATTGAACACCTGCTCGACAGGAAACCCACTCAGTTGAGCGGTGGGGAGCAGCAGAGGGTTGCTTTAGGTAGAGCACTCATCCGCGAGCCGAAGCTCTTTCTCATGGATGAACCTCTCTCAAACCTAGATGCAAAACTTAGGGTCGAGATGAGGTCCGAGATAAAGAGGATACAGCAGGAGCTGGGTATCACCACGGTTTATGTGACCCACGATCAGGCCGAGGCGATGGCAATCGCAGATAGGATCGCAATAATGAACAAGGGAGTCTTGCAACAGGTAGGCACACCGATGCAGATCTACAACATGCCAGCAAACGTGATGGTTGCTGGATTCATAGGCTCTCCACCGATGAACTTCATCAAGGGCCAAGTTTTGAACGAGAGGGCAGGCCGGGGCATCAGGGTTGGGGATGCATACCTATCGATACCCGAGGACGTTGGTGCAAAGCTAGACGCAGTAAACGAGGTCACGATAGGTTTCAGGCCTGAAGACGGATCGTTTGAGCCTGGCCCTCCTCTTCTCAGGGATGCGTTGCCCGCTGAAATCTACACAATCGAACCGATGGGGACAAACACCGTCCTAACTCTGAACAGCATAACGATGCTCAGAATCCTTGTCCCCCCAGACACCAACCTGAAGATAGGGGAGAAAGGGAACATCCATCTAAAGAGTGCCAGAATGCATCTGTTTGACAGCAAAAGTGGCGAAACGATAGTCTAAGCCGTAGGAAGCGGAACCGCCTATTTGATGTAATATGACCCACAGGGTGCTCATAGCAGACGAGTGGTTCGCGGAACAGCCTCTTAAGAGGCTTCAAGAACACTTCCAAGTGACACGCAACACAAAGGGCAGATGGTACAGGGAGAACGAGCTTCTTGATGTGATTGGCGAGTATGACGCTGTAATCGCAGGACAGGAACCATATACAACGCGAGTGCTCGAGAAGGCCCGGAAGCTGAAGATCATAGCAAGAAGAGGGATAGGATACGACAATATTGACCTTGAAACCGCAAGGAAGCGCCATATCTGTATCACGAACACTCCGGTGCGCGCGGAGCATATTGCTGTCGCTGAACTTACCCTGACGCTCATTCTCGATCTGCTTCGAAGGACAGTATTCTCTTGCGAATTTCTAAGGTCAGACACATACAAGTCCACACGTCTGTGGAGGAGAGAAGACTTCTTCGGCAGGGGCATCCACGAAATCATCATAGGTATCGTGGGCTTGGGAAACATAGGACGCGAGGTAGCAAAGCTCGCGAATAAACTTGGTTCCACCGTGATTTATTCAGACCCGTACGTGAACGAACCAACCCTGAAACGTGTATCCCTCAAGGAGTTATTCGAACGAGCAGACGTCGTTACGGTCCACGTTCGCTCAACTGACGAAACAAGGGGCATGATCAACTATGATTTGTTTTCGAGGATGAAGATAGGCAGCTGCTTTGTCAACACCGCAAGGCCGGATGTGGTGAAGACGAACGACTTAAAACTTGCACTAAAGAATGGTGTACTTACAGCTGCAGCAACAGACGTGTTTGATGTTGAACCACCAATCGATGATGAATTGCTCAGGATGAGGAACGTGATTGTGACTCCTCACATTGCTGGCTTCACGTACACTAGCCTCGATAGTATAGATGGGACATGCGCAGACAACGTGATAGCTGTACTGCTAAATGAAGGACAGCCAAAGAATCGGATAGTATAGAGCCAATTCATCTTTCCGTGACAGACTGAACTAGTTATCCCTGAAATACGCGGGCGACTATGTGTTGATATATGTATGTAGATGATGCGTTGGCGCATGACATGAGGGAGGTCGGCGAAAGATTGGAGTTTGGTTTCATGGGGCATCCCTTCGCAGGAAGCCGTGCTGATGTCAGAATTCTGAACTGCCCGTTCTACGAGCGCATAGACTGGAATACAGAAAGGAATGCGATATTGGAAGCTGAGAAACTTGGTTTCGGCTCTGTTTGGCTTCCGGACCATTTGAGCATGGGTGAAGGGGGGACTACATTAGAAAATTGGACAACGATAACGACCTTCCTGAATCTCACGGAGAAGATTCGAGCGGGTCCGCTATGCCTATCCAATTGCTTCAGACAACCATCACTAGTCGCCAAGATGGCAGCGACTTTGGACATAATATCCCATGGAAGAGTGAACATGGGTTTCGGAGCTGGATGGATGCTGCTAGAGCATGAGGAGTATGGTATTCCTTTTCCAAACGCTAAGACGCGCGTTGAAATGTTGAGAGAAGCGATAATGGTTATCAAGAGTCTGTGGGAGCAGGATAAGGTGACTTTTGACGGGAAATACTACAAGTTGAAAGATGCTATCTGTAGTCCCAAGCCTATTCAGAAGCCTCATCCCCCCATCTGGATAGGCGGGGGCGGGAAGAAGATGATGCAAATTGCCGCTGAGCTTTGCGACGGATACAACTGGTTCTTCTCCCCGAAAGAGTATGGGAAGAAGCTTGAGATGCTCGAGAGGTTATGTTCAGACTTGGGCAGGGACTACAGGCAGATACGCAAATCGTGGCTAGGCCACGTGCTAATATCTGAAGATCGGAAATGGATCGAGAACACTTGCGAAAAATGGCTTAGAATGGTGAAATCTGGACCCAGAGTTGACCCGTGGGTGAGAGATGTCACGATGGAACAGTTCAGAGAGAACGTAATCATGGGAACACCAGAAGAATGCGTCGAAAAGGTTGAAGAATTCAAGAAGGTAGGGGTCGATCTTCTGATAACGTGGTTCACAGATTACCCGTCAATGCAGGGAGCAAAACTGTTCGCGAAGGAAGTGATTCCTGAATTCAAATGAAGGCTCCTCGTCAGAGCACTCAACTTTATGCCTTTCTCGGCGCGAACACAAACGCCCTAACCGGCGACCCTGATCCGCCCACTATTCTTAATGGGACCGCCATAAATAGCCCTCCCACGGCAGGCGCGGCGTCAAGATTGGCTAAGGATTCAACAATCTTGACTTCCTTGGAGAGGAGCACATGATGAGCAGGGAAGCCGTCAGCACCGTCAGCGTCGATACCAATCGTATCACAACCCACCAGTCTCACGCCAGACTTAACGATAACCTCCGCAGCTTCTCTAGATAGCCCAGGCCATCCTTCAAGATAATTCCGGCCTCTTGGCAGCAACTTGTATTTCTCATGCCACCCAAAATTCAAAAGCAGAGCATCAATCTCGCCAAGCTTACAGTAGTCCTCCTCCCACTTGCGTATGTCGTCAGACGTGACCACCGCTCTAGCCTGTTTGCGCTTACAGTCAATCACTCCACAACGTCCAATGAAATCGCGGATAGGAATCTGATCTATCCAATGCCGTCCTGTGTCTGGAAAATGCATAGTTGAATCAACATGCGTTCCCGTATGCTCGTCCAAGAAAAGCGCGAAAGTGTGAGCAGGCTGGCCAATGGCAGGCGATTCCCACGGAATGTGTTTGAACGGTGCGTGGGTCGAAACGTAAGGAACGTTCTCTTCTAGGCCGAACGACAAGTCAACAATCGAGTACTCTCTAAGAAGACTGTCTACTGCGCTCATGGGGTTCGCCGTAGCCTAGGGAACTAATTTGCTTTGTGATTTGAACCCGAAGATGTTTTAGTGCAAACTTGTGCAGGCCGCGATCATATTCCGATGGAAGGCTCCTAAGCCTCGTTGACTTCTAGGTTTCAGTTAAGAGAGCTCTTAGGCGTTCCTTCCATGAAAGCTCTTCCTAAGGGACATCAAGCCCCACGCTGCGGATCTAACCGATCTTGTTCGAAGGTAAGTATGCTTATACAAGAAGAACGGCCTAGAGGCATAGTTGAGGTCATCCTGCGTTCCGGGTGTTGGCGTTCATGAAGTACCCACGAATATTAAAACACACAAGGGTTTGGTGACAACATGAAAGCGGCTGTATGGTATGGTGGAAAGGATATTCGAATCGAGGACGTGGCAATACCGACGGTTGGTCCAGAGGAAGTTTTGATAAAGGTCAAAGCCGTCGGCATATGCGGATCGGAACTTCATGCCTACGAAGGATTGTCCAAGCGAAGGATTCCGCCCCTCGTGATGGGTCACGAGTTTGCTGGTGTCATCGAAAAGCTTGGCGAACGATCAACTGGCCTAGGTCTCGGAGATCGCGTTGTGGTTGACCCAGCTGTGCCGTGCGGGGTCTGTGAACTATGCCTGTCAGGCCAAACAAACATCTGTCGAGCGCGTAGACACGTAGGCATCGATTTCCCCGGTGCGTTTGCTCAGTATGTGAAGGTCCCAAATCGCGCTTGTCATAAGATATCGGACTCGATGTCCTTCGAGGAAGCAGCCCTCGCAGAACCGCTATCTGTAGGAACTCACGCTGCCAGCCTGGCAAATTTGCGAGACGGAGACGTTGTACTGATCTTGGGATCAGGCGTAATTGGACTGAGTTGCCTGATTGCTGCCCGTGAGAGAGCTGGAACGATACTCGTCAGCGATCTCTTTGATTTTCGACTGAGCTTCGCAAAGCTGTTCGGGGCTGATGGCGTAATTGACGCCAGTACAGTGGATCCTGTAAGCGAGGTTCAACGTACGACTTCGGGAAAGGGTGCGGACACGGTCATAGAGGCGGTTGGCTTGGAGAAGACGGTAGGCCAGGCCATTTCATCGGTGAAGGACGGAGGCCGCGTGATGCTGGTGGGAATGCTGGACCAAACGGCCCGAGTGAATATTCTCCAAATCACCCTGAAAGAGATTCAGGTCAAGGGCTCGTATGGTCGCACGAGCGGGGATTTCAGGAAGGGCTTAACGCTTCTGGAAAAAGACCCGTCGGCAATTCGCCGATTGATCACGCAGACTTTTCCGCTTGATAGTGTGTCGCAAGCATTCGAAACGATGTCTAGCAAGAAGCAGAGCACGATGAAAATCGTGCTCGTTCCTTGAGACGTGCTGAGGGAACATCAAGCGTACCCCCAGTTGTCTTGGGATATCTGGTTAATGTGGGATTCCTCGGTGGTCGTCTCGTGCGACCGCAGGAATTCTGCGCAAAGCTTTCAGTCAACGCGGTTCTTGGGTGTTCCTTCTATGAACGCCTTGATGTTGTCTAGTGTTATGTCCAATATCCTCGAAATGCTCTCTTTGGTGTACCATCCTATGTGGGGTGTCACAATCACATTGAGTCCAGTGAAATCGTGATACTTCTCTCGTTCGTCTTCCAGAACGTCTAGTCCGGCTCCTGCAAGTCTACCCTGTCTCAATGCCTTGATGAGATCTTGCGTAACGACAATGGGGCCTCGGGCCGTGTTCACGAGTATGCTACCTTCTTTCACGAGCTGTAGGGTTCTTTCACAGATTAGGCCCCTTGTTGTGTCGTTCAACGGCAAGTGTATGGTGACAAAGTCAGCTGCCTCAAGCACTTTCTCAAGCGGCAGATACCGAGTCGAGTACATTTCCTCCAATCGGGGGCCCTTGACTATGTCATACGCTACCGTTTTCATTCCAAAACCGTGTCCGATTCTCGCGGTGTGTGTTCCTATCCTGCCGGTGCCCAGTATTCCGAGCGTCCTGCCCGACAGCTCGACTCCTACCAAGCCTTTGTCGCTGAACAACTTCTCCTGGGCGTAGCGATTAGCTCCTTTTACTATGTTTCGTGCGACCGCGAGTAGAAGGCCGAACGCATGCTCGGCGATCATGTGAGAGCCATAGTCGGGGACATTGCAAACGACTATGCCTTTCTCCGACGCGGCTGTGGCATCGATATGATCGCACCCCGTCGATCGCGTCGCGATCATCCTCAATTTGGGCAGTTTGTCGAGTGTCTCCCTTGATACGCCCACGAATTGGTCTCTCATGCATATGATGTCAACATCGCGAGCAAGCTCAACGAGCTCCTGTGGGCTACTGGTTGGCCCATGGAATGTGAATGTGCATCCGTCGAGACGTATTCTTTCTTCGTCCTCAAAGACGAAGTCGGTGAATAACACCTTCATGACTCTCACGAATCCGAGCAGCCTGCTTCAAGCGGCAAGTATTGCATTCGGTTGCTGCTAGTTTCCTTAAAGCTATAGTGGATGGAACAAGTTATGAAGCAAGATCCGAAAGGATATATACGTTAAATCGCGAAACCGCCGCTGGGCAAGGTAGAATGGCTCAGTTTGTGACTTTTGGGGAAATAATGCTGAGGCTTAATCCACCTGGCTTCCGACGTTTCTTGCAGGCCGAAAGCTTTGAGGCAAGCTACGGAGGTGCTGAGGCTTCAGTTGCAATAAGCCTGGTCAATTATGGGATATCATCGGAGTTCGTGACTTGTCTGCCTCCCAATGAGATAGGACAAGCCGCAATAAACTGCGTAAGGCGTTTCGGAGTCGACGCATCACACATAATAAGAGCGGGCGAGAGGATCGGCATATACTTCTATGAGATTGGCGCGAATCAGCGTCCCTCCAAGGTGATCTATGACCGCGCTCGCTCAGCAATTGCCGATGTGAAGCCGGGAAGTATTCCTTGGAAAGAGATATTTTCGGAGGCTAAGTGGTTCCATTTCACGGGCATCACGCCGGCGATATCACAGAGCGCCGCTGATGCATGCCTTGAAGCGGTGAGATCTGCCAAAGACAAGGGACTCACGGTCAGCTGCGACCTAAACTACAGGGCCAAACTGTGGAAGTATGGGAAAACCGCCACAGAGATAATGGCCGAGCTTATGCCCTACGTGGACATGGTTTGTGGCAACGAAGAGGATTGCGAAAAGATATTCGGCATCAAAGGTGCAGATGTTAGGATCGCAGAAGAAGTCTCTCCCGAGAAGTATTCGGAGGTCGCCGGCAAGCTGGTGAAACGGTTTCCAAACCTGAAGAGAGTAGCTATTACGCTCAGAGGAAGCATCAGCGCTACTCATAATACTTGGAGCGCCGTGCTTCACGACAGCAGGAAGCTGTATACGACGAGCAAATATGACATTACCAACGTTGTGGATCGTCTTGGCGGCGGCGACGCGTTCACTGGAGCACTAATCTACTGTCTGCTATCAGGAAAGAGCGATCAAGACGCCCTAGATTTCGCTACCGCCGCGAGTGCGCTGAAACACAGCATACTCTTCGACCCGAACCTTGCCAGTATCCAAGAGATCGAGAGCCTCGTTAAGGAGGGCGGGGCAGGCAGGGTTCAGAGATGAAGACAGAAGGTGGAACAATGCCGCAAGATGTTCTGGAAAGGATGGAAGAGGCAGGGATAATTCCGATCGTGGTAATCGAGGACCCCAGCAAGGCAGTGCAATTGGGTAGAACAGTTCTTGACGCCGGTCTGGACTTGATTGAGATAACCATGCGCACGCCGAGAGCAATGGAAGCCATAAGAGCCCTAAGCAAGGAATTGCCCGAGATGCTAGTTGGCGCGGGTACGATATTTTCGGTTCCGGTTGCAAAGGAAGCTTTGTCCGCAGGAGCGGGCTTCATAGTTTCGCCTCACTTGGACGAAGAGATCGTTACATACTGCGCCCGGAAGAACGTCGTGTGCGTGCCAGGGGTCTTCACGCCGTCAGAGGTTCAAAGGGCAATAAAGGCTGCGACGATAGGCAGGCGACCGAGAAGCATTAAGGATCTTCCTTTGGTGATCAAGGTTTTCCCAGCTTCGAGCGGAGGCCCTGGCCACATAACCGCAATGAAAGCCGTATTTCCGGATGTGAGGTTTCTCCCTCTCGGGGGAGTCAACGCAGGAAACCTGGCTGAATATATCAAGGCCGGAGCATGGGCCGTTGGAGGCACTTGGATCTGCAAGAAAGATCTCATCGAAGCCGGCAATTTCACCAGAATATCAGAACTCGTCAAAGAGGCTAAGAGCATCATAGCGACGGCCAGGAAATAGCATTTCATAGAGTTGGGATCAAAATGACGAAAACTAACCTGTTCAACGGCATTGAACATGTGACCATTGTAGCCAAGGACCCGAAAGGCTTAGCGAGATGGTATTGCAGCACATTCGGCTTCAAGATCGCCTATGAGAGCACAAGATCTCTGACAACATATGTGAAACTTGGCGAAAGCCTTCTTGAAATTATCGAAGCCGGAGATGCCGACAGAGTGTCCCACGGCGAGAGGGATCCCGGCTTTCGTCACATGGCCATATCTGTGACCGACATTGACAAGGCGTACAAGAATCTGAGCAGCCGAGGGGTCGCCTTCAAGTCTGAACCACGAGAGAAGGAAGGCGTGTGGACCGCGTTCCTCGAGGACCCGGAACACAACCTACTGCATCTAATTCAGCGGTCTAAGCCTCTGTAGCCTATCGTCGTGACCGTGTCTGCTCAGTACGCACTGCAAGGCAGAGCTACGGTGCTTACACCGGCACAATCATTCGAAAATACGTGCTTGCCCTCGACGGGCGGGCGGGATTCTCGGCGCACGTTTGCCGCGATGGATCTGTCAGCCTTCGAACAGTTCAACCGTGACTCGTCTCTTCATCAGGGGTTCGAATCCCTCAGAGGCCGGTAGAAGGAGATTGGCCCCACCATGATGAGGGGGCCGTATCCCATTGCCCCCACGATTCACGATGAGCTTCGATGGGAAACCTACCTGAAAAAGGCTCAAAATGAGGCGATTTGAAAGTAGCCCCACCGTCAATT
>Ga0315282_10008556_pt1 | contig 16533 bp, 15 predicted proteins | sample YL17G07_20_MG_FD_203693 | JGI IMG/M metagenome (GOLD analysis project Ga0315282, IMG submission 203693) | Sediment microbial communities from Yellowstone Lake, YNP, Wyoming, USA - YL17G07_20 | ecosystem: Environmental > Aquatic > Freshwater > Lake > Sediment | place: USA: Wyoming | collected...
CGATCTGGCGCGCCGCGCGCGCCAGCGACTCCATGGCAAGGACTCCTGTGCGACCCGCGGACCCGGCCTCCTCGGGCCGCGCCGCAGGCGGAGCGTGGATCATGGTGCCTGGCTCTCAGCCCGTTCGCTTGCAGAGGGCTGCTACAGCCTTTGTGCCATATTCCTACGCTCCAGCCACAGTCAATTCTGCCCCGGAACCCCTCCCGCGGGTGCCTGAGGCGCCCCCTCCGGCCCTCCGGGCCTAACGTCCTGCGCCTGCGCGTCCGTCATGGGAGGATCGTCCTCCCCGTGCTCGACGTTCATCACCATGTCCACCTGCCCCTGGCCCCCCCGGCTCCTGACGGTGACTGCGCTCCGGTACAGGTGGTGCGCGTCGGCTATCTGACGCTCCCCCTGGTACCCCACCAAAAACAGGTCCTGGTTCGGCCCGCCGGCTCGCTCGGCGCCGGCCCCCGGCTGCTCCATCACAACTTTCGCCAGCCGCGTCATCACCTCGGCCAGCGCCTTTCTGATGGCCTTCCGATCCCCCGCCTTCGTGGTGTCCAGATAGGAGGCGAAATCCACCCGTACCGTGTCCCCCTTGACGAACGACACGTCCAGGACGACCCCGTTCTGGCTCACCGCCGACGCTCTCACCTCCGTCTGCAGACGCTGCTGCAGGGATTCCGGGGGGGGGACGTTCATGCTGTTGCGGACCAGCCAGGCCGCCCCTCCGACAAGCACCAGAATGACCGCGATGACCAGCCACAGGTGTCCTGCCCGCGTCCCCGCCTCGCTCGGCTCCGCCGTCACCGCGGGGGCGATCTCATTCATGGAGAGCGCGCTGAAACCCAGGCCCTCGGCCTTCGGCTCCGAGGTTGGGTCGGTCGGTTCCTGTTTCGACATTCCCGTCTCCTGGCGGTACTGCCCTCTACTCTACCCGTTTTCCTTTCGACGCACGCCGTCCGCGCCCTGCGCGTCAGCGCTCGATCGCCGCCCGCTGCGTGTTGATCCCGTGGAAGAGCGCCGGGTCGAACTTCGGCTTGCGGTGGTACGTCAGCAGGCCGTTCACCTCCTGCTCCACGTCGGTGAGCTGCGTATAGCAGAACCCGCACATGCGCGGGTGGAAGAGCAGCGCCTCCGTCAGACCCCGATAGCGCGCCAGGAACTCCTCCTCCGTCTTCGGGCGGTCACCGTACCCCCAGGCCGAGCCGCCCTCCTGTCCCGGGTTCCACCAGATCCCGCCGTACTCGCTCACGAAGAACGGCTGCCCGCGGTAGGCGGCATCCTCCTCCCGGTTGCGCCACGGCCGACCGCCTCGGGCAAATTCCTCGTAGTGCGCGGCCAGCACCTTCGGATCCCCCTCGTAATCGTGGCCGTCCTCGACGTCTGTTTCGCCCGCGTGGGTGTAGCCGCTCGTGTCTATCACCGGTCGCGTCGGGTCTATCGCCTTGGTCACGCGGTAGGCCGTCCGCAGCAGCCACGCCCGCCCCTGCTCCCGGCTGGTCTCATTGAACGGACACCAGCCGACAATGGCCGGATGGTTGAGATCCCGCTCCACCGCCTCCAGCCACTCCGGCAGCATCCTCGCCAGCGCCCCCGGATGGCCATCGGCCAGGCCCCAGTTCGGGTATTCGCCCCACGTCAGATAGCCCAGCTTGTCCGCCCAGTAGAGAAAGCGCGGTTCGAACACTTTCATGTGGAGGCGCGCCCCGTTGAACCCCAGGGCCATGGACAGCTCGATGTCCCGACGCAGGGCCCCGTCACTCGGCGCGGTGTAGATGCCCTCCGGGTAGAAGCCCTGATCCAGCACCAGCCGCTGGAACACGGGCTTGTTGTTTAGGCAAATGGCCGGCGCCTCCAGGTGGATCTTGCGCATCCCGAAGTAGCTGGAGACCGCATCCACCACCTCCTCCCCGGCCCGCAGGTTGAGCTGGAGATCGTACAGGAACGGGTCCTCCGGCGACCACGGGCGCACCCCGGGAAGGGACAGGGAAAACGTGGCAAAGCCCCCGCGCGTCGCCGCCTCGGCACTGGCCACCGTCTCTCCCTGCGCCTTTGCTACCGCCTGCACTGTGAACCCCGCGGGGGCGCCGTCCGTCCACAGGTGCACCTCCAGCCGCCGGTTGTCCAGGTCCGGAAGAAGGCGAGCTTTTGCCAGGAAGGTCTCCGGCACCGGCTCCAGCCACACCGTCTGCCAGATGCCGGTGGTGCGGGTGTACATGCAGCCGTAGGAGTGAAACTGCTCCGACTGCTTGCCGCTCGGCTGCAGCGGGTCGCGGGTGTTGTCCACCGCCCGCACCACGACCTCGTTCTCCCCCTCGTGCAGCCATGCGGTGACGTCGAACGTGAAGGGCGTATACCCGCCCTGGTGCCGGCCCACCTCTTCCCCATTCACCCACACCGTCGCCCCGTAGTCCACCGCGCCGAAATGCAGCAGCACCCGCCGGCCCTGCCACGCCTGGGGGACGGTCACGAGCCGCCGATACCACACCCCCGGCATGAAGTCCGTCTTCCCGATTCCCGACAACTCCGACTCCGGGCAGAACGGGACCAGAATCCGCTGGTCAAACCCATGGCCGGTAACCCATCCCCTCTCCTCCCCGGACTGCCCGGGGTCCTCGGCAAACTCCCACTCCCCATTCAGGTTCAGCCACTGCGGCCGCACCCACTGCGGGCGGGGGTACTCGGGTCGTGGCACGTCGGACACTCCTGCTCTCCTCAGCCGTGGATTACCACAGCGCGCGCCTTCGGCAAGTGCTCTCTACCGCCTGCGGCCCCGCATCTCCTGCTGCCCCCTCCGCCGCGGCGCGCCTCCCCTACAGCCAGCCGCGGCGGCGGAAGTACACCAGCATCCCTCCCGCGGTGGCGGCCATCAGTACCAGCACGGCCGGGTACCCCCACGGCGAAGACAACTCCGGCATGTAGCGGAAGTTCATCCCGTAGACCCCGACGACGAAGGTCAGGGGGATGAAGATGGTGGCGATGATGGTGAGCACCTTCATCACCTCGTTGAGACGGTTGCTCACGCTGGAGAGGTAAATGTCAATCATCCCGGCCACCATCTCCCGCAGCGTTTCCACATTGTCTATCACGCGGAAGACGTGGTCGTGCAGGTCTCGCAGGTAGATCACCGTGGCCGGGGCCACCAGCGGCGAGTTCCCCCGCTGCAACTCGCTCACTACTTCCCGCAGCGGCCAGATGGCCTTGCGCAGCGTCAGGAGCTCGTGGCGCAGGCCGTGGATGCGCTGCAGCGTCCCACGCCCCGGCCTCGCCACCAGTTCCTCCTCCAGGTCTTCCACCCGTTCCCCCAACTGCTCCACCACCCCGAAATAGCCATCCACCACCGCGTCGAGCAGGGAGTACGCGAGATAGTCCGGCCCGGCCTGCCGCACGGGGCCCTCGTTGTTGCGCAGCCGGCGGCGAACCGGATCGAAGGCATCCCCCGGCAGCTTCTCCTCCTGGAACGAGACCACGCTCTGCTTGTTCAGCAGTAGGCTCACCTGCTCCGCCACCACCTCGCCTCGCGATTCCTCGTACTGCAGCATCCGCACCACGAGGAACAGGTACTTCTCCTGCTCGAAGTCCAGCTTGGGGCGCTGCTCGACATGGAGGATGTCCTCGATGATCAGGGGATGCGCGCCGAAGCACGCGGCCACCTGCTGCACTGCGGTGGCGTTCTGCAGTCCGCTCACGTTGACCCAGGTGACGCCGGGCCGGGCCGCATACTCCGAGCAATCACCCGGCGAAACGATCTCCCGTTCCTCGTACTCGCTCGGGCTGTAGCTGATCGCCGTGATCTGTGTCTCCCGCGGGCCCGCCGCGTCCGCCTTGTCCGGCATCTCCCATTGCTCCTCGGCGCCTCCTGCTCCCCGCGGCGCCCAGGCGAAGACTTCGGCGCGCCCCCCTCTTCGCCCTGTCCTCCGTTGCCCAGAAGGAGGCAATCCGCCCGCGCGCCGCCAGTAACTCCCCGCTCGCCCGCAGGCCGGGCGCTTTCGAGGCCGGCAAGAAGCGCGCGTGACCGCTTCTTCCGGTTGACATTTCGGCCCAAATCGGGTATCGTCCTCCGTTGGTGCCAAAGGCGCCAGTATTTCGGAAAGCCGTTGGACTGTCGGAATGAGGAAAATGCTGTGTAGTGCGCCGATTTCCTCTCCGCGTTCGAGCTTCCGGGAAAGGAGATCGGCATGATCGAAGGTAAGGTCAAGTGGTTCAACGACGCAAAGGGCTTCGGGTTCATCGAGACCGCCCAGGGTGATGTCTTCGTGCATCACTCGGCCATCGAGGGCCAGGGGTTCCGCACCCTGCGCGAAGGCCAGCAGGTCGAACTCGAGGTCGGTCGTGGTGACAAGGGACCGCGCGCCCTCAAGGTTCGCCCCCTCTAAGTCACCCCCACACTGAAGACCAACCAGAGAGCCGCGGCGCCCGCCGCGGCTCTCCGCGTGTGGGGGCGAAGGTGTGGAGATAGCGCTTGCGACTAGGAGGTGGTTGGGGGTATACTGCCACCACTATGGACACCAAGCTCAAGCCATTGTGGAAGCGCACGAAGAAGCAGTTCCTCGTGGACGAAAAGGGGCGACGCACGGCGGTGCTGCTCCCCATTGAGGAGTACGACGAGTTGCTCGAGGTTATCGAGCAGCGAGAGGATGTGCGTCGCTTGGAGGCGGGGAAGCGGATGAAGGGGGAGGACATTCCCTGGGAAGAAGTCAAAGCGAGGCTCAAGGCGCAAGGAAAGCTGACTTGATGCGCCTGGTGATCTCCCGCCGCGCGGATCGCGATCTCGGCAAGCTGCCGCGAATTGTAGCTAACCGGGTGGCGTCAGCCCTCGATGAACTCGCCCGGAATCCCCGTCCCCCCGGTTGTCTGCTATTGCGCGATTACGAACCTCCGACCTGGCGCATTCGCGTGGGCGATTGGCGCGTGCTGTATGAGATTGACGATGACGCCGGCCTGGTACGGATTCGTAACGTCTACCATTGGCGTGAAGCATACCGGCATTAGCGGCGATCCGTCCTCCTTGCTCCCTCCTCTCCCCCGTGCTAGACTCAGCCCATCCCCGAGGGTAATGCGATGAGACCTGCAGGCCTCAAGTGGCTCCTGCCCATCCTCCTCATCTTCCTCGCCGGGCAACCTCTGCGCGGCGCGGCCCTCCCCCCACAGGTGCGCGTCGGCCTGCTCTCGCATGCAGCCGGCGTCCCCTTTGCGCTGCCCCGCGGCGGCACGGTCACCGCGCTTTCTGGTGAAGGCCAGCCCCTCGCCCTCCCGGCGGGAGAGACGTGGAAGGCCCTCCCGGCGGAGGGCGGCGTCAACCTGCTTCGCCCGGACGGCTCCCCCGGAGGCCAGTATAAGCCCGGCCTCGTCATCACCCCCTCAGAGGACACCACTACCCGCGTCAGCGGCATCGTCGGCCATTGGGACAAAGTCACCGACCGTGAGTACCGCGGCGTCATCGAGATCCGACCGGACGCCACCGGCCTGACCGTCGTCAACCGCGTGGACGTCGAGACCTATCTGCGCGGGGTGGTTCCCTCTGAGATGCCCTACACCTACCCGCTCGCCGCCCTCCAGGCGCAGGCCGTCGCCGCGCGGGGACAGGCGATCCTGAAGGCCACCCGCCATCAGGCCGAGGGCTTCGGCCTGTGCGCCACGGCCCATTGTCAAGTGTACGGCGGCGCCACCAGCGAGCGCCCCGCCTCCGATCAGGCCGTCTCCTCCACCCGCGGGGAGGTACTGGTCTACGAAGGTCAGCTCGCCGATACCCTCTACTCCTCCAACTGCGGCGGGCACACCGCCAACAACGAGGACTACTGGGCCGGCGCCCCGCCCCTCCCCTATCTGCGAGGCGTGCCGGACTTCGAGCCCGAGGACAAGGTGCCCTACACCTTCCCCCTGCCCGAAGAGCAGGCCGGCCAGTACCTGAAGTACGCGCCCCGCGTCCACTGCAACCAGTCGCAGTTCGCCCGGAGCGACAAGATCCGGTGGTGGGCGATCGTGCCCAAGGCCGAACTGGAGAAGAGGGTGGAGGCCGCGGTTGGAGACGTCGGTGATCTCCTGGAGGTGCGCGTCACCCGGCGCGCCGCCTCCGGCCTGGTCACCCGCCTGGCCGTCATCGGGACGAAGCGGCTCGTCAGCGTCACCGGCGGGGCGCAGACGCGGCGCGCCATGGGCGGGCTCGACTCGCCCTCCTTCTCGGTGCAGCCCATCGCGGGCGCGGACGGCCTCGCGGTCGCCTTTGCGGTCTGGGGCGCAGGCTGGGGGCATCAGGTCGGGATGTGCCAGGTGGGGGCCGCCGGGTTAGCGGAGAAGGGGTGGGACTATCGCCGCCTCTTGGCGAAGTACTACCTTGGTACCAGCATCGAGCGGCGCTACTGAGCAGGGCGCCGCCTCCTACGGAGGCGAGGGTGGCAGAACAACGAGTAGCCGATCTAGCTCCCGGGTCGCCGGTCGCGGGCCGGTTCCTGGTGGTGCGCAAGGAACTGCGTCAGGGGGGCCGCGCGGGCCTCTTCCTCGACTGCACCTTGTGCGACGCCACCGGACGCGTATCGGCCAAGGTGTGGGACCGCGCGGCCGAACTCAACGAGCAGTTCCAGCAGGGCGATGTCGTCGCCGTGCGCGGGCTGGCCGAGACCTACCGCGGCGAGCTTCAGCTTCGGCTGGAGGCCGTGCGGCTGGTCCCGGCGGAGTCCGTGGACCGGAGCCAGTTCCTCCCCCGCAGCACGAAGGACCCGGCCCTCCTCCGGCGGCAACTGACCGACGTGACGGCCAGCCTCGAGAACCCCCAGCTGCGCCAGCTCGTCACCGCCGTGTTCTCTGACCCGGAGTTGGACGCGCACTTCTTCACCGCCCCGGGCGCGAAGTCGCTCCATCACGCCTATATCGGAGGCCTGGCCGAGCACACCTGCGAGGTGGTCGAGCTGTGCCTCTGCGTGGCCCAGGTGTTTCCCCAACTCGATCGCGACCTGCTCCTCGCGGCCGCCATCCTGCACGATCTCGGCAAGCTGGACGAACTCTCCTGGGACACGGCCTTCGACTATACCGACCAGGGGCTGCTCCTCGGTCACATCGTCATGGGCGAGGCGCGCGTGCGCCGGGCGATGGAGGCGATCCCCGAGTTCCCGGAAGACCTGAAGCTCCGGCTCAGCCACATGCTCCTCAGCCACCACGGCACCAAGGAGTACGGCTCGCCCGTGGAACCCATGACCGCGGAGGCCATCGCCCTCCACCACGCCGAGGACCTCGACGCCAAGGTCAACCTCTTCCTCGGCAACATCAACCACGCCCGTGACCAGGGACGCCGCTGGACGGAGCGCCACTTCCTGCTGAACCGCTCCTTCTACGTCGGCCCCGGCGACGAGGAGGCGTGACCCCTGGTCTTCCGCCGGACGCTGAAACCTCAGTTGACATCTCCCGCGGATTGCGGGATTATCTGCCATCGGAGGACCCTCTGCCATGAGCATGTCCGACTTGGTCCGCCCCTGCGTCAAGGGCCTGACCCCGTATGTGCCCGGAAAACCCATAGATGAAGTGCACCGCGAGTTCGGGCTCACCGATATCATCAAGCTGGCCTCCAACGAGAACCCGCTGGGGCCCTCCCCCAGGGCGGTGGAGGCCATCCGCGCCGCGGCCGCCGACGTTCGCCTCTATCCCGACAACGACTGCTTCGCGTTGCGCCGGGCGCTCTCCGCGCATCTCGGTATCCCCGGCGAGCAACTCCTCCTCGGACACGGCAGTGACGAGCTGATCCACAACATCGGCCTCGCCTTCGTCGCCCCGGGCGACGAGGTAATGATGTGCTGCGGCCCCTTCAGCCAGTACGAATTCACCGCCAAGCTGATGGCCGCCGCTCCGGTCATGGTGCCCCTGGTGGACTGGGCCTACGACTTGCCAGCCATGGCGCGGGCGCTTACCCCGCGCACCAAGGTGGTGTTCATCGCCAGTCCCAACAACCCCACCGGCACCATCGTGCGCAGGGCCGAGCTGGCCGCCTTCCTCCGGGCGCTCCCGCCCACCGCGGTGCTGGTGATGGACGAGGCCTACCACGAATACGTGGACGATCCCGACTACCCCGACTCCCTGGCGCTGGTGCGGGAGGGGAAGAACGTCATCGTGCTGCGCACCTTCTCCAAGATCTACGCCCTCGCCGGCCTGCGCCTGGGCTACGGCGCGACCACCCCGGCCCTGGCCGCCGCCATGAACGCCGTGCGGGAGCCGTTCAACGTCAGCTCTCTCGCCCAGGTGGCGGCCGTGGCCAGCCTCGCCGATCCCGAGCAGGTGACCCGCACCGTCCGCCTCAACACGGAGGCGAAGCTCACGTTCTACGCCGGGTTCGACAAGCTGGGCTTGCGCTACACCCGCAGCTTCGCGAATTTCGTATGGGTGGACCTGGGCCGCGATTGCCGGGAGGTGTTCCTGGAACTCCTCCGGCTGGGCGTCATCGTCCGCACGGGGGATATTTTCGGCGCCCCCACCCATGTTCGCGTCACCACTGGCACGCCCGAGGAGAATGCCCGATTCCTTGCCGCCCTCGGGCAGGTATTGGGCCGGTAGGAGCCAATTCTCACCACAGCGCGGCGCGAAGGGCGCCTCCCGGGCGCCTGGAGGGCACCGGCCGCTGGTTTCGGGATCGCCCCTGGACGGGGTAGAATAGAGCAGGTTCGTCTCCCGCGCCGGGACGAAGCCTGCCCGGCGCGCGTCTAACCTACGGAGACGGAGGAGCAGGAACGGATGATCTGCCGACGCTGTGGCATGGAGAGTTCCACGACCGACACCTGCGAATGGTGCAAGAAGCCCATGCTGCCCCCGGGAGGTTCCATCTCCGCCAGAGCCAAGGAGCAGATCCTCCGGGAGAAGGAGGCGCCTCCGCCTCCGCCCGCCGAGTCGGCTGCCCCGACGGTGCGGGCCGAGGAGACTCCGGATGAGGCCGTCGTCCGCCGGCCGGAGTCCAAGCCCCCGCCGCCGCTCACCTCGACGATCGAAGGGCTCTCCGTGCTGGGAGGGCACCTCACGGAGGAAGGCGACGAGCCGCAGGCCGCCGTGCTCTCCACGGTAGAGCAGACCACCAACGAGTCCCTGCTCGTGCCCCTCGGCGCCAATGTCACCGGACCGGCCGATCAGGGGCAGGACCGGACCATCTATGTCGGCAACGAAGAGGACGTCGTCCGCCCTATCGAGCGCCCTGCCAAGGACGGCTCTCGCTGGGTCATGGATGCCTCCGGCCGCCGGCGCCGCGTCCTGGACACGACCCCGGAGGTTTCTGACAAGCAACGGCTGCTGCGGGCCGCGGTCGGCGGGGGGGTGGTGGCCTTTGTGATGGCCTTCGTCCAGTTCGCCGTCCATCGCCTGCCGGAGCAGCTCATTAGCGAGCAACTGAAGATCACGGAGGGCTTCGCCGGGGCCGTCCAATATGGGGTCTACAGCGCGGTGCTCCTGGGGTTCATGCTCGCGGCCCTGCTGGTGCAGTGGAAGAAGGGACCCTTCGTCGGCCTGCTCCTCGGCCTTGGGCTGGGCTGGGGAATCACCCAGTCGGCCGCGCAGGCCTTTCTGCCCCTCACCCTCACCACCGGCGGGCTGTGCGGCGCCGTCGTCGGGTATTTCTCGGTGAAGGGGCTGAAGCGCGTCGTGACGGTGTAGCGGGAGTGCGGCCCATGCCTCTGGACCCCAAGCTGCTGGAGATACTCGCCTGCCCGGAATGCAAGGCCAAGGTCGTATGCGAGGAAGGCAAGCTGCGCTGCCTGCGCTGCGGCCGGCGCTACCCGGTCGAGGACGACATCCCGGTGATGCTCCTCGATCAGGCCGACCCGCCTCCCCCCGGCTGGCAGCCGCGTGAGGAGTAGCCCCCGACCGGCGATGGACCGCTTCGCGCGCGCCCGGCCCGCGGCGCTCCTCCGGCCCCGTGGTCCGCGGCTCCCGAAGTTGCCGGCCTCGTGCTCTGGACCCTGATGACTCACCTCGACCTCTCTATCTGCATCGTCAACTGGAATACGCGGGAAGACCTCGAAGCTGCGCTCCGCTCGGTGCTGCTCGCCTCCGCCGGCCTCTCGCGGGAAGTGGTGGTGCTGGACAACGCCTCCCGGGACGGGAGCGCGGAGATGGTGGCGCAGCGCTTCCCCGAGGTGCAGCTCGTGCGCAGTGAGGTGAACCTGGGGTTCGCCGCCGGCTACAACCGCGCCGCGGCAGAGACCAGGGGGCGGTACCTCTTCCTGCTCAATCCCGACACCATCACCTGCCCGGGGGCGCCCGAGGCGCTGGTGCAGTTCCTCGAGGCCCACCCCGCGGTCGGCGCGGTCGGGCCCCGCCTCCTCAACCGGGACGGCAGCCTCCAGTTCTCCTGCCGCCGCTTCCCCAGGCCTCTTGCCGCGGTCTTCCGCAACACTCCGCTCGGCACGCTCTTCCCCCGCAATCGCTACACGCGAGAGTACCTGATGACCGATTGCGATCACACCCGCGAAAGCTCTGCGGACTGGATCTCCGGGGCCGCCATGTGCATCCGGCGCGAGGCCTGGGAGCAGGTCGGCGGATTCGACCAGGGGTTCTTCATGTACGCCGAGGATATGGACTGGTGCTGGCGCGCCCGCCAGGCCGGGTGGGACATCCACTACCTGCCCCACGCGGAAGTGGTCCACTGCATCGGGCGCAGCAGCGACCAGGCCCCCGGCCGCATGGTGTTCCAGTTCCACCGCAGCATGGCCCGCTTCTACCGCAAGCACTACGCTCCCGGCTGGCCCCTCCTCCTCCGCTGGCTCCCCTTCGTCGGCGTGTGGGTGCGCTGCGGGGTGGTGCTGCTCGAAACAGGATGGTCCCTGGGCAGGAATAGGCTGACCCGGCGGCGGAGGAAGTAGCATGCGACGCCCCCGCCGCGCGCGGCCTCCCTATCTCTTCCTCCTCGCCCTCCACGACGCCGCGCTGCTGCTCGCCGTCTTCCTCGCCCCTATCTACTGGAGCGCCTTCAGCACCAACGTCGCCTCCCTGGAGGTGGGCGGCGCCAGCCTCGGCCTCAGCGGGCTCACTCTCGCCACCTTCTTCCTCACCCTCGCCGCCCTCGCCGCTCTCGTGTGGCGCTGGCTCTCCCGCACCCGGCCGGCCGTCCTTCCCAACGCGGTGCACCTCCCCCTCCTGCTCTTCCTCGCCATCTCCGCTCTCGCCACCTTCACCACCGTGAACCTCTACGGCAGCCTGCTGGAGCTCGACCGCCTGGCCATCGGCGCCCTTCTCTTCGTGTTGGTCGCGAACCGCGCCCTCCTCCCGGCCCCGCCCGCAGAGTGGACCCTTGCCTTCTTCGCCGCCTTCCTGCCCCTCGTGTTCTTCACCTCCACCGTCGGCGAGAACGGGATGTGGGGCCTCCTCCCCAGCACCATCTCGTGGCTCGACCTCCTCGTCTGGCTGGCGGCAGTCGGCGTGGCCGCCCTCTGGTATGGGTCGCGCGCTACCCCTGACCCGGTACGCCGCTGGGTCGAAGCCGTGGTGCTCTCCGGCTGCGTCGTGGCCGTAGGGGCCATCAAAGAGAAGCTGTTCGCCGCGTTCGTCCTGGTCCCCCCCAACCCCTCCTGGCAGCCCTTCGGCGGGTTCTTCAACCAGAACATTCTTGCCGGATTCCTGGTCCTGTTGATACCCATCGCCGCCGCCCTCGCCTTCACCTCCGGCTCCCGGTGGCCTCGCCTCACCTTCCTGCTGGCCGGCCTCGCCATGCTCCTCGCGCTGGCCTTCACGGAGTCCAAGGGGGCGATCGTGGCCTTGTTCGTCGCCGTCGTGGTGTGCGCCCTACTCCTCGCCCGCGTCAGCCGGCGCCCGGGGCGCAACCTGCGCGCGGTGCTCGCGGGGCTGCTCCTTCTCCTCTTTCTGGTCGTCGTCGCGGCCGCTGCCTCCCATGGGCTCCGCGAGAAGGTGACCGGCGCGTTCGGGGAGAGGAGCGCCTCCAACCTGTTTCGCATCTACACCTGGCGGGGCACCTGGCACATGGCCCTCGCCCACCCCTGGCTCGGCATCGGGCCGGGCGCGTTCGACAGCGCTTTCGGCCAGTACACCATCGCCGGCTTCACCCGCGCGGCCCACCAGATGTACCTCCAGGTCGCCGCCGAGCAGGGGTTCTTCGGCCTCGCCGTCTTCCTCTGGCTGCTCGTCGCGGTGCTCTTCACCGGGTGGCGCGCGGTGCGTGATCCGCAGCGCCCGTTCCGCGACCGCGTGCTCGCGGGCAGCGCGCTGGGCGGCCTCCTCGCGGTCCTGCTGCACGGCCTCCTGGACTACGGGTGGTACATCGGCGCCATCAACCTTTCCTTCTGGCTGGTGGCCGGGCTGCTCGCCCACCTCGCCCACGGTCGGGCTGTGGAGATAGCGGCCCCCCCGCCAGTCCTGGAGCCGGCCCGCTCCAAGCGGCGCCGGGTCGGAGAGCCCGCACCCGCCAGGCCCGCCCCGGTGACCGGCGCCACAGCCCACTCCCTCCCGTGGCCTCGCACCTCGGCTGGCAGTGCCGCCGCGGTCCTCCTCTGCGGCCTCGTCCTCATTCTGTTCCTCTCCTTCGCCGTCCGCAGTGATCTCGCCCAGCACGCCAAGGAGCAGGGAGACAGGGCTTTTGGCCTCTCCGACGAGATCGCGCGCAGCCCGGTCCAACAAGACCCGAACTACTCCAATACCGATCTCGCCCGGTCATACTACCGCCAGGCGGTGGATGACTACCGGAGTGCCGCCGCTTACGCGCCGCTGTGGGCCGGCGCGCACGAGATGTATGCCCGCAGCGTGGAGCTCGGGCGCGGGGACCCGGCCGAAGCCGAGCGGGAGTTCCGGGCCGCCGTCGCGTGCGAGCCGGAGAGCTTCCAGTTCCGGCTCACGCTCGCCAAGTTCTACGACGGTCAGCGCCGCTGGCCCGAGGCGATCAAGGGCTACGAGGAGGTGATCGGGAAGTACTTCCCACGGCACACGCGCGCCCTGCGCTATTTCGCCGACCTGTACCGCCGCACCGGAGATGAAGCCAACTGCGTGCGCATCTACCAGCGCCTGCTCGCCATCGAAACCCAGCCCATCAACACCGTCCGCGCCATCGGTGCGGAGATGACTGTGGATGACAACTATGCCTATGCCCATTACGAGGTGGGCCGGAGCGTGCTGCAGGCCTACCGGCAGCACCCCGATCCCGCCTCGTTCGCCGCGGCCCAGAATCACTTCCTCCGCTGCATCGCGGTCGTCGCCGACTACCGCGCCGGAGGGAAGCTCGACGAGATGTACCGGCAGCTCCACCGGGCCCACGATGATCGCCTTCCGGGGTTGGAGTGGCTGGAGGCCAAGGCCCGCTTCCGGCTCGCCCAGTTGCTGGAGAGTGCCGGCCGGGGATCGGAGGCGCCGGCCCAGCGCGCCGCCGCCGCCCAGGTCTTCCTGAATGACCCCAAGACCTATCCGGACCCCGGAAGAGAACTCGCCCGCGTGCAGCAGGAACTCGCCCGCGAGGACGCCGGAGGGCCGCAGTGACCGCGCCCGCGCACGCCCCTCCTCCCTCCCTGCTCGCGCGCACGCTCGGCCTGGTGTCCGGCCTCGCCGGCCTGCTCGTGCTAACCGTGCTGGTGGCCGCCAACATCGGCCCCCAACCCATTCCCGTCCCGGTAATCGTGGACTCCCTCCACCGCTTCCTCACCCACCAGCCCGCGGGGCCGCAGGCGCAACTGGCCTTCATCTTCTGGCACCTCCGCCTCCCGCGCGTGGCCCTCGGGGCGATCGTCGGCTTGTCCCTCAGCGTCTCCGGGGGCGCCCTTCAGGGGCTGCTCATGAATCCGCTCGCCGACCCCTACCTGGTCGGCGTCTCCGCGGGCGCCGCCCTCGGCGCCACCCTCGCCACCTTGCTCCACGTGAGCGATCTCGGCGGGGGAGTCGCCAAATGTCTTCTCGCCTTCCTTGCCGGTGCCGGCACCATGGTGCTCGTCCTCTGGCTGGCCCGCACTCGCCGCCGCCTCGAGCGCGACGCCTTCATCCTCTCCGGGGTCGTTGTCGGCTCCTTTATGTGGGCGTTCGTTACCATGGTCATCGCCCTCTCCGGGGAAGACATTGCCGTGCACGTCCGCTGGCTCATGGGAAGCCTCTCCGCGGAGATGAACTGGCCCGTCGTCGGCGTTGCCGCGCTGCTGGCCGCCGCTGGTTCTCTCGCCCTCTACTCCTATGCCCGCGACCTGAACCTGCTGGCCTTGGGCGAGGAGCCGGCCCGCCAACTCGGGGTGGAGACCGAGCCGCTGAAGGTCCGCGTCATTCTCTTCTCCTCCCTCATCACCGCCGCCGCGGTCTCGGTGAGCGGCATCATCGGCTTCGTCGGCCTGGTGATCCCCCACATCGCCCGCAAGCTCGTCGGCCCCGACCATCGCCTCCTGCTCCCCGCGGCCGGCCTCCTCGGCGCCTCTTTCCTCGTCTGGGCCGATACCCTCGCCCGCAGCGCCAAGGACTGCTTCCCCGTAGGCGTCCTCACCTCACTCCTGGGCGCCCCGTTCTTCTTCTACTTGCTGAAACGCAGGCCGCGGGTGGCCTGAAGCGCCCGGAACACGATGCTCGAGGCCCTCTCCCTAACCGTCGGCTATGACGACCGCACCGTGTTGCGGGACATCACCCTGACCGCCGCCCGGGGCCAGTTCATCGGCCTGGTCGGACCGAATGGCTCGGGGAAGTCCACGCTGGTGCGCGCGCTCAGCCGTGTCCTGCCTCCCCAGCGGGGGCAGGTGCTGCTCGACGGCGTGGATATCTACCGCCTTCCCGCCCGGGCGCTCGCGCGCCGCCTCGCGGTCGTGGCCCAGGACAACACCGTGCACTTCGACTTCTCCGTGCGTGAGGTCGTGCTCATGGGGCGCGCCCCCCACCTCTCCCGCTTCGGCGTCGAGCGCCCGCACGACTACCGCGTGGCCGAAGAATGCATGCACGCGACGAGCACCACCGCCCTCGCCGACCGGCCCATCACGGCGCTGTCCGGTGGCGAGCGCCAGCGCTGCGCCATCGCCCGCGCCCTTGCCCAGGAGCCGGAGATCCTCATCCTCGACGAGCCCACCGCCCACCTCGACATCAACCACCAGATCGAGGTGCTCGACCTCGCCCGCCGCCTGACTGCCGCCAAGAGCCTGGCCACCCTCGTCGTGCTCCACGACCTCAACCTCGCCAGCCAGTACTGCGACACCCTCCTCCTGCTCGCCGAAGGCCACGCGGTCGCGGCCGGCCCTCCCGGCGACGTGGTCACCGCGCGCGCGATTCGCGAGGCCTACGGCGCCGAGGTGCAGGTGCGCCGCCATCCCACCACCGGCCGTCCCTACGTCACCCTCCTCTCCCGTCTTCCCCTCCCCGTCGTGGGCCGGCGCACTACCCGCCTCCATCTCATTTGCGGCGCCGGCACCGGGGCGGAAGTCATGCGCCGGCTCGCACACCTCGGCTTCCGCCTCTCCGTGGGAGTAGTGAACGTGGCCGACTCCGACCAGCTCGAAGCCGAGGCCCTGGACCTGACGCGGGTGGAAGAAGCGCCCTTCTCCCCCGTCGGCGAGGAGGCCCACCGCCGGAACTGCGACCTGGCGCGCGCGGCCGACGTGGTGGTCGTTACCGGCATCCCCTTCGGCCGCGGCAACCTGCTCAATCTCGAGGCCGCCATCCGCGCCCGCGGCGTGGGGAGGCGGGTGCTGCTGATTGACGATCCGCCCATCGCCGGGCGTGACTTCACCGACGGCCAAGCCATCGCCCTTCAGCGACAGATCGTGCACGCCGGCGCGGAGGTGTGTCGCGATACCGCGGAGGCGCTCGCTCTCCTGGAGCAACTGCCGTGAGGGAAACCTGGCGGTTCGTCAACTCCGGCACGCTCCCCGGCGCACACAACATGGCGCTGGATGAGGCCATCCTGCGCGCCCACCAGGCCGGCGCCGTCCCGCCCACGTTGCGCGTCTACGGCTGGAAGCCGGAGGCGGTCTCTCTCGGCAAGTTCCAGCGCCTGGAGTCCACCGTTGACCCCGAGGCCTGCCGCCGCCTCGGCCTGGACATCGTCCGTCGCCCCACCGGCGGCCGCGCCCTCCTCCATACCGCGGAGGAAGTGACCTTCAGCCTCGTCGTCTCCGCCGCCCGCCTCGGGACTCGCGGGGTCATGGATTCCTATCGCCGCCTGGCCGAAGGGATCATCGCCGGGCTGCGCACCCTCGGCCTCGACGCCCGCCTGCTGGAGCGTGCCTCTCTCGCCCCACCGGGGCCGGCAGGGCTCGCCGACCCCGCCTGCTTCGCGCGGACCGCGCGCTGCGATCTGGTGGTGGGCACGGCCAAGCTCGTCGGCAGCGCCCAGGTTCAGCAGCGAGGCTTCCTCCTGCAGCAGAACTCCCTCCCCCTCCGCCTCCACGCCGACCGGTGGGCGCACGTCTTCCTTCGCCCGGCCACGCCTCCGCACGCGCGTGGGCTGTGGGAGGCGATCGGGCGCGCGGTCCCCGTCGCGGAGGTCGCGGCTGCGCTGCGGGGTGGGTTCGCCGACGCCTTCGGCGTGAACTTCCAGGAATCCGGCCTTAGCCCCCAGGAGCAAGACGCGGCCTCGGGTATCGGGCTGCCGGCCCCCCCCGGCGTGAACCCGATACCCGA
>Ga0315282_10008557_pt1 | contig 16531 bp, 15 predicted proteins | sample YL17G07_20_MG_FD_203693 | JGI IMG/M metagenome (GOLD analysis project Ga0315282, IMG submission 203693) | Sediment microbial communities from Yellowstone Lake, YNP, Wyoming, USA - YL17G07_20 | ecosystem: Environmental > Aquatic > Freshwater > Lake > Sediment | place: USA: Wyoming | collected...
CTTTTTTTGTATCGTTCGTACCTGAATGGGTCCACACCGAATAAATACCATTCGCTGATTTCCTTATGTCTATCGATACCACGATACACTGGGAACCAAAGTTAGAGGCGATATCTTTAATCAATTCAGGGTGAAAAAACGCTGCGGTATTCAAAGATACTTTATCAGCCCCTACCAACAGCAGTTGACGTACATCATCTACATCTTTTATTCCTCCGCCGACAGTCAAAGGCACGAAACATTCATCTGCGAATTCATCAACCAATTCAAAATCGGGTCGTCTGCCCTCTTGGGTCGCGGTGATGTCCATAAATACAAGTTCATCGACTTGACGCATGTTGTATACTTTGACGGCTTGCATGATAATACCAACACGACGCCAGCTGTCAAACCGTATTCCTTTCACTAATGTGGTCTGTTTGTATAAAAGGGTTGGCATTATACGAACTTTAAGCATATGATCTCCTTACATTTGTAAAAAATTTTTTAGTAACTCAAATCCGACACGTTGGCTTTTTTCAGGGTGAAATTGGGTTCCGAAAATATTTTCTCGCCCGATAACTGACACAAACTTCCCACAATATGGTGTATATGCAAGGATATCCTGTTCATTTTTACATTTATAATGATAGCTATGTACGAAGTAGAAGTCTTTGCCAGTTTCTATATTATTGAAAAGTGGTGATTGTTTCACAAACATCACTTCATTCCACCCAACATGAGGGATCCTCTGCTGCAGATCTTGTGGTTTTAGCAATACGACCTCGCCTTTAATTAGGTCAAGGCCGTCATGGTCCCCACCTTCATATCCTTTTGTGGCTAGCAGTTGCATACCTAGGCAAACACCAAGAAAAGGAATTTTATATTTCGTTACTTGTTCCTTTAGGACCTTTATTAGCTTTAATTTAGAAAGGCTTTCCATGGCCGCTGAAAAGGACCCGACCCCTGGTAAAATGATGTGAGTCGCAGTTTCGAAATCAACTGGGTTATTGCTAACGAGAACAGAACCACCGCATTCCTCGATAGCTCTGACTATTGAATCGATGTTACCCATTCCGTAATCCACGATGGCGACTATGCTCATTTCTGACCTTTTCATTCACTGAAAATTTTATTTCTCGTTATCGTAATTTATTTTTGTTACATTCCCTTTTTTATCCTTTATCAGGACACCTCGAGAGTCACAGAGAAATAATTTTTTATTGGTAAATCGGTCGCATATCTTGATGAATTCATCAAATGTTATATCCAACGGTTGTAGGATATCTTCGATTGGTTTTCCGAGATAGGTCCAGGGGAACTTACCATCAAGGTGTTTTACGATTGTCATGCCGTCTTCTCGTGTAAGCCTACCTCGCCGGATATGTAACGAAACGATATCCGATGTTCGTCCAAAGGCGAATTTTATGAACTTGAAATAATCATGGATCCCTGTTTGATGATTATCTAAATTTTCATAGTTCACACAGGAGCCTTCGACGGTTGTATTTAACGTTGAAAAGCCAAATGACTGAGAAATGAGTGCATTTGAGTACCCATCCCAAGGTAAGTAGTACCCAAGGAAAATTCCGGTTGCACCAGCAGCCCGTAGTTCTTCATCAGTAGGGTATGTATATGGGATAAGATGTTTTTTCTCAATGCCTTCCATACCAATTAAATCGGAGACGCGTAACCCTAACAAACCACCGAATTCTTCAAGCCAGCGTCTTGTCAACACATTGTTTTCAGCGTCTCCCGCTGGTCCGCCGTACTCGTTTTGGGAGTTCTCTCCCCAGATAATGAGAGGAACATTATATTGCACTGCTGCCCTTACCGGTATGGTAAATATTCCAACATGCTCAGGCCAGGAAATATCTCCCACTTGTATTAGTCCGATCCGGTTTAGTTTTCTTCGAATGACTTTATTTGGTGAAAACTCGACGTAATCAACACCTAAGTTTTTTATGTTCTCGATGTTTTTTCTTCCGATTTCAGAGAGATGACAAGTAGTCGCGGTAACACATAAAGGATTCATTCCAAATTGCAGCATTCGGAGTACTTGATAGGTGCTGTCTTTCCCACCGCTGACGGGAATAATACAATCCCATTTACTGCTATCTTTAGATCGATATTTTTCTAAAACCTTGACTAATTCTTTTTTTCTGATTGCCCAATCGATTTCCTTTCGTCTTTCGAAACTGCGGCATGCGTTACAAATCCCTTCTTCATCTAATCGTAAGTCAGGTTTTGTATCTGGCATTACGCATCGTTTACAGTATTTAATCATATGGTTTTGCATAATGATTCCTTTCCCAAATTAAAGATTTAGTTTATTAAATTACCTGTGTTTTTCAAACAAGAACCAGGTGATATCATCCTGTGGGTATGTGTTGTCTCTATGATACACAAAACCGTAGTCAGTCAAGGTCACGTCCGAGAACTGGTTCATGATTTCTCCAGCAAAATCTCTTTTGAATAATTTATTGGTATGTCCTCTATATTCTATAGTAACTGGAGACGGATTGTAGTATTCAGCAATACAGATATACCGTCTACTTGTTTGATAAAGGAGGTCATAAACCTGTGGTAATTTCTCAGGATTTATATGAATTAACACTCCTTTCGTAAAAACAAAATCACGTTGAATATCAGGTTTAAAATCAAGTATAGAAATAGGATATATTTTGATTTTTTTTAGTTTCTCTAGTTCTTTTACCGCGGTTTGATTAATTTCTATTGCGGATAGTCCCACAGAAGGGAGCAGGTTTTTTATCGCAATAAGATTAAGCCCGATATTTGCACCAAACTCTATAACAGATTTCACATTTGTTGTCCGAGCCATTATCCTGGAGTAGAATGCAATGTTACTTGCAAGGAGTTTCCCTCCAATGTTGCGCTCTGAGTATTTTGTACCAAATTCGCCCATCCAAAATTTTTCTTGCTCGGTCTTAAAATCATTCATTTTTTCCCGCTCTCGTCCCGCATTAACTTATATTTCATTTCAGCGATTTTCCAATCTGTTTCTGTATCAATATCCTGAACCTCGACATCAGAGAGGATGATAGCACCGGAGTTATTTGTGAACAGTTTTTTTTCTTTAAAAAACTCATGAACATTCATCCAGTAAAATTGGCCACAGTCGTGATATGCGGCTTCCAGGTCCTGCGAGCGTTTTTTAAGGTTCTCCGGCCATATCATCATGACTTTCCCATCCTTAAGTTTTAATGCCCGTAAAATAGGATAGCTAAATTTGACAACAGGGAAAACGGTAATGTAGTTCTGTTTTTTCAATAGCGCATACCCCTCTTGTAACCGTTGAAGAGTCAGAAATATAGCGGTCGGAAGAATACAGCAACAATACTCAAACTCCTTTCCTATTTTCTTGTATTCTTGTAATACTTCTTCGACAACATCAGCGATGGCCGCAAAATCATTCGAGGTTTTTTCACTTCTGAAAAATGGAACGCTAGCCCCAAATGATCGGGCAAGAGTAGCAATCTCTATATCGTCAGTTGAAACCATAACTTCATCAAAAATCTTCGAGTATAAAGCAGCCTCAATCGCATAGCGAATAATTGGTTTTCCTAAAAAAGGCTGAACATTTTTTCTTGGGATGCGTTTACTTCCTCCCCGAGCAGGCAGGATTGCTATTGTTTTTTCTTTCATAGTTGACAAAACCTTTATCCCTGCAAGATATTATTTCCCTGATTATTTATCAAATTCTCATTCAAGCTCCTCAACTCGCAGGAATAAGATGACACTGAGTTTACATCTCTTTGACAACAGTCATTAATTCCTTTTTCGTGAGCCATTTCGTGTTTAAATCACTGGAATACCGGAATCCTTCTTTTGGTCGTGTACCACCTACGAAATGTTTCTCGGTCCAGAAAGGTTGCTCGGGTTCAACGATGAAATATTTTTCAAACTCCTTGCTATGGGCTGCTTCGTTCTCAGTTAAAAGAATTTCATGGATTTTTTCCCCAGGTCGTACGCCAATAATCTTTCGTTTGGTGTTTGGCGCTATTGCATCTGCAAGATCCGTTAGTTTCATACTTGGTATTTTAGGAATAAAAATTTCCCCGCCTTTCATCCGTCCGATACAATTAATAACGAAATTAACTCCTTGCTCTAAGGTAATCCAAAAACGGGTCATATTCTCATCTGTGATTGTAATTACCCCTGTCTTCCGTTGCTCCAGGAAAAGGGGGACAACACTTCCTCTGCTTCCAATGACGTTTCCGTAGCGAACGCAACTGAATTTTGTATCCTTTCCAGCGTACGTGTTACCTTGAATGAAAAGCTTCTCAGCAGTCATTTTTGTCGCCCCGTATAGATTTACAGGGTGTACTGCTTTGTCACTGCTTATCGCCATGATCCGGTCAATTCCATCATCAATAGCAGCATCAATTATATTGATGGATCCATCAATGTTTGTCCGCACTGCCTCGATTGGATTATATTCACATGCGGGAACCTGTTTCAGGGCGGCAGCATGAACAACGATATCGACGCCCGTCATTGCTCGATGAAGGCGGTCTTTATCACGCACATCACCAAGGAAGAACCGCAAGCGATCATCTTCTTTGAATTTATTCATCATGTCAAGTTGTTTCTTTTCATCTCTGGAGAAGATCCGTATTACTTTTGGATCATGTTTTTGAAGCACTATTTCTGTGAATTTGTTTCCAAATGATCCGGTTCCCCCAGTTAGAAGGATAATTTTATTTTTTAATATATCCATTAGAACACATCTGAAAATTTCATATTTTTTTATGAAGGGAGATATTGATATCTTTTTAAAACCTTTCTGATATAGTATCAAATCCTTTTTTTAATGATTTTATCGTATAATGAGGGGTTTCAATGAAAAAGCATTGTTGGATATTCTTCTCCCACACTCTAGGTACTTCGTTTATTTTTTTGGAGAAGAAACAAATAAAATTTTTGAATTGAATCGACGAGTCGTGAGATGTTCTGATCAATGGATACATCGACAATGTTTTCGTATGAAGGATCAACATATGCATTGATGCTTATTTGTTGCACCGCAGATAGGAAGAGTTTTACGAGATCTTTATTTACAGAATATCCCGAGTGAATTTTAGCGACTGCTTCTTTGCAATCGTGTTCTGATTCAATGTAAAAAACCCCTTCGCAAAATTTATACCAGGCGTGTCCAAATATCAAGGCTGGTTTTCCACGGACCACTGCCTCCCAACCCGCTGTGCCAGTGACTGTCACTACTGCTTTTGCATGATCAATTAAATCGAAATTAGAAGTTGAAAGAGGGATGAGTTGTACATTTGGAAAAGATACGACGTCATCATAGAATTCTGATGTCCGCGAGCATTCACCATGTAATTTTGGATGCCATTGTGAGGAGTGTTCTTTTACATAAACATGCCACCCCACTGGAATTGATTTAGAGAGTATGTCAACAATGAGAAGCTGATCAGCATACACTTCCCCAAGGGGAGATGTAGTGTTTTCAGGCTGGTAATGAAGTGGATAGTATAGATAGGGTTGATTAAAATCCACTGGTTTTTCCATTATTGCATAGTGTTTTACCAACATGTTTTTCTTTTGAATCCCTTCAATCTTACAGAAGAGGTATTTCCATCCGTACATGTCTGATTGACGGATGTTTTTCCCTTTTTCTTTTATATAGTGTCCTCGGGAAAATAGGTATTTACCTTTTCGTATCATTTGAGGTATGTTATCAGGGCTCTCCAGGAGTTTTTTAATAAGGTATTTTGGGAGGTTTTTTTTAGCTTCTTGATCTTTCATATAAAACGGTTGCGCAGTCGAATAATCGCTAGAGAGTCTGCTAAGATATTCAGTTGCCTGTTTGGTTAATTTCATAGTATGATTTCCTTGTTCCCAGGAAGTTTTCATCGTAGTGTACATAGATTTTAATTGTTCAGATCCTACTTCAAAATGTTCTTCAGGAAAAATCCATCCATCTAGAGCTGTTTGCTCAAAAATAATCGTGTGAATATGTCGTTGTTTACAGAGGGTGTAAAGCACGTAATCATAGATCAAGTGGGATGAAACAGAGAAGAGAACGACCTGAGGTTTGAAACGATCAAGGACTGCACTCCAATATTTCAAATAGGTGTAATAGAGATGTTCTCTCTCATCAAAGGAAAAATAATTGTTTCTATCCATTCTGTTCATCATGCGTAGCGCAATGGTTTCAGCGAACGAAAGGTTTCTAATGAGCGGTTGATCTATCGCAGGAAGTTGAAGATTAATGCACTCGGTTGATGGGATTCCTCGTACTGCATCTAGATTTGAATGGTAAACGATGTTAGGAAATTTTTTTTTCACTTGTTTTCCAAAATCGGGGTCGCCAATCCAATAACAGGGATTCCAGTTATATCGTTTAGTTAAATTATCTGCAACATCAATCCATAACGGAAGTGAACATTCGCTGAATATTGCATTTACCCTCATTGATTTTTCCTTTTTAATCACAATGATAATCTAGATCGGTAACACATTCGTATCTCTTATGCTCAAATTTTTTCCTTCCTTCCTTTTTTATAATTGTGAGTGACTATCCAATCGGCAATCTGTCGGTAAATAGTAAGTGTTCTATTTCTTCTTTTGAAATTGGTTTGATATCCTTAGATGAATAGCCAATGAAGGAACAAGGGCGTACATTCGGATAGTCCGAAATAGTATAACTGATACTGGGCATTTCTATTTGGGGTGGAATAATGAGCATAGTATCGGTTTCAAAAGCGAATGCCGCCTCTGTTACTGTCATGAGTTCCTCGAACATTTTTTCTCCTGGTCGCAGTCCAATTATTTTTTTCTCTATGCTTCCTTTTCTATAATTATATTTCTCAGCGTATTTTTCTATGATTACATCAACAAGATCCTCGAGTTTTATGACAGGCATCTTTAGGACGAAAATCTCTCCACCTTTCGCAAGCAAGGTCGCTTGAAACACTAAATCAATTGTGTTTGAAAGGGACATTATGAATCGAGTCATTTCAGGGTTAGTGATCGTGATCATTTTTTTCAGACGAATTTGCTCTTCAAAGAGAGGGATTACCGATCCTCGGGAAAATGAAACGTTTCCAAATCGAACCGAGGAGAAAATGGTTTCTTTTGTGCCTTTTCCTTCATTTGCATCGATAATGAGCTTCTCTGCAAGCAGTTTTGTCGCACCCATGGTGTTTGCCGGGTTTACTGCTTTGTCGGTGCTGATGCTGATGACTTTATCGACTCCACAAGCCAACGCCGATTCGATGACGTTTCGCGTTCCAAGTACGTTAGTTTTAATCGCCTCAAATGGATTGTATTCACAGAGAGGTACATGTTTCAGGGCAGCAGCATGATAAACGATATCGATATCTTCCATGGCAAGCATGACCCGTTCTTTATCGCGGATGTCCCCTATTAGGAATCTTTTGTTAGGGATTTCATGCATCATTTTTGTTGTACTATCATCGGTCTCTTGCATCATTTGAAAAGTGCCGTTTTCATCGTTACTAAAGATTCTGACGACCTCTGGTTTGTATTTCAGTATGCTTCGAACTATTTCACTACCAATGCATCCGGTGCCACCGGTGACCAGGATTTTTTTACCTCTGAAGATATCTTCTAATCTTTTCATCATGTTCATTTACATCCTTTTTCAACTATTGAAACGATATAATCCATTTCTTTTTTTGTTAATGTTGGATAGAGAGGGAGCGTAAGAAGTTTTTCTGACATTTTTTCGGTTACTGGAAAATCCCCATGTTTGTAGTGAAATTCTTTCTTGTAGTATGTTTTCAGATGGATTGGTTCAAAGTACACCTTGGTCATGACACCGGCCTTGGTGAGATACTCTTGGAGATGATCCCTGATGGTTTTATCTGGAAGCTCAATAGTGTAGAGTTGGTAGACATAGTATTCGCTGTTTGATTCTGTCGGTGTTCGTATCTTTTTTATTTTTGTGAGTTTCTTGGATAGATACGCTGCTTTCGCCCTGCGCATTTGTATGATTGTATTAAATTTTTTGAATTGTGAAAGCACAAGTGCTGCGTTGATGCTTGGCATCCGGTAGTTGTATCCGGTTTGGATGTAATCGAGATCTTGGGTTGTTGCAAAGTATCCTTCTTTACTTTCGACTCGCCCATGGGATCTGATTAGATGTAGTTTTTCAGCAATGGATTTCGAATCGGTGACAATGAGACCACCTTCCCCTGCGGTGATGACTTTATTTTGGCAGAAACTAAACATCGCCGCATCGCTAAATGTTCCAACAAGTGTATTATGGATTTTTGCTCCAAAGGATTCTGCTGCGTCTTCAATCAGTGTGAGATGATGGTCCTCGGCGATTTCCTTTAGGGCTTTAATATGTTTACAGGGGCATCCCCCATAGTGAACAGGGATGATCGCCTTTGTTTTACTCGTGATTTTTTCTTTCACGTTTTCGGGGTCTAACGCATAGGATTGCTCTTCTATGTCAGCAAATACCGGGGTGGCACCAGTAAGGACGACAACATTTGCCGTGGCGATAAAAGTAAATGAAGGGACGATAACCTCATCTCCTCGTTTGTAATCGTAAGCAAGAAGGGTGGCATGAAGCGCTGATGTACCAGAGTTGAAAGATATACCGTATTTTCTTCCGATAAAACGTGCGACACTGGTTTCTAGTTGTTCAATTTCTGGCCCCATCGTCCAGTAAGTTCCTCGTTTGATTACCTTTGTGACTGCTGCTAGGTCTTTTGAATCCCAGTACATTTTGAAGAGGGGAATTTTCCAATTCATTTTTTCATCCTTTTTCTCTTTTTTTATCGTGATATTTTCAGCCTATGGTCAGAAGGTGTCGGTGTTGGTCTTGTTGGAAGAACGCACCTTCTATGTCTGTGGCCATGGAAACCTTAGGACATTATGGTTTGACTTCCCTGCCGTTTCGTAACGCCTCTTCTACGTTCGTTCTCAATCGCCACGCACCGTCTCGTTTCTCAACGATATCTTTGTTTGCGAATTTATCGACGATTTTCCAGAAATCGGTTTCTTTATAGCTGATGAAGTTGAGAAAATCGGTAAGCATCCTTCGGTCAAGTTTCCAGTCCTCCGCGATGACTTTTTCAACTGCTTCTTTACGCGTCATCATATCGTCTCTAATGTAGAGGCTTGCAACTTCGGTAACCCGCTGGTGACCGAACTTGGGGAATTTAAACCAGGTGTGGGTGAGGTATCCGAGTGAGTCGATTTGGTCGTATTGTTCAAGGAACCCGTCCCGCTTCCATTCACCGGTGTCATCGAGTGTCTTAAATCCTCGTGTCCGGGCAAACTGCATGTTCTTATACCCGCTCCAGGGGAGATAATAACTTAAAAACGTCGGGTTAAGTTTCACTTTTTTTATTTCTGATTCTGTGGGGAAGGTCCCTGGGTTCACATTTTTCATGGTGACTTCATCGTCAAGCCAGACATCCCAGGGGACTGGTTTCACTACATCGTTGGTGATTTGTTTCATGGCGCTCGGGGTTTCTTCTGTGTTAGGTCCTCCATAGAGGAAATTTGTGTCTTCACCATAGATGACCAAGGGAAGGTTCAGTTTCACGGCCATCTGCAAGGGATATGCGTAGATTGCTTTGTCGAAGTACCAGGTAGGGGACCCAAGTCGCTCCAGGGCTTTTCTAAATAAATTTTTGCAGACTTTCGGGTTTAATGACATTACATGCGCATCGACACCAAACTCGGTTCGAAGGTTCTCCCAGTTATGATGACCGGTTTGCGTCCAGGTGAAGTTATCGACGCTTACTAACAAGGGGTTCATATCAAGTTTTTCTTTCATGATGTAGGTTTGGTAGTAGCTGTCCTTTCCACCGCTTGCGGTGATCATACAGTCGTAGTAATTGCCGTTCATCCCTCTGTATTTATCTGCGAGTTTCTCCAGTTCGTCCCAACGTTTTTTCCAATCTGTTTTCTTCACATGTTCTGCGGCTTGACATGGGTAACAGATACCTTCCTTGTTAAATTTCATATACGGGCGTGTATCAGGCATGACACATTTCTTACAATATCTCATTTCATCGCCTCACAGAATTTTTCAATTTCTTTTTTTGTGAGCTTTCGGATTATTTTGACAGGAATGCCGTAGGCTAAAGTATTATCTGGTATATCAGTGTTTACAAAGCTAAAAGCACCAATAACCGTATTTTCTCCTATGGTCACCCCAGGCATGACAACGGAGTGCGTCCCTAGCCGACAATTTTTTTTCAGGATGATTTTCCCTTCTTTGTTATCTATTGTCGAGATTGAATAGAGGGAACAGTGCGACCCGATTTGGACGTTATCTTCGAGTATTACGCCACTTTTTGCGTTAATGTAGGTGAATGCTCCGATATCGACTGAGGTGCCAAGTTTTAGATTCTTATGATGCTGACACTTCCAGTTCCACTGAGTCATATCTTTTTTATCAAATATCACCGGTTTCCAGTTATTAAATCGTTTTTTAACCATATCATCACTCCCTAATACGTGATTTGTTTTTGAATGAGGGCCTCATCAAGTGATAGTTCTTTAAAGATTTTCACCATCTTTTGGGCCGCGGTCCCGTCGCCAAATTGATTTCTGCAGGTTCGTACTTTTTTCAAAAACTCTTTGTTGTTCAGTGCGAAATCAATCGCGTCAAGGATCTCGTGTCGCTCGGGTTTCACATCAATAATATTTACTGACCGTGCACGTCCCTGTTGCCTTGTCCCAATGTTGATGACGGGGAGTTTGAATGAAGGCGCCTCAATGATGCCGCTGCTGGAGTTCCCGATCATCACATCAACCGATTTCATGATGCTGAGGTACTCCTCGTGGGTAAGGTTTACGAAGGTATGGAGGTATGGTTTCTTTTCATTACTTTTGATCAGGGTGATGAATTGTTTCCCACCCGCATCGCAGTTCGGGTACATCATGATAGTCTGTTCTTTTATCGTATCTAACGCGGAAAACAATTCTTTAAGCTGTGAGTACCCGCAGTCCTTAAGGGTCGTAATCGGGTGTTGGACTACAAGAAACGTAGGTTTGTTTGGATCAAGATGATATTTTGCAAAGATAGCTTCTTTTGGGGGTAACTGCAGATGCAAAATGGTGTCTAAAGTAAGAGCTCCAGAGACAAAGATTCTTTTTTTCTCCTCCCCCATTTTTTCGACTCGTTCCGCGTTTTCTTTTGTGTGCGCGAGGTGAATATGAGCTAGTTTGGTGATCGCGTGTCTGATTGATTCATCAATGGTGGTTCCGGTGACGTCTCCGCCGTTGATGTGCGCGATAGGGATGTTTAAATACAGGGCTGCGAGTGCTGCGGCAAGGGATTCACTGCGATCTCCGAGTACGACAAGGATGTCGGGACGGGTTTTATCCAGGAATTTTGTGAAATTGCTGATACCAGACGCTAAGTACTGGGCCATGTCTCCCCGGTGGTCTCCTTTGAGGGTCATTGGAACAGTTTTTGACCGGGGAAAGTCTTTTTTTACAAGCTTTCCCGTGTTTCCAAATTCAGGGAGCAAGTGCATGCCTGTGATAATCGGTAGCAGCGCAAGGGTGCGTTCTTGCTCGATTGCATGCATGAGTGGTTTAAGGTACCCATACTCTGCACGAGTGCCGGTGACGACAGCGACGGTTCTCATACCTATTCTACCATGGATAATCTAATGAGTTCATCTTTTTTTATGACTCGTTTTGTTTTTTTTCCTAGGATGTTTTCTAGTTTTGCAGGTGGAAGCCCCATACCCGGTCGTTTAATATAAATCATGTCTTTTCTGAGGAAGGAGCCCTTTGGAATGTCTTTTTTTGCGATGATGCTTTTTCGTACGGTTTTCATGATGTTTTTTTCTGACGCGGTCGGTCTCTTTGCATAACTCCCCAATATTATTTCGACATTCCGAATCGCGGTGATCATCTTTGTAAGTTCTTGTGGTTCAAGGGATGCTTTATGGTCAGGTCCAGTGAGTGTTTTATCGAGCGTGAAGTGTTTTTCGATTACGACCGCGCCCAATGTCGCGGCCATGATAGGGACGGTGATACCCATGGTGTGATCTGAGTATCCGACAAGGCAGTTAAGGGTATGCCTCATCGTAAGCATTGCACGCAAATTCACTTCGGTGAGTGGGCATGGGTAATTGGTCGTACAGTGCAATGCGACAATCTGGTTATTCCCTGTTTTTCGGACGACTCTCACCGCGGCGCGTACTTCGTCAAGGGTGGCCATCCCAGTTCCCAGAAGCATTGGTTTGTGTTTTTTCGCGGCGTATCGCAATGCAGGAAAGTTCGTAAGATCCCCAGAACCAAATTTATATGCGGGGACGAGGGGCGTGAGGAAATCAATCGCATCGAAGGAATGGGGGGTGGAGAGAAACAGGATTCTTTTGGTATCACAATATTTTTTCAGTGTTTTGAATTCATCATAGGATAGTTCTAGTCGTTTGATCATTTCTTGTTGGGTGAGGGTTCTGCCAAGGTTTTTCCTTGCATATGATGCAATCGCTGCATTGGTGGTAACGACGCCTTCTGCTTTGAATGTTTGGAATTTCACGGCGTCTGCCCCAGCTTTTTTTGCTACGTCAACTAGCTGTTTTGCCAGCGTGATGTCTCCATTGTGGTTTACGCCGGCCTCGGCTATCACAAAACATGGGTATTGCTCGCCAATAATTTTTTTTCCTATTAATATCGTTTTCCTCATAGTACCAGGCTGAACGGATAGACAATGGTAACAACTATCCAGTATTAAAAGTTCATTTTTCTTCAGAAGTAACGAGGCATCAAGTGTCAGGTTGTTTTTCCTGAGTAGATATCTTTTTTCAATTTTTTTATTTCTTGGAAATGCTCTTGGTAGTTGTTATCGATTTCATCTTTTAGTCTGGAGTCTAAATCGAGTTGGATGCAACCTTTGTTGATGGCAACGATTTCCGGGTGGGCATCAAGGTATGTCACCACTGCTTCCAGGCTGAGGGTTTTTTCGAATGGAATATGGGTGTACAAATGGCTGAGCAGGTCGTAGTCCTCCTTGTAATCAAGGGTGAGTCGATAGTGTGGCCGTCGAAGTTTTTCTTCTGCTTCGATCGTAATCACATTGAAAAGTTCCGGTCGGTCGATGAGGCACCCCCAAATCTCTGTATCAATGATGGTTTTTACTTTGCAAATCGTCCGTAGTGCTTTCACGTTCATCCCCCAAGTCGCGGCACCGAAGGGAAGGCCTCGTATTTTGATGAAATCAGGTTTTTCATGGTCAATGATGTCCACTATCTTATTTGAGTACTCTATAGAGAACAAGGGATTATCCGCGGTGATACCAAGCGCATAATCCAGGTTGTGGAGGATCGCAGCGTCATGGAGTCGTTTCAGGACGTCGTCAGGGTCCCCAAGGAAATAGGAGGTATGGGTTTTTTGTGCGATCCCAATAAGCGGTTTGTCTTGTGGTTTTGCGGACGTGCAAATGATGACATTGGAATCAGAAATATTATTGATTTCCTGTGCGCGTTCCACGATGCGTTGGATTACGGGTTCGCCATTCAGATCTTTCATGATTTTTAGAGGAAGGCGCGTTGATTTTAACCGCGCGGTGATCAGAAATCCAATGTTCATCCTGTATCAGCCCTTTGTGTGTTTTATGTTGGTGAATTGCCCGAGGTTGACTGTTTTGAATTTATACTCAATGTTGCTAAAATCGATGACAGTGTCTGCGCTGATATCTGTTCTTGCCGTGCAACCTATAAGCTGGAGGAACTGTTTCTGCTGAATTGTGCTTTCCTCAGGTGTTCGTTTGAACCAGAGGTTCTCAAGGGTGAGTTTTTCCCCTTTTTTGATGTCGTGTTTGGCGACGATTGCTTTTTTCATTGGTCCGATGTTCCCATAGGTTTTTTCCGGTTCGCTAAGGGCGATGTGCCCGCTGCCGTGGACTTGTAATGCGATTTTCATGAGGTCTCGAATGCGCTCCATCTGCTGTCTTCCAACCGCTGCGTGATAATCTATCCGTTCTTTCCCGAAGTCCGGCGTGTAGTGTTTTTCAAGGACTGGAAAACCCATGATGGCTGCCGCGGCACTGATCACCTCGTTGTTAGGGTCATCAAACCCTGTGTGATCTGCGTAGCCGACCGGGAGATGAAAGAGGTCTTGGACCGTAAGCATCTTGGATAGATTGATATCCCGGTAGTTCGTCGGGTAGCTCTGAAACCCGTACATGAGAAAGATATCGTTTTTTCCTAGATGTCTCAGGTAATCAACCGCATAGGTGATATCGTTAATGCTTGAACCACCTATTCCAAGGATTATTTGTCCGTCGAATTTCGCTGACTCGGTGAGCATGAAATAGTCATTGATGCTTGTTGCATGGAGTTCAATCGCAGGGACTTTTTTCTTCGTTCGTATCAGGTACTGGATGCTTTCCACGTCATCACATAACGCGATGATATCGAGATTTTTTTTCGTGGCATGGTCCAGGATACTGTCCCATTGGGTTTCAGTGAACATCCATTGTTTCACGGTGTTGTACAACGGGTGTGTTTTTTTCATGTAGCTATCGATATTGAGGAGCAAGTGGAATTTCACCGCGTTTAATTTCAGGTCCGCGATCTCATCAATCATCCTATTGAGATATGCAATGTCCCCCTCATGGTTATACGCGGTTTCTGCAATGATATACGGATTGTAACTTTGGGTTTTTATCATTGATGTTATCTCCGAAAGACGAAATGAATAGAGTTCTTTTCAGCTTCTCTGTAGTGCCAAATCAGGAATTTACTAAAAACCTTTTCCCCTCCCGTGCTTGTTTAGAGGAGTTTCATGGTTTTGAAGAACTCGGTGAAGCGCATCTCAGGGGATGGTGTGAAAAAGAGATCTGCGACAGCCTTGGTTTGCATGGAGGCAGCCTCATAGTCCGAAAGGATGGTCTCTATCGAGGAAACAAACTGTGTAGGGGAGGAGACGATGTACGGCGTATCAGTGATGTGGGAGAGGTTGTAGATATCGACGAAGATGTTTGGTACCGCAAACGCCATAGCCTCAAGTCCGCTCGTGGAATACACCGTGGAGTGTATATCAGCAATTGAAAAAAGCTTGAAGGTGTCTTCGTACTTATCGACGAGGAGTACGTGTTTGTGTTGTTGTATTTCTGAGTAATTATTTCTATCGTACGGGTGTGGTTTGAAGAGGATGCCGACGTCCATGTGTTGTTGTTCAAGACGGTCTGCGACGTTCATGATAAATTGTCGTATTTCTGTCGCGACGATCCACTGGGAGGTGAACAGGAGGTTTCGCGGGTACTGAGAGTATGATTTTTTAAGCGCCTGGTTCGCTTTTTTTTCCGCCAATTTTTTCTCAAGATACGGGTACCCCGTGGAAAACACCTTCTCTTTGTCGAAAAGATTTCCCTCTCGTACAATGTCCGCGTAAATGTCGCCGTGCGCAAGCAGGTACTCGGGGACACAGTCCTTGTTGTCGGTAGGAGTCGATCGTCTGTACGCAGGAAGATAGGTCGTGATGAGGCCGTGTTGGAGTTCAATGGAGGGTATATGGAGTTGCCTGCATGCCTGGGAAAGCGCCATAGGGAAACGCCCGTATCCGCAGCGGATCAACACAGCCTGCGGTTGAACTTTTTTGAGAATAGTTGTGAGTAACTGTTTGATATTAACGAAGACCGTGATGAAATTATAGATGTCCTTGGTGAGTGCTTCTTTGTCGACTGAAGCAGTTGCGCTGATAAATCCAATGATATCCTGAAGAATCTGCTCTGATAGTATCGTGTAGTTTCTCTGGCCGGTCAGCCGATGTATGAGAAGATTCCAGAATGCCTTGGTGTACATCGGGATGTGCATCGGCACATAATGCTTCGAGTAGACAGGTCTGTCGTATTTTCTGCGTGCACCAGTCGTCTCTGGCCATTCGAACACGGTGAGGCGGTCTCCGAGGATTTCATAGAGCGGATCAAGGTAAATGTCATAGTACGTATCGTTGTACAGTTTTCTGCTTTCTCCGCTGGAGAACCCGCAGATCGGTAGCTGCTTGTGGAGGCTGAGAGGGACAACGCTTTCTTTAATTTGGGAAAAAACTGGTGCCAAGGAGTGAGTACCTTGTTTTTTCTTATTATTCTGTTCACCGAGCTTCTGAAAATTGGAGTATAAAAAGACCCGTAGCAGGTTCCAGATTCGTGTCCCATCGGAGAGCATGATCGAATCTGTCTCGTACTTTTTTTCTATGGTTTCAATGAGTTGAAAAGCGGTCTGATTGTTGATTTTCCCCGAGACACGCAGATCGTACTCATTGTAGAACGTGATAATGTATTGTGCCAGCTGTTCAGCATTGTTCATTTTCATGGGGAGGTCACATTTTTGTTAAAATGGTAGTGTCATTAATGTTAAATACATTCTGCCGATTTCCTGAAGAGATGGCTAATCAATATCCGACCGTATCATTCTTGATGCCGATCCTTAATGAGGAAAAAACGCTTGGTCAGTGCTTAGATTCCTTGCTCGCCCTTGATTATCCTCAGGAAAAAGTGGAGATTTTGCTTGCCCTTGGGAATTCGACGGATAACACCGGGGGGATTGCTGAACAGTAT
>Ga0315282_10008558_pt1 | contig 16529 bp, 15 predicted proteins | sample YL17G07_20_MG_FD_203693 | JGI IMG/M metagenome (GOLD analysis project Ga0315282, IMG submission 203693) | Sediment microbial communities from Yellowstone Lake, YNP, Wyoming, USA - YL17G07_20 | ecosystem: Environmental > Aquatic > Freshwater > Lake > Sediment | place: USA: Wyoming | collected...
CTCCTTCAATGGCAATGAATATGCAGTCAAGAACGCTGAATTGGCGGTTCTGTCGGCAAGCAGCATAGTAACAGCCCTAATTGCAGATGCTTTCTGCAGGTTTGGCACACAGCAAACTCTGAATCTGGCGGAGCAGTGGAACCGCAGGACATTGATTAAGAGCCGCCTTAACCGAACCTTACTCAACATCCTCTTCAAGTTATATCCAAGGGAACTGCCTAAAGTTAAAATAATAACAAGAGAAAATATGGAGACTCTGGCAAGAGAAAGCAGCAGGTTCAGGAAAAGAGTTAGAGGAGAAGCAATCGGGAGGCTGGGATGAGTTGGTTAAGAAGGCGGAGATTGAGGACACCTACGCTGAAGCATTTGATGGGCTATTCTGCAGAGTCATAGTCACGGCTGACGACCCCGAAACGCTACGGAAGGCCGCAGAAGACGCCACTGCAACACCAGCCATAGTCGTCGGCAGGGTTGAAGGCGGGATTGAAAAATGGCTTAGCAAAAAGGAAACGCCAGATAAACGAAAGGGCGCATTGTTGCAGTTCTGGGGCGGAATAGACCCGAAGAAACCTCTTTCAGAATCGTTGAAAAAGTTTGAAATTGAACTCTCCATCCGAATCCGCCAAGACATTCTCGTTAAGCCTTTCATCGCGCTCTTCGACGCCTTGCCCAAAGCTGACGGGAAAATGGACATGATGGAGCGGGTAGGGCACTGCGGAGACGGTTACGAATGGAGCGAAAAACGGCACGGTCGCGAAGTCATAATCGTCCCGATAATGGTTCCAGACTTCATAATCGAACGGTACGTAGGCTACGCTCACGGCGTTTCAGGTGCAAACTTCTGGATAATGTGCAGAACCAAGGAGGCCCTCAGAGAATCAGGCGAAAAAGCCCTAGAAGCTATACACAAGGTTGACGGAGTGATTACGTGTTTCGATGTCTGTTCCGCTGGTTCAAAGACCGAAACCCGCTTTCCATGGATAGGACCAACAACAAACCACCTGTACTGCCCGTCCCTGAAAAAGAAGCTTGGCAAAGTATCACAAGTGCCTGAGGGCGTCAATTACATCCCAGAAATAGTCATCAACGGCATCTCGATGAAAGTCGTCAAGAAAGCTATGAAGACAGGGATAGAAGCTGCATCGACGGTCAATGGCGTAGCGAAAATCTCAGCTGGAAACTACGGTGGAAAACTGGGCGACTACAAGATTTATCTACACGAGCTGTTTCCATGACAGTTTTCGATGCCGTCGGATTCGGCGCACTCAACGTGGACAAACTCTTCAAAGTGAACAGAATAGCCATGGCAGAACAGGAAAGCTTCATAGCACGTTTCGAAGAAGCATGCGGCGGTTCAGCGGCCAACACCATAGTAGGATTGGCAAGGTTGGGTTGTAAGGTCGGCTTCATCGGAAAAGTTGCAGGCGACAGAGAAGGCAACATGCTCATGGAAGAATTTCGCAGAGAAGGCGTCGACACAAACGGCATAGCTCAGATAGAACATGGAAGAAGCGGCACAGTTATGGGTTTCGTGGACGAAAAAGGTGACCGCGCATTATACATTGACCCTGGAGTAAATGACACAATAGAATCCAAGGACATAAGTGCCGACTATGCACTTCAAGCCGGATTTCTGCATCTAACGTCTTTTGTTGGGCGAAAATCCTTCGAGGCTCAGAAGAAACTACTGCAAGCACTTCCTGGAGGAGTCAAAGTGAGCCTTGACCCAGGAGCATTATATGCGAGGATGGGAATGAGTAAGCTGTTGCCTATCGTGGAACGAGCTTTTGTTTTGATGCCAAACGCAGGTGAGCTTGAGTTGTTAACAGACGAGGCCGAGTATCGAGCTGGCGCCAAGGTTCTCCTCAAAAAAGGCGTGAGCATAGTGGCTGTCAAACTTGCAAGCAAGGGCTGCTACGTTACAGATGGAAAGGAGAGTCATCAGATAGAGGCGTTCAAGGTAAAGGTTGTTGACACAACTGGTGCCGGTGACGCGTTCGACGCTGGCTTCCTCTACGGCCTAATCAGGGGCAAGAATCTCTATGAGTGCGGAAGAATCGGCAATTTTGTTGCATCAAGATGCGTGATGAAAATGGGTGCCAGAGCAGGTCTTCCACGTCTGAAGGACTTATGGCTTCTTGGCTAGATATTGAATCAGGCTGTCAAAGATTAGCTTTCCATCACCATATTCGGGCATTTTCATCTGTTTCGTCCAGTCAGGCTGCTGCCACCAATAGAAAGCTCTCTCGGGATGTGGCATTAAACCAAATACTGTCCCATCAGGGTTACATATGCCCGCGATGTCATGGAAAGAACCATTCGGATTCGTTGGAAAACTGCCCTCCGCGTACTCGCCGTTCTTGTGGCAGTAACGGAGAACCAGTTGGTCGTTCTCGTAAAGCTTCTCCAGAAGTCTCTTCTCCTTTTCTTTTGAAAACATGAATCTGCCTTCGCCGTGCGCCACAGGTAGTCGTAGCACTTTTCCCTCTGGAATCTTGCAGGTGAATGCGCATTTTCCTTTATTCTCATGCTTGAGGTTGACCCAGCGGCAGTTGTATCCTGGCGGGAAGTTGGTAGCCAGAGTAGCCTCTGGATAGGACGATACTCCTTCAAAGCCAGGCAGCAAACCAGCCTCAACGAGCACTTGAAAGCCGTTGCAGATACCGAGAACAGGTCGATTTTCATCCGTGAACGTTTTCAGCTCCTTGCTCAACTTTGCTAATACCCATTTGGCCCATATCGCCCCGGCGCGCACGTAATCGCCAAAACTAAAACCGCCTGGAAAAACAAGTGCATCGTATTCGAGAAGGTTTCGGCGTCTAACAATCTCGTTCGCGTGAACGATTTCAGCGTGCCCACCCAACTCCTCAAATGAGCGTTTTGTTTCGGCGTCACAGTTTGTACCGCCTACGCGCAGAATGCAAACCTTAATCTCTTCGCGTTTCATGGCTCAAGCCTTCGTGCTCAACGTTCGCTTCCAGCTTTTCAGCAGTTCGTTCAGTGAAGCATCCACCACGACGTTGCGGTTCAATCCGCGAATGCATAGCTGTGGGCTTTGTGTAACCTTGCCTATTCTAGCGCAGCTTTTTCCCTTCATCAGTCCCTCAAATTCCCCTTTCGCCTTGCCTGAAACCTCTACCAAGAAACGACTGTTTGACTCCGAGAACAAGACAAAATCGTCGTGGCCACAACCTTCACGAGGAACCTTTCGCAAGTCGAGTTCTAAACCATACCCGCCTCCAAAAGCCATCTCCGCAGCAGCCACAGCCAACCCTCCCTCAGACAAGTCATGGCACGCCCTTACTAATCCAGAACTGATCGCTTTTGAGACGGCTCCAAGAACTTTTCGAGCATGAACAAACCGAACCTTAGGCACAGTTTCCCCGAGGAACCCTTTCAGCCTGTAGTATTCTGAGCCTCCTAACTCTTTGAACGTCAACCCCACAAGGTAGATTAAGTCGCCCGGAGTCTTGGCGTCCATCGAAACGGTCAACCGAATGTCTGGAACAATGCCCAACGCCGTTATCAAGAGGGTCGGCGTGACTGGCCCGAGCGGCGATTCGTTGTAGAGGCTGTCCTTGCCGGAAATGAACGGCGTTCCGAAGGCTACTGCAACGTCATGGCATGCTTCACAGGCCTTCACGAGACTGCCAAGTCTTTCAGGTTTCTCAGGGTTTCCCCAAGTGAAGTTGTCGAGCAAAGCTATTCTCCTTCCGCCAACAGCCACGTTATTCCTGACTGCCTCGTCTATCGCAGAGGCTGCCATCCAATAAGTGTCAATCTTCCCATAGTTCGGGTTCATCCCGCATGAAACGGCTACCCCTTTCCGTGAGTTGTTCAAAGGCTTCAGCACAGCCGCATCATTCGGACCGCCGAATTCACCCTGCAAAGGCTTCAGTGCCGTGTTTCCTTTGACTTCATGGTCATAAGTGCGCACCGCGCTTTCCTTGCTTGCGATGTTCGGCGAAGACAATATTTGCAGAAGTGTTTCAGTAAGGTTGCCTACTTCAGGCAACTGAGGTTCCTCAAAGTCTGAACGAGTGCACTCAGCTATTCTCACGATTTCAGGCGGTTCAAAAAGGAATCCGACGCCCATCTCGCCAACCTTTTCACCTCGATAGTAAAGCCGCAGAATCTTGTCTGAAGTCAATTTTCCAATAGCTGTCGCTTCAACATCTTCCTTCTCGAAAATTGTCAGAACCGCGTCAAGATTTGCTGGCGGCACAGTCAGAAGCATCCTCTCTTGCGCCTCTGAAACGTAAATTTCCCACGGAGCCAGACCGGCATACTTCAGCGGGATCTTGTCAAGCTCGACTTCAGCGCCGCATTTGAACTTCTGGGCAGTTTCACCGACGGCTGACGACAAGCCGCCGCCGCCCAAGTCTGTGATGGCCGAGGCCAATTCAAGGTCTCGAATCTCGATTATGGCTCTTTTGAGCTTCTCTTCCTCAATCGGATTTGCAATCTGCACAGCCGGTCTTGAAACCTCTTCAGATTTCTCAGTGAGTTCAGCAGACGCGAATGTCACTCCGTGAATGCCGTCGCGCCCTGTTTTTCCGCCAGCCAGAAGAATGACATCAGGTGGCTTTGCGTTTTTTCTGAACTTTTTCAGCGGTAGAAGTCCTATGCAACCGCAGTAAACAATCACATTTCCCGTGTAGCTTTCGTCAAAGTATATGGCTCCATTAACCGTCGGAATTCCCATATTATTACCATAGCTTCCTATGCCTGCCACAACGCCCATGTAAATATGCTTCGGATGTTTAACTCCAAGCGGAAGCTTCCGATAATCAAAGTCTAGGGGGCCGAAACCTAAAACGTCCGTGCACGCGATTGGGTCAGCCCACACGCCCAAGATGTCCCGGATCACTCCACCTACGCCTGTTGCTGCGCCACCGAAGGGCTCTACGGCAGATGGGTGATTGTGGGTTTCAATCTTGACTGCTATGCCGTAGCCCTTGTCAAACTCAACTATTCCTGCGTTATCTTCAAAAACCGAAAAGCACCAGCGCGGATTGATTTGCCTAGTAGCCCTTGCAATGTAGGTCTTGAAGAGGCTGTCGATCTGCCTCCCTTCCATCTTTATTTTGCCCTTGAAGGTTTTGTGAAAACAGTGTTCTGACCATGTTTGCCCTATGGTTTGAAGCTCCACATCTGTGGGGTTTCGCCTTTTTCTCCTGAAGTAGGCTTGGACAGCTTTCATTTCTTCCAGGCTTAGGCCGATGCCAAGTTTGCGGCTGATTTCTAGAAGCTGCTGATCTGAAGCCAGAAGAACGTTTATTTCAAAGAGCGGAAATTCCCTCTTTCTGTGGGTGTGGACGCCTGCAGTCATTTTTCTTCCCCAACGACAATGTCGTAATTGTCTTTGGTTGGGTTCGCAAGAAGCCTTTTACACATCTCTTCAGCCTCGCTTTCTGCTTCTTTCCTCGATTCCGCTCTCAGAACGAGACTGTAAACCTTGCTTACGTTGACGGTTTCAACCTTATAGCCAAGCTCTTTCAACAAGTGTGCCGTAGTCTCGCCCTCAGGGTCGCTGTGCCCCGGCTTCAGGCTGACTTCGATTCTCAACTTGTATTTCATGATTTATGCTTGGGTTCAAAGGGATTTAAGCGCTTTTGTCATCAATAAGGCAAACAACTACTTCAAAACGATCTTCATTCGGTCATGGAGAATTCTGACTCCTTCTGCGCTCGTCACGCGACCTATCTGTTCAGACCTAACCCCAGCCCTTTCCAGAACATCCAATGCCTCATCAGCGACTTTCCTATCAACAATTGCTGCAAAACCCCATCCCATGTTGAACGTTCTGAACATCTCTTCATCGGTTATACGGCCGCCGAGTTGACGTGCAGTTTCCTGAAGCAGCATGAAGATTGGCTGCGGTTTGAAATTGTCAAATTCAAAACCTATGCCCTTCGAGAATCTTGCTAGTCTCTCAAACTTCAGGTACGCATCGCCTGTGATGTGCGCTGCAGCCTTCACTTCAAGCTCCTCAGCAACCTTGAGAAGCGGCTTAACGTAGATTCTGGTTGGCTCCAAGACCTCGAGCACTATTTCTCTTTCCAACCCATCCGGCACATCGCGGGGCTCGTATTTTCCACCCCACTGTTTGAAGAGTACTTTTCTTGCGAGCGAAATTCCATTGCTGTGAAGACCGGAGCTTCGCAGGCCTATGATGGCATCGCCTGGTTTCACGTTTTTCCCAGAGATTATCTTGTCACGGGAGACTTCACCTATTGACGACACGACCATGTCGAAGCCCTTGCCCTCGTTCAGCCCTCTTATGAGTTCGGAAACGTCTCCGATCTCGCCGCTCGGCACTATGCACTCAGCCTCAGCAGCTCCGCGTGTTATTCCCTGCATCCATTCCTCAACCAAGGCAGGCTCCGAGATCTGGGCATGGATGTTGTCCGAAATCGCCAAAGGTCTGGCACCTGACCGTATAACATCGTTAGTAGCCATGGCCACGCCGTCGACCCCAATGGTGTCATATTTCCCAGCTAACTGTGCAACCAGCACTTTTGTACCGACGCCTTCAATGGCCAAATCCAAGTAGCGATTTCCGCCGCAAGGAAAGATGTTACCGTAAGGCAGCTCAACGACTTCACCATACCTACTGAACCTGTAGGTTCTCTTCAAAATCCTCAAAGCTTTCTTGGAATCGGCTCTTAATTCTCTATCGACACCAGCCTTGGCATAAGTGAATTTCCGAGTCAACGCCTTCCCCTCTTCACCATACAAGCCGTTAGCCATTCTCATGTGCAGAAATATGAATCTTTCCAAATCTCGCGGCGACAACGATCTCCTCTAGAGGCAGCGTTTGAAAACGGTGAGTTCGAAAACGTTCTGAACACTAATCTTGAGTAATCGTCTACCCCTATTGATGCTAGGGAGCTGCGAAGCGTGCGGTGAAGGACTGTCGTCCTTTCGGAGGGTTGCATTTGACCTCCTGACAAATGGCCTCAGGTGGTTTGTTTCTCGTGTACGCGTTCAGTAGCATCCCTAGCAAGACGTAGTATTGCCTCAAAAAGTCAAGGCCCTTCTCGCTTGCCCGGTATAAGACTTGACCGTCTTTCTCGTGGGTTTCGATGAAGCCCATTTCAATAAGGCATCCCAAGTATTTCTTTAGTTGCACATGGTTGGTACCCACGTGTCTCATGATAGAGTATTGAGCTGCCCCACTTCCTTTCATGTTTTCTATCATTAATGCCATGATTTCGACGTTGCTTCTGTATTTCATGCGCAGATTAAGGAACTTCGAAGTTTTATACTTCTCTGGCAAGGACAAGTAGGAAACACTGAGCTTTGTTGCACCGTCGGCCACTGTCTGCACCCACACTTTATTTATTTATGTTGAACATATTATGGGTTTTTTCCGTAGAATCTATTGAAAATAGAAGATTTCATACGAAAGCATTTTATCTTATGTCAATTGAAAGTATTGAATGGGAGAAACCAGTGTCTCAACCCAAGCTAACACCTGCTGAAGCGGCGTTTCTGCAACAGGCATTCAACGCTGACTATAAAATGAGCAACATACGTCTGCGGGAAGGCGAATATCAGCACAGCCTTGCCAAAGCGATAGCGACTTTCGAACTGGAGCTGCATTTTCCCGACGTCAAAGACCTGACGAGAAAATTGTTCGGCGAGGAGAAAACGAACGACATTGGTTTCATCCGCAAGATCCAGACGATCTTGAAAAAGATGGAAAGAAGCGGCGTCGTCATTATCCTTCCAAAAAAGATGCCTTGGGACCTGCAGAGATATGGGCTTTCGAGCTTCAAGTTTCAAGACTCTGAGAAGAACATTGTAATCCTTGCCACCGATCAGCAAACCGAACAGGCACGAAGTCTGCTACGTTCCACATTGAATTCGCAAGAAGCATTTCCGACAACGCCGAGCATCACGACCATCATGATTCTTGTGCTGGCATTGGCCGTAGGTGCATCATACGTGGCAATATTGTGGTCTCTCACCGAACCAGTGATCAACCCTGCTGTCTTTGTTCCAGCTTTCTCTATTGCGATGCTCTGTTCATTGTTGCTTGGAAGAGCACTTTCCCGGAGGTAGCCCCCGCGCATCCTACCTTAACGTTTAATGAGCCCATATGCGGGCAGAAGGAACCGTGACCAAGATGAGAAAAACTCTTTCAGCTTTGTTGATTCTCTGTTTATTATTCACGTTGTCTTTGATAGGTGGTTTTAAGGTCGTTGTGAGAGCTGAATTTGATCCTGTTCTCGAAGTTGGTAGTTCATCAGACTATCAGACGATACAAGAAGCCATCAACAACGCAAGTTCAGGAGACACTATTCTTGTCCACCAAGGAATCTATCCCGAGAATGTGGTCGTCAACAAGAGCGTGTCTCTTATTGGAGAAGTCAGGGCTTTGACCATAATTGACGGCAGTCTAAATGGGACCGTCGTTCAAATAAGAGCTGACAATGTGAGCATCACGGGCTTCACAATACGGAATAGTGGCTCGGGATCGTCCGACAGCGGTATATTCACGGACCATTCAAATTGGGTTAACATAAGCGGCAACACGATACTGAACGCCAATTACGGAATTGACCTTTTCTATTCGAACGGCAATTCGATCCTGAACAACACTATTTCCTTCAACTACAATGGCGGAATCGTCCTTTCTTCTTCAAGTTACAATCTTGTTTCAGACAACAACATTTCTACTAGTTTCCTCGGGCTTTATGGCATTCAACTCTATTCGTCTACTTATAACGTTGTTACACGCAACATTGCGTTCTCCAACTTTTATGGGATCTACCTTTCTTCAGCTAGTTACAACATTGTCTCGGGCAACAATGTTTTCTCCAACTACCAAGTTGGGATTGATGTTACCTTCTCTAGCTTCAACAATACCGTTTATCACAACAGCTTTGACAACACGGTTAATGTGCAAAGTGAGGGAGATTCATCGAATACTTGGAGTTTCGAAGGCGAAGGTAACTATTGGAGCGACTACACGGGACGGGATCCGACGGAGGATGGGATAGGAGATACTGCCTACTTCATTAACTCGCTTAACCAAGACAACTATCCGCTAATGGGTCGATTCTCCAATTTTACTGTCCCTTTGGGGAACGAGACGTTTAGTGTTGCCATTATCAGCAATTCCACAATTTCCAATTTCAAATTCGAGATTGGGAAAGAAACCGGCAACAAGATCATAAGCTACAGTGTCAGCGGCCCAAACGCCACGAGTGGTTTCTGTCGAGTATCAGTTCCCACGAAACTCATGAATGACACGTATGTTGTGTTGGTCGGGAATGAGGAGGTCATTCCGAAATTGCTGGGCCTTTCGAATGACACGCGTATTTGCCTTTACTTTACTTATCTGCATCAAAATCAAACTGTCACTTTAATCTCATCTGAGGCACTACGTCTCTACTATGAACTGTTTGATAGATTTGTGGAGCTGCAGCAGCAATTCTACAGTTTGAATGCGTCGTATTACAGCCTTCTAAACAACTTCACGATTCTTACAGGTAACTTCAGTCAGCTTGAGCAGAGTTTTGACGCGTTGAATTCGGCATATCAGAACCTCGTTGGCCTAAACCAGTCGTACTATGATCTTCTCAGCAATTTCAGTCTGCTCCAGCAAAATTTCACCAGCTTGAATCTAGCATATCAGATCTTCTACAGTTTGAATGCGTCGTATTACAGCCTTCTAAACAACTTCACGACCTTACTGAGCGATCACAGCCAACTTCAAGAAAGGTTTGACGGGCTGAACAGCTCTTATCATGAGCACCTGTTGGATTATGATACGCAAATGCAAAACATGCGGAACATGCTGTATATTCTTGCAGCTGCTACGGCCATCTTCATAATAGCAACTATCTACTTGTCGAAAATTGCACATTCAAGAACGAAGACGAGAATTAAGGTGATTGGAGAAAGATGATACTCGTTCGCACTTGATTCCACCTATGTCCGTCGCTTAGTTGTTTTCTGATGTTTTTCGCAGAAGACAAAAGCTCAAATCTTTCAACGCGCGCATATATATCATGGGATAGGAGAATTGTTGCATTTGGAGTTTCGATCATCTTTCAGAGTTCTACATGCATTCAAGTACAGAGACAGAGTTTCAATAATGAACGACATCCTCCACAGCATCAGAAGTTCAAGGGAAGGGAGGAAAAAGACACAGATAATGCAGACCGCTAACTTGAACTACGTTCAAACCAAGAAATACCTCAACTACATGCTTAATTGCGGTTTCCTCGTGGTTACTGAAAGAGAGACCTATGCTCTGACCGAAAAGGGTTCGAAGCTCTTGCTAATGATTGAGATGCAAAAGATTCAAAGCCTAAGATGAAAGCTATCGCTGCGCTAGTCCCTTCTCATACGTCTGCAAGTTCAAAGCTACAACTGACTTTGGAACGGCTTCTTCTATTGCCTTCCTCATCGATTCTTCGTTTATGTCCTTTATTATCTTCGTGAGGGCGCCTAGAATCACCATGTTTGCGTAGAGTTTCTCACCAGTGGTCTTTTCGGCCATCTGCGTTGCAGGAATCCTTATTGTTTCTGCTTTTGTTTCAGGAATCTTCTCCACAGTGCTGCTGTCAACTAACAGCATACCGTCTTCTTTCAAGTCCTTGATGTTCTTTTCAGCCGCCTCTTGGCTCATTGCCACCAATACGTCGCATTTTCTGACCACTGGGAAGCCTATTTTTCCGTCGCATATGATTACTTCGCTTTTGGCTCCGCTTCCTCTTGCTTCAGCTCCGTAGCTTTGGGTTTGCACGGCGTTCTTTCCGCTGTAGACGGCTGCTCTACCGAGTATTTGGCCGGCGAGAACCACGCCTTGGCCGCCGAGTCCGCTTATTCTGACTTCAGTTTTTTTCATCTTGCTTTTTTGCCTCCTGTATTGACTCGTAAACGGTTTCAACTAGTGTAGGTCGCTTTGTCCGTGCGAATTCGCCTACAACCGTTTTGCCTCTCAGGGACTCTTCGCTCATCTTCTGTGCCGTTTGGATTGGCGTGGCGTTTTCTTTGAACCATTTCAGCATTTCTCCAGCGTTTTTGAAACCTGCCCTTCTTCCGAAGGCTGTTGGACACTGGCTTACGGCTTCTATGAATCTGAATCCTTTGATTCCTAACGCTTTCTTAATTGATTCTTTGAGTTCGTTCGGCTGGGCTGTCGTCCAGCGTGCAACGTAACAGGCTCCTGCCGTGACGGCCAGTCTAGCCGTGTCCAGCGGATGTTCAAAACTGCCGTATGGCGTTGTGGTGGTTTTCGATTTGAACGGGGTTGTAGGGGCAACTTGACCGCCGGTCATTCCGTAAATCATGTTGTTAACCATTATGACGAGTATGTCCAAGTTTCTTCGGGCTGCGTGTATGAAGTGGCTTAGGCCTATTCCGACTATGTCTCCATCTCCGCCGAAAACAACAACGTTAACGTCTGGGCGCATGAGTTTTATGCCTGTTGCGGCTGGAATACTTCTGCCGTGTAACGTGTGCACAGAGTCTGCCATGAAATACGGTGAAGGTATCCACGCGGAGCAGCCGATGCCGCTGCAGAAGACAAACTTACTCAGGTCATTGTGTCCCAGCTCGTGGACGGCTCGTAGGAATTCGCTCATGACCGTCATCGCACCGCAGCCCGGGCAGAAAGGCAACGGAAGGTCTCTCAAGTATTTCTTTACAGAGAATTGCTCGTTCAATCCTTTGTACTCTCCATGATTTTTGCGGTCAATTCCTCGGGTGTTATCAACTCTCCCCCGCCAATCTTGTTCAGTGCAATAATTTCAGAGGAGTCGCCTGCCACTCGTTGGACCTCGTAGTACAGCTGCTTGAGATTCATTTCTGGAACTATGATCTTCTCGGCTGTTTTAGCCAGTTTTTTTACGATTTTCTCTGGGAAAGGCCAGATAGTTTTCAAGCGGGCATAACCAACTGTGACGCCTTTTGCCTCGGCGTTTTCAACGGCTTCGTAGATGGCGCGGGAAGTGCATCCGAATGATATGATGCCTATTTGGCAGTCGTCAATGCTGTGGGTTTCGGCTTCGGCTAATTCGTCGGCGTGGTCTTGGATTTTGCTGTTGAGCCTTTCTACAAGTCTTTTGTGCACGTTTAGGTCAGCTGTGAAGCGTATGCCGTACTCGTTGTGCGTTGATCCAGTCACTGCCACGTTGTAGCCTTCGCCTACGGCCGGCATCGGCGGGACCTCTTCAAGCCCGAAAAATGCTGTTTCGCCTGGTTTCGGCTTTCTTCTGTTGACTATTTCTATGCTTTCCAACGAGGGTATGGTTACTTGTTCTCTCATGTGGGCAATTTCCTCATCTGCCAGAAGTATGACTGGCGTGCGGTATTTTTCGGCTAGGTTGAATGCTTTGATTGTCAGTTCAAACATTTCTTGCACAGAATTTGGTGAGAGCGCAATGGCTGAGTAGTCGCCATGTGTGCCCCAGCGAGCCTGCATGACATCACCTTGGGCGCATTTGGTTGCTTGACCAGTACTTGGTCCTAGTCTTTGAACGTCAACTATCACGCATGGGGTCTCTGTCATGAAGGCGTAGCCTATGGTTTCTTGCATGAGGCTAAATCCTGGACCTGACGTTGCCGTCATTGCTTTGGCTCCAGCCCAGCTCGCGCCCACGACTGCCCCAATTGAGGCCAGCTCGTCTTCCATTTGAATGGCTATTCCGCCGACTTTCGGTAGCTTTTTCGCCAAATGCTCTGCTATTTCGCTTGCTGGCGTTATCGGGTATCCCGCGAAGAATCGACATCCTGCGACTATTGCTGCTTCGGCGCATGCTTCGTTTCCCTGCCAGAAGTAACTGTTTCTTTCTGTTTTTTTCTTCAAAGTGGTTCTGCTCCTTGGGTTTCAACCTAAGGCTTGAAAGTTTGAACCTAAAAGGTTTTATCCTTTCTTTGACCAAAATGTCTGTTCTCAAGGGTTGAAAGAAGATGGAAGAAGATATCGTTGATTACGCATTGAAATATGCTGAGAGCAAACAGGTTGAGTATGCTGAAGTGAGGGCGCAAAGCCAAGTTCAAGACAGGCTCGTGTTGAGAAACGGAATCTTAGAGGCGTACGTGTCAGCGGTTGACAGCGGATTTTGCGTGCGGATACTTGCCAACGGCGGAATAGGCTTTGCATCGACGAACAAGTGGGCAAGAGAAGAAGCAAAGGACATTGTTGACCTAGCCTTCAAATATGCCAAGGCCGCTGGACGGAAGGATAAGATAGTCTTTGCGAAAGAAAAAGGCGTCGAAACAAAATGGACTGTTGACCAGAAGAGGAAAGCTGAGAATGTCTCTCCTGAGGAGAAAATCACCGAGTTTGTGGAGGTTAATAAGTCTCTGGCGTCGTGTGGAGTGAAGATTGCGGCTACGATTTTCCAGTGCTCAATAGACTTGATATCAAAATACTTCGTCAGCTCTGAAGGTTCGCGAATCTCTTCATTCGTGCCAAAGATAGGTGCGTTTCTTTTCCTCACGGTTGCGGAGCAAGGCAAGACTGAGCAGGCAGGCGAGCAATTCGGCTACAGTGGCGGTTGGGAGGCATTCAAAGAGTGGAACATTACTGACAAGATGATTCATGACGCCAAAATCCTCAAAGACGTCATAACCAAGGGCAAGACGGTGAAATCTGGGAACATGGACTTGATCTGCGGGTCAGAAGTCACGGGAATAGCTGCACATGAATCTTGTGGGCATCCGATGGAAGCTGACCGAATTTTAGGGCGTGAAATGAGTCAAGCCGGAAGGTCTTTCATATACAAAGGCGGTCCTTACTGGCTTGGCACGAGGATTGGCAGCGATGCTTTCACTATCGTGGATGATCCTTCGCTCGAGCACAGCTACGGCTACTATGCGTATGATGATGAGGGTCTTAAGGCGAGGCGGAGATTTCTGTACAAGAACGGCGTCTTAAACGAGTTTCTGCACAACCGAGAATCTGCAGCAAAGCTTGGAACAAAAAGCAACGCGTCTTCAAGATCTATCAACTACGACAGAGAAGCCATAGTGCGCATGGCAAACACTTTCGTTTTGCCTGGCGACATGACTGAAGAAGAACTCATCGAGGATGTCAAGAGTGGTGTTTACATGAAGTCTTTCACGGAGTGGAATATCGACGATAAACGTTTCAATCAACGCTACGTTGGCAGGGAAGCCTACTTGATTGAGGATGGCGAGCTGAAGCATCCTGTTGCGAGGCCTGTGATTGAAACCACGACATTGAAGTTCTGGTCAGCTGTAGATGCAGTTTCAAAAAAGGTCAATTTTGATGCAGCAACCTGCGGAAAAGGCGACCCTGCACAGGGGGTTCCAGTGTATACAGGTGGCCCGTGCATTAGGCTGAGAGAGGTGTATGTGAAATGAGTGATGTGCTGAATAAGACTGAGGAGATCGTAAGGAAAGCGAAGAGCCTCGGCGCTGACGAAGTTTTGGCTAGGACGACTTTCGGCAGATATCGGCAGGTGCGTTTCAGTGGCAATCAGGTGGACATCACGGTTGCGTGGAATGACTATGTTACAGATGTCGCGTTGGCTTGGAAGAAACGTTTAGTTGCGACGCAGATACACGATTTCCATGATGTTGACGCTGGAATCAAGAAGCTTTTGGAGTTGGCGAAAGTCTCAAAGGAGAACCCCTTGTTCGGGGGCTTCGCAAAAGGCAAATTCAAGTACGTTGCAAGCAAGGCTGATGAGAAGCTTGAGGATCTGGAGAATCCTACTGATTATGTGTTTGAGGCTGTTGAGGCGGCTAGGAAAGAGGCTGGAGCCGAAATTGACAGCGGAGGAATACTCTTTACAAAGTTCGAAGATGTCTACTTGGCGTCTTCCGAAGGTCCAGTTGGTGTTGACAAGAGGTCTGCAGTTGAGCTTTCGATAAGGGCTTTTGCTCAGAGGGAAGCTTCAGGTCACGGTGTTGAATGCAGTTCGGCTTTGAAGGATTTCAAGCCTGAAAGAGCAGGCGCAAAAGCTGGGGAAATTGCCAAGATGGCTAAGAATCCAAAGGCGGGAGACGAGGGAGTTTATGATGTGATCTTTGATCCTTTGATTTTCGGTTCTTCACTGGCGGTTTGGGGTTCAATGGTCGGTGCTTTCAACGTGTTGATTCAGATGTCCGTTTTCGTCGATAAGATCGGTCAAAAAGTGGCTCCTGAAATCGTCACGATGCGAGACAATCCTGGCGCGTATTCCCTATCAAGCAGAGTCTTTGACGATGAAGGCGTACCTGCAAGAGAGAATGTCTTCATTGACCATGGCGTGCTCAAAAGCTATCTCCATAACACGTCGACTGCCAAGATGTTCAAGACTGAAACAACCGGCAACGCTGGACTCATCGCTCCAAATGCTTGGAACATCGAGCTGGATGCCGGTGACATGGGCAAGGATGAGCTTTTCGAAGACGTGAAGAAAGGTCTCTACTTGACTAACACTTGGTACACGCGCTTCCAGAACTATACCAAAGGCGATTTCTCAACCATACCTCGAGACGGCATATTTCTAATCGAAAAAGGCAAAATTAAGCAGTCGTTGAAGGACCTACGCGTGAGTGACAATGCTCTGAGCATGCTGGGCAAAATTGTTGGAATCTCGAAGGAAAGGCAGCACGTGCACTGGTGGGGCAAGGCGGAGCCGCCGTCGCTCAGTCCATACGTGCTGATCAAAGACGTGCATCTGACAAAGTCTAAGTAAGCTTTCTTTTCTTTCTCTTTTTCATTTTCGCGTGTTGCACAAGGTTTATGTCAGCTCTTCTCACAGTTGATTATTGAAGTGTTGGTTGGCGGTCGTAGTCTAGTTTGGCAGGACATCAGCCTCCCACGCTGACGACCCGGGTTCAAATCCCGGCGACCGCATCATTCTTGGCGTCTTCAGACTCACTTAGCTTGTCGACATACTCTTTTTGTTGAAAGCAATTTGGTTTAGGCTGTTTTGCTGGTTTAAAGCTTGAAGCAGGCTGATTGTTGTTGTGTTAAAGCGTTTGGGGCGGTCCTAGGGCGGTTCTAATAAGAGACTTGTCAGGTAACCGTTTAGGCCCATGTTTGCGGCGCGCTAGGACGTTGCTAAATTCAGGTTTTGATAGTTTTTGTTCGGCCAGAACGTCCACTGTTTTCAAGTCAAAAACATGTAAATACATGCCGAGAAAGAGCTAACACGTATTAAAATCCATTTTTGTTCGAATTTAGCAAGAGCCTAGCGCGGAGATCATCAGGTGCCCAGTACTATCTCGCGAACTCCTCCAAGTCACAGCCTACAACAATTTTCATGACCTAGTAACGCTTTGAACCTTTAGCTTGGCTTGGGCACTTTGTTTCCTATTTCAGTTTTTATGACCTGTGGAAAATCATTGAATTTCCGGTAATGGAAATCTCATTTTGGCGGGCGGGGTGGGATTTGAACCCACGACCACCAACTTAGGAGGCTGGTGCTCTATCCGTACTGAGCTACCCGCCCAAACCTTCACCTAACCAGAGTTACTTTGACTTCCTGCAGATTTTAACTTAATGATTTCTCTCTGCAAAAAACTTAAACTGATACGCAACATCAACT
>Ga0315282_10008559_pt1 | contig 16529 bp, 18 predicted proteins | sample YL17G07_20_MG_FD_203693 | JGI IMG/M metagenome (GOLD analysis project Ga0315282, IMG submission 203693) | Sediment microbial communities from Yellowstone Lake, YNP, Wyoming, USA - YL17G07_20 | ecosystem: Environmental > Aquatic > Freshwater > Lake > Sediment | place: USA: Wyoming | collected...
GGAAGTCTCGGCGCAGATCGAGATTGCGATTCTCTCCGGGTGGAAACTTGGTGAAATCGATCGAGTAGTCGGACGGAATGAAACGTGGCACGTCAGCCTTGATCGCAGCGTCGAGCAGAACTGTTTGCGTTTCCACGATCACGTCCCGCAGTCCCTGCAGCGCGGACACCACGCAGGACGCACACGAGCATGCCGGTGTCACATGGGAAGCGCTGCTCAAGTCGACACTGGCAATCGTTACGCCGAGCTCCTGCAGTCGCTCAAGCTTGTCTCGCGGAGTGCCGTGGCGAACAAGTGCTCTTACGCTGGCTCCCCGTTCGAGCAAAGCTCTCGCGATGCGTCCGCCGAGATTACCGGTAGCTCCCGCCACGACGATGGTCGAGTCATTCATGATTCCGATATTACAGAAAGGACAGCGTCGATGCAAAGTGGGCGCAGATCAGAGTGGGGGTCGACCGGAGGCTTTTTCGGTCGATGAGGTCAACAGACGACTGGCACCCTTGCAGGGCCGTCGGAACAAACCGGCCGCCGAAAAGAAGTGAGTCAGCGTATATTCCTCCGAGAAATAGATTAGCCTGAAATCATGCGCAGGCTTGCCGAAAGCTCACCATCTTCTTCAAGTTGAAGGCCGCGCACAGCATCGACCATTGGGTGCGAACGTTCTCCAGCCCGCGCAGCGTGCAACGCCGGAAGCCCCAGGCTTGTTTGATCACGCCGAAGATCGGCTCCACGATGACTTTTCGTTTCCTCAGCAACTTCTGTTTCTGCGGATCGCGTCGATTCGCCCGTTGCTTCGCCACCGCCGCGTCGTAAGGACTGATCTCGATGAGCCGCCCTTGCCGATTGCGGCTGCACTGTGCCCGCACCGGGCAGTCACGAAACTTTCGGCAACGATAGCCCCGCACCGCAAAGCGCTTGCCGCGGTTGGTCTTGATCCCTTCGAACTCCCACCGTTCTCCTTGCGGGCAGCGGGTAGCGCGGATCTTTAGATCCGCGGCTTTTCCATATCTGTCATGTGATCGAACAACCCCCCGTCGAGCCAGGTAGCGCAGACCTCCGTTTTTGAGGTCTGCGGCTTGTCCACGATGAATCAAGAAAAAGCCGCGGACCTCCACAGCAGGTCCGCGCTACCCGCTACGGCCTCTCAAAGTAGTAAAATGGCTCGTAGCTAGGGCATGATCTTTTGCCGTAGGTTTGTGAGGCTTGCAAAAAGCCCACGGCACAAAAACGGTGCCGTGACTGTCCGCTACCTTGCTTGCACGGAGGATTCCCTGTGATGACGGCGTATTCAGTAAAGGTTCACTATCTTGATGCTTCTGCCCTCGTCAAACTCGTCGCCGATGACCCGGACGAGGCGCCCGGAAGAGATGTGCTCCGGCAATACTATCGAGAGCATTCGAGTAGGTACGCAACTTCCTACTGCGTGACGGAGGCGTTCTCGGCTTTCAAATTGAAGTTTCGGCGCGGCAAAATTACGGAAGATCAATATATCAAATATGTGAAGAACTTCATTCATGATGTTATCGGTGCAAATTTGCAAATTGATGAAGTCCCGATTCTCACGCCGCTGGTATTTAGGGAAGCTGAACGGTTGATCCAGAGACACAAGATCGACTTCATCGATTGTTTTCAGATCGTAACAATCCTCCATGGTCAATTCCGTTTTCTTTGTTTGGATTCCAAGTCGATTTTGATAACAGCAGATCAGGCCTTAGCGAAGGCGGCTCGTGCCGAAGGCGCTCGAGTTTGGGAAGTTACAACCGAGCCTGCGCCGGTTTGATGAGCGGGGGAGCAGCCGGTAGCCACGGTTGATTCGTCCTTTGAATCAACCGTGGGTTCGTCAACCCGTAAGAGCCCACGGTTGGAAAAGCGCCAACCGTGGCTACCAGCTGACCGGGGTTGGGGCAACTTCCACGACGTCGCCAGGGCCATACCGCTCGCGTTCTGCCTCACTCCCACTGAAAATCTTAATCACCATTGCGTAGTCGATATGTGCTCCGAAGTTGCCCTCGACCGCCATGATGTGGGGTCGGAATCCATCCGTGGTGAGTTGCACGCGATTGTCTGGCGGCCCTCTCTATCAAGGCCGCCACCAACCCCGGAAATCAAATGACACCACCACCGGGATTCAAGAAGAGTTGGTGCCTGTCGGGCAGCTATGCTACAAGGAGGCAAGTTGTCTCGTTGGGACACGAGGGGTCTAAGCCATGCAGACCAGGCAGTCGGGAGGTAAACCATGAGTGCTAACGCTTCGGGACGTCTGGTGATTCTTTCCGGGCCATCCGGTGTGGGGAAAAGCCCGCTGGACAAGGCCCTGGGCAGGTTCTATCCCGAGCTGCGCCAACGGCTGCGCAAGCTTGTCCTTTTCAACAGTCGCGCGCCCCGCCCAGGTGAGGTCGACGGGGTGGATTACCATTTTCGGCGACGGAGCCAGATCGAGGCATTGCGGACAGAGAATCGCTACGCGGTCATGGACGTGCGGGGCGACCTGCAAGCGCTGGATGTGGAGGAGCTGCGGGGCCTGCTGCAGCAAGGCGATGCCTTTTTCGAGGGAAACCCCTTCGTAGGCCGGGCACTCCAGACGCACCCCCAACTGGGCCAGGTCCTTCGGCTCAGCGTGTTTCTTTCGCCCCTTTCGCGAGAAGAGATCCTCTACCTCAAGGCGCCGGAGCGGAACATTTCACTTCCGGATTTCGTCACGGACGTCATGCGGCGCAAGCTGCTGCGGCGTACCCGGCGCCAGAAACTCGAGCTATCGGCCAAGGACCTGGAAAACATCGAGACGCGAGCCTCCAGCGCCTACCGCGAAATCAAAGAGGCGTGGCATTTCCAGTATGTGATTCCGAACCATGACGGGGAAGACAGCGACAACTGGGAGGCGTTTTACTATCCAATCGGAGACGCTCGAAAGTCGCTCAACATCTTCGCCGCCTTGCTGGAGGGTGAAGTGCCGCCGGGTGTGGAGAGCTGGGAAGAGGACTTGGTACCCTAGCCGGTTGTGGGGACACTCGGCTATTCCCGGCATGTTCCCCGCGAGCCGTGCGCACCTTGGCCTTACAGGGTGTTGACCCCGAGGGGGAGCGAGGCGTGGGCGGTGAGGGAAACGTCGGCGCACTGGCCGGCCAGCAGCTTGAAGTAGCCCGCCGCGGCGATCATGGCGGCATTGTCGGTGGAGAGCGCGGGGGAAGGGAAGAAGACCTGCAGGCCCAGGGGCTTGGCTGCCTCGGCAAAGCGCTCCCGCAGGAGGGAATTGCATGCGACGCCGCCGGAAACGAAGATCGAATCGACGCGCGAGGCGTCCGCCGCAGCCAGGGCGCGTTCCACCAGGTCTCGCACCACAGCCTTCTGAAAACTTGCGATGAGGTGAAGGGTAGCCTGGGAGCAATGAGCGCGCAGTTCATCCACCGTGGCGCGTTCCACCCTCTTGCGCCAGGCGCGCCGCTCTTCGGCTTCGACCGCGATTGCCGTGCCCCGCACGCGGTAAAGCACCGCGGTCTTGATCCCCGCAAAGCTGAAGTCCAGGGGATTGCCGCGCATCTTGATGCGGCCGAACTCCACAGCCTGCGCATTGCCAAAGCGGGCCAGAGAGTCGATGACGGGCCCGCCGGGATAGCCGAGCGCCAACAATTTCGCCACCTTATCGAAGGCTTCGCCGGCCGCATCGTCGCGCGTCTGGCCAAGCCGGCGGTAAGTGAAAACTGGCGTCGGACTCTTTACCTGTGGCGAAGGTGTTTCCACAAGGAACAAGCTGGTGTGGCCACCGGAGACCACCAGGGTCACGTTGGGAAAGCGCGCTTCCTGGACGGGCTCGCCCGCCAGCCGCTGCATCTTGTTTTGGAGCAGCGCGGCGTGGATGTGACCTTCCAGGTGGTTTACGCCGACGAGGGGCTTGCCTAAGGTGAGCGCCAGCGCCTTGCCGTAGACCAAGCCGACCAGGAGGGAACCAATGAGCCCGGGACCCTCGGTTACGGCGATGGCGTCAACCTCCGCCAGGCTCAAACCCGCGCGGTGGCAGGCCTCATCCACCACCGGCACAATCTTTCTCAGGTGCTCGCGCGAGGCGAGTTCGGGGACCACGCCGCCGTATTTCTCGTGAGTCAAGACCTGCGAGGCAACGACGCTGGAAAGAATCCGCTCGCCCTTCCAAACAATTGCCGCAGCGGTTTCGTCGCAACTGGATTCAATCCCCAGGATCAGCATGTCGTCAGGCTCCGGAAGGGCATTTTAACATGGGCGGAAGACGGCAGGCGGTAGGCGGTAGACGGGGGAAAGACAAGGTCTGGCAGCAAAGAAATGTGGACTGAAACTGCCAACGGACGCGGGACAACTGCCAACGGACAACTGAACTCTTCCCCTTTGACGCGCCTCGCAGCACGGGGATACACTGTGCGGCGCCCTGTACCATAGGGTAGGGGGCGGCGCTGAGAAACCGTGGATATGCAAGGGAAAGCCTCTGAGGTGCCGATGAAGATTCGAAAAGCCGTCTTACCTGTAGCGGGGTTGGGGACGCGCTTCCTGCCTGCCACCAAGGCGCAGCCCAAGGAAATGCTCCCCATCGTGGACAAGCCCCTGGTGCAATACGCGGTGGAGGAGGTTGCTGCCTCCGGTGTTCCGATGGTGATTTTCGTAACCGGGCGTGGCAAGAACGCCATTGAGAACCACTTCGACGTGTCCGCCGAGCTGGAGCAGGAACTGGCCGGGCGCGGGAAAGAAGACCTGCGCAAACAGTTGCACTCGATTTCGGGGCTTCTGCGCATCGCCTATGTGCGTCAGCAGGCGCCGCGCGGGCTCGGCCACGCCATCCTGACCGCGCATGAGCTGGTGGATGACGAACCTTTCGCCGTGCTGCTCTCCGACGACGTGATTGACCATCCCGTGCCTTGCCTGAAGCAAATGATGGCAGTGTTCGAAAAGTACGGCAGCAGCGTGGTGGCCATCCAGCGGGTGGAGCGCAAGGCAGTGGGCAGCTACGGCATCATCCGCGGCCAGCTCGTGCCGGACCGCGACTGGCACGGCCGCCTCTACCGCATCGAGGATATGGTGGAAAAGCCGGAACCCCGGAAGGCCCCTTCCAATCTGGCCGTGATCGGCCGCTACATCCTGACGCCGGCCATCTTCAAGGAGCTTGCTGCGACGCGCCCCGGAGCGGGTGGCGAGATCCAGTTGACCGACGGGCTGCGGCGGCTGCTCAAAAAAGAACCCGTTTACGGCTATGTTTTTGAGGGAACACGCTACGACGCGGGAGACAAGTTGGGCTTTCTCGAAGCTACTGTAGAAATCGCGCTCCAGCGGCCGGACCTGGGCAAACCTTTTCGCAAGTATCTCAAATCGCTCAAGCTTTAGCGCCGTGAAGAACTGGAGGGGGAAGGAACTTAGTCCGTGGAAGCTTTGCTCTTCGAGGTCGCCGCTTCCTTGGCGGGTTCGGCGGCCTTCTTTTCTGCCCCGCCGTCGCAGCCCTCTGACTTGCTGGGCGCCGCTGACTTCCTTGCGTAGTCGGTTACATACCAACCCGAGCCTTTGAACTGAATGGCCGGTGAAGAAAGCAGGCGCTGGAGTGTACCCCGGCATTTTTTGCAGGTTGTGAGCGGCGGGTCGGTGAATTTCTGGATCTTTTCAACCCGCTGTCCACACTTCCTACACTGATACTCGTAAATCGGCAAGCAGGCACCCCTTCTCGATAACCCCATTAAATCATAACAGTTGCTGACAACCTCGTCAAAGCGGCGGGACGCCACGGTCTGGCTACCATCTCGCCGAACTCAGCAGGGCTCTTGGACGCTTGTCCCGGAGTGGAGTGTCTATTCGGGAAGGAGGTAACAACTTTCACGAGTTCTTAAGTCGGACCCCATCGAGCACCTCGCGGACTTTGCGCACCAGGGCTTCCGGGGAAAACGGCTTCTGCAAAAAAGCCGCACCCGGCTCCACCGCGCTGTGGTTGACGGCGGGGTGATCGGTGTAGCCGGACATGTAGAGCACGCTTATTTCCGGGTGCAAGGGCGCTGCCCGCGCCGCCAGCTCCTGCCCACTCATCCGGGGCATCACCATGTCGGTCAGCAACAAATGAATCGGGCCATTGTGCTGCTGGCAAGTGGCCAAGGCGTCCTCCGGCCGGCTTGCCTCCAGAAGGGTGTATCCTTGGGCGCTCAGGACGGTTCGAGCCAGCTTCCGGACGGAGTCCTCGTCCTCCACCAGGAGGATGGTTTCGGAGCCTCCCGCCTGCCGCGGGGTGGCGCTTACCGGCTCCGCCAGCTCGACCACTTCATCGACCTTGGGCAGATAAACCTTGAACGTCGTGCCCTGGCCTGGCTCGCTATCGAGCCAGATGTAGCCACCGCTCTGCTTGACGATCCCGTAGACAGTGGATAGGCCTAACCCCGTTCCCTTGCCGGGCTCCTTGGTTGTGAAGAAAGGTTCGAAGATGTGGACCTGGGTTTCTCGATCCATGCCGCTCCCCGTATCGCTCACCCGAATAACTACATAGCGTCCGGGTACGACCGGGGGATGACCGCGGGCATAGACTTCGTCCGCATCGACATTGGCGGTTTCCAGGGTAAGCGCACCGCCCCGCGGCATGGCGTCGCGGGCGTTGATGGCCAGATTCAGGATGACCTGTTCAATCTGGCTGGGATCCGCCTTGATCTGCCCCGTATCCGGTGGCAGAAGGGTCACTAGCTCGATGTCCTCCCCGATCAGGGGGCGCAAGATTCTTTGCAGATTCGCGACCACGGTGTTGAGATCGAGCACGCGGGGGGAGAGGATTTGTCGCCGGCTGAAGGCCAGGAGTTGGCGGGTTAGCGAGGCAGCCCGGTCCCCCGCCGTCTTGATTTCCTCGAGGTAGCCCCGCAAGGGCTCCTCGGGACGCGAGCGCTCCAACGCCAGGTCGCAAAACCCCCGGATGACCGTCAGCAGATTATTAAAATCGTGGGCGATCCCTCCCGCCAGGCGTCCGACGGCTTCCATCTTCTGCGCTTCCCGAAGCTGCTCTTCGATCCTTCTCTCCCAGGTTACATCCCGATGGACGGAGACGTAGTTGACCACCTGCCCGGCCGCGTCCCGCACCGGGGAGATTACCGCCTCGGCCTCGTACAGAGATCCGTCCTTCCGCTTGTTGACGAGACACCCCGCCCAAGGCTCTCCCCGCGTCAAGGTCGCCCACATCTCCCGGTAAAACTCCTCATCCCGCTTGCCGCTCCTGAGCAGGCGAGGATTCTGCCCGACAGCTTCCGCCCGACTGTAACCCGTGACCTGCTCGAAGGCCGGATTGACGTAATCAATGGTCCCATCTGTCCTGGTAATGATGATGGGTTCGACCGTGTGCTCGACGGCGGAGGCCAGCCGGGCGAGTTCTGCTTCCGCCTGCTTGCGCTCGGTGATGTCCCTGAGTACGTGGACGCAACCGCGTACCACTCCATTGAGGTCACGGAGCGGTGTGGCGGTGACGTCAAAAAACTTTCCCAAGAGGGGCTCTTTGATGTCGCTTCGCTCCTCTTTTCCGGTCATCAACATGCATTGATACGGGCAGCCCGGGAGAGGTTCGGACAGGCCGTGCAGGGCTTCGTAACAGCGCTTGCCCAGCAACTGGGCGAATTCGAGTCCCGCGAGCGCCGCGGCAGCGCGATTGGCGCGCTTGATATGGCACCCCTCGTCTAGAACGAGCATGGGATCGGGAACGGTATCAAAAGTGATCTCCCAATCCTTTTTCGCGCGATGGATGTCCTCCTGGAGGCGCAGCGCTTCGACGCGGTGGGCCTTGTCGCGCAGCGCCCGGTCCACGACCACCGGTAACCGTTCTAAGCGATGTTTGAGAACGTAGTCGGCGGCGCCCTGCTTGATACATTCCACGGCCGCTTCATCCCCCACACTCCCCGTGACCACCACGAAAGGGACGCCTTTCGCCGACTTCTTCACGATCTCCAAGGCATCCATGGCGGTCCAGGTGCCCAGATTGTAGTCGGCGAGGATAATGTCATAGTCACCTTGCTCCAGCCGCTGTTGGAATTGCGCGGGCAAGTCCACGAGGGCATACGTCAGGGGATAGCCGACGCGCCTGAGCGTAGCCACCATCAGCTCAGCATCCTTGGGATTGTCCTCAAGGATTAGGACCCGCACCGGCGGTCGGGAGGGCATAGGATTCTTCGCCTTGGAGCTGGCCACTGTTCCCTCGCTCTAGCGGGGTTGAAAGGCACGGGGTGGTGGCGGCTCGTTCACCACCAGCCAGTAAAGCCCCAGTTGCTTCACGACGTTACGGAAATTGTCGAAATCCACCGGCTTCTGAATGTAACCGTTGGCGCCCAAATGGTAGCCGTTCACCAGGTCCCTCTCTTCCCGCGAAGCCGTGAGGATGACCACCGGAATGGCCTTTGTGCGCAGATCGCCCTTGACCGCGCGCAGGACTTCCATGCCATCCACCTTGGGCAGTTTCAGATCCAGCAGCACCAAACGGGGAGCATCCTCGAAGCGACGGCCGGCGTAAGGGCCGCGGCAAAAGAGAAAATTCAGGGCCTCTTCGCCGTCGCGTGCCACTTCAATGCGATTGGCCAGCTTCTCCCGACGCAGGGCGTGCAGGGTCAGCTCCACGTCCTCGGGGCTGTCCTCGACGAGGAGAATTTCTATTTCGTCGCGCGTCATACTGCTCCTCCCGCTTTGGAATTATTCTCCATCCCTTGCCGCTCGGGCTGTCCCAGGGTGAAGTAAAAGGTGGCGCCCTTGTTCAGTTCCGCTTCCGCCCAGACGCGCCCGCCGTGCTTGTGGACGATGCGCTGCACGGTGGCCAGCCCCACTCCCGTGCCCTCGAAATCCTCCGGGCGGTGAAGCCGCTGGAAGACCCCAAACAGCTTATCGGCATATTTCATGCTGAACCCAACCCCATTGTCGCGGACGAAGATAACGGGGGAGCCGTCCTGCGTGGTCATTCCCACCTCGATGACGGTGCGCTCCTGGAGCCGGGTGAACTTGAGGGCATTGGAGAGCAGGTTGGCCAACACCTGTTTCATCAGGGCCGGGTCGCACTCCACAAACGGCAACTGGCTGAGCCGCCATTCAATCTGCCGGCCCTCCAGTTCCGGTTTGAGATCGTGCAGAACTTCTTTGAGCAGCGAGTTCAACCCTGTCAATTGCACGCTCAGCTCGCTGCGCCCCAGGCGCGTCAGCTTCAGCAAATCGTCCACCATCTGGCCCATGCGGCGTGTGCCCTCGCGCACTTCGGTGAGGTAACGGTGCGCTTCCTCCGGCAACCCCTCGCTGCACTCTTCCAGCAGCAGCTTGGAGAAACCGTCCACGTGACGCAGGGGAGCCCGCAGGTCGTGAGAGACGGAATAAGTGAACGCTTCCAGTTCTTTGTTGGCGGCAGCCAGCTCGCTACGGCGTTGCTCCAGCGCCTCGTTCGCGAGACGCAGCTGCTCGCTTGACTCTCGGAAGCCCCGCAAGGCCATCTCATAGGGCGCCAAGCTTTCCGCAAAGAACCCTGTTGCCGCCGCGGCCGTCCGCGCGCACTCTTCGGTCGTTCGGCAATCACGCAAAACTCTCCCCAGCGCCTCGCGGTGAATCGCGGATAACTCCATGACGCCCAGGGCGTCCGCGAGGGCTCGCCGTCCGACTCGATAGGCGCCCTCCAGCGCCGCTTCCCCAGCGCTCGCGAGGTAATCTTCCAGCGCCAGCTCGTATTGCTCCGCCAACTCGCTTAAAGCTGCTTTCACGGCTCACGTCCCAGGTAACGCGCCACCAGCACCAGCGCGTCATCCGTGCCGCTGGCACGCCGGGCGAGAATCTGCTCGGCGATTCGTTGCGGTGGGTCGCTCAGGGTCACATCCTCGACAAACCCACTCCGAATGCCGTCTGTGGCAAGAATCAGCACATCGCCCCGTGTGACCGGGAGGATCGACGCGTGGAGCGCGGGCAATTGGAAGCCCACTACCCCACCCCGCAGCAGTATGCTTTCCCGCGCCGGGCTGGCCATGCCGTCAGCGCGGAGCAGCACGCCTTCAACGTTGCCTACGCCCAGCCACCTCATCGTGCTGTCCAGCGCGTTGAACGAGGCGAGACTCATCACCACGCCGCGCGTCCGAAGGAGTCTTTCGTGACAGCGTCTGGCCAGCGAGATGACCGGTTCGTGAGCGTAATCCGCGAGAGTGACTACGGCGCTTCTGGCGGCAGCCGCAGCCTCAGGGCCGTGTCCCAAGCCGTCCACGGCAGCCACGAGGACGCCATTAGGGAACGGTTGGACCACATGGAAGTCGCCGGACTCGGCTTGTCCCTCAAGCGGCCGGGCCGCCACCCCCCACTCAATCAACGCCGCCGGGTTCGTATATTCGGTGCCCATTTCATCGTGCCCATTTCTTCATCACGATGGTGGTCCCCTTGCCCGCCTGGGAGGCGATGTCAAACTCATCCATCAATCGCTTGGCCCCCGGCAAGCCGAGCCCCAGACCGCGCGACGTGGAGTAGCCGTCCTGCATCGCTGGCGCGATGTCGGGGATACCCGGTCCCTCGTCGCGGGCGACCACCACGATGCCCCGCCTGCTACCCTGGTTGGTATGGCTCAGGAGAATTTCGCCGCGCTTGGCGTAAGCAACGATGTTGCGGGCCACCTCAGAGATGGCGGTGGCAATAAGCGTCAGGTCACCACTTGAGAAGCCTAGCTCTGCCGCCAACGCGCGCCCCTGTTGGCGGGCGGCCACGATGTCCGCTTCAGAGTGTATGGATACGCGGATTTCACCGGCCACGGTCGCCGCCCCCCTTTGTTCCGCGGCGCAGCGCCGCGAGACCCCCATCCAAGTCCAGCGCCGTCTCCACGCCCTCCAAGGTCATGCCCAACTGTGTCATGGCAAAGGCGACCTCGGGCTGGATGCCGACGATGATGGCCCGCGCTCCACGCAATTTCGTCATGTGCGCAATGGCGCGCAGGGTACGGGCAGTAAACGAGTCCATCACGTCCAGCACGGTGACATCCAGGACGACCCCGCGAGCGCGAAACCTACCCACCCTCTCCACCAGCTCATCCCGCAACTCCAGCAGCGCGGCATCGCTGAGCGCGGCCTGAATCGTCGCGATCAGGTAGTTGCCTTGTTTGAGAATCGGCACTTCCATCGTTTGCCGCCCCTATGTCTCTGCGTTTCGCGCCATTGTTGCCTCTGTCGTGATGACCCTGTACCCTACCAATCGGTCGGCTTCCTCGATGCCGCTTTGCAGGTCGCTCAAGGTGTTCAAGCTGCTCAAGTCCACCCCAATGGTCACCAAGGTCTGGGCGACCTCAGCGGACAACCCTGTGACGATGACGGCGGCGCCCATCAGACGCGCTGCCTGCACCGTTTGCAGCAGATGATTGGCAACTTTGGAGTCCACGGCCGGGACGCCCGTGATGTCCATCACCACAACCCTGGCGCGGTTGGCGCGGATGGCACGCAGCAACGCTTCGGTGAGCTGGCGGGCGCGCTGCGTGTCAATCATGCCGATAACCGGGAGGATCAGCTCTCCGTCGCGAAGTTGGAGCACGGGAGTGGAAAGTTCGCGGATGACCTCTTGCTGTAGGCGGACGACCTTCTCGCGTTCTTCGCGGACGACCTTCTCGCGTTCTTCGATAAACGCCAGCGCCACGATCGACAGGATCTTATTGGCGACGGGCTCGTAAACGTCGAGGGCCTCCGAGAGCCGCTTCATGTTGCCCTGATAGCGCTCGAACAAGCTCCGCCCATAGACGTCCCGCAGCGTTAGCAGACCGCCATTGATCTGCTCGGCGGTCATGCCCCGCAGCACGCTACGTTCGGCCATCCTCGTAGCGTAGGTCTGGGCCGCGTCATATTTCCCTGTCTCGAGGCAGCCGACGCAAGTATCGTAGATCGTAATGGACTCTGTTTCGGCCTCTTGCGGGGTTAGGCCCGCCAGTAGTCCTTTTGCGGTCATCTGCTCGACCCACTGCCGCCGCAACGGCTCGCGCTTCTCGCGGAAGTGCGCCACTAATTCGCGGACTAGTGCGCCGGCGGATTCAGTTCTGATGGTGCTTTCACCCTGATCAGTCATATCGGTTCTCCTCTCTTGGTCCTGAGTGATTTCGTATGCTCATCTCTTACAATCGCCACCGGCCGCAGTTTTTTTTGACGCTTCCGGTCCGCCCGCAACCTTGCTCGGCAAACCGGTTGTGGGCTCCGGACCAGGGCGAGTAGGGGGAGACAAGGGCGCTCCGAGGTGGGCTCGGCGACCCGCGCCTTCCAGACGGATCCCCTCCCAGACTTGCTCGGGAATGGCAAGGAAGACCTCGACCACCTTCGGGTCGAACTGGCGGCCCGACTCGCGCATGATTTCCTCCCGGGCTGCCGAGAGGGGAAGGGCGCGACGGTAAGGCCGATCGGAGGTCATGGCATCCAGCGTGTCCGCCGCGGCAAAGATTCGAGCCCCCAGGGGATTCTCATCACCCGCCAAACCCTGGGGGTAGCCCGTTCCGTCATAAGATTCCTGATGAGTGAGAACGATTTCCGCGGCGCCGGCTAGAAAGGGGATGCGGCTGAGGAGTTCGTATCCGATGCGAGCGTGGGTCTCCATGACCGCCCTTTCCTCTGGGGTCAGCTTCCCCGGCTTCAGCAGGATGGCGTCGGGAATGCCGATCTTTCCGATATCATGCAGGTACGCCCCGCGCGCGATATTCTTTAACTCGTCGTCCGGGCAGCCTGTCCGCCGGGCGATTTCCAGGCAATAGTCCCGCACCCGCCGGGAATGGCCCTCTGTCCCGGTATCGCGCAAGTCCAGAGCAGCGCCCAGGGCTTCCAGGGTGTCGTCGTAAGTCTGTTCAATGCGTTTCGCGGCCGCCTGGAGTTGTTTGGTGCGCTGCTCCACCATCTTCTCCAGGTGGCAACGATAGTTCTCGACCTCGAGCTCCAGGCGCTTCTTTTCCAGCGCCTGCTGCACCCTTCTTACGGTCTCCTCCATCTGGAGTGGTTTGAGCAGGTAGTCGGCCGCCCCCTTCTTCATCGCTTGCACGCCGATGCGCAGATCGTCCACGCCGGTTGCCATCAGGAAGGTGGCGTGCGGGTACTTGGGACAGGCTTGTTCCAGGAGCTCCAGCCCCGAGATACCGGGCATCCGTAAATCTGAAATGACGACGTCAAACGCTTGCTCTTTCAACAATTTAAGAGCTTCTTCCCCGCTCGCAGCGCTCCAGCAGGAAAACCCTTCCTGGGAAAGCTTCTCGCTCAGCAGCTTGCAGACGCTGGAATCGTCGTCCACAAGCAGGGCTCTGGCCCTTGCCTGAGTCTGTTCCATGCTGAACCTCAAGATGGTATGGAGTCGCGCATCAGCGCCTCCACTTCTCCCATCGACCAAACAGGTCAATAGTTTAGGGCTGTCCAGGCGGACCTTCATCCTTGACTGACCGGGGATGGGGGTCGAGCCGGAGGGAGACCCGGATGGGAGGGAGCAGGGGTGCAACGGGAAGCCAGGGCTTTGCGTCGGGAGGACCAGCCACGAGCCCGGCTGGGCTTCTCAGCACTGGGCCGCGCCAGGTGGGACAAGACCCGACCGCCACAGGTTTGATCGCCGCGTTGTCATCTCGCGGCCAAGTTGATACACTGAGGAGGCTAATCCGAGGTTAATGACGCTTTTGAGATGCCCCTATGACACGAAAGCCTGATCTGCTCGATCCTCTCGTCTCTGCGAACAGCTCCCGCGGAAAACTCTTCGTCGTGGGTACCCCCATCGGCAACCTGGAGGACATCACGCTGCGCGCCATCCGCACCCTGAAGGAAGTGGACGTGATCGCCTGTGAGGATACGCGACGCACGCTTCAGCTCCTGAAGCACTATGCCATTCCCACCCGCACCATCAGCTATCATCAACACAATGAGATGACGCGCGCGCCGGAATTGGTGATCCAGATGGAGCAGGGCAGTTCCATCGCCCTGGTGACCGATGCTGGAATGCCGGTGATCTCCGATCCCGGCTTTCGCCTCATCCATCTGGCCATCCGTCACAACATCCCGGTGATTCCGGTCCCCGGCGCCTCCGCGTTTGTAGCGGCCCTGGCTGCCGCCGGGATGCCGGTGGACAAGTTCCGCTTCCTGGGCTTTCTGCCGAGCAAAAAAGGGGCACGACGGAAATACCTGGAAGGATTGCAGGACTCGACCAAGACGCTGGTCTTTTACGAGGCGCCACACCGGGTGGTGGAAATGCTCAAGGATGTGCGGGAGATTCTCGGCGACCGCGCCGTCGTCGTGGCGCGGGAAGTGACCAAAGTCCACGAGGAGTTCCTGCGCGGCACGGCCTCCGAGGTGTTGGAGCGGCTGAAGAAGAAGCCCGTTAAAGGCGAGATCACCGTCCTGGTGGGGCCGCCTTTGGAAGCAGAAGCGACTCCCAGCCCGGGCGCCTCAATCTGCTGGGCCGTCGAGCAAGTGATGGCGGAACGCGGGCTCGACGAGCGCGCCGCCCTCAAAGTCGTGGCCCGCGCCCGCGGCCTCTCCCGCAGCGAAGCCTACCGGCAGTGGCAGCAGGAAAAGAGCTCCGAGCGCTGATCATCCCGCGACACCGGGCACGCTTGTTTCCGCCCGGCGAGACGAGGCTGACTCAAACGGCCTCGATCAGGGCCCTCAAGTGCCCAATGCCTCAAGTGGCGCGTGCGGGTGGAGATTGGACTTGACGTGGGAACCGCAAGTTATGGCGGGAAGTTCATGCGCCGCAGGAGGTCCTGAAAGCGCGGGGCGGAGCGTAGGGGATCGAGTCTCGGTTCCCATCGGAGGTGCGGAAGCATACCCGAGCGTTCCTCATAAGCCTTATCAAGCCATTTGAACGCCGTATCTTTATCTCCCAAACCCGCATGGATCGCTGCAATGTCGTAGGACGACACATAACTTTGCTTCGATCGCTCGTTCAACTCGGCAAGTACCTTAAGTGCTTCTCGCCTCTGACCAGACACCGCGTAGGCGTGGCCGAGCGGCGCCAACATCGAGCTTCGACCGCCCGAAAGGGTCACCGCTTGTTGGAACTCGGCGCTGGATGCTCGGCGCCCTGGCTCCAACACTGCGCAGCCGGTCGCGCAGGCCGGCGAGGTTCAAGCCAATGAGCGTGGCGAGCAGCGCCACGAGGGCGAGCGCGGCAATTCTCACGCCCCACGCCCACCTGCGCCACCGTAGCGCCGGCGTCTCGCCGGCTCCCAACGCTGGCCGCCGGGACGGCGGCGCTACCGCCGCTAGGGCGGGCGAGACGCCCGCGCTACGGCCGGAATCCGTATCCCGCTTCAACCGCTTCAGGTCGGCGCGCAGGTCCGACGCACTCTGGTAGCGGACCTCGCGGTCCTTCTCCAGCGCCTTGTTGATAATGCGTTCCAGCTCGGGAGGACACTCGGGATTCAAACGCACGGGGGAAGTTGGCGCTTTGTGCAGAATGGCATCGAAGATAGGGGCCGAAGTGGTGCCGGAGAACGCCTGTCGGCCCGTGGCCATCTCGTAGAGCACCGCGCCAAAGCTGAACAGGTCGGCGCGCGCGTCCAGTTCTTCTCCCCGCGCCTGCTCGGGCGACATGTAGGCCACCGTCCCCAAAGCCGCGCCGGGGCTGGTCAGGAGCTCCGTTGAGGCGGACGGGGCCGTTAGGGCGGGGGCGACCTCACCCGGTCCCGCAGAGCGGGACGGCCACCCTCTCCCCGGGGGAGAGGGCAAGCCTCGCAAAGAATCCATCTCCCCCTCCCTGCGGGGGCGGGGGTGAGGGGAGTTGCCAGCTTGGCCAGACCGAAATCCAGAATCTTCGCTTGGCCACGATCCGTGAGGAATATATTCGCCGGCTTGATGTCGCGATGGATGATGCCCTTCGCGTGCGCCGCATCCAAGGCATCCGCAATCTGAGTCGCCAAGTCCAGCAGGGGCGGTTCGCGAACCGCCCCTACCTGAATCCGCTACTTGAGCGTTTGCCCCTCCAGCAACTCCATGGCGATGAAGGGCTGGCCTTCGTGCTCATCGATGTCGTATACGGTGCAGATGTTGGGGTGATTGAGTGCCGACGCGGCGCGGGCTTCCCGCTTGAAGCGCTCGAGGGCTTGGGGGTCGTACTGCGGCGGTGCCCCCTCACCCGGCCCTGCGGGCCACCCTCTCCCCGCGGGAGAGGGCTGTAAATCCGAAAACCTCTCCCCACTCCCCGCGGGAGAGGGGCCGGGGGTGAGGGGTACGGCTTGCAGCGGGAACTTGAGCGCCACCGTGCGGCCCACACGAGTGTCTTCGGCCTTATAGACCACACCCATGCCCCCGCCACCCAGCATCTCGAGGATGCGATAGTGCGAGACTGTTTTCCCGATCATGAGCAACTTGCCTGCCTGTTTGACAAAATCCTACTTTGGAGTGCCGGGCAAGTCAACGCCACGCTTGTATCTTGGTTTTTTGGTGTTCTTCTTCGTAATTGAGTCTTTTGGCCGGGAGGAGAAGTGCTGCGGCCTTGCTAGGGGGAGAGCAAGGCAGCGGCCAAAAATCGCCTCGGCGGTCGCGCTTTGGTGTAGAAAGCTTCGGTGGCTGTTGTCCGGCGGGGAGGCCGATCTGCGCTGAGGCCCGAGGCCCCGCAAGCGG